>Ga0065721_10051979_pt1 | contig 13010 bp, 11 predicted proteins | sample Mesricmetagenome_FD_59108 | JGI IMG/M metagenome (GOLD analysis project Ga0065721, IMG submission 59108) | Mesophilic microbial community from rice straw/compost enrichment Sample: eDNA_1 v2 (version 2) | ecosystem: Engineered > Solid waste > Grass > Composting > Bioreactor | place: USA: Davis... | reverse complement strand
GCCTGTAACGCTAGCGAACTGGCATGCGTCTGAATGTTTCAGACGCATGCCATAGCGGCGCCTTTCAAGACGGCGCTTATGCTGTCCACGACATGGACAGGTATCGTTGCGGAAGAGAGTGGACCGGTACCTGACCATACGAAAGGTGACCGGGATGCTTGGGCTTTGAGATGCGGGAGAAGCTTCATTGGTAGTTCACCTGCGAGGTAAACACCGCCTCGCGCACCGGTCGCGAGCGACACATCCTGGATAAAGCGGGAAAGCCAGAGATGGTAACGGGCAAGGCCGGTGGCGGCCGACGAATCCGGTTGCGTCATGGCTGCGGCAAGAGCCTCGGAGACCGTCGTATACGTCACCTTGTCTTCCAGCCCCGCGGACGGGAGGTTGCAGAGGGCGAGCAGCGCGTCGGTTGAGAGAAGGGTTCCAGCCGCGCGTCCGCCCAGGGCAGCACGTATCTCTTCGACATACCACAGATCCTGGCCGTCTGCGGCATCAAAACACATATTGCCGGCCCAGGTTTCCAGTGTTCCGTCAAAGCAGGCAATCGCGCTTCGCACACTAATTCCGAGCGCAAGTGCGAGCCTCGGTCCCATATCACTTCCTGCTCCGCAAACGTGATGGATATCATGTGCAGAAAGGACCTGCGCGGCCCTTGCCACTGCAACTGCATCAGAGGAAACGGTAAGCTCCGCAAAAGACAGTACCGATTTCAGCTCCCTTGTCGTGAACGTCCTTGTGCTGCCATGCACATGGGCCCGATCGCCGTCCAAATAACCCGCAACCGCGAGGCTTGCGCGCCTCGGCGGACCTGAGCCTAGCGATTTCATGTAGGACAAAAGCGCCTCCTCGTAGGACGGGAAGTCTGATGCTCGGAAATTGACGAGATGGTCAATTGTCAGTTGATCCACATCGGCCACCGCGAACCGAAAATGGTCCGCTCCCAAGTCTCCCACGATGGCATGCCGGTCAGATGTAAACATGATGGGCCTCCAAGTTTGAATGTCACGAACGTGGCAGGGAAGGCAGGTTCTTCCTTGATGCCGATCAAAGGCCACGGAGCGAGCCGCGTTAACCTAAAGCGACCCAGCAACAGCAATCGCATCGCGGAGAGGCGCTATGACCAGCTATCACCAACCAACCGTCTGGTTTGAGGAACTCCACCGCGGCGACGTCGCGACGGTAGGCGGCAAGAATGCCTCTCTCGGCGAGATGATCCAAGCTTTGTCTTCGAAGGGGATTGACGTGCCGCCGGGTTTTGCAACAACCGCGCAGGCGTACAGGCAATATCTGAAAGCCAACGGTCTGGAACAGGCGATAGCCATCCTTCTGACCGATTGGAATCAGGGGAAGCTTGGGCTTGCTGAGACCGGTACTGCCATTCGCAAACTTCTCCTTCAGGGAGATTGGCCGAAGGACATCGCGGATGCGATCCTCACATACTATCGCGCCCTGTCCGATCGAGCCGGAACAGATGACCTCGCCGTCGCGGTGAGGTCGAGCGCCACAGCCGAGGATCTTCCAAACGCAAGCTTTGCCGGTCAGCAGGAAACCTTTCTGAACGTGCAAGGCGAAAAGGCGCTGCTCGACACCTGCCGGCGATGCTACGCCTCGCTCTTCACCGACAGGGCGATCTCCTATCGCCAGATCAAGGGCTTCGACCACAGCAAGGTGGCTCTGTCGATCGGCATACAGCAGATGGTGCGTTCTGATCTTGGTGGTTCCGGGGTGATGTTCTCGGTCGATACCGAAACCGGCTTTGACAAGGTCGTGCTGATCAACGCCGCTTGGGGACTTGGCGAAAATGTCGTGCAGGGCGCGGTCGATCCGGATGAATATCAGGTGTTTAAACCACTGCTTTCGAACCCGAAATCGATGCCGATCGTCGCAAAGACCTGCGGCGCGAAGGAAAAGAAGTTGATCTATGGGTCCGGTAGCGAGCAGCCGACCGTGCACGTCCCGACCTCGAAGAAAGAACGCTCGTCTTTCGTCTTGAATGACGAAGCAATCCTGCGACTTGCGCGTTGGGGCGTCGCCATCGAGGAGCACTACGGCTGTCCCATGGACATGGAATGGGCGCGGGATGGGAAAAACGGCAAGCTTTTTATCGTGCAGGCCCGGCCCGAGACGGTGCAATCGACGCGACAGGCAGGCATGTTCAAAAGCTACACCATCCTGAGAAAAGGCGAGAAGCTTGCCCAAGGGCTCTCGATCGGCGATGCCGTCGCCTCTGGTCGTGTCTGCCTAATTGAATCGTCACAGGATATCGGCAAATTTATCGACGGATCGGTCCCGGTCACGTCCACCACGGATCCTGACTGGGTCCCGATCATGAAGCGCGCCGCTGCCATCGTCACCGATCACGGTGGTCGCACGTCGCATGCGGCGATCGTTAGCCGGGAGCTGGGTCTGCCGGCGATCGTCGGCACAGGCAATGCCACCGAGATCCTGCACAGCGGTCAGGACGTCACGGCTTCCTGTGCGGAGGGCGAAGACGGCTTCATCTACGACGGCATCGCTGACTACAAGGAGAAGACGCTCGACGTCGCCATCCTCCCCCAAACCAAGACGAAGATCATGCTCAATCTGGCAAATCCCGGGGCCGCCTTCCGATGGTGGCGCCTGCCCGCCGATGGGGTCGGGTTGGCACGTATGGAATTCGTCATCAGCAATGCCGTCCGCATCCATCCGATGGCACTTATCCGCTACGATCACCTTAAAGACGAGGCGGCGAAGAGCGAAATCGCCGCGATCACTCAGGGCTATACAGACAAGCCGAAATATTTCGTCGATAACCTCGCGCGCGGGCTTTCTCGAATTGCCGCTGCCCTGCATCCAAAACCCGTCATCGTTCGGATGAGCGACTTCAAGACGAATGAATACGCCGGTGTGCTCGGCGGCCCCGAATTCGAACCGACGGAAGAGAATCCGATGCTCGGCTTCAGAGGGGCTTCGCGGTACTATTCCGACAGATATCGCGAAGGCTTTGCCCTCGAATGCCGCGCTATTCATCGGCTCCGCAACGATCTGGGGTTCAAGAACGTGATTGTGATGATCCCTTTCTGCCGATCTGTCGCCGAGGCCGAAAAGGTTCTTGACGTCATGGCGCAGAATGGCTTGGAGCGTGGTGTCAACGATCTGCAAGTCTACGTCATGTGCGAGATACCCTCCAACGTCATCCTCGCCAAAGACTTCGCCCGGCTTTTCGATGGTTTTTCGATCGGCTCGAACGATCTGACACAATTGACGCTAGGCGTCGATCGGGATGCCGGTGACCTCGCCGAACTGTTTGACGAGCAAGACCCGGCGGTCAAATGGATGATCCGCAGCGCCATAACCGAAGCGCGCCAAGCAGGCCGCAAGATCGGCATCTGCGGCCAGGCGCCGAGCGATTATCCGGATTTCGCGGGGTTCTTGGTCGAGTGCGGCATCGACAGCATTTCGGTAAGTCCAGACAGCTTTGTCGCGGTCAAACAGAAGGTCGCGGAAGCAGAGCGAGTTCGGGACCAATCAAAGCAACCGATTGCTGCCGCAGCTTGTGACTTTGCGGATCGCCACCATGGCTAGTCCTCGGCTGACATTTCATGGCGCGGCGGGAACGGTGACCGGGTCTTGCTTTTTGCTGGAGAGTAGGAAAGACCGCGTCCTTGTCGATTGCGGTATGTTCCAGGGATCGAAGACGGAAAAAGAGCTGAACTATCGCCCCTTCCCGTTCGATCCTTCAGGCATCACAGCTGTTATCCTGACACATGCGCACATCGATCATACAGGCCTCATTCCAAAGCTGGTGAAGGACGGGTTTTCAGGCCCCATCTTTGCGACACCGGCGACCATCGATCTCTGCGCGGTCATGTTGCCGGACTCCGGACATATCCAGGAGATGGAGGTCCAGCAACTCAATCGGCGAAACGCCCGGCGCGGGCGCCAGCTGGTTGAACCGATCTACACCGCAGCCGATGCGACAGCGTCTCTGGTCCAGATGCGACCGCCGCCATTTGAGACCTGGTTGGAGATGAGCCCCGACCTCCGCTTCCGTTTCTGGAATGCGGGACACCTGCTGGGCTCGGCATCCGTCGAGGTCGAAGTCGGTCGTGGCTCCGAACGTCAGCGGCTCTTGTTCTCAGGCGATATAGGCCCCCGTCACAAGTTGCTGCAATTTGATCCGGAAGCCCCGTCGGGTTATGACTACGTCATCTGCGAGAGCACCTACGGCGACACCGATCGTCATGATCCATCCGACGATCAACGCCGGCATATGCTGCGTGACGAGGTGTGTCTGGCTGCCCGTCATCGGAATGGCGCTCTCCTCATTCCATCGTTTGCGGTCGAACGCACGCAGGAGCTTCTGGCGGATCTGGTGGAACTCGCCCGTCAGGGCGCAATACCGAAATGTCCGATCATTATCGACTCGCCACTGGCCACCCGAGCGACAGAGGTGTTCAGGCGCCATGCCGGCGAGCTTGAAAACGGTGCTCTACTCACCGCAGCTCTTAAATCGCGGGACGTCCGTTTCACCGAGACGGCTGAACAATCGAAGGCGATCGACCAGATCAAGGGATTCCATATCGTCATCGCTGCAAGCGGTATGTGTGAGGCGGGACGAATCCGTCATCGTTTGAGGAACTGGCTGTGGCGCGAGGAAGGAACAGTCCTTCTTGTGGGTTACCAAGCTGCGGGAACGCTCGGCCGGCTGCTCGAGGAGGGTGCAAGTACGGTCAGAATTCAAGGCGATGAAATCGTCGTACGCTCCAGCATACGCAAGCTCGAAGTCTATAGCGGTCACGCCGACGGACCTGAACTGGTTGCATGGCTGACGGCACGGTTACCCGTGAGAAAAGCGGTCTTTCTGGTTCATGGAGAACGTCAAGCTCTGGCTGCCCTCAGGCAGCGCTTCGCAACGAGGGACCAGAATTTTACGATCGTTGAACCGTCCCTCGATGAAACCTACAGCCTGGACGTCGACGGGCCAACGAATATCTCGGATAAGATGACGGCTCCCCGTTTGGACCGACCTCAGCTCGGTCGGGCGGATTGGCATAATGACTTCCAGTCGTTTGTCCTCGACCTTCAGGACGAGCTCGGCAAGGCGTCCGATCAAAAAGCGCGCGGCGTGATCATGAGGAGGGTGCAGCGCGCACTTCAAAACGACAACGAGTAGATGAGGTGTCACCGGCGCTGGGCGGTTGCCAGCCTGTCACGACTGCTGTCGAGACAGGCGAAGCGATCTGGGTTGACGGTAGGCAAGCTTTTCAGTCGAGGCGCTTCTCGATAAGCACCAGTGTGGCATCGTCCGGATAAGGTTTCGCGGCGAAACCCTGCTCCCGCTCCAGCCGGACCGCGTCGTGATGCTCTCGGCTCTCGATGGACTGCAGGACCTCGACACCGTTTCGCTTGGCCTCCTGTGCAGCGTAACGCAACAATTCCCAGGCGACGCCTTGGTGCTTGTATTCTCCATGCACCGCAATTGCGACTTCAGCCTGGCGTCCGGTGTCGTCGCAGGCCAGCATCGTCGAGGCGACGAGTGTTTTCCCATCATCCACGAAGGCCAGATAGTTTTCCGTACGGCGATGATCGACTTCTGTCATCGCCACCAGCCGCTCGTGACTGACTTCGCGCATGCCCCCCAGGAAGCGGAACCGCATGTCCTGTGGCGTCAGGTGACGGAACATCTCTGCCAGCAGAGGCTCGTCATCGGAGCGCACGGGCCTCACCGAAAGCGTCAGACCCGTATGCGTGACAAGTTCGATCGCTCGATCTCGGCGGGGTTCACCGGTCTTGTCCTCGCCGCTCTTCGGATTTGGCGACCCGCTCATGTCGATGATGACTTTGAGCGCCTGAGTGGCGGCTGCCTGTCGGAAGGTTTCGTAGGCTTCGTGGATGTCGTCGAGTTTGAATCGGTGCGTTATCAGCTTTCCGGCATCAAGCTGTCCTGATTGCAACGTGCGCAAGAGCATCGGGGTCGTGATGGTGTCGACAAGTCTCGTTGTGATCGAAATATTCTTCGACCACAATGTTTCGAGATGAAGATCAGCTTTGACGCCATAGACGCCGATATTGGCGATCGTACCGCCCGGCGCAATGATCTCTTCGCAAAGCTCGAACGTTGCCGGGATGCCCACTGCTTCAATCGCGGTGTCGACGCCTTTGCCGCCGGTCGCCTTCAATATCCCGGCAATGGCGCCTGCTTCTCCCGCATCCACCACATCCGTGGCGCCGAAGGTACTGGCAACCTGGAGCCGGTGTTCATCGAGGTCGATCATGAAGATTCGGGCAGGTGAATAGAACTTGGCCGTCAGCAGCGCGGCAAGCCCGATCGGACCGGCGCCGACAATGGCGACGGTACAGCCGGGCTGGATCTTGCCATTGAGGACGCCGCACTCGAACCCGGTCGGCAGGATATCGCTCAGCATCACCAGAGCGTCTTCGTCCGCGTCACCGGGAATGTGATAAAGGCTGGTGTCGGCATGCGGTATCCGCACGTATTCCGCCTGCGTCCCGTCGATCGTGTTGCCGAGAATCCAGCCGCCCGTTGTGCAGTGCGAGTACATCCCGCGTCGGCAGTATTCGCATTTGCCACACGAGGAGATACAGGAGATCAGGACATGGTCACCTTTCTTGAACTGGGTGACGGCCGGCCCGACTTCCTCAACCACCCCGACACCCTCGTGCCCGAGGGTGCGGCCCGGCTGACACGACGGGACGTCACCTTTCAAGATGTGCAAATCCGTCCCGCATATGGTCGTCTTGGAGACTTTGATGATCGCATCCGTCGCACGGTCCAGATGGGGAACGGCTTTGTCCACCAGCGATGTCTTGCCGGGAGCCTCAAAAATAAGTGCTTTCATCGCCGCGCTCCTTCTGTTCACCGTGCCAGGAAGATGGCCCGCTTCGGTTGGTCGATCATTGACCGGGTCACTCCGCCAAAAACTGTCTCGCGCAGCCGGGAGTGGCCGTACGCGCCCATCACAATGAGGTCGGAAGCGACACGATCGGCATAGGCGGTGAGGCTTTCGGCAACAGTCAGACCGCGGCTTTCGATCGTGTCGACCGAGCTGTTCACGCCGTGATAAGAAAGATAATTCTGGAGCGCGGAAATGGACGTCCGGTCATCATCAGCAAGGTCAACCGAGACGATTTGCACCGATTTCGCTTTCTTGAGAATTGGAACACTGGCCTTTACGGCGGTCGCGGCTTCGGGAGTGTCAGCCCAGGCGACCAGAACAGCGCTTTGTTCCAGTGGCATTGCGCCGTCCGCGCTGATTAGCACCGGCACGCGGGCGTGAAACAGAGCGCCATCCAGCACTGCGTTGAGCGTGCTCGGATCTGACACGACGCTCTGCCCGATCAATACGAGATCGGCCAAAATAGCCGCGTGACCTACGATATTGTCGATGTGGAAGCTCTCCGTATAGACTTCCTCAACCGAGTATTGGCGCAGTTTGCTTTTAAGCTGTGTCTCGAGCAAACGGGCCTTTTTGGCGAGCCGCTGCTGATCTGCCTGGCGTTCAGCAAGCCAGGCGACTGATACGCTTTCCATGTGGGCGCCTACCGGCGGGACTGTGGCGATGGAGATGAGCATGGTAGAGATATGGCTGGTAGCACCAAGCGCCTTTTCGACGATCGCACTGCATTCTGCCTCCGTGACTTCCTCTCGAGCTACATGCAAGATGTTGCCAAATGTCATCGTCGTTCCTCCTCGAAAACTATTTCTATGATGAGGCATCCGATCATATTGCCCTTGACCTTCGTCAACAAACGCTGCCGCAGGCTGCACTGAATGTAATGCGGTTGGTTGATCGATTGTGCAGGGGCAAAACACAAGATCGGCGCTGAAACAGGCCGCCTTCGACATCGGCAATTGCCCGCTTACTTTCGTGATGCGACCTGAAAAGAATGGCCGCGTGTCAAGAGTGGTCGCCTATGCGGTTCGGTCCGAGTGCATCAATGGCTGACCATCGGGTGGTCAGATGATGCGGTGGTTATGGGTTGATCGATGGAAAAGCGCAGGTTGCAGACGATCACCCCATTTTCTTTTGCGACAGTCATCCTCCATGTATTTCCGACCCATAATTCAATTTCGCGGTCGACCAGCATTTCGGACGCAGCAATTAACGCTTGATGTCGTGCCTCGTCGTCATTGGCGAATTCAAGGCCATTTTCATCGATAGCAATTTTGCCGTCCATCACGTGGAAGAAGTAGCGGGTCATGCTTTTTCCTCCTTTTTGTCCTCGTTTTTGGAACAGTGGGTGGTGTTTGCAAGATGCCACCTGTCCGCGACTTGTTTTGTGACATAAGTCCGGAAAGATGTCTCGGCTCTGACGACGTGACCGCAATATGGACAGAAAATATTTGCCAGACGAACTGGTTTCGTTCGGTCCTCGATGTAAAAAGAAAGAAAAGGCTCACAACAATTGGGGCAATGCTCGGCAGCCATTTGCGTTCTCCGCTCGTTTTCATGAAAGGATCGATCACGGTCGGCGATTGGACATTGACCAAGATCAACGCTGCCCAGCTAGAAGCTCGCAAACCGGCAGCTGGGAGTTGCGCTTGGCTAAGTCGCGAGAAAAGCATCGCAATGAGACCCAGTCTGCAGCCTGTAAATCGGTCTGGCAGGCCGTTGCTGTTAAAGCCTTGCTGGGAATGCGCGCCGGCATCGTGAATAGGATTCAGCTGTGGTCGAAAAATACACGTCAGCCAGTCGTTGAATCAGACCGGATATCCGCGCGCCAACTATCGCGAGGTTGCTAATGCTGGACCTAAGTCCGATGGACTATCTTCAGACGTGAACAATCTAACCGAGATGAAGCTCTCCTTGATCCTTCTTTTGGTGATCGCGCTCATGATCTTGTCGGTCGCGCTGTGGGAGCTCGGTAAACTGCGACTAATTTTGCGAGAGGGTGACACGGCCCTGGAGTGAACCCTTCAGGCTGGACAGCGGGACGCGGTCAAACTGATCGATAAAGCCCATCCGCTGGCAAGGAGCGCTTCTTCCTATGAAGGGACGAGGACGGCAACTCCGCTTATCCGGCCTTCGCGCAGATCTTCAAGCGCCTGATTGGCCCGTTCCAATGCATATTTGACAGTATGCGTCCGAACGCCCGCCTGTCGGGCAATTGGAAAGAACTCGTTGGCGTCGTCGCGGGTAAGGTTTGCGACGCTTTCAATACTTCTTTCCTCCCAGAGAAGTGAATACGGCATTCCAGGAAGATCGCTCATGTGAATGCCGCCGCAGACGACCTTGCCACCCTTTCGCACGGCACGCAGCGCTGGAACCACCAAGCTGCCGACAGGCGCAAAAATGATGGCGGCGTTGAGCTCGAGCGGAGGGCTTTCGTCGGAGCCGCCAACCCAGGCTACTCCCAACTGACGCGCGAAAGCTTGGGCATGAACATCTCCTGGCCGCGTGAATGCATAGACATCGCGCCCCTGCCACCGGCAGATCTGCGCGATTATATGAGCCGCCGCGCCAAAACCGTAGAGACCGATCGCTTTGCCTGATCCGGCCTTCTTCAACGAACGCCAGCCAATCAGTCCGGCACAGAGCAAGGGAGCAAGGGAGACGGCATCAACATCTTTTGGCAGATCGGACGCAAAGGCTTCGTCCGCAACGACATGTGTGGCAAAGCCGCCGTCGCGCGTGTAACCGGTAAACTGAGGCTGGTCGCAAAGATTTTCCGCCGCGGAGCGGCAATAGGTGCACTCACCGCATGTATGTCCAAGCCAGGGGATCCCGACCCGACTTCCGACCCGCTGAGCGGCGCCCCCCTCTCCCGCGCATTCGACGATCCCAACGATCTCGTGGCCGGGCACAAGCGGAAGCTTCGGATGCTTCAGATCACCGTCGATGACATGCAGGTCAGTTCGGCATACGGCGCAGGCCTCGACCCGAACGAGCAATTCCCTCGGGCCAGGCTTCGGGTCGGCTCGCTCCACGAGTCGAAGTGGCCTGCCCGCTTCTTCAAAGACCATGGCTCGCATGACTGCTCCAGATTGTAGTGCCGCGAGCGCAGCGCGCTCGCGGCAATGGCGGATCAATAGACGCTCAGATGGTCGACCACCGTGCGCACGCCAGGCGCTGCCCATGCTGCCCGCTCAGCCGCTTGCCGCTCGGACCATGCATCCACATGTCCTTCGAGGGTCACCTTGTCGCCGGCGACGTTCACCTTGATCTTTTGGGCTTCGACTTCCGCGTTGCGTTTCAGCGCATCCTCGATACGCTTCTTCACGTCGCTTGCCGAGACCTTTGGGGCGACCTCGATCTGATTGTTGACACCAAGAACGCCGGTCAGCGCGTAAACAGCCTTGGCTGCCGCTTCCTTCTGATATTGCCATTCGACGCGCCCCTTCAGGGTCACCCAGCCCTTCTGGACCTGAACGGTGATCGCGTCGCGTGGAACGACCGTGTTCCAGTTGATCGTGTTGAGGGCCCGCTTGGCGATCTCGTCGTCGGCGGTCGGGTTGGCGCCGAACGGTCGCACCTCGATCTCCTCGGCGATGCCCTTCACGCCCTTGACCCGGCGGACCACCGCCTCGACCGAAGCTTTCTGCACGTAGGTCGGGACATGCCCAGTCAGGGTCGCAACCCCGGCGTCGACGGCAACCCCGATATTCGCTGCATCAATGCTAGGCTCGAAGTCGAGTTCATCGATGATATTCTGCCGCAAAGTACTATCGTCCATGATCATTCTCCTTCTTTTTCGCTCGTCATGAGCTGAATGATGATCACCCGCCTCTCAGGCGCTGCCATTGACCCTCGTCAACGGTGTTACCCCTATGGCTTCTGCGACTGCGGCCACTGCAGATTGTCGTCCGCACGGTCGAAAAACATGTTTCGCGGGGCAACGAACAGGATCCCAACGACGGTGACGATCATGGCCGCAAGGATCCATAACAGCAGATGATCCAACAAGAACCGGCCGAATCTCGCCGGAAGATTTCTCTCTGTCATATCTAAAGCTCCCATCGCTGATCCAGCAAAGTACCTGTCGATGACTGTTCCTGGCGTTGATCGACCGCAACGCAGCGGACCTATTTTCCCTTTATCCTCTTCAAGAGTTGGAGCCCGATGGGGGAAGCAAGATGGTTGATCGAGATAAAAGACGCCGATACCTGGAAGAGCGCTACATCCTGGATTTTGCGATGCTGCAAAAGACGAGGATGAGGCGCGATAGGCTCTTGGCCGATTGGGCGGCGAAGAAATTGGGCCACCCCGATCTCCAAGCCTATCTCGTCGAAGTCCGCCTTGCCGGCCAAGCGGCCCCCGGAGATGACGATGTGCTTCAGAAGGTTCTTGCCGACCTGCGCAGCAAGGGTGTTGCACCGAGCGAGGACGAGATCAGGACAATGATGAACGACATGATGTTCGAAGCGGCAGAAGCGCTTGAGCTGGAAGCTAGCGCTGCGGCCAGGCATCCTGACATCTATTCATCGAGAGCATCCAGATCATAGAGTACGAGGATCCCGACCATGGGTGATGACTTGATTGGCGGAATCCTCAGGAGCTCAAGGCCAATCCTGGCGGTGGTCCCATTATTGGGTATCGTCATTGCGTTGGCCGCGTTGCATGGCGGCTTCAGCGATCTCTACGAGCATGCGCTCATCATTTCCACGCTTGTGGTGGTGACCGCTCTGGTCGTCCAGATCATCGCAAGCCTTGGCCGTCGAGAATTCGGCCTCGATGTGATTGCTCTCCTGTCGATGAGTTCCGCTCTTGCGTTCGGCGAGCATCTGGCCGCCGCTGTCGTCGCCCTGATGTATTCTGGAGGTCAATATCTCGAAAGCATCGCGGAAGGCCGCGCGCGCCGCGAAATGACGGCGCTTCTGACGCGAGCGCCGCGATCGGCAATTCGCCGCCGCAACGAAGAGTTGGAGGAAATTGGCGTTGCTGATATCCGAGCAGGTGATCGGCTGATTGTGCGAAAGGGCGATATCGTGCCGACGGATGGCACACTTTCGAGTGATGCCGTTCTGGATGAATCCGCCCTGACCGGAGAAGCTTTTCCCGTCGCGAGGAAAGCCGGCGAGCCGGTGACGAGCGGATGCGCCAACGCCGGTGAGCTGTTTGAGTTCACGGCCACCAAATCAGCCGGCGAAAGCACCTATGCCGGGATCGTCAAGCTTGTCGAAGCCGCGAACAAAAGCAAGGCGCCCATGTCTCGCCTTTCCGACCGATACGCGCTCGCTTTTTTGTTGATTACGCTCTCGATCGCGAGCTTTGCCTGGTATCAGGCCGGTGATCCTGTTCGAGCGGTTGCCGTCCTCGTTGTCGCAACGCCATGCCCTCTCATCCTGGCCGTTCCAATTGCCTGGACGGCGGGGATGTCCCGTGCGGCAAGCATCGGCCTGCTCTTCAAAGGCGCCGGCGTCCTTGAACGATTCGGTCAAATCCGGACCATTGTATTCGACAAGACCGGAACGCTCACCGACGGGCAACCGCATCTCGCGGCCATCAGATCCCTCAGCGACGATGACGAGGTTTTGCGCCTCGTCGCATCTCTCGATCAAGGTTCAACCCATGTTGCGGCACAAGCTCTGATCCGGGAGGCACGCAATCGCGGACTACTGCTGACGTCACCGATGGGCGTTTCGGAGAAGCCAGGCGAGGGAATTACAGGTTGCGTCGACGGCAAGCAAGTCGCAGTCGGGGGCTTGAACTTCATTGCTTCGAAAGTCGGCACGGTCCCGGATCTCGATGAGCCAGGTTCGATGAGTGCGGCCGTTGCTGTCGATGGCAAGTTCGCAGCAATGCTCGTGTTCCGCGACGCGCTTCGAGAGGGTGCCGCAGAAGCGCTTGACGATTTGAAGCGGCTTGGACTGGCCCGTTTCATCTTGGCTACGGGCGATCGGGCCGACGTCGCGCGTGCCATTGCCGCCAATCTGCCTTTGGACGAGGTCCACGCCGACCTGACGCCTGAACAGAAGATCGACCTTGTGCGGCAGGAGGCAGGCCTTGCACCCACCATGATGATCGGAGACGGGATCAACGACGCGCCGGCCCTCGCTGCGGCCCATA
>Ga0065721_10005530_pt1 | contig 13010 bp, 10 predicted proteins | sample Mesricmetagenome_FD_59108 | JGI IMG/M metagenome (GOLD analysis project Ga0065721, IMG submission 59108) | Mesophilic microbial community from rice straw/compost enrichment Sample: eDNA_1 v2 (version 2) | ecosystem: Engineered > Solid waste > Grass > Composting > Bioreactor | place: USA: Davis... | reverse complement strand
GTAGCCGAGCGCGCGCAGCGCCTCCGGCACGGCGCGGTTGATGATCTTGAAGTAGCCGCCGCCGGCCAGCTTCTTGAACTTCACCAGCGCGAAGTCGGGCTCGATGCCGGTGGTGTCGCAGTCCATGACGAGGCCGATGGTGCCGGTCGGCGCGATCACCGAAACTTGGGCGTTGCGATACCCGTGCTTCTCCCCGAGCTCCAGCGCCATGTCCCAGGCCGCCTTGGCGGCGGAGACGAGGGCCGCGTCCTTGCAGGCGCCGCCGTGGTCGAGCGGCACCGGATCGATCGACAGCTTCTCGTAGCCCGAGGTGGCGCCGTGGGCGGCGCGGCGGTGGTTGCGGATCACCCGCAGCATGTGGTCGGCGTTCTTCTCGTAGCCCGGGAAGGTGCCGAGCTCCGCCGCCATCTCGGCCGAGGTGGCGTAGCAGATGCCGGTCATCAGCGCCGAAATGGCGCCGCAGATCGCGCGGCCCTCGTCGCTGTCATAGGGGATGCCCGACGACATCAGCAGGCCGCCGACGTTGGCGTAGCCGAGGCCGAGGGTGCGGAACTCGTAGGAGAGGCGCGCGATCTCCCGCGAGGGGAACTGCGCCATCAGCACCGAGATCTCCAGCACCATGGTCCACAGCCGCACGCCGTGCTCGAAGGCCGGCACGTCGAAGCTGCCGTCGGCGTTGCGGAAGGTCAGCAGGTTCAGCGAGGCGAGATTGCAGGCCGTGTCGTCGAGGAACATGTATTCCGAGCACGGATTGGACGCGCGGATCTCGCCCGACGCCGGGCAGGTGTGCCAGTCGTTAATGGTGGTGTGGAACTGAAGGCCCGGATCGGCCGAGGCCCAGGCGGCGTGGCCGATGTCCTCCCAAAGGTCGCGGGCCTTGACCGTCTTCACCACCTTGCCGTCCTTGCGGGCGGTCAGGTTCCAGCTGCCGCCGTTCTCGACGGCGCGCAGGAACTCGTCGGTGACGCGCACCGAGTTGTTCGAGTTCTGGCCGGAGACGGTGAGATAGGCTTCCGAATCCCAGTCGGTGTCGAGCACCGGGAAGTCGATCGCGGTGTAGCCCTGCTTGGCGAACTGGATGACGCGGCGGATGTAGTTCTCCGGCACGGAGGCCTTCTTGGCGGCGCGGATCTCGCGCTTCAGCGCCGGGTTCACCGCCGGGTCGAAGCAATCGTCGCCGTCGCCCTCGCAGTTGATGCAGGCCTTCATGATCGCGGTGAGGTGGCGCGAGCAGACCTTGGAGCCGGCGACCAGCGCGGCGACCTTCTGCTCNTCNNNGACCTTCCAGTTGATGTAGGCCTCGATGTCCGGATGGTCGGCGTCGACCACCACCATCTTGGCGGCGCGGCGGGTGGTGCCGCCCGACTTGATGGCGCCGGCGGCACGGTCGCCGATCTTGAGGAAGCTCATCAGGCCCGACGAGCGGCCGCCGCCCGACAGCTTCTCGCCCTCGCCGCGCAGGCGGGAGAAGTTGGAGCCGGTGCCCGAGCCGTATTTGAACAGGCGCGCCTCGCGGACCCACAGGTCCATGATCCCGTTCTCGTTGACGAGATCGTCCTCGACCGACTGGATGAAGCAGGCGTGCGGCTGCGGGTGCTCGTAGGCCGAGCCCGAGCGGGTCAGTTCGCCGGTGCGGTGGTCGACGTAATAGTGGCCCTGGCCCGGGCCGTCGATGCCGTAGGCCCAGTGCAGGCCGGTGTTGAACCACTGCGGCGAGTTGGGCGCGCAGCGCTGGGTCGCCAGCATGTAGCGCAGTTCGTCATGGAAGGCGGAGGCGTCTTCCTCCGTCGTGAAATAGCCGCCCTTCCAGCCCCAGTAGGTCCAGGTGCCGGCGAGCCGGTCGAACACCTGGCGCGAATCCGTCTCTCCGCCGGTGCGCTCGCTCTCGGGCAGGTCGGACAGGGCCGTGTCGTCGGCGACCGAGCGCCACAGCCAGGAGGGGACGCTCTCCTCCTCGACGCGCTTCATCGCCGCCGGCACGCCGGCCTTGCGGAAATACTTCTGCGCGAGGATGTCCGCGGCGACCTGGCTCCAGCTCTCGGGAACCATCAGGTTCTCGGCGCGGAACACGACGGAGCCGTCCGGATTGCGGATCTCGCTCGTCGCCGCCCGGAACGCGATGTCCGCGTAGGGCGAGCGTCCTGCCTTGGTAAACCGACGTTCGATCCGCATCCCTGAAGTCCCTTCCAGATATAGTGCCCAGCCGAGGGCTCGTTCCCCACATATCGCGCCGATCGCCGTCCCCGCCAATCGGGGGCGGGGTCGTCATCAACAAGGCGAAAACGGTTATCCACGAAACTGTCGCCGACGCTCGCCGCCGGCGATTCCCGTTTGACCTCGGCGCCCCTTTCGGTCTGCGCCGCCCCGGCGATTCGTCGCCGCCACGGCGCCCGGTGGGCGGGGAAAGAACCCGATGTCGAAACTCTCGCGCCGGTCATCCGGCGACCCCTCAAGAAGAGGGCGAGTCGCGGCCTGCGTCAAGAACTGGTGTCAAGAACTGGTGTCGATCACGGGCTAGCTATCTACATATGGTGTCTGTTCTGCGATTCGCCTCTGCCGACCCGATAAAATTCGGTAAACATTCGCCGAAAATTGGAGAGAAGTTCGGAAGGCTTCCGAAGCAGCTCGGCGCTATGGTCCGAAGCTCTCCAGGGGCGGTGCGGGAGGCACCCTCGGCCACGGCCGGACGGCCGGCAGACGAACGGAACGGACACCTTTCGCATGATGCATCACAGCAGCTACGGATTGCCCGCCGAGTTCCTCGACATCATGCTGGTCGAGGATTCCAAGCCGATGCAGATCATGCTGCGTTCGATGCTGATGGCGCTCCGTCCCCGCCGCCTGCGCAGCTACGATTCGGCCGAGGACGCGCTCGAGGCGATGCTGGTCGAGCCGCCGAACCTCGTCATCACCGACTGGCGGCTCGGCGGCATGTCGGGCTACCAGCTGCTGCGCACCATCCGCATGAAGCAGATGGCGCCGCTGTCCTTCGTCCCGGTGCTGATCGTCTCCGCCCACGCCACCCGTGCCATCGTGGAAAAGGCGTTTCGCGCCGGTGCCAACCATTTTCTCGTCAAGCCGATCTCGCCGGCCTGCCTCGCCACCTGGGTGCAGCGGGTGACGAAGGACGGCCGCCGCTTCACGCTGGCCGACAGCGGGCACTTCGTGATCGAGGGTGTCGAGGAAGCGCTGTCGATCCACCGCGGCCGCCACGACACGCTGGAGCGGGCCCGCATGTTCCACGACCGCAGCTTCCGCCGCGTCGCCCAGATCCAGACCGAAGTCGACAAGATCCTGTCCCGGGCGATCAATCCGGCAATCGCCGACGAGAGCGAGGAGGACGACGGTCCGGTGGTCGGAAGATCGTCGGAAGCGCCCCTGCCACCGAGCCACGGTTTCCGGCGCATCGTTCCCGACAAACCGGCGCCCCGGCCGGTCGACGAGGAGGCCGAGGCCGCCGCGGCCGAGCGCGCCGCCGCCCGCGCCGCGACGACGAGGCGCGTCAAGCCTCTCTTGCGTCCGGGCAAGCGCGCGAGCGGACAGCTCTGAGGCCGCCGGGCTTTCGCTCCGGCGCGGCCCTCGATCCCGGTGTTGGCGCTGGACAAGCCCGGCCGCGCTCGCCATAGTCCCGGCGAATTGGCAACGGCCAGATGGCGGACCATGAAGAACCTGCTTCTCAAGATCTTCACCTGGTGGAACGGCTCCACCATGGGCACCGACCTCTTCACCTCCCGCAAGGGCAGGCGGGTCGGCGAGGACGAGTTCGGCAACGTCTACTACCAGACCGCCGACGGCAAGCGCCGCTGGGTGATCTACGCCGGCGAGGCCGAGGCGAGCGCCATTCCGCCGGGCTGGCACGGCTGGATGCATCACCGCGTCGCGACGCCGCCGTCCCAGGAGAGCTACACCGCCCGCGCCTGGCAGAAGCCGCACCGCCCCAACCCGACCGGCACCCCCGCCGCCTACCGCCCCCGCGGCTCGCTGCTGTCCGAGGGCCAGCGTCCGCGCGTGTCCGGTGATTACGACGCCTGGACGCCCGGCAGCTGATCCGGCGAGAGCTGGCCGGCATCTCTTCCGACGGCGTCGGCCACCGGCCGGCGCCGTTTCGCGTCGAAGGGCTGTGGTCGCCACCGCGACCGGAGACCCGTTCCATCTGAGCGGACGGTGCGACGATCCTTCCGCCTCTCCCGGAACCGCTACGACGGACCGCTCCCGCCATCCGCCTCCCGGTACCTACCCATTCCCTTCGCGCACCCCGCCGAGGACGACGCCATGAGCCGCATTCCCGTCATCATCGACACCGATCCCGGCCAGGACGACGCCGTCGCCCTCGCGCTTGCGCTCGCCGCGAGCGATGCGATCGACGTGGTCGGCGTCACCGTCGTCGCCGGCAACGTGCCGCTGGCGCTCACCGTCGACAACGCCCGCAAGGTGCTGGAACTCTGCGGCCGGCCCGACATCCCGCTCTACGCCGGCGCCGACCGGCCGCTGCTCGAACCGCTCGTCACGGCCGAGCACGTCCACGGCGAGAGCGGCCTCGACGGCGTTGACCTGCCCGAGCCGACCATGCCGGTCCTGCCCGGCCACGCCGCCGACTTCATCATCGAGACGGTGATGGCGGCCGAGCCCGGCACGATCACGCTCTGCGCCCTCGGCCCGCTCACCAACGTCGCGCTGGCGCTCGCCCGCGAGCCGCGGATCGGCGAGCGGCTGAAACAGATCGTGCTGATGGGCGGGGCGATGGGCGAGGGCGGCAACATCACGCCGGCCGCCGAGTTCAACATCTACGTCGACCCGCAGGCCGCCGCTCTCGTCTTCTCCGGACGGGTGCCGCTCGTGGTGCTGCCGCTCGACGTCACCCACAAGGCCGCGACGACGCCGGCCCGGATCGAGCGGTTCCGCGCGCTGCCCAACCGCTGCGGCCCGGCCTATGCCGGCCTGCTCGACTTCGCCAAACGCTTCGACGAGGAGAAGTACGGTTCGATTGGCGGACCACTGCACGATCCGATGACGGTGGCCTGGCTGCTGCGCCCGGAGATCTTCGGTGGCCGACACGTCAACATCACCATCGAGACCGCGAGCCCCCTGACCCGCGGCATGACCGTCGTCGACTGGTGGGACGTGACCGACCGTCCCGCCAACGCGCTGTTCATCCGCGACGTCGACGACGACGCCTTCTATGACCTGCTGGTCGAGCGGTTCGCTGTCCTGCCGTGACCCTTCGCGCGCCCGGAGGGAGCCGCCACCGTTCGGCCCGATTGAACGGCGAAGGTCGCGGCGGAGAGATTTCATGAACGCCGGGCCACCGACGAGCGGCTTTGACGGCGGGGGATGCGGTGCTAAAAGCGTCGCGCCCCGCGAGCGGGGTCGCCGATCGGGGACGGGCGGGCAGGGCAGGACGCCGGCTGCCGCAACAGACGGGACGAGATGAAAGCCAATTCCGCAAGCCGCGCCGCCGCGCTCCTCGCCCTTCTCTGCGCCTGCGGTTCGGCGCCGGCTCTTGCGCAATCACCCGAGAAGGTGGCCAACCGCGTCGCCGTCTTCACCGGCCTCGACAAGATCACCGGCCGCATCATCACCTTCGACGTCTACATCGACGAGACCGTGCAGTTCGGCGCCCTCCGGGTGACGCCGCGGGTCTGCTACACCCGGCCCTCGACCGAGACACCGCAGACCGACGCCTTCGTCGAGGTCGACGTGATCCGGCTCGATTCCCGGATCGAGCGCGTCTTCTCCGGCTGGATGTTCGCCGCCAGCCCCGGCCTCAACGCCATCGAGCACCCGGTCTACGACGTCTGGCTCAACGACTGCCGCCAGGAGAGCGACATCCTGCCGCCGGGCGAGCGCCAGAACGGGGCCGAGCGGCAGGCCCAGCCCAACCCCGAAGCGATCGAGGCGCCGTCGCAGCCGTTGAGCGGCGCCGTGCCGATCCCGCGGCCGAAGCCGCCGATCGAGACCTTCGACGGCGAGTTCGTCGATCCGGAAGCGCCCGTCGAGGGTCCGGAGCCGGACGTCGAGGACTGAAGGCGAGGGCGCCCCGTGGCGCCCTTCGTCGTTTCAGCGGCGGATCTCCCCCAGCTTGCCTCGCTATGGGCTGCCGCCGTGGCGAGACCCTCGGCATCCGACTGGCCCGTCGAAATTCGCACAACGGGTGTGTTCTGTGCGATGTTCTTGCGCAAGAATTGAAGTGCTACAAGCCATGCATCGTATCGCGGCGGTGCTCGCCGCGGGTGACGCCATTCGAGTGAACGGCTTCACCGCGCGGCTGGTCGGCTCCGCGCAATCCACGGCCGGCCGGCGGACTTCTCACGAAGGGAACGACCCATGTACGAGATCGAGAACTGCATCGACGGCCGCAAGGTGAAGTCGGCGAGCGGCCGGACGCAGCCGATCTTCAACCCGGCGACCGGCGAGGAGCAGGGCGTGCTGACGCTCTCCAGCCTCGACGAGATCAACGCCGCCGTCGCCGCCGCCAAGGCCGCGGCCCCGGCCTGGGGCACGACCCCGCCGCTGCGCCGCGCCCGGCTGATGTTCAGGTTCAAGGATCTCGTCGACGAGAACATGAGCGAGATCGCCACCGCGATCTCCCGCGAGCACGGCAAGACCCACGCCGACGCCATGGGCGAGGTGCAGCGCGGCCTCGAGGTGATCGAATTCGCCTGCGGCATCCCGCACCTGCTCAAGGGCGAGTTCTCGCGCAACGTCGGCCCGAACATCGATTCGTGGTCCGACCGCCAGCCGCTCGGCGTCGTCGCCGGCATCACCCCGTTCAACTTCCCGGCGATGGTGCCGATGTGGATGTATCCGGTGGCGATCGCCTGCGGCAACACCTTCGTGCTGAAGCCGTCGGAGCGCGATCCTTCCGCCGTCAACCTCGTATGGGAGCTGTTCCAGCAAGCCGGTTTTCCGGCCGGCGTGCTCAACGTCGTCCACGGCGACAAGCTCGCCGTCGACACGCTGCTGAAGCATCCAGACGTCAAGGCGATCTCCTTCGTCGGCTCCACGGCCATCGCCGAATACGTCTATGCGACGGGCACGGCCCACGGTAAGCGCGTTCAGGCGCTGGGCGGCGCCAAGAACCACGCCATCGTCATGCCCGACGCCGACATGGACAAGACCGTCGACGCCCTGATGGGCGCCGCCTACGGCTCGGCTGGCGAGCGCTGCATGGCGATCTCGGTCGCGGTTCCTGTGGGTGAGGGCACTGCCGACCGCCTCGTCGAGGCGCTGAAGCCCAAGGTGCAGTCGCTCAAGATCGGGCCCTATACCGACAGCGACGCGGAAATGGGCCCGGTCGTGACGGCCGAGGCCAAGGCCCGGATCGCCGGCTTCATCGACCAGGGCGTCAAGGAAGGCGCCGACCTCGTGGTGGACGGCCGCGGCTTCTCGCTGCAGGGCTACGAGAACGGCTATTTCCTCGGCGGCACGCTGTTCGACCGCGTCACCACCGACATGGCGATCTACAAGCAGGAGATCTTCGGCCCGGTGCTCGGAGTCGTGCGGGCGCAGACCTTCGCCGAGGCCGCGCAGATGATCAACGACCACGAATACGGCAACGGCACCGCCATCTTCACCCGCGACGGCGACGCCGCCCGCAGCTTCGCCGACCAGATCGAGATCGGCATGGTCGGCATCAACGTGCCGCTGCCGGTGCCGGTCGCCTACCACTCCTTCGGCGGCTGGAAGCGGTCGATCTTCGGCGACCACGCCATCTACGGGCCGGAAGGCGTGCGCTTCTACACCCGCATCAAGACGGTGACGAGCCGCTGGCCGGAGGGCATCAAGTCCGGCGCCCAGTTCAGCTTCCCGACGATGTGACGCCAAGGCTGCAGTTGAAACGATCTCTCTCGGCCTCCTCAGGAGGAGGCCGAGAGAGATCAGTTCACCGAAGCGCCGATATTACTAATTTTTTCGTGCTTCGAATCGTGACATTGCCCATGCCGACTCAGGATTTATCCTTTGAAACTTTGCTTGTGCTTGAAGGCGCCATGTCCTTTTCTGATCTTCAGCGCATGCTGCCCGGAGAAGCGCATCCAGCGGTGCCATGCCGGTCCGGTTCATGGGGCAAACCATAACCAGAGAATATGAACAGTCGTAATCATTAGGGGCGTTCTTAGAACAGCTAAGATCATCGATGCGCTCAATTCCTAATGGAATGCTAGCAATGTCAGATTTTAGCTGGCATCCATTCCCCATATCTACAACGTAGGCGTTTTGCATTTCAAAAACAATACCTTGCTCCCTCGTGGATTTAGCCATTGCGGAGACTAGATTCTGTGTGTCCCGAAGGTATGGTAGTAAAATATTATAGTTTTCGCAATCCTCATCAAACTTCCGAGTGGATAAGCGCGCTACCTCATATACCTCAGGTGCACGATCAACATATGTATTCGTGTCAGACAAATCTGAAAAAACTATAGGGCCGGCTCTAGTATATCTTTCAAGGTAGGCTTCTTTCGTTCTGGAAGCCTGTCTTATTTGCTCAATCTGATATTTATAAACTACATCTATCGAATATCCAGACGCAAGAGCTAAGCCAAGCGTCCGGTAGATGAACCTTTCATAGGTAAAGCTATCTGGCTTGGTGTAGTTTGTCTCTTTGGGGCGTACAACCTCTCCATAAGACAATATTTCAGCAGATGGGGAATGTCCAAGTACACTAGCGAGAAATATATACTGCCGATCATCGCCGGTTAATACATCTCCATAGCCAATGGCGCCGACAAACGAACTATCCTTTTTGTGCGACGTCAAGTAATAATGATAAGCGGCTGCTAAATGAGGATGCTCACGCGCACTTTCCTTAATTCTCCGCAAAAAACTATCGTCATAAACCCGATCTCCACTAACAATCCTAGAGTGTATTCCATCAAATATCGGTGAAAATCTGCCATCTTCAATCGATGATACGTCTTCTCTTGGATTCACACTAAAACTATAAGATATCGAGTCTATACTATAAATATTATTCAGATCAGTTCTAGTAGTTGCTATCTTGATAGATAGATAACTAACTAATTTTCCTGAGTAAGTTATTGAAATATTATCAAAAAGTTCTTTAAACCTGCCATCACTTATGTTGTCGCAAATATTCTCTGTCGAATATACTAAAAGTCTTGCAATTCTATGATCATCCGCGGAAAGGATTTTATCAGCGTTCAATGCAAAATACTTACTTTCAGTAGTGATTTCAAATTTATCAGATGGGCATGTATATTTTTCTCCTTGATGGGATACGCGAACGCCAATATCATCAAAAATGTAATTTTCTATATTCTGGTTTGGGCGCGTATTCTGAGGCGCCGCTCCAGATATGGCGCGATAAGCATACTCTAGGGAAGGCGCACGATCCCCAGGCTTCGGATATCTTTCTGGCAATTCATATTCAACAGGAATCACCAAATCAGAAGCAAGGGTTGGCATAGTTGAGATTAATACCTGAGCGAAAACGAAAATAAAAGATACGTAGTTGACTCCGGTCATGAGCATATCTCCCGACACTATTAGAAGTGCTTGTGATAATCTAAGAAATCCATATTATTGTATGCTATTTGGTGGGCGCCCTCAAGCCGAGAATTTATCAGCAGCTGGCTTGCCTGATGTGAAGCCCGGATCGGAAAAGAGCGATCTTTCCTCGCGAAGGCCCGGTGGACGTCCGCCGGGCCTTTTGCTTTGCTGGCCGCCCGCCCGTTGCCGCTTCCCGAGGTCACCGTGAGCCGTTTCGCCGCCCGTCCGCCCGCCGTCGCCACCGTCCTCATCGACGACGAAAAGGTCCGAGTGACCCGCTGGGACTTCGCCCCCGGCGCCGACACCGGTTGGCACCGGCACGCGATGGACTACGTGGTCGTGCCGATGAGCGATTGCTCCTTCCTCATCGAGGAGCCGACCGGCGAACGACGGGTCGATACGCCGGCCGGGCAGGTCTACCGGCGCGAGGAGGGCGTCGAGCACAACGTCGTCAACGGCGGCGACGCGCCAATGTCCTTCATCGAGGTCGAGTTGAAGCGGTGATGAGGCACGGGGCCGTCGCGACGGGCACGGGCCGAAGCGGAGGCTGCTTCTCCGCTCCGGCCGCGACGCCTGTCCTCACATCTTCGCCTTGTCCGTCACCGCGGTCGTGTAGGCGCCTTCCGGCTCCTTGGTGATGACGCCGGCGTCGAGCAGGATCTTCACGCTCTGCTCGTATTTCGCCATGTCGAGCGAGCCGTCGGAGCCCTCGGTCAGGTTGCCGATCTCCTTGGCCATCGAGACCTGATGCTCGAGGGTCTGGGCGCCGGTGTCGTCGTTGTCGAGGATGATCTGGGCGGCTTCATCGGGGTTTTCGGCGGCGTAGGCGAAGCCCTTCATCGAGGCGCGCACGAACTTCGCCATCTTGTCGACGAAGGCCGGATCCTTGAGGCTGTCCTCCATCACGTAGAGGCCGTCCTCGAGCAGCGAGACGCCGACGTCGTCATACTTGAAGACGACGAGCTCGTCGGCCGGGATGCCGGCCTCGAGCACCTGGTTGAACTCGTTGTAGTTCATGGTCGAGATGCAGTCGGCCTGCTTCTGCAGCAGCGGGTCGACGTTGAAGGCCTGCTTGATCACGGTGACGCCGTCGGCGCCGCCCTCGGTCGGCAGGCCGAGCTGCTTCATCCAGGCGTAGAACGGCAGCTCGTTGCCGAAGAACCAGACGCCGAGGGTCTTGCCCTTGAAGTCGGCGGGAGTCGCGATGCCGCTCGCCTTGAGGCAGGTCAGCATCAGGCCGGAGTGGGCGAAGGGCTGGGCGATGTTGACCAGCGGCAGGCCCTTGTCGCGGGCCGACAGCGCCGCGGCGATCCAGTCGACGATGACGTCGGCGCCGCCGCCGGCGATGACCTGCTCGGGGGCGATGTCCGGGCCGCCCGGCTTGATGGTGACGTCGAGCCCTTCCTCCTCGTAGAAGCCCTTGTCTTTCGCGACGTAGTAGCCGCCGAACTGGGCCTGGGTCACCCACTTGAGCTGCAGGGTGACGCCGTCGGCGGCGAGCGCCGGGACGCAGAATCCCGCGAGCATGGTCGCCGCGGCGAGCGCGGCCCCGAACGTCTTCTTCATGCCATTCCCCTTCTTCATTGGCCGCATGCTCTCCCGCGGGCGCTGTCCGCCCGTCGGGGATGCGGCGTTCAATCCATCCTCATCGGGCCAGCCTCAACGGGCGCGGAAGGACGGGTGCCAGAACGTCGTCAGCCGCTCCAGCAGGCTGACGAGCGCGTAGAACAGCGAGCCGGCCACCGCCGCGACGGCGATCTCGGCCCAGACCATGTCGATGGCGAGGCGGCCGACCTCGGTGGAGATGCGAAAGCCCATGCCGACCACCGGCGAGCCGAAGAATTCGGCGACGATCGCACCGATCAGCGCCAGCGTCGAGTTGATCTTGAGGGCGTTGAAGACGAAGGGCATCGCCGCCGGCAGCCGCAGTTTGGTGAGCGCCTGGCCGTGGCTCGCGGCATAGGTGCGCATCAGGTCGCGCTCCATGGCGCCGGCGGCGGAAAGGCCGGCGAGCGTGTTCACCAGCATCGGAAAGAAGGTCATGATCACGACCACCGCCGCCTTGGAGCCGACGCCGAAGCCGAACCACATCACCATGATCGGCGCGACGCCGACGATCGGCAGCGCCGAGACGAGGTTGCCGATCGGCAGCAGGCCGCGCTTCAGGAAATCGACCCTGTCGACCAGCAGCGCCGCGAGAAAGCCCGAGCCGCAGCCGATGGCGTAGCCGAGGAGGGCGCCCTTCAGGAAGGTCTGCGAGAAGTCGGCCCAGAGCGTTGGATATTCCATGACGATCTTGCCCCAGATCGCCGCCGGCGCCGGCAGCAGCACCGGCGAGATCGCAAAGCCCGTCACCGCCACCTGCCAGAGCGCCAGCAGCGTGACGCCGAAGACGAGCGGCACCGCCACGTCGCGCCCCGTGCGCAGCGCGGCCGACGCCGGGGCGGCCCGCACCAGCGCGACGTTGAGGGCGGTGCCGAGGCCGAGGATCAGGAGGAGCGCGGCCGACGTCATGCCCGCGCTCCCATCCGCGCCAGCACCAGCCGCTCCACCACGGAGACGAGGGCGACGAGGGCGGCAGCGAGCAGCGAGGCCGCGACCAGCGCCGCCCAGATCTGCACGGTCTGGCCGTAGTAGGAGCCGGACAGCAGCCGGGCGCCGAGGCCGGCGACGACGCCGGTCGGCAGCTCGCCGACGATGGCGCCGACGAGGGCCGCGGCGATCGCGACCTTCATCGAGGTGAAGAGGAAGGGCACCGACGACGGCAGTCGCAGCTTCCACAGCACCTGGCGCTTCGTCGCCGAATAGGTCCGCATCAGGTCGAGGTTGATGACGTCCGGCGAGCGCAGGCCCTTCACCATGCCGACGGTGATTGGGAAGAACGAAAGATACATCGAGATCAGCGCTTTGGGCAGCAGCCCGGTGATGCCGACCGCGTTGAGCACGACGATGATCATCGGCGCGACGGCGAGGATCGGAATGGTCTGCGAGGCGATGATCCACGGCATCAGCGACTTGTCCATCACCCGCGAGTGGACGATGGCGACGGCGAGCGCGATGCCGAACAGCGTCCCCGCCGCGAAGCCGAGCAGGGTCGAGGAGAGCGTCACCCAGCCGTGGTAGATCAGGCTGCGCTTCGACGTCGGGGCGACCATCGCCGTGGACGCCCAGAACTCGGCGGCGACCTGGTGGGGAGAGGGCAGCACCGGCCGCTTCTGGTTCAGCGTCTCGCGGACGAGATCGGCGGTGGAGTAGTCCGGCGTCCCGGCCCGGACGAAGGCGTCGACCTGCTGCGGCGCGTTGAGCAGGACGGCGCCGGCGTACCAGAGCGCGACGATCGCCGCGACCACGACCGCCACAGGCAGGGCGTGGCGCCGGAGGCCGGCGACGACCCCGCCGGACCGGGGCGCTGGAAGAGAGACGGTCGCCGCGCCGGCCATCACGCGGCCCTCCTTGCGCGGCGGGCCGGGACGGGAGCAGGATCGCGCCGGACGCGCCGCGTC
>Ga0065721_10007960_pt1 | contig 13012 bp, 12 predicted proteins | sample Mesricmetagenome_FD_59108 | JGI IMG/M metagenome (GOLD analysis project Ga0065721, IMG submission 59108) | Mesophilic microbial community from rice straw/compost enrichment Sample: eDNA_1 v2 (version 2) | ecosystem: Engineered > Solid waste > Grass > Composting > Bioreactor | place: USA: Davis... | reverse complement strand
CCCCCGGGTCGAGCCCGAGGGCACAGGGGCAAAGTGCGTCAGCCCAGCTGGCCGTTGACAAGGCTCTCGGCCAGGGGGGCCGGGCGGGTGACCGGGGTCTTGATATCGACAGTGCGGCCCTCGCGGGCGGCGATCTCGAAAGCTTCCATGACTTCAAGAACATGCAGGGCAAGATCGCCATTGGCGCGGTGCGGACGATTTTCGAGAATGCCGGCAGCCATGTCGGCAACGCCCAGGGATCGGTAATTGCCATCGGCATAGGGCTGCTCGACCTTGACCGGTGTCCATTGCTCGTCCCGGCCGCGCTTGCGCAATTCGACCTCGCCCCCAAAGAAATTGGGATCGGGGACGATCAGGCTCTGTTCGGTGCCGTAAAGCTCGAGCGGCACATGCTTGTGGGCGGCGACATCGAAGCTCATGCCGATCTGCACCACGGCGCCATTGGCAAAGCCGAGCGAGCCGGTGACATGGGTGTCGATATGAACCGGCATGACCTGGCCCTTCTTGGGCTCGGAGGTAATGGTGCGCTCGGTGCGCAGGCGCGAGGACATGGCCGAGACCCGGGCGACGGGGCCCAGCAGGTTGACCAGATCGGTGATGTAATAGGGACCCATGTCGAGCATGGGGCCGCCNCCGATNTCGTAGTAGAAAGCCGGATCGGGGTGCCAGCTTTCGTGGCCGGGGCAGAGCATGAAGGCGGTGCCGCCCACGAGCTGGCCGAGCGCGCCACTATCCACGATGGCACGGGCCTGCTGGTGCGCCCCGCCCAGGAAGGTATCGGGGGCCGAACCGATCCTCAGGCCAGCCTGATTGGCGGCATCAAGAAGCTTCCGGCCTTCGGCAAAGGTGATGCCCAGCGGCTTTTCGGAATAGACATGCTTGCCGGCGGCAAGGCATTTCAGACCCACCTCGACATGGGCGCGCGGAATGGTGAGATTGACCACGAGGTCAATGCCGGGATCGGCCAGCATCTCGTCCACGCTCATGGCGCGCAGGCCGAATTCGGCAGCCCGGGCAGTGGCGGCCTCGGCGCGCATGTCGGCCAGGCCTTTGACCTCGAGCACGCTGAAGCCCGGCATGCCATCCTTGCCCAGAATGGCCTTGAGATAGGCCGACGAAATATTGCCGGTACCAATAAATCCGATACCGAGGCGTTTGCCGCTCATTGGAGCAATCCTCCCAGATGTACGTGCATCAGCCTATCCGCGCCGATGCCGGGGCGGAAGGGGCGCGGGTGCAATTGTGTGACTTTTTTGGGAGGGGTGCGTTTCAGCCGACCAGCACGGCATAGTCGCAGCGCACGGCGTGGACCCGTATGTCGGCCGCGCCCAGCGACACGCCGAACGCCTTGAGGGTACCGACCAGGATCGCATCGAGCACCGAGGTCAGGGGCATCAGCAAGTCGCGGACAGCCTTGGCAATGACGGCAGGAGACGACAGCCCAAGGCCCAGAATGTTCACCGTCAGGTCAAGATCGCCCAGCAGGGACCCGACCAGCGAAGAGACTGGCGTCGTCGTCGAGGCCGTCTTGCGGGTCCCTGCGGCAATGTCGGCAGAACTGAAATGAAGCGGCACCGGCTGGAGCTGGGCCAGTTCGACATGCGCCGAGCCGCGCACCTTGAGCAACAAGACATCGATGATATTGACCGGAGCGGGCAGCGGCCTGACATCCATATTGGCCAGGGCAGTATCGTCCATCTCCCCCAAGGCGAGCATGAGTGCGCCCGGACGAACCTCGATGGAGGCACTGCCGCGGGGGGCAGATGGCGTCGGGCAGGTCGCGCCGGTTACGCGCGCCTCGGTATGCGCGACATCGAGCCATAGCGGCAGCTTGACCCCCGCGCCGAGAAGGATCGGCCCACCAAGCAGGTTGGCACGCAGGCGCAGGCGCAACTGGGCCGTCCGCAACGTCGCGCCGGTTTTGCCGGTCATCAGCCAGGCATTATGCTGTTCGCGCTCGCCCACGACGAGGTCAGTTCTGATATCGACCAGTCCCGGCACTCCGGCGCCAAGGTTGAGGGAGACCTGGTGGTCGCCGTCGGCGATGGCAGCGGCCGCCGCCAGCAGGTCCAGGGCAGAAACCCTGGCCGATACTGCGGCGTCGCCACCGCCCAGTTGCAGACCGCCAAGGCGGCCCAGGTTGAACAATTGGGAAAGGGGTATGGCATTGCCATGAGACCCGCCGGCCAGCGTATGGAGGACCGCGCCAACGGTGCCATTGGCGACATCGGCCAACGCGCCGACCAGGGTCCCCGCCGGTGCCTTGAGCTGCAGCAGTTCTTCATAACTGGCCACAGTCACGCCAAGCCTTGCGCCCAAAGCATCAAGGAACGGGAGCAGATCAACGTCCAGGTTGGCCAGCGCCGCATAATCAGCCAGGGAGAGGGAAACACTGCTGCCGAGCAGGCCGGACAGAATAGCATTGACGATGCCGCCATTGAGACCGGCCAGGCGCGAACCCACAGAGAAGGACACTTCAGGCGCCACCGTGGCGATGCCGCGCGCCGCAATGACCGGCTCGGGCGCGAAGTATCCGGCAAAATGCAGCTTGCCCATGCGCGTCAGCGCGACGGAAACGGCGTTGACCGGCGCGCCGCCGGGCACGAAGCGGCTGTCCACATCGGGGCGGGTGGGGTCGTAGTTTCCGGTAACGACAGTCAGCCCGTCCGTGCTGGCTGGGGCAAGGAGCTGCGCCTCAGCCAGCACGGACTGGGCGATTTCGGCGGCGCGGGAGGGATCAACCGCCGCCGAAATAGCCGCAAGATCCACCCCGGCCTGCACCGCACGGCGCTCGTGATAGAGCGATGCAGCGTCGACAGCCACGGCCGAGACGATGGCCGCGACGGTGAAACCGAAGGCAAACAGAATGGCCATATTGCCGCGATCATCACGGCAAAAATCCGGCCAGAGCCGTTTCATATGCCGCCCCGCCGGATGCTGGCCCCATAGCTGAGCGTGCTGCTGGGCAAAGGCAGGGGCGGGTAGAGGTTCCAGATCGGCAGGTCGATAGCCTCGTAACGGAGCTGGACCACATACTGGTTGGCGTCGGTGGGATGATCGCCGATCTCATGCTCAAGCCGGGCAGGATCGAGGATCATGTAAGCGGCTGCGTTATGCGCCAGAAATTGTTCGACCAGCGCATTCCGTTCGGCCTCGTCGACCCCTGCAATGGCTGTGCGGGCCGCATCGGCCGCCAGCTGCTGGAGGGCATGGGCGGCGCCGAAATAGACACCATAGGCCAGCATGCCGGTCACCATCAGCAGATAGACCGGCGTGAGGATGGCAAATTCGATGACGGCCGTGCCCCGGTCGTGGCGCACAAACTGGCCGAACCCTGCCATTGGAAGGTCTCCGGACGAATGGACTGGACGCCATGGACATTGCAGTGCGCCAGCCCAGCAGAGCGTAAATCGCGATATCGGTAGTTCTGCGAGGGCGGTGCGACCGAGAGATGGCTTCCTTCGTCCGGTTGAACCAGCTAGGACTTGCCGCAACAGCCCAGGTGAGTTGCCTTGAGCGCACGACAGTACCTTTTTGCCCAGAATTCCGACGACGTGGCACTGACCCGCTTCATTGAGCGGGCGGCAAGGGTCAGCGGCTTTCTCAAGGGCGCGCCGGGTGGGCACCTGCCCGGCTGGTATACGCTGGGCATGGACAATGAGGAGTTCCTGCGCACTTTCCACGCCCGGCTCGAGGCCAGCTTCCCGCTGGCCGGCCAGCCCTTTCATGCCGTGCGGCTATGGACCAATCTGATGTGGCAGCCGGCCTATCTGGCCGTGATCGCGGTGCATCTGCATGGCGCGCTGCCGGCGGTGACGACGCTGTCGCAGGCCCGACAGAATATCGACGTCAACGGCTATCGCCTGCGGCCAGGACCCATGGTTGAGGGCGACATGGAAACCCTCATCGCCAGGGCGGGCAAGGATTTGCGCGCCATGGGCGACAGGGTGCTGGCCGAAATCAACACCGTGACCAAGCTCAAGCGAGTACCGGCGCTGCGGCTGCTGGCAGACCGGATGCTGGGGCTGATGGTGCGCCTAAGGCATTATGCACCCGACATTACGGTGGCCGAACAACACCGGGTGTGCGGGCTATGGCTTGAGGCCATGGGGCTGACAGGACACGGCGCGCTGGAGACGCTGACCCTGCAGGACGGACGACAGGTCGCCATCATGGCGCGCAAGGGTTGCTGCCTCGACTATATGGCGTTTCCCGATGTCTATTGCTCGTCCTGTCCGCGGCAGGACGATGCCGTGCGCCTCAAGCGACAGCGCGAGGAAGCGATGGCCGAACTGGCGACGACCGACTGACGCCCCAATCAGTCGAAAACTTCAGCCGGATAGACGCCCCAGATCTCCTCCTGGCGCACCCAGCCCGAATAGGACTGGCTCTGGCCGGGCTGACCGGCCGAGACGCGGCACCAGGTGCCGTCGCATTCGCTGATCGCGACCCGCACGCCGGCCGACAGGCGCGCCCGCACCGCGGCAGTCTCGGACTTGCTGGCGTAAAGATGCACCTCGCCATTGGCCACAAGGGGCGTGGCGTAGCCGGCCCGATTGCCCGAAAGCAGGCTCTGGTGGACCCAGCCTTCATCGCCCTCGAAGTCGCGAATCTTGCGCCAGGTATCGAATTCCTGGATGATTTCCACCGGCACGCCGGAGACGAGAAAGTTCCAGGCGATTTCGTAGCGGGTGCCGGGACCGACGCGGACATTGATGGGGTGTGAACGCGTGGTGACAAAGCGCGGAAGCTTCAGCCCGCTCGGGTTGTTCTGGGCCGCCGCCGGCACGGCAGCAAGGCCGGACAGCGCAGCCAGGACAACGAAGAGAACAAGGCGCACGCGGCCCGTGAAGGCTGGCAAGAACAACATCACTTTGCAGACGGGTTGGATTTGCCCTATCACTAGCCCATGATCCTTAATGGTCGCTGAAGGCGGCCGGGGCGCCGGGCTGGACCGGCCATGTTTTCGGAACACATGACAGCGCACAAACCGCAGATCCTGGTGACAAGGCGCCTGCCGGCGAGCATTGAAGCGCGCATGGCGACCCTTTTCGAGACCGATGTCAATGAAGCCGACATTTCCCTGACCAGTGACGACATTCTTGCCGGGCTCGAAGGCAAGGATGTGCTGGTATCCACCATAACCGACCGCATCGATGCCGACCTGATCCGCCGGCTGCCCAGCAGCGTGCGCCTGATCGCCCAGTTCGGCAACGGAGTGGACAATATCGACCTCGAAGCGGCCTGGGCAGCGGGCCTGACCGTGACCAATACCCCATCGGTGCTGACCGAGGACACGGCCGACATGGCCACGGCGCTGATGCTGGCCCTGCCCCGGCGGCTGGTGGAAGGCGCGCAGATGCTGTTGCGCGAGGGCAAATGGGCCGGATGGTCGCCCACGTCCATGCTGGGCCACCGACTGCGGGGCAAGGCGCTGGGTATCGTCGGCATGGGCCGGATCGGCACTGCCGTGGCACAGCGGGCCCGGGCCTTCGGGCTCAGCATCCATTACTTTTCGCGCCAGCAGCGCCCCTTGGCCGTGGAGATGCCGCTGGCGGCAACCTATTGGGACGACCTGGATGCCATGCTGGCTGCGGTGGATATCGTCTCGCTCCATACTCCGCTGACGCGTGACACCCACAACATCCTGTCGGCGGGACGGCTCGACGCGATGAAGCAGGGTTCCTATGTCGTCAACGTGAGCCGCCCTGAACTGCTGGACGAAGCGGCGCTGATCGAACGGCTGGAAAGCGGCCACCTCGCCGGCGCCGCGCTGGATGTGTTCGAGAACCGCAATGGCATCAATCCCCGGCTCATGGCGCTGGCCGCCGACAGCCGCGTGGTGCTGACCGCGCATATGGCGTCGGCAACCATGGAAGCTCGCGTGGAGATGGGCGAAGCGGTGATCGTCAATATCCGCGCCTTCATGGATGGCCATCAGCCGCCGCACCGGCTGCTGCCCGACCGGCCCCTGCCCCGGGCTGCGATCGGCTGACCCCCGGCGGCAGTGTTGCACCATTTCCGCAACGGCGCGGCGTTTTCGGCCACGACATCTGCCCGCCCTTGCGCCGCTCCGGCTTGGACCCTAATCGTCTGCCTGTCGGCGCGGCTGGGGGCTTGCGCAACCGACAGGTGATTTGCGGCAGGGTGTCAGGAGAGCCCCGTGAACATGACGAAATGTGCGCTGGCCTTGATGGCCGCCCTGACTGTGACGGCGGGCCCAGCCCTGGCCCAGACCGCCGGCCGGCTGCCATTCGCCTTTTCGGAGGGGCAGCTGGTGCTGGAAAGCCTGGGGCAGACCCTGACACTGCCGGCGCCCGACTGGACGGAAGACGCTGACAGCGCCGAGGAGCTGGCAGAGCTGGTCTCCACCCGCTTTGTTGAAGAAAGCGGACAGGCCCATCTCGAGATCTATCGGCGTGGCGAAGGTGAGGCCTTCTGGACCACGCTTTATGGCGCGCGCCTTTCCAATCAGGCGAGTACGGACCTGGCCAGTTTCCGATCGGTGGTCATCAATGTCTATGCNCAGTCGTGCAAGCCGGAGACCGTNGCGCTGTTCCAGCTCGAACCGGACGAGGACGACAGGCTGCCGCCAGTCGGCTATGTCTGCGGGGCCTATATGGATGGTTTCACCGATTTCGCCGGACAGGGCGAAGTGATGGTCATGGGCTTTTACAAGTCCGCAAGCGGCGTCGGAATGGTCTACCAGGAATGGCGCGGCGAGGCGTTCGACGCCGCCAACCCGGCGACCTGGCCGATTGCCGCTGAGGTGGTGGAAGACCAGATGGCGCGCCTTTCGGCCGGTGTGACGCTGACAGCGACGGATTGACGACAGCCGTGCAAGGGCCTAAGCCGCTTGCCCATGAAAAAAGACCACAAGCCCGCTGGCCCAAGCCAGCGCATGCTGCGCGTCGGGGAACTGGTGCGCCATGCCCTGGCGGCGCTGTTTGCCCGGGGTGAAATCGAGGACGAGGCCCTGAGCGGTGCGGTAGTGACCGTACCGGAAGTGCGCATGACGCCTGACCTCAAGATTGCCAATGCCTATGTGATGCCGCTGGGCGGTGCGCATGCTGAAGAGATCGTCGCCGCGCTCAACCGGCACCGGAAATTCATCCGCGGACGCGTAGCCCCGCTTATCGACCTCAAATTCGCCCCGGAAATCCGGTTCTTTGTCGACGATACCTTTGACGAGGCCAGCCGCATCGATGCGCTGCTGCGCTCGGAGCGGGTGAAGCGCGACCTCGAAGACGACAGCGACAACAGCGAAGACTGACCCTTGAGCCAGCCTAAGACCAAGAAGCGCGCCATTTCGGGATGGGTCGTGCTCAACAAGCCATATGACTTCACTTCCACCCAGGCCGTGGGCAAGGTGCGCTGGCTCTTGAGCGCTGCCAAGGCGGGTCATGCGGGTACGCTGGACCCACTGGCGACGGGCATCTTGCCCATCGCGCTGGGCGAGGCGACCAAGGCCGTGCCACAGGTGCAGGAAGGCACCAAGGTCTACCGCTTTGCCATCGGCTGGGGCAGGGCCACGAGCACGGATGACAGCGAGGGAGAGGTGATCGCCACCTCTGACGTGCGGCCCGAGGCCGCCGCGCTGAACGCGGTACTGCCGCGCTTTACCGGTACCATCATGCAGCGCCCGCCGGCCTTTTCGGCCATCAAGGTGGACGGCGAGCGCGCCTACGACCTGGCGCGGGCCGGCGAGACGGTGGAGCTGGCGGCCCGGCCGATCGATATCGACGAGATCACCCTGGTCTCGCATGGCGCGGACGAGAGCGTGCTGGAAGTGACCTGCGGCAAGGGCACCTATGTGCGCTCGCTGGCCCGCGACATTGCCGAAGCACTGGGCACTGTGGGCCATGTGACCCGGCTGCACCGCGCTGCCGTGGGCCCATTCAGCGATGCTGACGCAGTGACCATAGAGCAGCTGGAGGCGGTTGAAGGCGCCGAGCGCGATGCCCTGCTGAAACCGGTCTCGGCCGGGCTGGCTGATATCGAGGAAATCCGGCTCGATGCCGGACAGGCAACCGCGGTGAGCCACGGTAACCCGGTGCTTTTGACCGGCGCCGGAGCACCGGTCTCGCTCGATGAATGCTGGGTGAGCTTCAAGGGCAAGGTGCTGGCCACCGGCCATGTGGAATTTGGCCAGTTCAAGCCGGGCCGGGTGTTTAACTCTTTACGCCGTTTCACGTCGGCCGGGCTTGTGCCGACAATTNATCGGGGCCGCCGTGAAACCGCCGGGACGCGCCCGGTGGATGGAAAAGTATCGGCCCCCGTNACGGATATCCCCGCTTTCGCGGGGATGACCTTTTGCAAACTCACGCTATTAGAGTGTGGCCGGAGCTGAGCCAACCTCAATAACCATCGGCATTGTTACCGACNAGGATCTCGCGCTTGCCGGCATGGTTGGCGGGCGAAATGACGCCTTCGCGCTCCATGCGTTCGATCAGGGTCGCGGCCTTGTTGTAGCCGATGGCAAGACGGCGCTGGATATAGGACGTGGAGGCCTTCTTGTCGGTCAGAACGATATGGACGGCCTTGTCGTAGAGCTCGTCGCCTGAACCAGCATAGCCATCGTCGCCGCCTGCACCGTCCTCACCAAAGCCGCCTTCTTCCGGCTCCTCGGTTATGTTGTCCAGATAGTCGGGCGTGCCCTGGCTCTTGAGGTGGGCCACCACGGCTTCCACTTCGGCATCGGACACGAAGGCACCATGCAGGCGCTTGGTGCGGCCACCCGAAGCCATGTAGAGCATGTCGCCATTGCCCAGGAGCTGTTCGGCGCCCTGCTCGCCCAGAATGGTGCGCGAGTCGATCTTGGACGTCACCATGAAGGAGATTCGTGTGGGGAAGTTGGCCTTGATGGTACCGGTGATGACGTCCACGGACGGGCGCTGGGTGGCGGTGACCATATGGATGCCCGCGGCTCGGGCCATCTGGGCCAGACGCTGGATGGCGCCTTCGATATCCTTGCCGGCCACCATCATGAGGTCCGCCATTTCGTCGACGATAATGACGATATAGGGCAAGGGTTCGAGATCGAACTCTTCGCTCTCAAAGATCGCCTCGCCGGTTTCGCGGTCAAAACCGGTCTGGACGGTGCGCGTGATGACGCGGCCTTCCTTCTTGGCTTCGGCAACCCGCTGATTGAAGCCGTCGATGTTGCGCACACCGATCTTGCTCATCTTGCGGTAGCGGTCTTCCATCTCGCGGACGGCCCATTTGAGCGCCACGACAGCCTTCTGCGGATCGGTCACGACCGGCGTCAGCAGGTGCGGGATGCCGTCATAGATCGAGAGTTCCAGCATTTTGGGGTCGATCATGATCATGCGGCACTGCTCGGGGGTCATCTGATAGAGCAGCGAGAGAATGAAGGTGTTGATGCCGACCGACTTACCCGAGCCGGTGGTGCCGGCGATGAGCAGGTGGGGCATGCGCGCGAGGTCGGCAATGACCGGCTCGCCACCAATGGTCTTGCCCAGGCAGATGGGCAGCTTGCCCTTCATCTTCTCGAAATCGGAGCTGGCCAGCATTTCCCGGAAATAGACGGTTTCGCGCTGCTGGTTCGGCAACTCGATGCCAATGGCATTGCGGCCCGGCACCACGGCCACGCGGGCGGAAATGGCGCTCATGGAGCGCGCGATATCGTCAGCCAGCGAGATGACGCGGCTCGACTTGATGCCGGGGGCCGGTTCGAGTTCGAACAGCGTCACGACCGGTCCGGGGCGGACGTTGATGATGTCACCCTTGACGCCGAAGTCCTGCAGCACCGCTTCGAGCTGGCGCGCCATCTCCTCAAGCCGCTCGGGGGCGTGCTCGGGCGATGGGCCGCTGCGGCGCGGCTCGGCCAGAAGGCTGAGCTCCGGCAGTTCGAAACCATTCGGCTCGTCGAGCAGCGAGCCCTGGGCNTCGCGGAAGACACGCTGACCAGGCGCAGGCCGGGGTGCCGGAGCGGTGACGCGCGGGGCGGCCGGATCGACCGGATGGAAGCGCGAATCACCGCGCTGGGTACGGGCCGGCGCCGGGACATCAGGGACAAAGGGCACGGCATCGTCCTCGTCCTCATCGGGATAGTCGATGGCCGTGTCGTCCTCGTAGGCGGGCTGCGCCAAGATGCGGGCAGACGGCTCGAAACTGGGCTCGACATGCGGGGCCGCGTGAATGCGCCGCTGCACGGGCGCAAAGACCGGCTCGGCTTCGGGCCTGACATTGGGCGCGGGCCGGCCATCGAGTGAGGGCTCGGTGGGCTCAAAGCCGGCAGCCTCGTCAGCAGCGCGGCGGGCGGCATGTTCAGCCTTGGCGCGGCGGAAGGCTGTGCGCAGGGAATAGCCCATATGCACCATGGCGCCCATGGCCACCTCGACGAGCGGATTGGGTTCGCGCTCGTCGGCCTGTTCGGCGCGGCGAGAGGCCGCCGAAGCCTTTTGCGGCTTGGCAGGCACGGAAGTGCCAAGGCCCATGGCGATCCAGAACAGGGCGAGAGCCGGCGCGGCGAGGATAATGGCAAAGAGAGTGGAGGTGAGCGCCTCGATCTGGCCGCCGGCGATCAGGCCGGCAAGGCTGGTGAAGAGCATGCCGGCAAGCCCGCCAAGACCGGTGGGCAGCGGCCAGCTGTCAGGCAGGGGCGCGAAGGCGAAGACCCCGGCAAAGAGCAGCACCGCGCCCAGCCAGCTCAGGATGCGCAGGCCCGGACGGGTGACAACGTGACGACGCGCCATGGCCCAGCCCCAAAGCGCCAGCGGCACGACCATCACCAGACCCGCCAGCCCCAGGAACTGGAAAACCAGATCGGCGATCACCGCGCCTGGGAAACCAAGCCAGTTGGCCGGCGACTTGCTGGTTGCCAGCGAGAGCGAAGGATCATCGACCGACCACGACGCCAGCGAGGCGAGGAGAATGGCACAAATCCCCAGCACGATGAGGCCTGCGACCCGCAGCGGAATGCGGATGGCAATCGCCGGAGGCGGCATGGGCGCGGCGGCAGAGCGCGTGGAGGCGCGCGGCGCGCGGGCCGGCATGGAACGGACTTCGTCGAGGATGGGGACAGGATGGCTGGGCATGTACACGCATTACTCGTTGTCGGCCCGCAACCAGCAGCGTGGGCCGTAATGGCTGCATGCTAGCGATGTGTGGTTAATCGCGTGCTAACCATCGGCAAGCCAGACCCGGCGCAAAAGGAAAGGGCGGCGCCGCAGCGCCGCCCCGATTGATCGACGATCCTGTGCGGATCAGTTGTAGGCGCGTTCGCCGTGGGTCGAGAGGTCGAGGCCGTCGGTTTCGGCGGCCTCCGAGACCCGGGCACCACCGAAGAGGGCCTTGACGATCAGCATGGCGATGACCGTGACCACGGCCGACCAGACAATGGCCACGACGACGGCCAGAACCTGGGTCACCAGCTGGCCGCCCATGGCGTAATCCTCGGCGCCGAAACCACCCAGGGAAGGAGCCGCCACGATGGCGGTGCCGATGGCGCCGACAATGCCGCCCACCCCGTGAATGCCAAAGACATCAAGGCTGTCATCGTATTTGAGCGCAGGCTTGAGCGTGACCACGGCCCAAAGGCAGACGAAGCCGGCCACGGCGCCCAGAACGATGGATCCGAAGGTCCCGGCAAAGCCGGCGGCCGGCGTGATGGCAACCAGACCCGCCACGGCGCCGGAAACAAAACCGAGGGCAGAAGCGTGACCACGGGTGACCTTTTCGCCCACGGCCCAGGCGATACCGGCGGCGGCCGGTGCCGTGATGGTGTTGAGGAAGGCCTGGGCGGCAAGACCGTTGGCACCGAGGGCCGAGCCGGCGTTGAAGCCGAACCAGCCGACCCAGAGCAGGCTGGCGCCGATATAGACGAAGATGAGGTTATGCGGCGCGATGGGCTCTTTCATGTAGCCCATGCGCGGCCCAAGCACGATGGCGGCGACAACTGCGGCAACGCCGGAGTTGATGTGGACCACGGTGCCACCGGCAAAGTCGAGTGCGCCCAAGTTGAAGAAGAGACCCGCGCCGGACCAAACCATGTGGGCGATGGGCAGATAGGAGAAGGTGAACCAGATGGCCAGAAACGCCATGACGGCACCGAACTTCATGCGCTCGGCAATGCCGCCCACCACCAGGGCCGCAGTAATGCAGGCGAAGGTGAGCTGGAACACCACGAAAACCAGTTCCGGAATGGTGCCGGATACCGAATCAGGGGTGACACTGGCCAGGAAGAGGTTGGAGAAGTCGCCGATGAAGGCCGACAGACCGCCCTCGGTGGGGCCGGAAAAGGCAAGCGAATAGCCATAGGCGACCCAAAGCAGCGCAATCATCGAGAAGGCGCCGAACACCTGGGTGACGACCGACAGCACATTCTTGGCGCGCACGAGGCCGCCATAGAAAAGGGCGACGCCCGGAATGGTCATCATGATGACCAGCAGGGTGGACACGATCATCCAGGCGGTGTCGCCGGTGTCGATGCTGGCCACCTCTTCGACGACGGCGGGGGCTTCGGCAGCCACCTCCTGGGCAAATGCCGGCAGGGCCAGCACGAGGGAGGCCAGTGCAGCGCCCCCAAGAACGTTGGACATTTTCATTGATGTTGTCTCCGGAATGGGATGCATCTCACAGCGCCGAAGCGCCGGTTTCACCGGTGCGGATGCGGGTAACCGCAAGCAGGTCGAGGATGAAAATCTTGCCGTCGCCGATGCGGCCGGTCTGCGCGGCATCGCGAATGACCGTGCTCACCTGGTCGGCGAGCGCGTCATCGACAGCGATTTCGACCTTGAGCTTGGGCAGGAAATGCACCGCATATTCGGTGCCGCGATATATCTCGGAATGGCCCTTCTGCCGGCCGTAACCCTTGACCTCGGTGACGGTCATGCCGTGCACGTCGAGCGAATTGAGAGCCTGCCGGACCTCTTCAAGCCGCGACGGCTTGATAATGGCAACCACCAGTTTCATGTGACCCCCTTGGCGCCGGTGTGGCGCGTGCTGGAACGGTCACAGCTCTTTCAAGCCGCGTGCCAAAAGCTGCGGG
>Ga0065721_10051978_pt1 | contig 13015 bp, 17 predicted proteins | sample Mesricmetagenome_FD_59108 | JGI IMG/M metagenome (GOLD analysis project Ga0065721, IMG submission 59108) | Mesophilic microbial community from rice straw/compost enrichment Sample: eDNA_1 v2 (version 2) | ecosystem: Engineered > Solid waste > Grass > Composting > Bioreactor | place: USA: Davis... | reverse complement strand
CCGCTCGTTCTCGGCCGACCATTCGTTGATCGCCTTGGCGAGTTCACGGAGACGGTGCTCCTTGTCCTGGATCGTCTCGGCCAGATCAGGAGTGGACGCCGAAACAAGGATGCCGAGGGGCTTCGAGCCGCCTTCGGAAAGGTCCTTCTCCTGCTGTGCCATCAGGTTGTCGAGGACCTCGCCGATGATGTCGAGATGCTGCCTGGGTTCCATCCGCGACGGGTCCGGGACGACAGCGACCATCTCCTCGTGCAGGCTGGCGAGGACCTCGATGTCATTGGCGAGGCTGGTGTTGCGGGCGCTCAGCCGGTCCTGGGCCTCGATCAGGATCTCGATCCTCCTGTCCAGCAGCCTGACCGCCTCCGCGGCGGTGCCTTCGAAGGCTCCGCCGCCCTGGTAGGAAACGGGCTTGCCCGCCTGCGCCTCGGCACTGAAGGAGTCCTCGACGTGGCGCTTCATCGCGTCATGCGCGGGACCGTAGAGGACGGCCGTGAGGACAGTGCCGACAGCCAGTCCCTTGGCTGTGGAAAAGAACTTCTCGAGCGCGGTCATGGTTCCTCCCTCCGCCGACCGACCGAACATGCCTCAGGCGGCAGCAAGCTACGACTTGCCGTCCATGGCCTCCCGCGCTTCCCCGAGGGCCGCAAGCGCGCGGTTGACCAGGATGCGGGCGGCCAGCGGGGTGTCGGCAGGCTGCTGCAGGACAGACAGGGCCTTGGCCAGCCCGCCTGCGGCCACGCCGAACTTCCGGCAGACCTCGTCATGCTCCAGCTTGGCCTTCATCAGGCGGATGACGGAACCCGCGGCGCCGTCGGGCAACGGGCCTTCCATGCGCGCCATGAGGGCGGCCTTCATGTCGAGCGAATCATGCTCCCCGAGCGAGATTCCTTCCTCGAGAGCAGCGATGAATCCCCTGACAGCCTCATCCTCCGCGCCCTCTGAAAGGAGCAGGCATGCGATCATGACCTTCTCGGCTGCTTCCATCTTCCAGGTCCTCGTTCCAGATCCATGGTGTCCCGGATCAGTGCCTCCTGGAAGCCGCCGGTTGCGATGCCCTCAGTCCTCGGGCTAGTGATGTGGGATGCGCGCCGGCGTGGCTCCATCGGGAGTAGCAACCAGGAGGTAGGCATGCCCATCAGGCAAAGGGACCGGACGGCGCGTCCGGCAACGGAAGAGGCGCTCGCGGATCGCCCGGCCTTCGACGGCTTTGCGACCGCCGCAGGCCCGGTGCCCGCAAGGCGGCCAGGCGAGGCCGCTCCGCCCGCGCAGATGCCCGGCAGACAGGCAACCCACGCCGCAACCAGGCAGGCGCTCCGCAACGCGCGGCAGGTCGCAGGCATGGCCATGACGGCGGAAGCCGCGGCGCAGAGGGATGTCATCTCTGACGAGGAAGCCGCCCGGATAGCAGGCTACGGTGACGACGCGTTCGCCGACGAGGGCATTCCCGAGCCGCGCACGCCCGAAATGCTCCCCGCCGTGATCTCCAGGGCCGTCGCCGAAACGGGGGACGGCCTCGTCCATCCGCAGTGGCACATGGTCCGCAACCTGCCTGGCTACCTGCGCGAGCCCATCAGGGCACTCGGACGGCCGCTGTTCTCGCAGTTCACCGACACTCCGCTCGAAGACATCCAGATCCTCACGACGATCCTCAACCCCGACCGCGAGCTCCAGGCCCTCGCGGGCTGGATCAGGCGCAACGGGATCATGGACGACGACCCGGAAATCGACTTCGACCGCGTGTTCCCCGGCTACAAGGTCAAGCCCCAGATCTGGAACGTCGAGGGCTACACCTTCCTGCTCATGGAAGACTTCGCGGGCCGCTACATCTACGGCTGGCCCGGGGGGCGCGGCGTGCATCTCGAGAACGAGCCGCCCCGGCCGATGCTCCGCTAGGGGCAGGACGTTGCGCCCGCCGTCGGCGCGGACAAGAATGGGACGACACGGAGGAGCACAGCCATGGATGCCCAGCACGCAGAGCCCGCCGATAAGCCCGTCCAGGGCACTTCAGAGCACCATGTGCGGCTGCTGGCGGGGGCGTTGACAGGATGCCTTGAGGCGGCCGGCATCGTCCGTCAGGGAGCGGAACTCACGGGACCTGAACTGCTGCTGTTTGCCAGCGACCTCAAGGAGCAGCTGCTGGCCGGGCGCGACGAAGCCGGCAAGCATGGCTGGGTCTGCTACAACGGCGGCCCCGGGGCGATCTTCTGGTCGCCCGAGCGTGCCTCGCTGGAACACGAACTCTCGGACGACATCCGCCCGGCGACCGCCTACGAGAAGCACCTGTTCGGGCGTTTCGGCCAGGAAACCGCCGACGGCTACATGATAGAACCCGAACCCGTTTCCCTCCCGGGCGTTCCCGCCTGACCGACGGTCAGGCGAACGGGTTCGGAACGATATCAACCGCCGCCGCTGGCGAAGCGTCACCCACCTCCGGGACGCCTTCCTCGATCCTCTCCGCAACGGCGAGCAGCATGCCCGCGAGCGCACGCGCCCTTGCCGCCGACTCCGGGTCGGGACCGAATGACACGGAGCCGTGCAGCAGGACCTCCCTCGTGCCGTTCTCGACTGACAGGGAGCCTGACTGCCAGACGCTGGAATCGTCCGCGAACGGCGTGAAACCATCGGTCATCGCTTTACCTCCGTCCCTCTCAGCCTAGCGCCGCAGCCTGTCCGCCTTCGGCGAAGGTTCAGGCAGGCGCGCCCCGACCATCCTCAACTCCTCCGGGACGGAAGGAAAGGCCCTGATTCCCGCGCGTTCCTCAAGTTCCTGCAGGGTGATCACCTCGTAGGCCGTTCCGGGAGCCTCGTTCGTCGCCCACCAGGCGGCCGCAGCCGGAACTGACGGAACGAACACGGCCTTCCAGACAGCCGACGGGACCAGGACCCGTCCTCCGGCGCGGCGAATCCCGCTACCCTGGAAGGCGACCCCCGTGACCACGTAGACCTCGCCATAGGCCAGCGCCAGCCCGCGGGCGGTCGCCTCCACGTGCGCCCAGAGGCCGCGGTTGAGCGACGGGTCTTGCGGAACGATATTGGACAGGCTGAAGGATTCCGCCTGCGACTGCTCTGTCTCCATGTCTGCCGACGGGGCGAGGTGGCCCCTGTCGAAGCCGCTGCCCCGGTAGTGCTGCAGTTCCGACCGCTCGTCCTTTGGCAGTCTGTCCTCGGCGAAGAACCTGTCCACGCGCCCGACTTCCTTCGCGCGGACGACGCGGTCTGCGGTGAGACGTTCCGCCGACCAGAGAGGGGTCGCGGACACGCCCGAATGAAACACGCCGAAGCCTGCCCTGCAAATCTCGCGCACCTTGGCGGCAAGCTGCTCCCTGACGATGTCGGGAGCCTCTCCGTCCGCGTAGTTCTCCGGGCATTCCGTCGGAGCCGCATGGACATCGGCTGCGAAGGCCGCGGCCAGGCAGGCAAGGGCGGCCGCGAGCCGCACGCCGCTCACGCGACCTCGTTCGGGATTTCAGGCCCGCCCGTGACGATGGGCAGGTAAGCCCCGTCCACCTTCCCGGCGACCACGTGCTTGGCGATGAACTCGAACTCGCCGCGGCGCTCGCAGACCCAGACGGCGCCTTCGACCTGATCGAGCGCACCGTGCCTGCCATAGGGCCCGAGCAACTCGAGGGCGGCCTCCTGCGACACCGGAGGGCCGTCCGAGATCACGGCCGCGCCGACAAGGCCGACGGAGGCGAGGCGGGACCGGAACTCGTCATGGGGCAGGCGGCGCTTGCCCGCCATCAGCGCGAAGGCCACGGCCATGGCGTCGCGTCCGGGCACCCGGTAGCGGGTACCGTGGGCGATCTCCATCCACTCCATGGCGATCCGCTCCCCGTCGGAGAGGATTTCAGCGAGGCGTGAGGCGCGCTCGTCCACCCAGTCAGCGAAGCGGTGGTGCATGGGAAAGGGGGACTGGCGGGCGTGGTACCCGGCGCGCGTCACGGGCACGATCACTCCGCCGACGTTGGCCGCGACGACGCAGGATCCGTCCAGCTTCTCGGTCACGATGATGCGGTCGTGCCTGTCGCGCGCCTTCTCCGTCAGGATTCGCGCCTGCCCTTCATGGATGTGCCAGTCGCCCGGCCCGACGCGGCTGCCGGGCAGGTGCGGCGTGCTTCCGTAGCCCCGGCCGCCGAGCGGCTTCGCAGGCTTCGCCTCCGCCTCAGTCATCACGAGTCCTTCCCTCATTGCCGTACAAAGGAAATGATCGCCTGCCGGTCGGCGGAATCCAAGGATCGAGTCCTTTGCGGGTTTACGGCTCCCGCTTGTTGGGACAGCCTTTCATGACGGATTTCAAGGATTCAACGAATGAGGGGCATCTCCCTTTTCTCAGGAGCCGGAGGCATGGACGCGGGTTTCGCCGACGCGGGCGTGCGCACCGTGCTGGCCTGCGAGATAGACCGCACCGCCGCCGCCACATGGCGCAGGAACTTCGGGGAGGGGATGCATGCGGGCGACGTGCGCGGCCTCCTTCCGCATCTCGAGGCAGGCGCGGCCGACATCGTGTTCGGCGGACCGCCCTGCCAGGGCTACTCGGTGGCCGGGAAGATGGATCCGTCCGATCCACGCAGCACGCTGGTATACGCCTTCCTCGAGGCCGTCGGCCGCGTGGCTCCCCGCGCCTTCGTCATGGAGAACGTCGACGCGCTGGCGAGGCTCGCCAAGTGGCGCGGCACGCTCGAGGACATCCGGGGCAGGGCGACGGCGATCGGCTACGCCACGCACGTCGAGGTGCTCGACGCAGCCGACTACTGCGTGCCGCAGGCCCGCAGGCGGATGTTCATGTGGGGCGTGCGCCGCGGCGACGAAGGCGGCGTCGCCGCGGCCGTGACGGCCACGCTCGCCGGGCTTCGCACCGAAAGGAAGCCGTCACGCACGGTCTTCGAAAGGCTCGGTCCCGCGGGAACGCCGCAGAACCCGGCGACGTCCGGCGCGGCCATCAGCTTCTGCAGGAACCCGGTGCTGAGGCCCAGTCCGTGGGCGGGCATGCTCTTCAACGGCGCGGGAAGGCCTGTCAACCCGGATACCCCTGCGCCGACGATGGCTGCCTCCGCCGGGGGCAACAAGACGCACATCGTCGACGAGCGCCACGTCTTCGGCGGCGGCCCGGCCTTCGCCGTGGAATACAGGCGTCGCCTCGCCGACGGCCTGCCTCCGTTCACGGGGAAGGCCCCGGATTTCCTTCGCAGGCTGACCCTCAGGGAAGCCGCAGCCTTCCAGACCTTTCCGGAAGGCTTCGCGTTCGAAGGCAGCAACAGCTCCGCCTACCGCCAGATCGGGAACGCCGTTCCCTGCGCGCTAGCAAGGGCGGCCGCGCTCGCAGCCAGGGCCGCGGCAGGCGCCAACATTGCGAATCTTTAAGGATCGGTCCCCTTCAGATCCCTGCCCGCCGGCCCAACAGTGGAAAAGGAGGCGCGACAGCCGCGCCGTGGCTACGAGGAGAAGAAAGCCATGAAAAATAGCATCCTGGCCGTCGCAGCTGCAGTGCTGCTTGCGGCAACGTTCCAGGCGTCGGCGGAGGAAGACGGCAAGCGGTCCGCCTTCAAGGACCGTCCGCATCCGTCCGCTTCCCGCATGATCCAGAAGATCGACCGCGACGGCGACGGCCGCATCGGAGCAGGCGAGTTCATGGGCCAGGCCGACGCCCGCGCGCAGGACGAGTTCACCCGCATGGACACTGACGGCGACGGCGCGATCTCCGCCGACGAGTTCCGGGCCGCGGCGATCGCGCGCGCGACCGAGATGTTCTCCCGCCTCGACAGGGACGCGGACGGCAGGATCACCGACAAGGACTTCTTCAGGGGCAGGAAGCACGGGATGCACGAAGCCCGCGGCCATGGCCCGCGTCATGGCAGGCACGAGGGCGGCATGAAGGAACGCAGGCACAGCGCCGAACGTCCCGCTCCCGGGGCCGCCGAACCCAAGGCGGAGGTGACGCCGCTCGACTAGGGTCCGCAAGGCGGGCCGGGCGGCCTTCAGGCAGCCTTGCCCGCCTTGGCCCGCCACGCGGAATCGGCGAGCGCGCGGCACTGCGCCGCCATCCTCAGGCAGTCGTCCCCGGCCCTGTGCGTGTGCAGGTACCGCATGTTGACGGCCTGCAAGGACTCGTCCATTTCCTGCCATGACCCGATCGGCGGGTCGGAACGCCGCGCGCACAGCATGTGCGCCAGCGACAGGTGGCGCAGGCCGAATCCCGGGAAAACCCCCGTATCCCCGAACAGGCGGTTCAGCCACCTCGCGTCGAACTCCGGAGCGTCGCTGAAGGAGAAGCAGCCCTGGAGCGCCTTTGCCATGGCCTCGGCGCACTCACGGGGGTCATGTCCTTCCCGGACGAGCTTCTCGCGGCTAATCCCGTGGATCCTCTCTGCTTCCGGGTTCCAGTCGGCCTCGCCCCAGTACGGCAACGGCCTGATCAGCATCGAGACAGGTTGCAGGTCGAGTCCGCACCATGCGATCTCGATCGGATAGGAAGTCGCGTGCAGGCCGCTGGCCTCCACGTCGATGAACCTCATCTGGGCGAGCCCGACATCCGTCGGCGGTTCGAATCCCGCCATGGCCTTCTCGAAATCCGCGTCTGACATTCCCGCTCCCCGCCCAAGGCAACGACCCAAAGGATTCGCGCTTGCCAACGATGGCCTCCGTCCCCATCATTGTCGACGCCTTTCCGGAGAACGCATGAGCAACCTTCAGCAATTCCTCGAAGTCGCCTTCCCGGGCGTGCCAAGGGCGCTGGTCGCGGCAGCGGCCGCGGAACTGCTGGCGCGGTCCGGCGAAGGAGGGGTCTCCCCGGAAGCGTTCAAGGAGGTCTCCGAACTGAACGCCATCTACCTCGACGAAATCGGGCGCCTCAACACCGAGATCGTCCGTCACAAGGACGGCGTCCAGAACGCCACCCGCGCCGGTCTCGACGTGCTCGGCGAGCGCGCCAGGCAGCGCAGGCTCGAAGGCTACGACGAGGAGCACGACGACGGCCTCGAGGACTTCGCCCTTGCCGCCGCGGCAATCTCCTACGCCATGGACGCCCGCCTAAGGGCGACAGCCGGGCGGGGGTTCGACCAGCATCCGCCCGCGGACTGGCCCTGGTCGCCCCAGGACTGGAAGCCGAAGAAGATCAGGCAGTCGCTCGTGGTCGCCGCGGCCCTTCTGGTGGCCGAGATCGAGCGCATGGACCGCAACAGCGACAAGCGCTGACGATCAAGGGCGCGGAGGGGCGGAGGACGGCGAGAACTCGTCCAGTATCCTCCCCGCGAGATCCCTGAGCGAGCGCTCGAGCAGCCTGCCGTGCCTGTAATATCCCGACGGGGCCACCTCGATGTCGAAGCGCCTGCGCCCGACGACGTATAGCGTGATCTCGGTGACGTCCTCGTAGAGGTCGGAAGTCGACAGGGTGCGTCCGCGCGTCATCGCCCGGATATGGTTGCGCACGAGGCCCGAGGAACTCACCCGCCTCGGACCGGTCCTGACGTCGAGCCTGAACCTGACGCCGTCCTCCGTCTCGCCCTCGATGGGCCCCCGGCAACGCCTGTGGTCGTCTGGCACGTCGTCGATCGTCGCCTTGCGCATCATGTCCTCCCGTGGGGCGCAACCCTAGATGCTCATGCGGGCGGGAACCATGCCTGCCTCCCTGTCGACGGCGGAGGCGACCTCCCTGACCATCTCGCGTAGGCTCGACTTCCGCCCCGAGAGAGCGGAATAGCTTCCGTCGGGGTTGATCGCAATGCCGTAGCTGCGGACCCTGAGTCCGACCCCGATCCTGAGAGTGATCCTCGTCAGTTCCTCAGGCGCATGGGACGAGACGCCGACGTCCACGCCGAGCGGCCGCCCGGCGGCCCTTGCCTCCGCTGCGGCCCTGATTCGCAACTCCATCATCCGACGGGCGTATCCGTTGGTGGAAAGCGAAGTTTCGAGGCGGTCGACGTCGAGGTCGAAGGGCAGTCCGCCTTCGGTCACTCCCCGGTAGGTTCCGCTGGACATCTCCCGATGGCTGTGCGGGATACCCTCGATGTAGTTGCGCATGCCGCGGCCCTCCTCTGGCGAAGGATCGGCCCGGCCCGAGCAAGCGACACGGCCCCGCGGGATTTGTGGCTTTGCGGAGGAGGGCGTATGAATCGCCGAAGGCAGGATGAAAAGGATTCGAACATGACCTCCATGCACGTGGCGGACGCCTCCCCTTCGGCAACCCGGGCGGCCGAGGAAGGACCGCACAGCGGATGGTCAACCTTCGACGCGAAGCTCGAAGGGGCGCGCTTCCACCTCCTGCACGGCATCGTCGCCGCCGGCGAATTCGACGCGGCCGAGGCCGAAAGGCTGGCCGGCGAACTCGAGCAGCTCGCGCAGTCCTACGGCTACGGCACGGCGGACAGCTATCTGACCGACGCAGAGGGCATGGCCGACGACGAGATCGCCTCCAATGCCCAGCTCCTCTTCACGAAGCAGAGCCTCTTCGACGAGGACGGCGAGGAAGACAGCTACTTCGTCGAGGTCAGGACTTCCGAAAGGCTGCTTTTCGCGGCCGCAGCGACCCCCGAGGCAAGGTCCTTCCTCGGCGCGGACAGCCGCGGCGAGGACTGGACGGGCGCCCGGGGAACGCTGCATGACAGGATGAAGGCCGCATTCGTCCGGGGGCGCGACATGCGCGCCTCGCAGAGCTTTTCGAACCCCGCTCCCTGAGCTTCACGGGGCCTCTGTTGACGAGGCCAGAACACGCAGGGGATAATTCCGGGCTGGTTAGGTCTGGAGGCGCAAAATGGGGGAGGCTGGCAACTTGTCGCTCAGGTCGCTTCCCGTCCAGTCGAACCCGGCCTACGCCGTGAAGGTGTCGCTGGAGCGCCTCAACACGGCCATCGCGCGTGCTGACAAGGCGCTCGCCCCGTCCTTCTGGAAACGGCTGCTCGGCGGGACGAACAGGGACCACGCGCGCGCCGTGGTGGCCGCCTCGATGGAAGAGGCGAGGGCGCTCAGGGGCGTGCTGGCGGAAGCCAGGCAGGCGGCCTTCCGCGCCGGCGGAAGCTCGCTCGTCGGCACCATCGACCGCATCGTGAAGTCAGTCGACCAGTGGCGCGAGGCGGCCATCGAGTTCGACGAAGCCGTATTCGGCTCCGACGCGAAGCTGCTGACGCGAACGCGCAAGCTGCTTTCGCTCTGCACTGGCCTCCGGAACCCGTCCACGGGTCTCGGCTAGGCCGTCGCCAGGCCGGAGGCACGTCGTCCGAGTAGAGCCTCCGCCTCCTCCGGAACCTTGCAGGCCCTGCGGACCGCCTCGACGGCATGGCTGACGGCGCCCTCGGCGAAGGCTGCCTCTCGCAGTCCAGCGGGTCGGAATCCCGCCCCGCCATTAGGGTGGCGATCACCTGTTTCGGATGCTGCGCCCGTCGTCCCACCAAAGGACTCGCGGATGCTTCCACGTCCTGTCGCCCGCCTTAGCGGAGTTCTCCTGTCGTCCGGGGACGGCCTGCTCCGGCGGCGTCGGTCAAGCTCCGCGGCGTGCCGCGCGCGGCCAATTCGTTAGACTCTCACGCAAACGATGCTATGTAGTCCTCGAATCCCGGAGGAGGAGGGACGCATGTCCATCGTTCAGGAAATCCGGTCCCTCGTCCGCAAGGGCGACTACGACCAGGCACAGGCTCTCATAGCATTCACGGTCGATGAGTCCGGTTTCGATCCGCCGACCGGCGTCTTCGAGCTCCTGGACGAATGCGTCCCTCACAGCGCCATGGCGAAAATGCAGGCGGCGACCCTCTACGGCATGGGCATCAGGCCGGAACCCGAGGAAGGTGCGTGCGAGCGCATGCTCCGGGAGGTCGAGGAAGGGGACAACGGACAGGTTTCCCTCATGGCCGCCATGGTGCTCGGCAATATCCTCTGCACGAGGGACAGCCTGGAGGAAGGGTCGGCCTATTTCAGGAAGGCCGCCGAGGCGTCATTTCCCGATGCATGGTTCGCCTACGCGGAGGCCCGGATGCACCTCGCCGGAATGGACAGCCCCGAGATGCAGAAGGTCTTCTCCGAAATCTTCTCCGCGCACGAGGCAGGCGACGTCACAGCCACCTCGGCGCTCGGACGGCTCATGGTCGATCATGAACTGGAGGCTGACGGCATCGATCCGTTCCTGCTTCTGGACGAAGCGGCGGCGAGGGGAGATTCAGAGGCGGCGGATTACCTCGACGGGACGTTCGAGGAAGAAGACGAGGAAGACGAAGAGGATGATGACGGAACTCCCCTCGTCCCGCCGGCGGACATCCTGCCCTACGTGGTCGTCCCGGACGGCATGAAGAGGCCACGCCTCGTCCGGGACGCGCTGGTCCGGGAAACCGGGATGCCGCAGGATCTCGCAGAGACCATGACCGCCAGGTTCCACGGCTTCGCCCACTGGCGGCAGATGAAGGATGCCACGGAAGACCAGGACAGGCAGAAAGGGCCTTTCGACGAGGACTGCCCGGCGGCCGCCTTCAACGACCGGGTCGCGGTTCAGGCCGAGATCGCCGCCGCGTTCGGCTTTGGCGACGAGACGGTGGGCGAGGCCGTCGTCAGCTTGCTTTCTCCCACGGCGAGGTCGGGCAAGCCGTCGCTGAGGAGGCTGGAGGGCAAGCTTGCCAACCGGATGTTCGACGTATCCGACAGGAAACTCAGGAAGGGCCTCGAGCACGTCATGGAAATGGTCGGGTTTTCCGGGGACCCGTCCGACTTCTCCTCGGCGTTGAGGACGGCGCTGCCGCTCGCCGCCTCGCCGATGCTCGAAAAGCTCCGGCAGTTCGGCTGGACCATCGAGAAGGTCACGCCCGCCCCCGACAGGGACGGAAGCAAGGTCGCCGTCGCGACGTCGGCCGGCGGCGAGGAGGTAGACGTCTACGCATCCGTCGTCAGCTTTGCCATCGGCGACCTCGGCGACGAGCACGTCGAGGCCCTGCAGGAGGAGATCGCAGCCCGGAAAAGGAAGGCAGTGCTCCTCTTCACGCGCTGCCGCGTCTATCCCGTCGACGGCAGGAAAGGCGTTCTCCAAGGCGGACGGGCCTTCGACGGCCTGGAATGGTGGGACTTCGCGTTGAAGCCAGGCGAGGGCGTGGACGGGGCCTTCAACCAGAAGGGCCTGCTGTCGAAGCCCGTCGACCCGTCCTTCCTGGAACGCTACGCCTACGACGGCGCAATGAACGACTGCGTCCTTCTCGACCTCGGCGCGAGGGGCGCAAAGGACACGGAAATGGGCACCGTCCGCCTGATAGGGACCGACGACGGCTGGAAGTCCCCGATATCGGGCGTCCTCGGCGAGGCGTGGGACCAGATGAAGGAGATGCGCAGGATGTTCGGTCCGCTGCGCTGACCCCGCGCCGCACCTTGCGGCCTCACCTCTTCAGGCCGCCAGCCAGCCGTCCAGCCGGGGTTTCCGACACGATCCTGGCCGCGTCGATCCGCCATAGCGTCGCCTGCACGTCCTGCGTGCCTTCGCGCACGTCGAAGACGCGCTCCCAGCTGGCCTCGGCACGCTCGCGGAAAGGCGACGGCCATGGCCTGTCGAGCCACCTGACCCCGGCCGCCTCGAGTTCGGCGTCAAAGGCTTCCCCTTCCGCCTCGCCCTCGTCCTGCGCATGGAGGTCGGGAAGGTACCAGCCGTTCAGGACGTAGTGCCAGGACTCGAAGCAGGACAGCAGCGCGTCTTCCGGACGGGCATCGAAGGCGACGATCCAAAGGTCCTGCCCCGCGTATTCCTCGGCCAGCGGGTCGGGCGCGTCGAGGCCTCGCCACCTGCTCCACGCCCAGACGGGCCACGCTTCGGTTCCGTCCGGCGGCGGAGGAAGGCGCTCGGCCATGCGGGCGGCCATCCATCGGTAGGGACCTTCGAAGTCCTCGAAGCAGATGCGGCTCCTGTCACCCGCAACGAACCCTTGCCGGTGCAGCGCTTCGCGAGCCTCCGGAGACATGACGGAATGAAGGATCAAGGCGCGAATTCCGGCCCGGCCGGGGCAGGAGCCTCCGGCAGCTTCGACACCGCCACGGCAAGCTCTGCGCGCGTCATGAACTCGCCGCGCCCGGCTCCCCAGCGCATCACGTAGGGACTGCCCCACTTCCATTCCGCGTCCTTGACGATCCGCGCCAGCGCCCGCCTTGCCCTCTGGGTCATGAAGGGAGGCAGGTCTATGGCGAAGCCCTCGAGGTTCGTGATCCTGACCGCGCCATTCGCGATCTCGCGCGACTGCGTCGTTCCCATCCGGTCGAAGAGCCACTGGTGGTCCTGCTCGAACGTCGTCTCGTGGACGTTGCCGGAGGCGGTGATCAGGTAGCCCGTGACCCTCTCGCCCCGCTCGGAGGGCCTTTCCGGCTCCGTCCAGACGGATTTCCCGTCCTTCCACTCAGGCGTCGCGCCGCACTCGATGCAGCGGAACTCGGAAACCTGGGCGTAGCCGATGCCGACGTCGCAGTATTCCGCCCGCGCCTCGCCGCCGCAGCAGCCGCACTCCTCGACGGGTTCCTTGTCGCCGTAGACGTATCCGCCGCTCATTGCGCGCCACTCACGGCTTCGGGGCCGGAAGCGCCAGCGCCTCGGCCTCTTCCCATGTCAGTATGCAGCCCTCGCGGACCCCTTCGGTCCAGGTGGACGGGTCGCCGATGAGGACGTGCGGCATGGTCCTGAAGGCCACCCCGTCGACGAGGGTGCGGTTGCCGAACCTCGGCTGCCCGCCGCAGCCTGCGAATGCGCAAGGATGGCCGCCTCCGAAGGGCGTGTTGGCAGGCCCGCCCTCGAGCAGCATCAGGCCCCCTGCGGTCTCGATGAAGTCCAGCGTGCAGGCGACGCTCTCGCGGCCCAGGGCCTCAAGGGCACCGGATACCCGCGGATCGGAAAGGAGTTTCTCGTTGCCGGAAAAGCGGACGAACTCGACGTCCATGTAGCGCGGCCATGCCCCGGCGGCGCTTGCCGCATCCGCGATGCGCTGCGCCAGATCCCTGACCTCGAGGGCGATCCGGGCGTCCTCCGGCGTGGCCTGGCCGCACCAGCCATAATAGAACGAGACGCCGCGGACGC
>Ga0065721_10051977_pt1 | contig 13018 bp, 12 predicted proteins | sample Mesricmetagenome_FD_59108 | JGI IMG/M metagenome (GOLD analysis project Ga0065721, IMG submission 59108) | Mesophilic microbial community from rice straw/compost enrichment Sample: eDNA_1 v2 (version 2) | ecosystem: Engineered > Solid waste > Grass > Composting > Bioreactor | place: USA: Davis... | reverse complement strand
CAGCGCCTCGCCCACCGCGGCGATGTTCAGCGCCACGATGATCTGGTTGGCCACCTTGGTGGTCTGGCCGTCGCCGTTGTCGCCCACCAGCGTGATGTTCTTGCCCATCAGCTCGAACAGCGGCTTGACCCGGTCGAAGGCCTGCTGCGGGCCGCCGACCATGATGGTCAGGCTGGCCGCCTTGGCGCCCACCTCGCCGCCGGAGACCGGCGCGTCCAGGTAGTCCACGCCGATGTGGTTGATGCGCTTGGCGAACTCCTTGGTGCGGATGGGGCAGATGCTGCTCATGTCCACCACCACCTTGCCCGTGCTCAGGCCGGAGAGCACGCCGCGCTCGTCGAACAGCACGGCTTCCACGTCCGGCGTGTCGGGCACCATGATGAAGATGATGTCCGCGCGCTCCGCGACGCCGCGCGCGCTGGTGCACACGGTGGCCGAGCTGTCGGCGATGTCCTGCGGCACCTTGCCGACCGTGTGCACGAACAACTGGTGGCCGGCCTTGATCAGGTGGCCGCACATGGGCGCACCCATGATGCCCAGGCCGATGAAGCCGAGTTTCAGCGGGGAAGTGGTCATGTCGTTTCTCCTTGGTGGTTGTGGTTGAGGCTCAGCGGGCGAAGCGCTGCATCCAGCCCAGGCCGGCTTCGGTGGTGGTCAGCGGCTTGTACTCGCAGCCGATGTGGCCGGCGTAGCCCAGCCGGTCGATGTGCGCGAACAGGAATCCCCAGTTCAGCTCGCCGGTGCCGGGTTCGTTGCGGCCCGGGTTGTCGGCCAGCTGCAGGTGGCCGATGCGCGGCAGCAGCGCCTGGATCGTGGCGGCGACCTCGCCCTCCTCGCGCTGCGCGTGGTAGATGTCGTACTGCACGAAGGCGTTGGGCGCACCCACCTCGTCCAGGATCTCCACCGCCTGCGCGCTGCGCGTGAGGTAGAAGCCGGGAATGTCGAAGTGGTTGATCGGTTCGATCAGCAGCCGCAGCCCGGCCTTGTCCAGCGCCTGCGCGGCAAAGCGCAGGTTCTCGACGAAGGTACGGCGCAGCGTGGCGGCGTCCACGCCGGCGGGCGCCTTGCCTGCCAGGCAGTTGAGCTGCTTCACGCCCAGGGCCTGCGCGTACTCGATGGCACGGCCCACGCCGTCGCGGAACTCCTGCACCCGGTCCGGATGGCAGGCGATGCCGCGCTCGCCCGCGGCCCAGTCGCCCGCGGGCAGGTTGTGCAGCACCAGCTTCAGGCCGTTGGCGTCCAGGCGGGAGCGGATCTCCTGCGGCTTGAAGTCGTAGGGAAAGAGGAACTCCACGGCCGTGAAACCGGCGCGCGCGGCGCGCTCGAAGCGGTCCAGGAACGGGACCTCGGTGAACAGCATCGTGAGGTTGGCGGCGAATTGGGGCATGGCTTTTCCCGTGTCGTGGTCAGGAAACGGTGTTCGAAAGAGATCTCGTCATGCCCGCCTTCGCGGGAATGACGAAGTGGTGGGCCACCTTGGTCGCAAGTGGCAACCAAGTGGCGCCATGGGTCAGCTACACGCGGCTCAGTCCAGCAGCCCCGCCAGCTCCAGCCCCTGGGTGCCCTCGGGGTGGCGGCAGTCGATGGACTCGAACTCGTTGACGGCGTTGATCTCGACGCCCATGGCGATGTTGGTCACCCGCTCCAGGATGCACTCCACCACCACCGGCACGCGATGCTCCTGCGCCATGGCGTGCGCCTGCTTCAGCGTCTCGCCGATCTTCTCGGGGTCCGTCACGCGCAGCGCCTTGCAGCCCAGGCCCTCGACCACCGTCACGTGGTCCACGCCGTAGCCGCGCAGCTCGCCGGCCTCCTCGGGCATGTTCTGGTTCTCGAACGAGAGCTGCACGCAGTAGTCCATGTCGAAGCCGCGCTGCGACTGGCGGATCAGGCCCAGGTACGAGTTGTTGACCAGCACCTGCACGTAGGGCAGCCGGAACTGCGCGCCCACCGCCAGCTCCTCGATCAGGAACTGGAAGTCGTAGTCGCCCGACAGGCCCACGACGGTGCGCGTCGGGTCCGCGGCCACCACGCCCAGCGCGGCGGGGATGGTCCAGCCCAGCGGGCCGGCCTGGCCGCAGTTGATCCACTGGCGCGGCCCGTACACGTGCAGGAACTGCGCGCCCGCGATCTGCGACAGGCCGATGGTGGAGACGTAGATCGTGTCGCGCGGGAAGGCGGCGTTCATCTCCTCGTACACGCGCATCGGCTTGATCGGCGTCTGCTCGTAGTGGCTCTTGCGGTGCATCAGGCGCTTGCGCTCGGCGCAGCGGTAAGCCCAGTCATCGTAGGACTTGAGCGTGCCCGCGGCCTTGCGCTCCTTGGCGGCCTGCACGAACAGCTCCAGCGCGGCCTTGGCGTCCGAGACGATGCCGTAGTCGGGCATGAACACGCGGCCGATCTGCGTGGGCTCGATGTCCACGTGCACGAAGGTGCGGCCCTTGGTGTAGACGTCAACGGAGCCCGTGTGCCGGTTGGCCCAGCGGTTGCCGATGCCCAGCACGAAGTCGCTGGCAAGCATGGTGGCGTTGCCGTAGCGGTGGCTGGTCTGCAGGCCCACCATGCCGGCCATCAGCGGATGGTCGTCGGGGATCGAGCCCCAGCCCATGAGCGTCGGGATCACCGGCACGCCCAGCGTTTCGGCCAGCTCGACCAGCAGGTTGGAGGCATCGGCGTTGATGATGCCGCCGCCGGCGACGATGAGCGGCTTCTCGCTGGCCAGCAGCATGTCCAGCGCCTTGTCGATCTGCTTGCGCGACGCGGCGGGCTTGTACACGGGCAGCGGCTCGTAGGTGTCGATGTCGAACTCGATCTCGGCCATCTGCACGTCGAAGGGCAGGTCGATCAGCACCGGACCGGGCCGGCCCGAGCGCATGAGGTGGAAGGCCTGCTGGAACGCGCGCGGGACCTGCGCGGGCTCGCGCACCGTGACGGCCCACTTCGTCACCGGCTTGGCGATGGACTCGATGTCCACGGCCTGGAAGTCTTCCTTGTACAGCCGGGCGCGCGGCGCCTGGCCGGTGATGCACAGGATGGGGATGGAATCGGCGCCGGCCGAGTACAGCCCGGTGATCATGTCCGTGCCCGCAGGGCCGGAGGTGCCGATGCACACGCCGATGTTGCCGGCGCGGGCCCGGGTGTAGCCCTCGGCCATGTGCGAGGCGGCCTCGACGTGGCGCGCCAGCACGTGGCTGATGCCGCCGCGCTCGCGCAGCGCCGCGTACAGCGGGTTGATCGCCGCGCCCGGCACGCCGAAGGCCTGGCTCACGCCTTCTTTTTCCATCACCAGCACCGCGGCCATCGCCGCCTTCATCTTGGCCATGTCTTGCTCCTCTTGGTGGTCGTCAAAGCAACTGGGTGCGATGCTGAGCCCGATGCGCCCGGCGCGGAATCCAAGCCAGGGGATATGAGCTATTCCACCGGTGAATGAGCCGAGGAGCCGCGCCGCCTCGCCCGCCTCGGGAGGGCAAGTCAATGCAGTTGTGCGAATCGCGCATGGATGAATAGCCATTCGCGCGCGGAAAATTGCGCCCATGGATCGCATACAGAGCATTCAGCTGCTGATCCGCGTCGTGGAGACCGGCAGCTTCAGCAAGGCCAGCGCCGACATGGGGCTGACGCAACCCACCGCCACCAAGCACATCGCGGCGCTGGAGGCACGGCTGGGCGCGCGGCTGCTGCACCGCAGCACGCGCGGCGTCACGCCGACCGAAGTGGGGCTGCTCTACTACGACAAGTGCAAGCGCATCGCGCGCGAACTGGAGGAGGCGGACAACCTCGCGCTGCTGCTGCAAAGCCGCGTGGGCGGCCATTTGCGCATCAGCACCTCGGTGGCTTTCGGGCGCCGCGTGATGACGCCGCTGGTGCTGCGCTTCATGCGCGAGCACCCGGACATGTCGGTGGACCTGAGCTTCGACGACCGTTACGTCAACCTGGTCGAACAGGGCGTGGACGTGGCGCTGCGCATGGGCAGGCTCTCCGACTCGTCGCTGGGCGCGCGCTTCCTGGGCCTGAACCCCTGGCTGCTGGTGGCCTCGCCCGAATACCTGGAGGTGCATGGCGCGCCGCAGGAGGCGTCGCAGGTGGCGGCGCACCCTTGCCTGCTCTACAGCAGCGTGCAGGGCGATGAACGCTGGACCTTCACGCTGCCCGACGGGCGCGTGCAGACCATCCCGGTGAAGGGCCCCTTGCGGTCCAACAACCTGTCGGCCGTGCTGGCGGCCTGCCGCGAGGGCATGGGCCTGGCGGTGCTGCCGCACTACGTGGCCCGCGCGTCGCTGGCCGACGGCGCACTCGTGCCGATACTGCCGGAGCTGCAGCTGCCTTCCCAGGAGCTGCATGCGGTCTATCCCTCGCCGAAGCTGCTGCCGGGCAAGGTGCAGGTGTTCGTGAGCTGGTTGCAGTCGCAGCTTTCGGATCGGTGGTGGGAGCGGAGGTTTTAGCGGCTTGCCAATGGCTCGTGCGTGACACGGCCGGCCGAAGAAGATTCGTCGTCATGCCGACGAAATCCCGCTGTTGTCCGGGGAAATTTCCAGGCCGTGGCATCTCATGAGCCACGCCGCTTCGCACTCCGCTGCGTCACTCCCGCGCAGGCGGGAGTCCAGGCGGTCCCCAAGCCCGCCGCAAGCAGATCGGGCAGCACGACTGGGGTCGGGCCTTGATTCGCGGCGTCCAGGCTTCGCGCTGACGTGGGGCCGCCTGGATTCCCGCCTTCGCGGGAATGACGAAGCAGAGGGGCTGCCGCTCTTGCTTCGTCCGACAGGAATGCCGTGAATTTCCCGACCAGCAGAAAGCTGAATCAACCCACTTCCGCAATCCGCAGCAGGTTCGTGCTCCCCGGCGTGCCGAAGGGCACGCCCGCCGTGATGACGATGGTCTGGCCCGCGCTGGCAAAACCTTCTCGGCGCGCGATGTCACAGGCCTTGTCGCTCAGGCTCAGCACGTCGAAAGCCTGCTCGCACTGGACGGCGTGCACGCCCCAGGCCAGCGGCAGCCGCCGCGCGGTGGACTGCAGCGGCGTGATGCCGATGATCGGCGAGTGCGGACGCTCGCGCGCCATGCGCAGCGCCGACGAGCCCGTGCTGGTGTAGGCCACGATGGCCGCCACATCCAGCAGCGTCGCCACGCGGCGCGTGGCACAGCCGATGGCGTCCCCGGTCTCGGCCCGCGCCGGCGTGTGCGAGGCGTCCAGCGCCTCGCGGTGGTAGGGATCGGCTTCCGTGTTGCGGATGATGCGGTCCATCATCCGCACCGCCTCCACCGGGTAGCGCCCCGAGGCGGACTCGGCCGACAGCATCACGGCGTCGGCGCCGTCGTACACCGCCGTGGCGACGTCCGAGGCCTCGGCGCGCGTGGGCACGGGCGCGGCCACCATGGAGTCCAGCATCTGCGTCGCCACGATGACCGGAATGCCGGCTCGGCGGCAGGAGCGCACGATGCGCTTCTGGATCGCCGGCACCGCTTCCGCCGGCAGCTCCACGCCCAGGTCGCCGCGCGCCACCATGATGGCGTCGCAGCGCGCCACGATCTCGTCCAGGCAGGTGATGGCGGCGGGCTTCTCCAGCTTGGCCATGATGCCGGCACGATCGCCCACGATGGCGCGCGCCATGTCGATGTCCTCGGGCCTTTGCACGAAGGACAAGGCCACCCAGTCAACGCCGAGGCTCAAGCCGTAATCCAGGTCGGCCAGGTCCTTGGGCGTGAGGGCCGACAGCGGCAGCACCACGTCGGGCACGTTGACGCCCTTGCGGTCCGACACCGTGCCGCCCACGACGACCTCGGTATCGGCGTGGCTTTCGCTGCAGTCGAGCACGCGCAGGCGCACGCGCCCGTCGTCGATCAGCAGTTCCGCGCCAGGCTTGAGGGCGGCGAAGATCTCGGGGTGCGGCAGCGCCACGCGGGTGCGGTCGCCGGGCAGATCGCGCTGCAGGTCCAGGCAGAAGCGGTCGCCCACGGCCAGTTGAACCGGACCGTCAGGGAAGGTGCCCACGCGCAGCTTCGGACCCTGCAGGTCCAGCAGCACGCCGATGGGGCGGCCCACGTCGCGCTCGATGGCGCGGATGGCGTCGAGCCGGGCGCGGTGGTCGGCATGCGTGCCGTGGCTGAAGTTGAGCCGGAACACATCCACGCCGGCCTCGAACAGTGAGCGCAGGACTTCAGGGCTGCTGCTGGCGGGGCCGACGGTGGCAACGATCTTGGCTTGGCGGTGGCGTCGCATTCAAAGAGCTCCTCGATACACGCCGCCATGTTCCCGTCCCTGGCCGTCGCAAGGAAGACTCCGCGGCGGATATGAGCTATTCCGCCAGCGAATGCTCAGGCAGCCTTGCCCGCCATGGCGCGCGCCGCCGCCGAAAGGAGCCCGCGAAACCATCGGTGCGCCGCATCGTGCTGCGAGCGCTCATGCCACAGCTGGTAGAAGCGCATGGCCGGAAAGTCGAAGGGCGCCGGCACGATGGCCAGGGGCAGCAGCGCGGCGTAGTGCTCGGCGAAGTGCCGCGCGGTGGTGAACACCAGGTCCGTGCCCACCAGCAGGTGCGGCGCCAGCTCGAAGTACGGCACCACCACGCGCGCGTCGCGCTCCACGCGCAGGTGGGCCAGATGCGTCTCCACCAGCCCGCGCTGCGCCGCCGAGTACGGCAGCGGCACCACGTGCCGGGCCGCAAGGTACTGCTCGCGCGTGAGGCCGCTGGCCGCATGCGGATGCTGCCGGCCCAGCAGGCACACCACCTCGTCCTGCAGCAGCAGCGACAGGTGCAGCGAGGCCGGCGGCTGTGGCCAGTTGCCGATCACCACGTCCACGTCGCCCTGCGCCAGCGCGCGCTCACTGTCGAAGTCGCCGGTGAGCGGCAACACCACCAGGTGCGCGCGCGGCGCCTCGCGCGTGAAGCGCGCCACCGCCGCGGCCAGGAAGCCCGCGGCCATGAAGTTCGGCGAGGCTACGCGGAAGGTCTGCGTGGTGGCCGCGGGCTCGAAGTGCTCGGGCCCGGTCAGCATGGCGTCGATCTCGCCCAGCGCCCGGCGCGCGCGCTCCTGCAGCGCCAGCGCGCGCGCCGTGGGCGCCATGCCGCCCTTCTCGCGCACGAGCAACGGGTCGCCGAAGAGCTCGCGCAGCCGCTTGAGCGCGATGCTCACCGCAGGCTGCGACATGCCCAGCCGGATCGCTGCGCGCGAGACGTTGCGCTCGCTCACCAGCGTCACGAGCACGCGCAGCAGGTGGCTGTCCACGAGATCGCGTGTCATGGGCGAGGCAAGCCTTTATTCGAATCCGCAAATAACGCCTATAGCGGCGCCGGTGCGCCGAAAGCCTACTGCATTCCTAGACTGCGGCCGCAGCTTCCCATGGCCTGAAGCCAGACCCCAGAAGGCGTCCTGCGAGGCGCCTCACCCGCTGACCGCCACAGCACAGGAGACTCGATGAACACCACCACCGCGGGCGTGCCGATCGCGCCCACCGCACCCACCGCGCCGGCCGCAAGCGCCTCCGAGCTGGACGGCGCGTACCGCAAGATCATCTGGCGCCTGATCCCGTTCCTGATGGTGCTGTGGATCCTGGCCTGGATCGACCGCGTCAACATCGGCTTCGTCAAGCTCACCATGCTCGACGACCTGAAGTGGAGCGAGGCCGTGTACGGCCTGGGCGCGGGCATCTTCTTCCTGGGCTACTTCTTCTTCGAGGTGCCGAGCAACCTGCTGCTGCAGAAGATCGGCGCGAAGAAGACGCTCATGCGCATCACCATCGGCTGGGGCCTCACGAGCATCGCCATGATGTTCGTGACCACGCCGGGGATGTTCTATTTCCTGCGCTTCCTGCTGGGCGTGTTCGAGGCCGGCTTCTACCCCGGCGTCATCCTTTATCTGACCTACTGGTTCCCCAACGACCGCCGCGCCAAGGCCTTCGGCATGTTCATGTCGGCCTCGGCCCTGGCGGGCGTGATCGGCGGCCCGCTGGCCGGCACCATCATGTCCGACCTGGACGGCGTCAACGGCTGGCAGGGCTGGCAGTGGGTGTTCCTGCTGGAGGGCATCCCCTCGGTGCTGGCCGGGCTCGTGACCTGGTTCTACCTCACCGACAAGCCGGCCGATGCCAAGTGGCTCACCGAGCGTGAGCGCCGCATGGTGCAGGAAGACCTGGAGCGCGACCACCACGCCATGGGCCACCGCGAGCACAGCCTGCTGGCCTCGCTGCGCAGCGGCCGCATCTGGCTGCTGATCCTGGTGTACTTCTGCATCATCGCCGCCAACTCCTCGCTGACCTTCTTCGGCCCGACGCTGGTCAAGGAGGTGGGCTTCACCAGCCCGGCGGCCGTGGGCTGGATCATGGCGGTCTGCTACCTCTTCGGCGCCGTCGGCATGATCTTCAACGGCTTCCATTCCGACCGCCACCAGGAGTCGCGCTGGCACTGCGCGCTGGCCGCCGGCCTGGGTGCGGCCTCGCTGCTGGCCGTCGCCCTGCTGCACTCCAGCGCGATGCTGACGCTGGTGGCCCTGGGCCTGGCCATCGTGGGCACCATGAGCGCGATTCCCGTGTTCTGGCAGATGCCCAACCGCTTCCTGACGGGTGCGGCGGCGGCCGGCGGCGTGGCGCTGATCAACTCCATCGCCAACCTCGCGGGCTTCGGCGCGCCCTACATGCTGGGCCTGATCAAGACCTCCACCGGCTCGCTGACCTCCGGCCTGCTCGTGGTCGCTGCCGTCGAGGTCTGCGCCACGCTGCTGATCCTGCGCTGCATCCCGCGCTTCGCCAAGCCCGCCGGCGCCTCTTCCCGCACGCTTTCCCACTGACCCGACCCGCACCCACACCATGACCACGACCCTGACCCTGGACCACGTCAACCGCCTGGACCGTGCCGGCTTCGTCGCCGCGCTGGGCCGCAGTTTCGAGCACTCGCCGTGGGTGGCCGAAGCCGCCTGGGCCGCGCGCCCCTTCCCCAGCGTGGACGCGCTGCACGAGGCGCTGATGGCCGTGGTGCGCCGCGCCTCGCGCGCCGTGCAGATCGAGTTCCTGCGCGCCCACCCCGAGCTGGCCGGCAAGGAGGCGCAGGCCGGCACCATGACGAGCGAATCGGTGGCCGAGCAGGCCAGCGCCGGGCTCAATGCGCTCACCGGCGCGGAGCTGCGCGAGCTGCAGGCGCTCAATGCCGAGTACCGCCAGCGCCACGGCTTCCCCTTCATCATCGCGGCGCGCCGCCACGGCAAGGCGCAGATCCTGCAGACGCTGCGCCGCCGCACCGCCAATGCCGACACCGAGGCGGAACTGCAGGAGGCGCTGGCGCAGATCGCCGCCATCACGCGGCTGCGCGTTGAGGAAGTGATCACGCCGGACGCGATGGAGGTGCAACCGTGAACATCGATCTCTTCTCCGCCGAGGCCGCGCCCGCGCGGCGTCAGTTCCTGCTGCGCTCGGGCCTGGGCCTGGCCGGTACCGCACTGGCGGCCTCAGCCGCTGCCGAGGGACAGGCGCCCGCAACGCCCCCTGCCCCTGCGGGCCTGGCGACCGCGCCGCGCTCTCAGGCCGGCGTCTCGCCACGGCTGACCGTGCATGCCATCGACACCTACCACGGTGCCACGGCCGCGGGGCTGCGCATGGAGCTTTCGCGCTGGGACGAGGCACGCGGCGCCTGGCAACGCCTGCGCAGCGTCGAAGGCGTCAGCGGCGGGCGCACCGCCGAGCCGCTGCTGCTGGGCGAGGACTACCGCGCCGGCCGCTATGAGCTGCTGCTGCACCTGGGCGAGTACTTCCAGCGCCTGGAGGCGCCGCTGCCGCAGCCCTCCTTCCTGTCCGTGGTACCGGTGCGCATGAGCATCCGCGACGCCACGCAGCGCGTGCACCTGGCGATGCTGTTCTCGCCCTGGGGCTACTCGTTCTATCGCGGCAGCTGAAGCCGCGCCCACATGAACCCAACAGGAGACGGACATGGCTGGCATCTCGACCCATGTGCTTGACAACCATTTCGGCCGCCCGGGCGCGGGCATGCGCATCGATTTTTCAGCGTGGCGCGACGGCAAGTGGGAGCGGATCAAGAGCTTCGTCACCAACGCGGACGGCCGCACCGATGCGCCGGTGCTGCCGGCCGAGGCCGCCGCGGTGGGCCAGTACGAGCTGGCTTTCCACGTCGGCGCCTATTACGAAGGCAAGCCGCTGCCCGAGGCGCCGTTCGTGGACGCGGTGATACCGGTGCGCTTTGCCATCTTCGACCCCAAGCAGCACTACCACGTGCCGCTGCTGTGCACGCCTTGGGGTTGCTCCACCTACCGCGGCAGCTGAGGAGCCACGCCCATGGCGACGTTCGACGACGAAACCGGGATGCGGCGCGCGATCGCCGCCTCGCGCGAAGCCCTGGCGCGTGGCGACCGGCCCTACGGCGCGGTGCTGGTGTCCGCTCAGGGCAGGCTGCTGCACGAGGCCGGCAACCGGGAGATCAGCGGCAACGACTGCACCGCCCATGCGGAAACGGTGCTGGTGCGCGAGGCGCAGGCGAAACTGGGACTGGACGCGCTGCGCGGCAGCACCGTCTACGCCAGCGGCGAGCCCTGCGCCATGTGCGCCGGTGCCATGTTCTGGGCGGGAGTGCGGCGCGTCGTCTGGGCGGCTTCGCAACCGTTGATGGCGCAACTGATGGGCGGCGAGCTGCTGCCCGCGCGCTGCGAGCAGGTGCTGGCGGGCTCCACGCCACCGGTGCGGGTGGAGGGGCCGTTGCTGGAAGACGAGGCCGCCGCAGTGCTGCGCCTGGCGGTTGGCACGCAGGGCGACGCGGCACGCTGACGGGCGCCCCGAAGGCGGTGCGCGCCGGCACCGTATGCTTCGGGGCATGGTCGTCAACTTCAAAGCACCTACGGTCCGCAAGGCACGGGCCGCCTGTACGAACCGATCCCAGGCTCAACGATGGGCGCTGCGGGGCACGCTGCTCGCGCTGGCGCTGGTGGCGGGCTGTGCCAGCCGCCCCGCGCCGCTGATGCGTATCGAGACGCTGGAGGACGTGGGCTGGCGCATCGCCGAGCGCCCGTGCGAGACGCCGGACCGTGTCGAGCGCAAGCCGCAACCCAATGTCCACGACCCCAAGGTCACCGACGAAGTGATCGAGACGCACTGCACGGGATGGGTCGCCACGGTCTACGTCGCCAACGCCACGCAGCCGCCGAAGCTGCTGCCGGTGGGCGTGCAGCTGACGTCGAAGCACCCGCTGCTGCCCGAAGGGCTGCAGGTGGGCACGCCGGCGACGAAGGTGCTGGCGCAACTGGGTACGCCCACGGCGCGCGACCCGGCGGCGCTGGCCTACCGGATGGGCGTGGATCGCCCGGACGGCGACATGCTGCGCTTCATCGTGAGCCGCGACAAGGTCACGGCGATCGAGTGGGCCTGGTACATCGACTGAATTGGATGACGCGAGCGGGTGACGGCGGCCTCGGGCGAACCGGGACCGGCGCTGGAGCGGGCTGAAGCGGAGCGCTGATCTCTCAGCGCAGCGGCAGCAGCAGGCCCGGATCGATGGCCGAGGCCATTGCCAGGTAGCCGGCCCGGTTCGGATGCAACCCGTCGCCGGGCCCGCCCACCGTGCCGTCGGGCACGAACTCGGCCTTCATGCCGCCGGTGGCCGCATCGAGCGTGGCGGCCTCGAAGTCGAGCACGGCATCGAACAGGCCCGCCGTGCGGATGAAGCCGTTCAGCGCCCGGCGCTTGCGGTCCTGCTCCTCATGCCCATGCGCCGCGGCCGTGCTGCCCAGCGCCGGCACGAGGGTCGCGCCGATCACGCGCACGCCCGGAATGCCCGCGCGCAGGCGTTGCACGCCCTCGGCGAAACCGGCCGCCACGGCTTCCATGCTCGCATTGCCGTTGCCGCTGAAGTCGTTGATGCCCTCCAGCCAGATCACCGTGGCGACGCCGGACAGGCTCAGCACGTCGCGCTCGATGCGCGCCACGGCCTTCGGCCCGCCCCGGAAGGGGCTGTGCGGCGAATAGTCGGCCGGGCCCGCCACCTGGTTGCTGCCGATACCGGCGTTGACGATGCCCACGCGCTGCCCGAAGGCGGCGTGCAGGCGGCGAGACAGGATGTCGGGCCAGCGGTCGTCGCCGTTGAGCGTGGAACCACTGCCGTCGGTGATGGAGTCACCCAGCGCGACGATCAACCGGGTGTCCCGCGGCATCAGCATGTCCACCGCGTCCAGGAAATACCAGGACGTGCTGGTGAACGGGAAAGCCAGCTCGTCCTCGCGCCCGCCCTGGGAGCCGGCGTTGGGCGGCGTGAGGTACGAGGTCTGCAATGCCTTCGCATGCCACGTCATGGGGCCGCTCTCGCCCACGACGTGGAGGCTCACCGCCAGCTTGCGCCCGGCCAGTGCCGCGGCGTCCGGCTCGCACGCGAAGGGAAGCGCCACGGGATCGCTCCACACCGAGCCGCCTGGCGGGACGGTGACGCTCTCCCGGCCCCCGAAAGTGACGCGCTGGTTGCTGCCCGCCACCAGCGCCGCGCCGCCGAGCTGCAGCCCCACGTGCACGCCGTCGAAGGCCACGGGCTGCAAGCCGAAGGCGTTGCACAGGCGCAGCCGCGCCTGGGGGCCCCACAGGTCCGGCCGCAGGATGAGCCTGAAGCTCTGGTCCCGCGCGCCGGTGTCCGGCGCGGGAAAGGCGAAGGACAGATCCGGCTGCGCCAGCGGGCTGCCGGCGGGGTACGGTCCCTGGGCGGAGGCGGTCCAGCTGGTGACCCACTTGCACGCGGCCGACGCCTCGTCCCGTTGCTTCATCTTTCCTTCCTTCGCAGTGCTGGCGGATGAGCCCGCATCCGATGCCCATCCCGGGCCCGGATTATCCCAGGCGCTTCGCCCGCTCTGGAGCGCTGGCGCCAGACGGAATGGCGCGAGGGCACGGTGGCCGGGCTCGAGTGCCGGGTCTTCCGCATCGGCTTCTCGGGCGAGCCCAGTTACGAGCTCAACGTCGAGTCCGGCTACGGGCAGGCGCCATGGGAGGCGGTGAGGGCCGCGGGAGCGCGGCCCGCCGCTCACCGCGTCGCCTGCAACGGCAGGC
>Ga0065721_10051975_pt1 | contig 13024 bp, 8 predicted proteins | sample Mesricmetagenome_FD_59108 | JGI IMG/M metagenome (GOLD analysis project Ga0065721, IMG submission 59108) | Mesophilic microbial community from rice straw/compost enrichment Sample: eDNA_1 v2 (version 2) | ecosystem: Engineered > Solid waste > Grass > Composting > Bioreactor | place: USA: Davis... | reverse complement strand
GTGGGAACAGCTACAGGCTTAAAGAAAAACTAAAAACCGGAATCTATTCGTCACCAAGCGCACAGGTGGGTCAAAATTATCCCGGCGCTAGTGGGTCAATTTAATTCCGGCGTTGACACTATGAAGCGCCGCGTAGAATTTATATGTCAGCCACTATCGCTGATGATAGTGAAATAATTCGTACATTTGATGCCAATCCTGACTCGATAAAACGTCCACTACAGTCCCGATCATTGGCTGGAATTAGCGAAAGAATGATACTAATTCCTGAACTGATGAAATTTGAATTTAAACGTGAACATATCGATAAGTTAATCAATTGGACAGCCAATACAAAAAAATTAGGGGCAGTAGTTCTCGTATCATCGGATGAAGCAGCGAAACGATGGTCAAATGTAGCGACAGTAGCAAAAGGTTCTGAGGAAGTCGAAAGATTAGTTTCTCAGCTACAGAATGGTGAAGTGACAGGACCAGTTGTCTTTTCCAACAGATACGATGGAATTGATCTGCCCGGAGATTCCTGTCGTGTTCTAGTCATGAGTGGTTTACCATCTGGAACCTCTAATTATGAGCTTTTTAGAGCAAGTACACTTTATGGTGGAACTACGTTAACTCGAATGATTGCTCAACGAATAGAGCAAGGTATCGGTAGAGGTGCCCGAGGTGCTGGGGATCATTGTGTGGTTGTATTGGTAGGAAGTGATATTTCAGGGTGGGTAGCTAAAGAAGCGAATTTCCGGTTTCTTACAAGTGCTACAAGGGCACAACTGGACATGGGGATAGAGATAAGCAAAGAAGTGGAAAGTGTACAAGATCTGTCTAATACCGTTCAAAGAAGCTTTGATAGAGAAAAGGATTGGACAGAATATCATGCTGAAACACTTGCTGAATTGGTCGATGAAGAGGACTCTAATGATTTTTATATTAAACAAGCCGCAGTGGAAAGGAAGTCAATTAACTTATGGAATGACGGTTACTATGAACAAGCAATAGCTAAGCTGGAGCAATTTGTGAACAATGACAAACACACATTAGATATTCAGATGCGTGGATGGATAGAGCAGTTGGCAGCTCGAATTGCAGATAAATGGGGTCATACAGAAAGAGCACAAGATTTGCAACGAGAAGCTTATGCTAATAACAGAAATCTAATTAGGCCAAAAGTTCTTCCTCCCTACCGCCCATTATCTACCCCAGTCCCACAAGCCAAAGCTATTGTAGAGAAAATAGGAACCTATCGGCTTCGACAAGGTTTTTTGCAATCCTTCGAGGCTATTGTGTCGAATTTACATCAAGACGCATCATCTAATCGATTTGAACAAGCTCTTTGTGATTTCGCAACCATAATTGGGCTTAGCTCTGAGCGATATGATATTCAAGGTGAAGGACCTGATGTTCTCTGGTTGTTACCAGAAAAGATAGGACTAGTAATTGAAGCAAAGAGTCGAAAAAAAGGGAAAAGTGCATTAACTAAGGAACAACATGGCCAACTACTTGTAGCTGCAGAGTGGTTCGAAGAGAACTACCCTACTTACGAGTGTGTACGAGTTAGTGTGCACCCTAAGAATCATGCAACACGTTCAGCCGTCGCAGGGGCATCCCATGCATTAACATTTGAAAAGCTCGCTTCAATGGTTTCAGATGCGCGCTCGCTCTTAACCTCCCTATGTGGGTCACAACTTGACATGGAAAATTTAGAGGCAGAATGCAATCGATTATTAACAAGTTCAAATCTTCGCTCCGATCGTATTACTGCTCACTATTTAGTACCATTTAGTGTTCAGGAGTAATGTTTCAAGGAGAAGTGCCAGTCAAGCCTATAGGAAAGCCCATAAGGGTGAACAATTGAGAAGATCTGTAGAGTTAACTGAGTGATTTCACTTCTCATCCACTTCAATCAAATCAATAATCTTCCTGATATCATTCACATTCAATGCATCAGCAATTCTTTCAATATGATTAAAGTTGATATTACCTCGTTTTCCGGTGGACAGTTCACTGAGCGCAGCGTGTCGGACGTCGGATAAACGGGATAATTCCCGCAAAGTTATCTTATTTTCCTTAGTCAGATCTGCGATCTTAACTACAACTTTTTTCGGCATGACTTACCCACCAACTCTAAATGATTTCCGTTGACTATACGCAAAAGCGTACCATATACTATTTTTAGTATTGGTACGCTTTTGCGTAATTATTCAAAAAGAGGTGAGCGTATGAACGATTTGGGAACGGAACTTGATCAACTTACGTTCGAGGAAAGAGAATTGATCCAAAAGATTGAAGTTTGTGAAGGCTGTATTTCGGCTGTCTTTGATTACATACTTGAAAATGGTGATCCAACTGCTGTCCAAATCGGGGAGTACATCCTAAGTTCAATTCATACAATCGATAAGGACCTACAAACGGAATTGCTTCATATTCGACTGGAGAAAAGTTTTTTGGAGAGCAAAATCAAACTAATGAACACCGCAATGAGCAATTGAATTTTGAAAAGAGCCTCACTTGATTATAGGTAATTTTTTGATCAAAATCCGTACATGGCAGGAACCCCCAACCATCTTGACGAATTCGTAGGAATAGTGTCGAAGTCCTACTTTTCGTTCAAGGTGGTTTCTTCATGAGCTTGCCAAGCGAGTTGTCTGGAATTTTTGTGGTTAAGCAAAAATCCTATAAGATGGTCCTAATCATCGCGCTGCTGCAGGAAATGAATGTGACGGGCAAGCGCGAGGTGTCCATGGAAAATGTGAAAGCTCGCTTCCTCTCCTTTCTGCAGCAACGAGAAGCGAACAACGAGCCTGTAGACGCTCCTGTAGGTACGGTTGTCCGGTGGGCGGATGCAACCCGTAGTCAAATCACGCAAATAATTGATTCTCCTATTGAGGCCTTAAAGAACATCTTGGATCTTAACAATCAACAAAAGACGCTCTCTTTCAAGGAGCGTTTACAACTCATGGGATCAAGAGGTCCTCGCCGAGCTTTATAACTATGCCTTCCAACAGCTTGAAGAATATTATCGCAATCGCCAAGCTTCGAGCTTTACACTCGGTGGTGGTGCGCTGTCCATTGTAATGGACCAATATCTTGAGGCGAAGCGTGAACCACTGAAGAACAACGCCCTGGGGATCTATGTACGCCAACAAATCCCATCAGGTATACGGGAATTGGACTTCATCGCGAATGAACCTACACTTCGGATTTCAGGATCGTATAGCAGTGGAAGGAGACACATGCACGACAACATTCTCTATCGATCATCCCTTCGTACGATTCTATTTACTTGAGACAGCCTCCTTTTCTTGCCAAGCGGTTGCATATTTGTTTCTGAATTCCGCAGGCGTAATCCCATGTGCCTTCTTGAAGAGAGTATAGAAATAGGTGCTGTTCACATAACCTACATGTTCGGAGATGTTCGCGATAGACAACGACGTGGATAGGAGCAAGTGCGTCGCCTGCTCCATGCGTGTTCTGCTAATGTAATCCGCAATGGATGAGCCCGTTTCCTTTTTGAATAATCGCCGCAGATGCGAGCTAGATAAATGAACAAGGTCGGCAATGGATTCGAGGGAGAGATTGACGTCGCGGTAGTTCCGCTGAATAATCCCGATAATCTCTTGTGCCAATTTCTCATTCTTCGATTTTTTCTTCAGTTCCAGCTGCGCATCCATTTCCTCGAATAACCGGAAAAATAAGTTCAGCAGCTCTTCAACGGACTCCATATTGTTGATTTTGGCAATGAACGTATTGAATTGAAACGGAAGGGTAAGTTCATTGGCTTTCTCCAGCAATTGGATCGTGTTATTCAGTTCCAACGTAATCGTTAGAATGACTTGGGAGAAATAGTCGTAATGCGCATCCTTCAAATTCTCGATCATTTCGGACAAGAGCTTTTTGGCAGCTTCAAATTTCCCGACCATGATCAGATCGGTTAGCTGCTTCTGCCTTGCCGGCGGATATTCCGCATGGCCTGCGCGCTTTTTGGCGGCCTCTTCACTTGCATAGACGATACAGCCAGGCCCCTTGAAGAACTTGTTTAGAATGCTTTCTCGGGCAGTCTGGTAAATTTGCGAAACATTGGCAATCGTATGTCCGGTCTCCGCAACGCATACGCTAATAGATAACTTAAGATCCTTGCGGACAGTCTGCTGAATCTCTTTAATGAGATAATTAAGCTGTGTCTGTAATTCGGAAGTTTGATTGAATAGGATGCACACGCAATTCATATCGATTTGAACGGATTCGGCGCCAACCACCTTCCCGATGAGCTCTTCGGAAATGTTTTGAATGCAATAGGCAATCAGAGCGCGGTCCCGTATCGGATACTGATCGCAGAAGTCGGCAAAGCGATCGATTTGCAGCAGCAGCATGGAGTATGGCTGGTCAAATCGGACTTTTAATTGATTCGCTGCTATGAGCTGATGAATTTGCGATTCCGAGAAGTGAGAAGGAAAAACGAGCAGCGCATACAGCTTGTTTTGCTTGCCCACCATATGATTGGATTTGTATCTGACCTCCAAGTCGACGAGCTTATTTTGGATGTCGCTATAGGGAACGTACAATTTTTTGGTGACAATCAGGCAGATCGGGATGCCGCAAATGATAATTGAGAAATAAATCGTAAAAATGATCGTTTTCAAGTTGGCGAAGCTGCCAAGAACAGTCGAGTAGGGCGTTAGCAGGACGAAGCTCCACCCCGTTTCGGGAGAGGAGGTATAGGTGACCAACTGCTTCTCGCCATCCATGCTGGACAGGAAATAGCCGTCATTAACCCGCTCATTTAAAATACGTACAATCATTGGGTCTTCTTTCAGGTCGGTAAGCACGGGAGCATATGCGTTTTGATTCACGACGACGCCGTGTGAATCGATAATTAAAATCATATCGTCCTTCTGATTCCCGATAGATTTATAGGTATTTTCCAACCATTTCGCAGAAATATTAATCATGATTGAATTTGGAAGCGTCAGGTCGGAACTTCTGGAGGATGGGAGCAAGAAGGAATAGACAAGATTGCCGTCACTCGTGATCCTTGGAAATGGAATGAATCGGGAAGACTCGTTGGTTTTCAGTGTTTTCAAATAATCAGAATCAAAAAAATCGTCTACATGCTCGAAGCCCGACCCGTTCGTTTTGCTTGAAAAGCTCACGTTTCCGGTTTTGGAGCTATAGATATAGACCGAGTCGATGAACAGGGTCGATTTCACGTAGCTGTGCAAGGTGTTGAGGGAAATGATCGTATCGATGTCATTATAGTTCAATGCATAAAGCAGCTGGTTAATCGTACTGTTAAAAAATAATTGTTCGGCGACCGTATTGGCGGATTCCTGCATGAACTCGACACTATAGCTTGTTTGGGACAGCGTTTTAAGAGAATGGGAAGAAACGGACTTCTCAATCGAGTTTTGGAAACTGATGTACAAAGGGATGAAGAGCAGCGTAAGCGATACAAGAAAGAAACCCAGACACGCGATCAGCAGAAGCTTAAAATAAGAAGTTTTGATTTGTCTGAATTTAGCAAGCATCTATTTTCCCCCGAAGTTCAATTTCACCTGGTGAAGAGAAGTTGACTTATCTTTGTATGAAAACGCCTTTTCTGTTTGTTGCTGACGTAATTATAGGGCGATCAATTATTAAAGTAAATGCAATAGTCGGATTACCAAGAGAGTGCCATAAATCAAAGAGTCTACTCTTGATAAAAAGCAGATATAGCCGTTAATCAAAGTGGGGCCGCGACATTCTCCTTGTTATGATACTGTAAGCGCCGACTGAGAGGCATCGGTTTAAGGCGCTTAATATAACCTGGAGGTGCGAAAATGAAAGGGAATGGCAAGCGCTTACAGTTCGTCTTGCTTGCGTTAATGCTACTACTGGGTTCGTTTCCGAGCTTAGCGGCGGCCAATCCGAATCCGCCCTATCTCGAGTATTGGGTGTCCCCTGACGGAAACGATCAGAATGCAGGCAGCGAGTCAAGTCCATTCAAAACGATCGAGCGGGCAAGAGATGTGGTAAGAGGCCAGATCGGCGGCATGACGGGGGACATTGTCGTCTATCTAAAAGATGGGACATATGCGATAGACGACACTTTGCGATTTGGCCCGGAAGATTCAGGCGTCGGCAATTATCGCGTTCGATATACGGCGGCGCCGGGCGCCGCGCCTGTCCTGACAGGAGGCAAAGAGGTAGGGCAATGGTCGCTGTTCGATGCAAGTCTGGGCATATACAAAGCGGCTGTGCCGGCGGGAGCCGAAGGCGCAAGACAATTCTATGTCAACGGCGAGCGGGCTACACGCGCGAAGAGCGAACAAAGCCCTGTGGATTGGCAGTGGTCCGGCTCGGACGGATTCCTAAGCGAGGCGCATACGACACAAAATGCAAATGAATGGGTTATTGTAGATCTCGGGGAAGTTAGGGATGACGTATCAAGGGTAAAGTTGTATCCGTCTTCCTTAAAGACAGTCAACAATAATGCAGCGGGATTTCCTGTCGACTTCACAATTGAAGTCTCGCAGGACGGCGTTAACTTTACGGTTGCCAAGTCGGTTGTCGGACAGACGACTCCTGATTTGCTTACTGAGCATATCTACGATTTCGGCAACCAGGAAGCGCGCTACGTGAAACTAAACGTAACCAAGCTGGGGGAGTCCAACCGATTGGAAGCGGGCAAGCATCGCCTGATTCTGTCTGAAATAATCGTGGGCAGCAAGGAAAATGCGTACGCACCCAATCTCGACTTGGTCGAGCGAACGGATTTCAGCACCAATATTGCGCTGAATAAGTCCGCCGTCATTCAGAATCAGGCACTGGTCGATGACTGGCTGGCAAGCTACCTGACAGACGGCGATCCGAATACCGCCATTACAACAGGAAGCCATCCCGATCCTACAGTGCAAAGAAGCGTCTCGATTACGCTCAGTACCGGGCAGGCGGAGTTGATATCTGAGATCCGACTGTGGGCGCGAACGATCTCGGGCGAGGCAGTGAATGTACCGGTAGATTTCGATATTGAGAAAAGCATTGACGGAACAAACTGGACGCTAGTGACGCAAGTTAACGATGCCCAGTGGACGGATCAACCGTTGACGGTAGCGTTTGCGCCAACCGAGGCCAAATCTATTCGTCTAAAAACACGTGAGATCGGAAATGGAGAGCCGTATGCAGGCGTAACCTACTATAGACTTCAACTGGCCGACTTCGCCGTATATCGTTCTGCCAATCTTGCCCTAAACGCGCCAGTCGACGCTCCAAGCTCATGGGAATATCCGGATTGGTCATTATCGAAAGATAAAATAACCGACGGCATCCGGAATGGTGCGGCAGGGTACTACACTTCCGGATCGGACTTAACGCCGTACAGGGCTGACGCCAAGGTTACGATCGACCTTGGATCGCCGCAAGAAACAGGCGGAGTAAGGCTGTATCCGATGGTGACTTCGCTAGGGGAAAATTATCACTATCCGGAAGAAATCATCATCCAAACTTCGCTGAACGGCGTCGATTATCAGGACGCGTTAAAATTGAATCAAGTTCCGGATAGTCACGGCGCCGCGCAGGAGTTTATTTTTGCCCAGCCTGTTGAAGCCAGATACATTCGGATCATTCCGCAGAAAACGAGAAATGGAGAAGTCTACGAGGGTCAAACCTATTATCGTTTCCAGCTTGCGGAGGCGGAAGTGCTGCCGGCGGCAACATCGGCAACGTTACCGGCTCCTGGAGGGATCGTTTCTGCGGCAGGGGCTCAGCTTGCAGGCGAAACCTATTCCTTCAATCGGTCCGTAACCTCGTCCTCTTCGTCCGGAAATGCAAGTAATGGACCGGCGAAGCTGACGGACAGCGTATTTTTTAATAAGGCCGACAAGTCGGGATTCAAGGTTCCGGCAAGCTACAATCTTAAAGATTGGCATAACGTGGATAATCTTGAGGTTCACATTTTGCGCTGGTGGTACCATAACATCGTAAGGGTTGAACGGGTGAGTGCAGACGGCACCAATGTCGTATTGGATCCGATATATTGGACGTTAACGACAGCTACGAGCGATCGGCCAACCTGGATTGAGAATGCCTACGAACTTTTGGACCAAGAAGGAGAATGGTATCTGGATCGCCGGGGAACGGTGGAACACAGCGGTGTACCTACCTTGTATTACAAGCCCAGGGCAGGAGAATCGATTACGAGCTTAACTGCGGTTTTACCGGCTACAGAGAAATTGCTGGTTGTGGAGGGAACGCTTGAATCACCGGTAAAGAATATTACATTCAGCGGTCTTACGTTCGAATATGCAGGCTGGAGCGGACCGAATAGCCATAGCTACGCGGATGCCCAAGGCGGCACATATGTCGAGCCGAATGCGGATAATTTTGTTTCCGTGCCTTCCGCGGTAGAGATGAGTTACAGTCATGATCTAATTGTAGAGAACAACACCTTCAGAAACCTGGGTGCCGGCGGGCTGCGTATATGGCGGGCAAGCAGCGACAACCAAGTGATCGGAAATGCGTTTCATGACATTTCCTCGGGCGGAATCTTTATCGGCAGCATTGAGGATCATCACGCTTATATTAACGATGCGAGAGATATCGTGAAAGATAACGTAGTCAGCAATAACTATATTACGAGAATCGGTGCGGATTATTTCGACTCCGTGGCCATTTTCGTAGGCTTTACGAAGAATACGGTTGTTTCTCATAATGAGATTCATGCCGTTCCTTACACCGGAGTTTCTCTTGGATGGGGATGGGGGCAGCCGGATCCGGGAGGGACGCAAGGATACACAACTCCGACAAGCGCACAAAATAATCGGATCGAGAATAACCTGATCTACGATGTGGGCAAAACGCAGCACGACGGAGGGTTAATCTACACGCTCGGCGCCCAACCCGGCACGGTGATCTCCGGAAACTACGTCTACGGGAATAACGACGGTCAATATGACAAGGACGTCGGCATTTACCTGGACGAGGGGTCAAGCAATATTGAAGTAAAAAATAACGTGGTGGGCCACCCCGTTTATTGGTGGCAATCCATGTGGACGACTTCGATTCACGATAACTATATTCACGATAACTATTTTAGTGTCAATCGCAGCAGGGATCATGGCGTCAACAACTCGGTAGTGAATAATACGTACGTTCCGGGAGGTGACTTCGCGTCCGTGCCGGGGGCGGCATCGATTATGGCCAATGCGGGGCTGGAGCAGAGCTACGCGCATATTGCCGATGACGTTCCGCCAAGAGTTGTGCCCAGACATCAAATCCGACTGGAAATGTACCCGGATTCTCCGGCCTTTTATTTGAAAAACGATTATGGGCTGCTGAATGTATCGATATTGGAAGAAGAAAGCAGCGTATCGATCCGGCCGCTCGAGCAATCGGCAAAAATCTTTGTAGCGGAAGATGCGGATCTATCGGCGCTTACGCCTGTATTTACGCTGGAACCGGGCTATTCCGTTGTTGGTTATAGCGGCAGTCCGGTTGATTTTACTCAGGGTCCGGTCACTTTCACGCTTTCCAACGGAAGCAAGTCTTATGTATGGACGATTACGGTGAAGCTTACGAGCAGCGCAACAGGACCGATTACAGCGCCGGAAGTTTTGTTGGACGGTGCGCTTCAAGACGTTGCGGCATGGAGCGCTCCCGTGACGGTGCTGCCTCCGCCGGAAACCGGCATTTCCATTGCGGGGAACAGCGGGTATGCGGGGAACAAATATGGCGACGTCGTGCTTGCATTCGACATGGAATCCGATTTGACGATGGACGGGAAGGATTGGATCGCATTTACGCTAAGGGATCAAGATCCCTATTCTACGTATTTGGATACCAATAACAGAAGCTATACCATTGCAGTCAACCATGACAGCTGGGAATTGCAGAAGTGGACGAATGGCGTTAGAGAAATGCTCATCGGCACCATACCGGGGTACACGCCGAGATTTGGCAATGTAGATAATGTGCATTATTTTCCTAATCAACGTCACAGCATTCGAACCGGTGCCATCAATGTCGATCAAGGCGTGCGGATATTCCTTTATGTGGATGGGGTTAAAGTATTCGACGTGGTCGATAACGATAATCCGATTACCGAGGAAGGATTCTTCAGTGTCTATGGGATGACGCATGCGGTTAACCTGTATCCTTATAGCAATTGAATAACGCAGTACGGAACAGAGAGCGCGGCCGGATTCGGGGAGCAGCTCTCTGTTTTTTATCGGCGACAGCCTGTCACTGCCTTCAATTGAAGGGAGTATCACAAATGAAAGCCCGTTTTTGATCGCCAATACAAGCGAATGCCACTTATCAAACTACTCTAAACCCGATTGCGGGTCCTATGATAGAACCGAAAGCCGATACAACGGAGCGAGAGCAAGAAGAGGGAGAGAGAGTTGATGATGAGAACAAAGAAAATAACAGGAATCGACAATATCTATTTGTCGTTCATGTCGGCGCCGGGCATGTTGTTGATTCTTGTATTTAGCTACTTTCCAATGTATGGATTGATCGTGGCCTTCAAGAAATATTCTTTCGACAAAGGCATTCTGGGCAGCCCTTGGGCGGGGTTTTCCAACTTTGAATTTTTTTTCTCTTCAGAGAGCTTTTGGCCGGTCATCCGCAATACATTGCTGCTTAACTTGGGAAGTATTGTCGCGACTACGATCGCATCGGTTGCTATGGCGCTTCTTCTTTATGAAGTCACGAGGTCGTTGCTCATTAAGATTTATCAGACGACGCTGTTCTTTCCGTTCTTTCTGTCGTGGGTCGTTGTTTCCTTCGCATCCTACGCTTTTCTTAGCGAAAATCTCGGGATTTTCAACAGTTTGTTGGAGCGGTTCGGCTTTGATGCGGTCGGATGGTATAGCGAGCGTAAATATTGGCCGATCATTCTTATTCTGGCAAGCGTGTGGAAAAACGTGGGCTACGGGACGCTCATTTATTATGCTTGCTTGATCTCTATCGATAAAGAGTATTTCGAAGCGGCACAGATTGACGGAGCTTCCCGCATACGTACCGTTTGGTTCATATCGCTTCCGTTCTTATTTCCGGTATTGACGATTTTGACATTGCTCTCGATTGGCCGAATTTTCTATTCCGACTTTGGTTTGTTTTACTTCTTGCCCATGCAGTCCGGGATGCTGATGTCGGCTACGGATGTCATCGATACTTACGCGTACAGAACGTTAAGAATCTTAGGCGACTTCGGCATGTCCTCCGCAGTGAATTTCATTCAGTCCGTGCTGGGGCTGGTCGTGATATTCATGGCCAACTATGCGGCCAGAAAAATAGATAAAGACAGCGCTTTGTTCTAGAAAGGAGAGGATGGGTTTTGAAACGAAGTTTCCGGCGGCGCAGCGCCTCTTCTATCGTGAATGTCACTCTGATGTGCGTATGCCTGCTCTGCATGATTCCTTTGCTAGCAATTGTAACCATTTCGTTCAGCAACGAGAAAATGCTTGTCGATAACGGTTACCGGCTTTTGCCGCAAAAATTTGACTTTACAGCTTACAAGTATATTTTCAGCAATGAGTCCATTATGGTTCAGGCCTATAAAGTGACGATCCTCGTTACCGTCTGCGGAACGATAATTGGCTTATTGGCGACCAGCTTATTCGCGTATGCGTTGTCCCGGAGCCTATTTATTTTTCGCAAACTATTTTCTTTCCTTGTCGTTTTCACGCTGTTGTTTAATGGAGGACTCGTCCCCAGCTATATTCTGATGGTGAACTATTTGCACTTGAAGGATAGCCTTCCGGCGCTGATCCTGCCTTATTTAATCAGCGCGATGAATGTTCTCATCTTACGAACTTTTTTTCGCCAAATACCGGAAGCGATTGGCGAATCCGCGAAAATCGACGGGGCAAGCGAATGGACGATTTTTTGGAGAATCGTGTTCCCGCTATCCAAGCCCGCTCTTGCGACGATTGGCTTGCTGATTTTGCTCGTCTATTGGAACGACTGGTGGCTGTCTCTTCTCTATATCGATTCGCCCAAGCTGCTGCCCTTGCAGCTGATGCTGCACCGGATGATGGCGAACATTGAATTCCTCCGCTCCAACATCGGCAATCTATCTGGGCTGAATACCTCACAGATTCCATCGGAGTCTGCCAGAATGGCGATGTGTGTCCTTGCGGCAGCGCCTATGCTGATTATTCTGCCTTTCTTTCAGAAATATTTTGTCAGAGGGTTAACTTTAGGGTCCGTTAAAGGTTAGGATAGCGGCGTTTAAACCCGGCTAGTTGTGAAATGCAGTTAGCTGGTTTTAAAATAAATAGAACATTCAGGGAGGATGTACTCAAATGAACAAGGGGTACAAAAAAGCATCCGTACTACTATCAATCGTCATTGTACTGGCTCTGCTCGTATCGGCCTGCAGCAGCAATGGGAACACAGGCAAACAAGAGGGTCAATCCGGCGGATCGCCCGCGGCGCCCGGGACCTCAACGCAGGAGGTGCCATCCGAGACGACTTCGGGAGAGAGCTTGGAACCGGTCACCTTAAAATGGCTTGTTCCCAAAACGTTTAACATGAACAAAGCGGACGAAGTATTCGCAGCGATCAACAAGATCACGCAAGAGAAAATCAATGCCACGATCGATTTTACGTTAGTCGAGCTTGGCGAGTACGATCAGAAAGTAAGCATGATGCTTGCGGCGAATGAAAGCTTCGACATCGCGTTTACGTCCAATTGGATTAATCCGTACATTCCGAATGTAGCGAAGGGCGCATATGCGGCGCTGGATGACATGCTGGAAAAATATGCTCCGCAAACTATCGCGGGCACGAATGCGGCGGTTTGGGACGCCATAAAAGTGGACGGAAACATCTATGCTACGCCGATTCAGCAAATCTATGCAAGGCAATTCGGCCTGATGTTCAAGAAAGAATTGCTGGATAAATACAAGTTTGACTACACCAACGTAAAGAAGCTTGAAGATTTGGAGCCTTACCTGCAGCAAATCAAAGAAAACGAGCCCGATCTGTTCCCGATTGAAGGCGTTGGCAGCAATATCTGGGAGAACGGGTTAAACTATTTCGGTTTCGA
>Ga0065721_10051974_pt1 | contig 13025 bp, 10 predicted proteins | sample Mesricmetagenome_FD_59108 | JGI IMG/M metagenome (GOLD analysis project Ga0065721, IMG submission 59108) | Mesophilic microbial community from rice straw/compost enrichment Sample: eDNA_1 v2 (version 2) | ecosystem: Engineered > Solid waste > Grass > Composting > Bioreactor | place: USA: Davis... | reverse complement strand
CCGAAGGAGGAGGCGGCGACCTACGACGCGCTGTGCCGGGCCGACGCGATCGGCGTCTTCCAGGTGGAGAGCCGCGCGCAGATGGGGCTGCTCCCGCGCCTGCAGCCGCGGCGCTTCTACGACCTCGTCATCCAGATCGCGCTCATCCGGCCCGGCCCCATCCAGGGCGGCGCGGTGCACCCGTTCGTGCGGCGCAAGCTCGGGGAGCCGTTCGAGTATCTGCATCCGGAGCTCGAGCCGATCCTCGGCAAGACGTTCGGGGTGCCGGTGTTCCAGGAGCAGGTGCTCAAGGTCGCGCGCGACCTCGGGGGGCTCGACGCGGAGGAGGCCGACCTGTTGCGCCGTTCGCTCGGCTCGAAGCGCGGCAAGGTGCGCATCGACTCCCTGCGCACGCGGCTCGAGGAGGGCTTACGACGTAAGGGGCTGGACGACGTCGGCATCGAGACGATCTACGGGCAGATCCAGGCGTTCGCCAACTTCGGGTTCGCCGAGAGCCACGCCCTCTCGTTCGCGCTCCTCGTCTACGCGTCGTCGTGGCTCAAACTGCACTACCCGTCGGCGTTCCTCGCGGGGCTCCTGCGCGCGCAGCCGATGGGCTTCTACTCCCCCGCGACGCTCGTCGCCGACGCCCGGCGGCACGGCGTCGAGGTGCGTCGCCCCGACATCCTGCGCTCGGGGGTGTTCGCGCTCCTCGAGCCGCGCGAGGAGGGGGATGCCGCGGGCGCGTCGTCCGGTGCCCGGGCCGAGACGGGGCTCGACGCGTGCCTCGGCGACCAGCCGCCCGTGCCGGAGCGGTTCGACCCCGACGCCCCCGACGACGGCCCGACGCACCGCCGCGACGGGAACGTCGCCGTGCGGCTCGGGCTCGCGGGTGTGCGCGGCATCGGCGAGACCGTCGCGCGGCGCATCGTCGACGAGCGCGAGGGGCCCCGCGGTCCGTTCACGTCGATGGAGGACCTCGTGCGCCGCGTCGGGCTCACCGCGACGCAGCTCGAGGCGCTCGCCTCCGCCGACGCGTTCGAGGGGTTCGACCTCGGCCGTCGCGAGGCGCTCTGGCGCGCCGGCGCCGCCGCGGAGGACCGCGCCGAGTACCTGCCCTCGACCGTCGTCGCCGTGCAACCGCCGCTCTTCGCCGACCCGACGTCGTTCGAGATCCTCCGCGACGACCTCTGGGCGACGGGCATCTCGGTCGACGACCACCCCGTCGCGCACCTGCGCCCCGCCCTCGACGCGCGCGGCGTGCTGCCGTCGTCGGCGCTGCGCACGCACGAGCCGGGACGCCGCGTCGAGGTCGCGGGGCTCGTCACCCACCGTCAGCGCCCCGGCACGGCGAGCGGGATGACGTTCATGAACCTCGAGGACGAGCACGGCTGGGTCAACGTCGTGTGCTCGGTCGGCGTCTGGACGCGCTACCGCCGGGTCGCCCGCGAGTCGCCCGCGCTCGTCGTGCGCGGCATCCTCGAGCGGTCGCCGGAGGGGGTCACGAACCTCGTCGCCGACGGGTTCGAGCGCCTCGACGCGCGCGTCCTGCACCGCTCGCGCGACTTCCACTGACGCGATCCCTCTCCGCCGAGGTAGACGGGTCGGTTCATCCCGCCAACGGGGACGCGACCGAGCCGGGCGCGGGCAGCTAGTCTGGCCGGTACCCCGACTCTCGAAGGCTTGGCATGTCGTCGATCCTGCGTGCCGCGCTGCGCGGCTGGTACGCCCTGCGCCTGCTCGCGCTGCGTGCGTATCCGCACCCCCGCGACGCGCGCGTGATCCGCACCGGCGACCCGCGCGCCGACCGTGTGCTCGTGATCGGCAACGGCTTCTTCTCGGGGTGGGGCGTCGAATGGCCGCGCGCGGGGGCGGCGGGCCGGCTCTCCGACGCCGTCGCCGATCGCACTGGCCGCGGCTGCGACGTCGAGGTGATCGGCGCCGACGTCATGGATGCCCGCAGCGCCCTCGCCTGGATCGGCGACCGCGACCTCACCGACTTCGACGCGGTCGTCGTCGCCCTCGGCGTCGGCGACGCCCTGCGCCGCACCCCCGTCGCGGACTGGCAGCAACGACTCGAGGCGCTCTTCGCGGGGCTGACGCCGCGTATCGCGCCGCACGCGCCGGTGTTGTTCGTCGGCATCCCGCCGATCACGGCGCTGTCGGCCTTCCACGGGATCGTCGCGCGCTCCGCGGCGGGCCACCGTGCCCGACTCAACGCGGCCGGCGCCTACGCCGCCGAGCTCGCGGGGCTCCCCCACGTCGACATCGCGGAGTTCGTCGGCGATGCGCGCGGGCGGGTGTCGGAGACGTCGGCTTACGGGCAGCTCGCGACACGGCTCGCGAGCGAGCTCGCGCCGTCTCTCGTGGCGGCCCGACCCGACCCGGAGCCGCGCGCCGCCCTCGAGTGCCGCAGCGACGTCGCGGAGCTCGCGCGCCTCGCCGCGACGGGCTCCTCGACGCTCCGCGACGTCATGGCGCGAGCCGAGAAGCGGTTCCGCGTCGAGTTCGCGACGGTGAGCCTCCTCGACGGCGACCGGCTGCACCCCGCGACCCACTCCGAGCTCGCGAGCGGACCGATCCCGCTCGCGCTGTCGTTCAGTCGGTGGGTGCTCGAGTCCGAGGGTCCCGTCGTCGTGCCCGACGCGCGCGTCGACCCGCGCTTCGCCGACAACCCGCTCGTCGACGTCGCGGGGGCCGACTTCTTCGCGGGCGTCCCGCTGCGCGACGGCGAGGGGCGCGTGGTCGGCGCCTTCGGGCTGCACGGTTTGCGCGCGCGCCCGAGTCACTCGGTGCCGCTCGACGCGCTGAACGAACTCGCCCGTGAGGCCGAGGAGGAGCTGAAGCGCCTCACCGCCGCGACGACGGCGCGGGTCTACACGTTGCCGTCGGCCCCGGAGCCCCCGGCCGAGGCCTCGCCCACCGAGGCCTCGCCGGCCGCCTGACCCGACCGGGCCTGCGCCTCGAGTCGGCGCAGCCGCCGGCGTGCGAAGTCCTGCGCACGCGGACCCCCGCCGATCGCGCGCTCCGCGATCCCGAGCGCGACGCGGGTGAGCGCGACGACCGGCAGCGACCACCGGCGCACCCCGAGGATCCGCCGGTAGTCGCGCGGGATCTTCGCCACCGCGGCGGCGAACAGGATGCGGTAGGCGAACCCGAGGGACCCCCTGAACGGCGGGCGGCGCAGGAAGCGCACGACGTCGGCGACGCGCTCGTCGCCGCGAAGCTCGCCGCGCGCGAGGTAGCCGTCGCGGCGGGCGCGCAGCTCGGCCGCGGTCTGCGGCGGCTCGGCGACGCCCATGAGCCGACCCGCGGTCGCCCACTCGCGCACGTAGCCGTCGGGCCCGCCCGGGATCGGCCCGCCCCAGATCTCGTGGCAGGTGAGGAACGCGTCGGCGAACGCGACGTGCACCCAGTCGACGAGGTCGCCATCGGTCGCGGAGTACGCACGCGCCTCGCCGGTGCCCGTGCGGTACTCCCCCGCGACGCGCGCGTGGAACCTGCCGACGCGTCCCACCTCGGCATCCGCCTGGGTCGTCGAGCCGAAGGTCAGCGTCACGATCCAGCGCACCGTGCCGGCGAGCCGCCCGATGGGGTCCTCGCGGTAGCGCGACCAGTCGTGCACGCCCGCCATCGCGCCCGGGTGGAGCGCCTGCAGCAGGAGCGCCCGGATGCCGGCGACGAACGTGCCCATGCCGGCGTGCACGATCCAGGGTGCCGAGTCCTCGGCGAAGTAGCCCGCGTCGTCGCCGTCGGCGAGGGCGAGCACGTAGGGCGCCGTGCCGTCGGGATGCCCGGCGACGGCGGTCAGCAGTCGCGCGCGCAGGGAGTCGGCCATCCCCTCAATCATCCGCCCCCGCGGTGTCGTCGCGGAGCACCCGGCCGTCGAACCCGACGATCGCCGCGCCGACCGCGAGCCGGGCGGCGTCGGTGCCGACGACGACCGAGTCGGCGTGCAGCACGTGCAGGTCGCCCGCCGCCCGGTCGACGAAGGGCACCGCGCCGGCGCGGTTGCCGTCGTAGGGCAGACGTGCGGGCTGCGCGCACGAGCCGGTGTTCCACGCCTCGACGATCGAGCGGGTGAGCGGCGCCGCGCAGTCGGCGAGGTACGACACGACGTTGCGGTCGAACACGAGACCCGGGCGCGGCAGGACGCGGGTGGCGCCGTCGACGATCGTGTTGCCGCGCACGACGACACCGGAGGCGCTCGCCTCGCGCAGGTCGACGGCCGAGCCGCCCTTGCAGCTCGGGGTGACGACGAGGCAGCCCTGGATGAAGTTGCCCTCGATCACGACGTCCTGGATGCCGCGGCCCGCACCGGGCGAGAGAATGACGGCCGAGTTGGTGCAGCCCGAGAGGGCGTTGCGCACGAGGCGCACCCGCGCGGCGTCGAAGATCTGCACGCAGTCGACGTGCGCCGAGCTCGACGCGCTCGAGAGGCGGTAGTCGCGGATGACGTTGCCCTCGAGGGTCACTCCCGTCGCGTCCTTGATCTGCACGGCGTCGAGGTCGACGCCGCCGTCGAAGAGGGAGTCGCGGACCACCGTGTCGTTCGCGCGCACGAACGAGCCGGCGCCGAGCATCCGGAACCCGTCGACGGTCGTGCCGATCGCCTGCGGGTAGACGTAGAGCACGGTCGTGACGGTCAGCCCGCTCCACGCGACGTGGGGGACGTAGGTCTGGAGCTTGACGAACGACACCGTCGCGCCCGGAGCGGGACGCACGACGACGGGGTTCGCGGCCGTGCCGCCGGTGCCCTTGAGGGTCGGACTGCCGTAGGAGCCGCCGAGCAGCGTGACGGTGTCACCCGCGCGGGCCCGCGAGAGCGCGGTCGCGGCGCTGCACGGCGCGGTGGGCGAGCAGGCCGTGCCGGCGCCCGTCGGCGATGCGGTGAGCGAGGTCGCGGCGGAGGCCGGGGTCGCGACGCCGAGGAGGGCGAGTGCGACGAGGCCGGCGGTGACGAGGATCGCGCCCGCGCGGCGGCGGACGACGGTGAGTCGAGACATGAGTGTGTGGATTCCCTGATGAGTGATCGGGGGCACGGCGACGCGTCATCGGATCGGGGCGGAACCGGGCGCGCGCGAACGGCTCCGTGCTGGACGGATGCGCGTCCGCGTGACGCGCGCGGCTCCCCCTCGGCGTCGCGATGCCCCCCTGCTCGCCGACGCCGGGAACCATGAGAACGCGTCGGATGCCCGCCCGCCGGGGTGGGGCCCGAATCACCCGTCAACTGGGGGCACGGCCGCGGTTCAGCCGGTCGCGCCCGCGGGCCACACGTAGGGCAGGTCGTCCGGGATGTCGCCGAACGCCGCGCGGTAGAACTCCGGATCCTTGCGCACGAGGTTGGAGCGGTGCGCGAGATGGAACGCCTCGTCGCCGAGCCAGTCGGGCATCCGGATCGCGTCCTGCGGCATCCCGTCGACCTCGGGGGCGAACTCCAGCAGCTGGGGGCGCACGGTGTCGGCGTGGCCGCGGGCGACCCACTCGTCGGTCATCGCGAGCCCGTAGGCGACGAGCGCCGGCAGCCGGTGCGCCCACATCTTCGCCGCCGGGTGGTGGCGCCAGCCGTAGTCGGGCACCGTGTTGGCGCGCAGCAATTGGAGCGTCTCGACCCGTTGCTTGCCGAGCCGCGGCCCGTCGAGCACCGCCGCGCTCGCGGCGAAGGACGGGTACGGCAGGAAGGTCTGCACGTCAGTGCCCGCTGCCGTTGATCCGCTTGCGCAGGATGTCGATGCGCGCCTGCAGTTGGGCGACGGTCGCGCGGGCGACTTCCGGCCCCCCGCCGAGACGCCGCACCTCGGCGTGCACCTGCGCGTGGGTCTCGCCCGTCGTGCGGGCCCAGATCGAGACGAGGCTGTTGAGCAGGCGGCGCTGCTCGGCGAGCGAGCGGTGCAGCGGAACGGGGGGCGCCGCGTCGGGGTTCTCTCGCGCGCGCTCGACGCCGCGTCGGGCCTGACGCGCCTGCCGCAGCTTGAGCAGCCGGCTCACGTCCTCCGGCTCGAGGATGCCCGGCAGCCCGATGAACTCCCACTCCTCGGGGCTTCCGGGCTCGGCGAGGGCGCCGTAGTCCTCGCCGTTGAAGAGCACCTTCTCGAACTGCGCGACCGAGCCGAGCGCCGTCCACTCGTATTCGTCGAGCAGCTCGGCCGACGCGGCCTCGCGCTCCTGGGCGCTCTCGAGCAGGCCGTCGTCGAGCAGCTCGTCGTCGCTGCGCTCCCGGTCGAGGGCGTGGTCGCGCTCGACCTCCATCTCGGCGGCGAGGCGCAGCAGCACGGGCACGCTCGGCATGAACACCGACGCGATCTCGCCGCGGCGGCGGATGCGCACGAAGCGGCCGATCGCCTGGGCGAAGAACAGCGGCGTCGAGGAACTCGTCGCGTAGACGCCGACCATGAGGCGCGGCACGTCGACGCCCTCCGAGACCATGCGCACCGCGACCATCCAGCGCTGTGTGCCCGCCGAGAACGTCGAGATCTTCTCCGAGCCGCCGGGCTCGTCCGAGAGCACGACGGTCGTCTCCTCGCCCGTGAGGCGGGTGAGGATGGCGGCGTACGCCTTCGCGGTGACGTGGTCGGTCGCGATGACGAGCCCGCCCGCGTCGGGCACGTCGCGGCGCACCTCGGAGAGTCGGCGGTCGGCGGCGCTCAGCACGGCGGGGATCCAGTCGCCGTCGGGGTCGAGGGCGGCACGCCAGGCCTGCGCGGTGACGTCCTTCGTGTCGTCCTGCCCGAGCGCGGCCTCCATCTCGTCGCCCTGCCGGGTGCGCCAGCGCATCGAGCCGGCGTAGGACAGGAACACGACGGGGCGGACGATGTGGTCGGCGAGGGCGCGGCCGTAGCCGTACGCGTAGTCGGTCTGCGACATCCGCACGCCGCGCTCGTCGCGCAGGTAGGAGACGAACGGGATGGGCGCCGTGTCGGAGCGGAACGGCGTGCCGGTCAGCGACAGGCGGCGTTCGGCGCGCTCGAAGGCCTCGCGGATGGCGTCTCCCCACGACAGCGTGTCGCCGCCGTGGTGCACCTCGTCGAGGATGACGAGTGAGCGCTTGGACTCGGTGAGCGCCTTGTGCAGCGAGGGCCGCACGGCGACCTGAGCGTAGGTGACGGCGACGCCGTGGTAGGGCTTGGACTCGCGCGAGTGCTTGTTGCTGAAGCGCGGGTCGAGCCGGATGCCGGCGCGGCTCGCCGCCTCGGCCCACTGCTCCTTGAGGTGCTCGGTCGGGGCGACGACGGTGACGCGGTCGATGACGCGGCGCTGCAGGAGGTCGGAGGCGAGCCGGAGGGCGAACGCCGTCTTGCCGGCGCCCGGGGTCGCGGAGACGAGGAAGTCCTTCGGCTCGCGCCGGTGGTACTCGGTGAGGGCCTCCTCCTGCCAGGCGCGCAGCTTCGCGACGGTGCCCCACGGGGCGCGCTCCGGGAAGGTCGGGGAGAGGTGCTCGGCCGCCGCGGTCGCCCGGAACACGGGCCCCTCCGACGTCTCGCTCACTTGCTCAGACTTTACGCGACCCGTGCGACGTCGGGTCGGGACCGCCCGCTCTGGGGACGGATGCCCGGGTCGGCGCTCAGGTCGGCTCGCCGCGCAACGGCATCCGTCGCTCGGGGTCGTCGCCGAGGAGCGTCGCGGGGCGCACGAGCGCTTTGCCGAATTTCGCGGTGATCGCGTCGACGACCTGCTCGGCTTCGCGCCAGTCGTCGTCGTCGTCCCACAGCGCCGTGTCGACGGCGCCGCCGGTGAGCTGCTCGCCGCGCACCCCGAGGAGCCGCACGGGCTCTCCCGCGCGCCCCGACTCGGCGTAGAGGGAGCGCGCCTCCTCGTAGATGCGGCGGCCGAGGTCGGTCGGATCGGCGAGCGTGCGCGACCGGGTGATGGTCGAGAAGTCGTCGAAGCGCAGCTTGAGCGCGATCGTGCGGGCCTGCACGCCCGAGCGGCGCAGACGCACCCCGACGGCGTTGGCGAGGCGCAGGAGCTCCCTCTCGAGCTCGGCGCGCTCGGCGATGTTGCGCTCGAAGGTGCGCTCGTGGCCGATGCTCTTCTCGGTGTGCTCGGTGACGACGACGCGCGGGTCGCGCCCCCAGGAGAGTTCGTGCAGGTGCATGGCCGTCGCCGGCCCGAGCGCGCGTTCGAGCTTGTCGCGGGGGACCTCGGCGACGTCCCCGACGGTGCGCAGCCCCAGCCGCTCGAGCTTCTCGGCGGTCCTCGCGCCCACGCCCCAGAGTGCCGAGATCGGTTGCGGATGCAGGAACCCCAGCGTGTCGGCGGCCGGCACGACGAGCAGCCCGTCGGGTTTCGCACGGCCCGACGCCAGCTTCGCGACGTACTTCGTCGCCGCGGCCCCGACCGAGCAGCGCAGCCCCGTCTCGGCGAACACCCGCTCCCGGATGCGCGTGCCGATCTGCCATGGGGTGCCGAGCAGGCGGCGCGCCCCTGCCACGTCGAGGAACGCCTCGTCGATGCCGAGCACCTCGACGAGCGGGGTGACCTCCCGGAAGAGGTCCATGACGATCGCCGAGTAGCGCTGGTAGCGGTCGTAGTGCGGCTCGAGCACGATCGCCTGCGGGCAACGCCGCAGCGCGACCGCCATCGGCATCGCCGAGTTCACCCCGAAGCGCCGCGCCTCGTAGGTCGCCGCCGTCACGACGGAGCGCGCCGACGGGTGCCCCACGATGACGGGCTTGCCGACGAGCTCCGGATGGTCGAGCAGTTCGACGGAGGCGAAGAACGCGTCCATGTCGACGTGCAGGATGTGGGGGTCGAGCGCGTCGACGGGGGTCGCCGAGACCTGCCGCCCCGTGCCGTCCTGCTTGCCCACTCCGTCATCCTGTCACCGGCCGCCGACCGCGAGCCCGGAGCGGGCGCGGGGGCCGGGCAGGCGAAGGCCCGGACCGGCGGGTGGTCGGTCCGGGCCTTCGGCGTGGACTCAGGCGCGCGAGCGGCTCCCGCGCGTGACCAGGCCGTAGATGAGCAGCACGATGATCGCGCCGCCGATCGCGAGGAGCCAGGTCGAGAGGTCCCAGAACGTCTCAAGACCGACTCCGAAGAGCGCGCTTCCGATGAAGCCGCCGAGAAGAGCGCCGACGATTCCCAGCAGCAGGGTCACGATCCAACCGCCGCCCTGGCGGCCGGGCAGGATCAGCTTCGCGATCGCTCCGGCCACGAGGCCGAGCACGATCCATCCGAGAATTCCCACGGTGAACCTTCTTTCGTTCGACGCGGATCTCGCGTCTGCATCAAGTTCAGCCGAGATCCAGGTTGCGGTCAGGGGTCTTGACGGGAGCACCCTCGACGTGAAATGGGACGGTCGTCGTGGCAGGGTGGACGCATGACCGCTCGCCACCCGTGGTCGCGCTACGTCGCGATCGGCGACTCGTTCACGGAAGGCATCGGCGATCCCGAACCTGCCAGCCCCGGCGGCCATCGCGGCTGGGCCGACCGGGTAGCCGAAGTGCTCGCCGGCCAGACCGAGGACTTCGCCTATGCCAACCTCGCCATCCGGGGTCGCCTCCTGCAGCAGATCCTCGACGAGCAGGTGGATGCCGCGCTCGCCCTGCGGCCCGACCTCGTCACGATCTCGGCGGGCGGCAACGACATCATCCGCCCCGGAACGGACCCCGACGAGGTCGCGGCGCGCCTCGACGGCGGCATCGAGCGGCTCTCCCGCGACGGCGCGACGGTCGTGATGTTCAACGGCCCCGACATCGGCGGCACCCCCGTGCTCGGGCGACTGCGCGGCAAGGTCGCGATCTACAACGAGAACCTGCACACGATCGCGAAGCGACGCGACGCGATCGTCGCCGACATGTGGGCGCTGCGGGAGCTCACCGACCCGCGGATGTGGGCGCCCGACCGCCTGCACTTCTCCCCCGTCGGTCACCAGACGATCGCGCGCATGGTGCTCGACGCGTTGAACGTCGAGCACGACCTCGAGCCGTTCGCGGCGGATCCGTTGCCGGCCCAGTCGTGGCGGCAGGCGCGCATCGAGGACATCGTGTGGGCGCGCGAGCACTTCGCCCCGTGGATCCTGCGGCGCCTCCGGCGGCAGTCGTCGGGCGACGGGGTCCTGCCCAAGCGCCCGGCGTTCTGAGCCGGCGCGGCACGCCTCAGAACAGCAGCGCGGGGTGGGTGAGCCGCCACCACGGGCCGGGATCGTCGAGGTCGAGCGCGAGTTCGAGGTCGACCGTCACGCTCCGTTCGCCGACGCGCACGATCACGTCGCCGACGTCCTCACCGGCCTCCCCCGTCGTCACGTCCTCGGTGACCACCTCCGTCGCGATCGACTCCTCACCCCAGACGAGCAGCGTCACCGCCTCGCTCGCGACGGCCGCGGCCGAGTCGCCCCACAGGGTGTCGTAGACGCCGAACCGCTGCCCGTCGGCGACCACCTCGACCTCGGAGAAGTTCGCGATGGTCGAACGCAGGAGCGTCAGGATGTCGTCGTCGATGCGGGAGTGGCTCGGCCCGCCCAGCACGACGCCGACGAGCGTCACCGTCGACGAGCCGACCGGGTAGTCGGCCGAGAACAGCAGGTTGGCGCCGAAGTCGTCGAGCGTGCCCGTCTTGATTCCGTCGACGCCCTCGACGCCGAGGAGCGCGTTCGTGTTCGGCAGCACCCCGAGGTTCGGGATGCCGACCGCCGGCGTCGCGACGATCTCGGCGATCGTCGGCTGCGCGAGGGCGAGGAGCCCGAGTTCGACCAGTTGGTCGGTCGGGCCGACATTGCCGCGGTCGATCCCGGTCGGCTCGTTGACGACGATTCGGTCGAGGCCGTGCGCCGCGAGCCACGCGCGCGTGGCCTCGAGGTAGGCCTCCTGGGATCCGAAGGCCCACATCATGAGGCTCTTCGTGTAGTTGTTCGCCGACTTCACGAGCGTCAGCTCGAGCAGCTCGCGCTGCGTGAACGTCATCCCGGCCCGCACGCTCGACACGGTGCCGTTCTGGGCGAGGTACTCGCCGTAGTAGCCGACGTCGGCCGCCGTCATCGTCGTGCTCGGCCCCGCCTCCCCGGGAGCGAGGGGGTGCGCCTCGAGCACGACGAGCGCCGTCACGACCTTCGTGATGCTCGCCATTGGGAGCGGATCGGTGCTCCCCGCCTGCCCGAGCAGCCCCGGCCTGTCGAGCGCCCCGATGGCGCTGCCGCCGTATCCGGGGAATGCGAGCGGGGTGGACGCGACGACCGGCTCCTGCGGCACCTCGAGGGTCACGGCGGCGGCGCGCAGCGGTGCGAGGAGCGTCAGGGGCAGGTAGACGAGCGCGGCGAGCAGGAGCGCGATGCCGCCGAACACGACGATGCGGCGGCGTCGGTAGATCTGCCGGCGCGACAGCGAGCGACGAGTCGGCGGGGATGACACCCGTCGACCCTAAGCGGTGCGCGCCCGAGAGGCGGTCAGACGCGCAGCGACCAGAGCGCGACGGCGGCGGCCGCGGCGACGTTGAGGGAGTCGATGCCGCGGTCCATCGGGATCGTCACGACCGTGTCGGCGGCGTCGAGCGCGGCGCGGCTCAGCCCGTCGCCTTCCGTGCCGAGCACGAGCGCGACGCGCTCCGGCGGATGCGCGGAGAAGTCGGCGAGGTCGACGGCCGTGTCGCTCAGGGCGAGGGCGGCGATCTCGAAGCCCGCGTCGCGCAGCTGCGGCGCGGCCTCGTCCCACTCGGCGATGCGGGTCCACGGGATCTGCAGGGTCGCGCCCATGCTCACCCGCACGGCGCGGCGGTAGAGCGGGTCGGCGCAGCGGGGGCTCACGAGCACGGCGTCGGCGCCGAGTCCCGCGACGGCGCGGAAGATCGCCCCCACGTTGGTGTGGTCGACGATGTCCTCGAGCACGACGACGCGGCGGGCGTCGCGGAGCACGTCGGCGACGGTGGGCGGCTCGGGGCGATGCATCGAGGCGAGCGCGCCGCGGTGCATGACGAACCCGGTGACCTCCTCGAGCAGCGCCGTCGGCCCGACGTAGACGGGCACGTCCCATTCCTCGAGGAGCGGCGTCACCTCGGGGATCCACTTCTCCAACACGAGGGCTGAGCGGGGCCGGTGACCCGCCGCGAGGGCGCGCTCGATGACCTTGACCGACTCGGCCAGGTAGATGCCCTCGGCGGGCTCGCGCAGCCTGCGGCGGGAGACGTCGGTGAGCTCGGTGTAGTCGCGCAGGCGCGGGTCGTCGCTCCGATCGAGAGTGACGAGGTGCATCGCTCCAGCCTAGAAGGCTGCCCGCCCGCGGCAGCGCGCTCAGAACGGCGGCGGGTCGTTCGCACGGTGCACCGCGCCGGTCGGACTCGTCCAGGCGACGCCGTCGGGGGTCGGCTCCACCCGCCAGCGCGTGACGTGCTTGAGCCGGTGATGCCGCCGGCACAGCGGTCGGAGGTTGCGCAGCGCCGTCGCTCCCCCGGCGGCCCAGGCTTCGGTGTGGTCGAGGTCGCACCCCCGCGCGCGCCGGCCGCAGCCGGGGGAAGACGCACGTCGGGTGGCGCGCCTCGACGGCGCGGCGCAGGTCGGCGGGCACCCGGTAGGTCGTGCGGTCGACGTCGAGCACGGCACCGGTCACGGTCGCCCGCACCGCCGGCGCTCCCGTCGAATCGGAAGTGAGGAGCGCGACCGCGGCGTCGGCGCGCAACTGGTCGCGCGTGCGCGGCTCGTCGGCGGCGTCGAGGGCGTCGGCGGTCGCGTCGAGGCGGGCCATGACCCGGGCCCCGTCGGCGTCGGAGAGGTACACGCTCAACCACGACATGCCGTCGCGGTCCGGGTCGAGGCACACCCGTCGCCGCGGGGCCGCGCGCCGGTGCCGCACCGCGAGGGGTTCGACGGCGAGTTGCTCGACGATCATGCGCAGCCGCGCGGCGAAGCGTGCCGGGGCGAGCGCGGCGATCGCGCACGCCCCGACATCGAGCTCGTACCACCGCTCCGGCGCGACGTCGGCGCTGCGATCGGCGAGCAGCCGGGCGTTGGCCGCCGACACGCCGCCCTCGCGGAACAGCGCCCACATCCGAGGCGTCGCCCTCTGGAGCGCCTCACCCTGCCGGCACAGCGCCGCGACGGTGCCCTCGGCCATGCCGAT
>Ga0065721_10001237_pt1 | contig 13026 bp, 14 predicted proteins | sample Mesricmetagenome_FD_59108 | JGI IMG/M metagenome (GOLD analysis project Ga0065721, IMG submission 59108) | Mesophilic microbial community from rice straw/compost enrichment Sample: eDNA_1 v2 (version 2) | ecosystem: Engineered > Solid waste > Grass > Composting > Bioreactor | place: USA: Davis... | reverse complement strand
GCGTTCTAGGCCTACGCCGCCATGTGCCAGGCGTAGCTTTCGATTTCACCCGACTGACCGCGCTCGATGTTGAAAAAAATTCATCCAAGCTCACCCATGAAAAGTTGCGCCGCAATAAAAAAAATCCTAATAATCCAATCACTTCAACAACCAATGATCTCATCTTAAACATGACGAGAATAATAACTCACTATTTCTTCGAAAGAGCGGTATCGCTCATACTTCACAATGAAGAAGAGCTTATTACCTACAAGAAAGGGCTCTTTCACTACACAACCCCTGCAGGTCTTCTTGGCATACTAAAAAGCCAAAAAATATGGGCCACCGAAGCTTCGTACCTAAATGACGCAAAAGAGCTACATTACGGCTTAAACTTGGCAATAGAAGAATTGAAATCCATCTCAACCAAAGAAGAATGCAAATTTATAATTTCACTTATTCAGGAGACAATCGATGAAATCAAGTTACCAAACGAGGAAACTTACATAGCCTGCTTTTCTGAGGACGGCGACCTTTTAAGCCAATGGAAAGGGTATGCTGGATTCGGCCTAGGCTTCTCGATTGAACTAGACTCGCAAGAATTACTGAGAACAAAAAGAAAAGGTGAATACTTCTCCATAGCTATTAATAAAGTTATATACAACCAAGAAAAGCAAAGATCAATTATTAGAGAAGAAACCCTCCACTTCATATCAAAAGCAAAAGAACTTATCAGCCTTCATCCAGAAAAATCAGAAGATATATCTGGTCAAGCGGCATCTGCATTGGCGTACTTTATAACAAATAAATCAATATTTTTCAAATCACCCGCTTTTTCTGAAGAAAGAGAATGGCGAGCAATTCGCATAAATCCCAATGAAGATGGTCTTGATTTAATAAATCATCGCCAAGAAATTAAATTTAGAGCAAGCAATGACAGCATCATTCCATATCTGGAGCTAGACATTGGACCATCCGCCCAGAAAACATCATGGGTCTTGCCAATTAAAAGAATTATTTCGGGTCCAAAAATTAATCACGAAAGGGCCGAGAAGAGTATAAATTTAATATACAGAGAGATTAAAACCACACCACCAGCCGTTGAAAAGTCAGCGATCCCGCTGCAATAAAAACCACGCCTTATTGGGGGTTGGCAAGGTCTAGTGACCAAAGCTCGGGCCTTCGCGCCCCCACTTCGGCGCCCGGCCCAACTCGCGCTGCCGCTGTATCTCGCGTCCGTGTCTCCGCCAGTGCTCCAGCACCTCGGGTGCATTCCAGGCCTGCGCGGCCGTGCGCCGCGCGTAGCCTTCGATCCCGCCCGGCTGGCCGTGCTCGATGTGCGGCGAGCCCTCGCGCAAGGCCCGCTCGATCTCCTGCCGCGAGTAGCGCCCGGACTTGGCCAGGTGCGTGGCAATCGCCCAGTCCACCCGCTCGAAGTCCACCGCCGGGCCATGGCGCGCCAAGAGCTGCTGCGCCTGTTGCCGGTACACCGTGAGCGCATCCCGCTGCCACACGTGATCCGGCGCCGCCCGGATGGCCTCCAGCCGCGCCGCCCGCTCCTGCTGCTCCCGCTGCCGCTCCAGCCCCTCCGCGAGGTGCTGCAGGAAGGCCGGCGCCGCCGCGGCCACCCGGCCCGGGCTGTCGTGGGCCAGCACGTAGGGTTGCCGGTCCTCCTTCCGCAGCGCCGGCGCCTGGTGCGTGAAGCCCGCCAGCCGCCCCCAGCTGCGGCTGCTGGCCTTCTGCAGCGTGCCCCCATAGTGCCGGGCCAGCGTGCGCGCCGCCTGGTCGTGCACCTCGGCCGGCAAGGGGCCGTCCGACAGCTTCACCCAGGCCTGGAAGCGTCCCGGGCCGGCCTCGATGGTCGCCGCCGGCGTGAAGCCTTCCTTCGCCATGCTCGCCAGGGCCTCCCGCTGCAGCCCGTCCACCAGCACGAGGCCATGCCCGCCTTCGGGCCGGATGAACACGTCATGCCCCCGCGCGTTCATCCGCTTGAGCCACGCCACCGACTGCTCCAGCTCCTGCGCGCTCCAGCTCCGTTTCACCAGCTCCCCGCCCTGCGCCGCGCGCAAGGCCACTTCCAGCCGCGCCACCCCCAGCGCCTTTACTTGCCTTTGGACGGCCTCAAGGCTTCGATCACGGCGGGTTTGAGATGGGCCGCCACCGCCTTCGGGTCCAGTGTGATTTCGGGCGACTTCGGTGGCGCCACCCAAAGCCAGAACACGCTCACGAGCGCCGCCGTGAGTAACCCCGTCATCCCGGCCAGCGCGTAATGGCGCCACTCCAGCCGCTGCCCGGCCAACTCCAACCGCGTCCCGGCCTGCGCCGCGTGCTCGGCGGCCTGGTTCCAGCTCTTGGCGGCTTCGTTCATCTGGCCGGTGAATTTCTCGCCCTGCTCCCGGGCCTTGAGCTGGATGTCGGCCAAGGTGGTTTTCGTCTCGTCCGCCAGCGCGGCCATGGCCTGCGCCAAGGGCTCCAGCGCTGCGGCCAATTCCTCCACGCTCTGGTGCCGCGCCTGCCTCAAGTGCTCGATCTGCCCGCTCAACTGCTCCAGGCGCTGCGCGCTCGATGCCGCGGCGGACAGCCGCAAAGTCTCGGTCTTGCTCATATCCGATACCCCGCTTGGCTAAACCCGCCGGCGTGTAGCCCCGGCCCAGGTCGCTGCCTTTCATCACCACGCCGTCCAGCCGGTACGACAGCCCCGACAGCTTCGCCCCTTGCAGCTGGACCACGGGAATCAATTCCACCCCGGCCGCCTCCAGCCGCTGCACGTAATCACTGAAGTCCCGGCTTTTGAGCGCTGCCGCGTCGCACATCGCATGCAAATGCATCCGTGTGGACGGCTCTCCCGTGCGAATCCCGTGCTCGATTTCGCCTCGGGTATAGGCCCGCCGCTGCGCTTCATGGCTGGGCGCCACCCGCTCCAGGCTGTAAACCCGCTCGATCTCCCGCACAATCCTTTCCTGGCGTGAGTAATCCAGGCTATCGCTCACCACCTCGCCGCCGAAGGTGATGCGGTTCGCCAGGATATGGATGTGCTCATGATCGGTGTCGGTGTGCCGCGTGATCAGGAATTGGTTGTCCTTGAACCCCATCCCGCGCAGATACCGCTGGCCGATCTCGCGCCACTGCTCGTCACTGAGCTTTTCACCGGGTGCGGCCGACAGCGAAACGTGCAGCACCGCCTTGCCCACTTTCGGGCGCAGTCGCCGAATCTCTCCGAATTCCGCTGCCAGCTCGCGCGGCGTCCGGCCGGCCATGTTGGTGTCGATCACCCGGCCTTTTTCCTGCTTCAGGTCGTAATCCAGGGCTCCACGGAATCCCCGTCCCTTGACCAGCTTGGCAATCACGCCCCGCGCTCCACGCCAATGAGCGCCAAGCGCAGCCGGTTCACCTCGCCGGCCAGGCGCTGCAAATGTGCATCCGTCACGGTGACGAAAGCACCTTCATTCGCCAGCCGCGTGAGTTGGTTCAGGTTCGCCGCCAGCCGGGCCAGTTCGGCATATTGCTCCCGGTTTACCGCCGGTACTGGCGGATCGGGCAGCCGCCTTTTCAAGGCCGCCTCGCGCAGGTAATGCGCGGGCGTCAGCCCCAATACCGCTGCCTTGGCCTGCAGCGCCTCGAATTCCGCCGCCGACACGCGCACGCCGATGGTTTGCGAGCGCACCGCTTCGGGCTCCAGCCGGGGCCGTCCGCCCCGCCCGCGCCTGGGTTTCGTCTCCGTCACGAAAGCACCTCCCGCACGTCACGGCAGCGCCAAGCGAAGCGCGGCGCTGCCCCGGGGTGCAGGGGCGCGAGCCCCTGCCAAGCCGTTTGAGCGCTAGCGAAAACATGGCTTGCTTCTAGCCACGCTGCGCCGCCGTGCACGCATGCTGCACCGGCCGCGCGCGCTCAGGCGCAACGAGGTGTGCCAAGGTGCAGACAAGCCAGCATCGTGATGCGAAGCACGACAAGAATAAATTGCAACATCTAACTACGCAGATCTATCCAGAATCTCAGCATTAACCACAAGCTCCAAACACCAAGCAGCGGCGGCAACCAAAACTCTACAGAACCTATAAACCACCCAAGAACTACAGCTAATTTTCTTAACTTATTCTCCCGTCCACTAAAATTACCACCACGCCACATTCTTCCGAGAAGCTGACCATGTTCCTCCAAGGCTTCACGCTGCTCCGGTGAAAGTTTTGATTCTTCGATTAGATGCTTTCGATGGCTATCGTAAGCAGCCATATCATCTTCCCAATCAGCAGCCATTTTACGAAAATGCCAAGCCGAATAATCGGCAAGGGCATACAAACCAAACATTACAAGGAAGTACAGCGTAACAACAAAAATCAACACAACAATCGATGAACGATCACCTGAAGAAAACTCAAGCCCCAATGCAGTTATTTTAGTTGGAACAAGACCAACCTGCGTTACAGCGAATCCAATAACTGAACACACCAACAACCAAGTACGCGATTTCCTCGACCTGTCAGAGAGAGGGTCAGAAATTGAAAGCAACTCGCGTTCAAACAACTTATCATTCACTTGAGCCTCATTCCCATTTATTTTAAAAAATACAACCCATGTACATTGACCCAAACGTCTCCTGAGCAGACTTCCTCAATGACAAAGATAGCTGTTCAGAGAAAAACGAACCATACCCTTCCAATCCAAAAAACCAATCATCCCCAAATATTTCGTCAACCTTCCTTGGCTCCATAAAAAACTTTCTACGAAGGTCAAGACGAATCAACCACTCAAGCTCAACCTCTTCTTGACTCTTTGGGTGATACGGCATCTCCACTAGTACTTTTTTATTATTTCCAGTGATCTCACTTTTAAGCAAATAAGAACAATGGTAGGCAGCATAATCTGCTAACTGCACTCCAAAGACCTCCCTGGAATCACATCCATTTTTTATAATAAGACTACTCACATTCCCAGGCACACAACCAAGAATTCCTTGATCCACATAAACCTCCTGCGGAGATTCAAGGCCATTCTTAACCACAATACCTTGAGCAGCCCTTATTACACCACTCAATAAATTTGGCCTCTCTTCGGTTGGCGCAATATAAACACCAATACTGCACTGCACTCTAATAATCTCAGCAAAGCTCTCACGCAATTTATGAAGATTCGGGGACCCTATCATTCTTACTCCACTTTTATATTCATCCCTCCCTGGCACAAGATTAGCCTCAGTCAGGCTCCGCTTAATCATCTCATCTGGTGATTCGCTGCAATAAACAAATGCAACACAGATATATCCAAGCTGATGCTGGATGCTTTCGTCAACAAAGATCACTTGAGCACACTCCTTATTTAAATATTGAATTCACCCATTTATTCTTCAAGGCGCTTCCAATTATTCAACTCTTCAATACGCCTCACCACCAATTCATTTGCAGTAGACGCATAGATCAATGGCCACATACTCCCACCACTAACCCGCTCTTCAGCGAAAAATTCACTCCAAGCATCACAATAAGCCTCCCACTTCGCCTGAGCCTCATCAAACAAAGAAATTTGTTCTGCAACAAGTTTTGACTTGGCTTTCTTAATCTCTTCCTCTAGTTCCTCCTTGGCGTGCGCAAGCTTTTCTCCCGCAGCGATATTCATATCTGCTTGCGACAAAGGAGCGCCAGGATACATTGCTTCAGAAATCAACTCATCAGCTGCGCGCAAAAATGAAATGCAACCCTCAAAACACCTTGAAACCTCGTCGCCGTCTATTTCATAAGCAGAAGCTATTTCATGACATATAATATGCCTCAGTTCAAACATTCTCACTACGCAGGCAAAAACCTCGTCAGGATTAGTCAAAATTGGCGTTAGCGGCTTACCTCTTATTTCATGATCCCACCTATCCGTAGTAGTACGAAGTTTCTGAAGAAATCCCACACCAAGCAATCCAGATAAGGCGTTGTCAATATGCTCCATGCGACTTATTGAGACCCCGTGAGCGATTAGCTCACCAACGGTTATATTTTTCCCATGCACGGCTCGCAGCAGCGAAAAATCAATCTTTACAGTCGACGCCAATTTTTCAGCATGTCCGAGGAACGGCTCGCCTACATCAATTAAGTCTTTTATTGCAACTCTAAAGTACCCTTCGATACAAGCAACAAGGGCAACCGGAAAATATCGGATCAATTCATTATCGGATTTATCCAATTTCTCAAAAGAATTTTCTAGCGCAAAAAGACGCAACGGGAGCTCTGCTATTGCCGAATTGAAACGACGACGCCGCCGAATATCTGCAATCTCTTGAATTATGTCCCGCGCTCGACTCATGGTTTTTTAATCTCCAAGTTGGTTATGCCGCGCATTTTATTTGCAAAACTGATCCCTTTTGCGACGGAGAGCGGGGCTCTGCCGTCCGCTCCAGCAGCAGCCAGTGAGGGAACCGAGTGAGATACGATGTATCTCAACTGGTAGACAAGGAGGTCACGATGGCTGCTACCGCAATGCTTCACGTGCGCGTCGATGAACAGCTCAAGGCCCAGGCCACCGAGACGCTGGCTTCCATGGGCCTGTCCGTCTCGGACGCCGTGCGCGTGTTCCTGACGCGCGTCGTCGCCGACCGGCAGCTCCCCTTCGAACTCAAGGCACCCAACGCGCTCACGCGCGAGGCCATGCGCGAGGCTGACGAGATCGCCCAGGCCCACCGTGCCCGTTTCGAGACTGCTGACGACCTCTTCGATGCCCTCGAAAAGAACCGCGGTCAGTAAGCGCACCTCGCTGCCCAGGCGCAGCGACTACACCAAAGCCTTCCTCAAGGACTGGGAGCGCCTGTCGCACTCCGGCCGCTACGACGATGGGCCGGCTCAAGCAGGCCATGGTGCACCTGGTCGCCAATGACGGTCCGCTTGGGCCGGAATGGCTGGATCACCCGCTCACTGGCGACTGGAGCGGTCACCGGGAGTGCCACGCCGGCGGCGACTTTCTCTTGATCTATCGGCTCGACGACACCGCCAAGCAGGGCTTGGTGGTGTTCGTGCGTGCGGGCACGCATGCCGAGCTGTTCGAGTAGTCAGCCCGGCCGGCATTGAACCCCGCGCTGCTGACTTCGAACAGCGCGACTTCAGCGCGAAAACCTCATCCCGCCAGCGGACCTTCCGTGGTGTTTCCGAACCGCGAAGCGCGGGCAAGATAGGTGAACATGGCCATGTCGCGGCGCGACCTGACCCTGTTCACCGGTCCTTATTCGCCCCTGCGGGGCTCAACGGGATCGCTGAAGAAGCGCTGTAACTGCGCTGAAGCCGCGTGGTGGCAACACGGAAGAACCGCTGAAGCAGCGCTGAAGTTGCACTGTGGCCGCACCCAGCGCCGGCTGCCGCGGCCAAGCCCCCGGCTCCCGCCCCAGCTGGCCTCTGCCCTCGGATAATCCCATTAATCTAAGGCTAAATTCTTTACGTTGAAAGTGCCCATCAGAGGCTTAGGATGGGCTTTCTTTAGTGGCGACAAGGGTTTGCAAATCGGCCGAAGGTGGGCTCAAGTCGAAGCCGAAAGCAAAAACATAATTAAACCACATACGACAAATTCATCTGCAGCCAAAAATTAATTATATAAATCTCCTCTAGTCACCCCCCTCCTTATCTTTGCTTGCATCATGGTTTCCAAAAACTTTCAACTGAATAATTGAATCTTCTGTCAAAATATCCGGATAGTTATCAGAGCTAAGTTTCGGACCTTTTAAAATTTTCAGGATTTTTCCTGCATCAGGCGCCATGCTGTATTTGACAAAACCCTTATTACCTCCATCAGACTCGATTCTCTCCTCTATACCTCTTATTCGATGACTCATGTTTCTGGTAATATTCAATATATCCACAAGAATATCCTTCTCTTCTCGAGGGGATTCTTTTGCTTCGACTGGAATTGAATTAATAATTTTAGAAAAATCTTCTTCAAATTGAGGCCAATAGGTTAAGAAGACTCTCTCCAACATTCTCTCATCAAGACTCTGCTCAGCAAGGCAGGTATTCAAAGAACGCACAAGTTCCCACATACTTCCCTTTTCCGGCAGTGTGTGATTGAATTGCGCAAGAGGATCTTCTAAATCTGATGGCTGAAGATCCACAAGAAAAGTACAAACTCTACTAGTTGTTAATCCCTTCGCTAGAGCACCCGCCTCAAATAAAATCCAAGGTTTGTTTTTATTTTCCTGCGTTATAAATACTATGCCAGCAGTTGTATTCCTCAATTGATCATTTATCTCAGAAAACCATATCGCCCCTCGATCAATATCTCTTGTCGATATCCAAGGACGCGAAGCTTGGATGACACATTTTATCCAAGTATTCATTAACTCAGCGACAGCCTTGCTTCGCGCTCCTGACCAGCTAATGAAAATTTTCATGATTTCCTCACGTATTTAAAATGCACCTATCAAGAATGATAGCTGTGACCGTTGACGTAAAAAACATCCTTTTTGCGACGGATCGGCAGCCCAGACGTGACAAGCGCTTAGGTGTCGCAAAAAGCAGTCGCAGAATGGCCCGATGGCACTCATCGGCTACGCGCGCGTCTCCACCGACGACCAGAACCCGGCCCTGCAGCTCGATGCGCTGCGCGCGGCCGGCGTGGAGCAGGTCTTTGAGGACCGGGGTGTCCCCGGCGCCCAACAGGCCCGCCCAGGCCTCCAGAAGGCCCTAGGCTCGCTTCAAAGGGGTGACGTGCTGGTGGTGGCGTCTGGACCGTCTCGGGCGCTCCTTGGCCCATTTAATCGGTCTGGTGGGCGAGCTGCGGGACCGGGGCTGTGGCTTTCGCTCGCTTACCGAGGCCATCGACACCGCCACCGCCGGCGGCGAGCTCGTCTTTCACCTCTTCGGGGCCATGGCGCAGTTTGAGCGTGCCTTGGTGGTGGAGCGCACCCGCGCCGGCTTGGCCGCGGCCAAGCAGCGTGGCGCCAAGCTCGGGCGCAAGCACGCCCTGACGCCTCGCCAGGTGCAGCACGCCCGCCAGCTCATCGAGGCCGGCGAGAGCCCCACGGCTGTAGCCCGGTCGCTGTCGGTAGACCGCTCCACGCTCTACCGGGCCTTGGCCCGCGTCAGCGCCAAGCCGGTGCCCTGAGCCCTCCTGATCGCCAAGGGGGGCCCGCGCCGCGTCAGCGGCGTGGGGGCGAAGCCCCGCCTGTAGGCGGCTCGTGGATCTAGCTTGCCGGAGGGGGAGCCGGCGAAGCCGGGGGAACCCCGCAGGGGTGCCCCGCCGACTTGTCCACACAAGTCGGCGCTTCTACTACAGGGAACTACAGGTAACTACAGGCGTTTATTAGGAGCGTCACCGTTTATGCGTGAAAGCGTCACCGTTTATGCGTGAAAGCGTCACCGTTTATGCGTGGATAACTTGCCCAATCCACAGTCTTGAAGTGTCCAGGGCGGAATGGACACCGTCACCGTTTATGCGTGCGCGGCACGCTGGAAGCGCGACCGTTTCAGCGCAGTTAGGCGCTTGGCTTTCGTTGGACGTGCGGCTGACCGGGTTTGACGGTTAGACCCTTGTCGCACACATCGAATTCGGCTGCGGGATAGACGGCAGCGACCTTGCGCAGCTCAGTCAAAAACGCGGCTTTGAACTGGCGCAGAAGCTTGTAGTCCGAACCGAACTGCCCTGCGAGGGCTTCCCAAGGGACCGTGCTGGCCTTGGTCATGTAGCTGGACCTGTAGGTCAGCCAGGCATAGGTGTCCAAGGCCAGCGGGGACTGTTTCAGCGCCTTGAGCGCCCGTTGATCCACGGGCACCGGTCGATCAAGGATCTCGTTGAAGAAAGGCTCGCTCAGGATCACCTTGGACCGCCACTGCGCGGCTTGCGCTGGATCTTTGGCATCCCACCACAGCACAGCCCTGTCAGCGACGGAACGATTGAGGATGCCGGTCCGGCCGCCTTCCTTGTAAATCGCGTTGACGGTGCAGGAGAACAGACGCGCGGTCTGGTTCTTCAGCCTCGTGATGGAGCCCCAGCGCCCGCCTGTAGGCACCAGACCGATTTCACGCATGAAGGCCGACATGCTGTCGCCCAGCTCGATCTCCCGGCTTCTGGTGCGAACAGCCTCCGTGCTCAACCAAGCCAGCAACAGGCGCGGGACACTGCCGTAGGGAAGGCCAGGATCGGCAGGCGCCATCATCGTGAGCGTGAAGGAGCCGTTCTTGCGCTCGAAGTGGGTTCCCTCGACCTTCCGATGCGGCATGGTGGCTTGCACCATGCAACGGGCTAGGTAGCCCAGTGCACCCGCATCAGCGGCTGCCTCCGCTTCGATGGCCAGCGCCTCGCTGATCAAGGCCTCATCCGCTGGCTTCAGAGTCTGCTTGTGACTCGGCATTTTGATATCACGTAATCACGTTATCGTGATTTCAAAACCGGCGGCGCCGCGTTTTGGAACGTGGCCGCCCCTCGATCGGGCTCAACCCTTCCGACTCACGCATGCGGTTGATGGCGTGCTCCAGCAGCTCCTGCACCGACCAGCCGCGGTGTCGGGCGTAGTCGGACACGACTTCATGGTCACGAGGATTCAGCCGGAACACCACGCCGATAGGGCGGTTGTCCTCTTCAGGCGAGATCTGCGGCGCAGGCGCAGGCGTTGGGGAAACGGTAGGGGCAGCGGGTGCAATACCGGCCAGCGCGCTACCCAGGACATTGGGCTTCTTGCTCATGGGATCAACTTCTGAATTTGCGTCCACAGCGCACCGATCTGCTCGGCGGCTTTGCTCCGTGGACTGAACTCGTGAACGGCCTGGCCCGTAGCCAGCGCACGCCCGAACTCGGCCAAGTCGCTGCACTCGATCAAAGGCGACCCAATGCCGGCCAGAGCTTCCCGGGTCTGCTCGGCTTCGAGTCGTTGACCTTTCACCTTGTTGAGAACCAAGACCGTGGGCTTCCCTGCAGCCTGCGCGATAGCCAGCGAGCGCGGCAACGCACTGAGGGGCAAGTAACTTGGCTCAGTCACGACGACATTCACATCGGCAAGCCGCATCAGATCGGCCACCGCAGCATCAGCACGCGGCGGCGTATCGACGATGACGTGCGTGGCGCCTTCTGCTGCAGCCGTCGCCAACAACCGCTTGAGGCCCAACTGCTTGAAGTCGCTGAACGAGTAGAAGCGTGGAACTGCCGCAGCTCGGGCCTTTATCCACGTCGCGCTGGACCCTTCCGCATCCTGATCGTCGGTGTCGATCAGCACGGCACCAGGGCCAGCACAGGCAGACAGATGGCACGCCAGCGTGGACTTGCCAACGCCGCCTTTGCGAGCACTGACCACGATCACGCGCAGTGGAGGGGTAGGGTTTGAGTTCACGGCAATCATGATACTTTGATATCACGATTTCATGAAATTTTATTATCGTCACTGAGACGAAAACGGCTTGAGCCCATACCGTTCGCACAGCTCGCGCACCGCCCGCCCGGCTGCCCAGCGCTGCGACTCGTGAAGGTCTGCTTTCTCCGGGTCGTCCAGAGTCCCCAGCAGCAACCCCAGCGCGTTGAGGATGGCGCCCGTGGGCTGGCCTTCCGGCTGGCTCGCCGCCGCCATCAGCGCCTGCCATTGGCGCTTGCGGTAGGCGGCTTGCCGCTCCGCTTGAGTCATGGCCCGTGAGCCTTTCGGGGGCCGGCCCGCGGGCCTGGGGGCAGCTTGGGCAGGCGCGGCCGGCTCGTCCTGCGCTGGCGGGAATGAGGGAGCTTTGGGCATTTCAGTATTTCGTCACGGTTACGAAATACTATACCGCCGCCGCTTCCGCAGGGGCCGCGCCGCCACCGGGTGGGTAGGGGCAAGGTTCACCGGCCGAGGCTCGGCCCCTCGCGCCCCCGATCTGGCGCCCGGCCCAGCTCGCGCTGCCGCTGGATCTGCCGCCCGCGCCTCTGTCAATACTCCAACACCTTCGGGGCGTTCTAGGCCTACGCCGCCATGTGCCAGGCGTAGCTTTCGATTTCACCCGACTGACCGCGCTCGATGTTGAAAAAATTCATCCAAGCTCACCCATGAAAAGTTGCGCCGCAATAAAAAAATCCTAATAATCCAATCACTTCAACAACCAATGATCTCATCTTAAACATGACGAGAATAATAACTCACTATTTCTTCGAAAGAGCGGTATCGCTCATACTTCACAATGAAGAAGAGCTTATTACCTACAAGAAAGGGCTCTTTCACTACACAACCCCTGCAGGTCTTCTTGGCATACTAAAAAGCCAAAAAATATGGGCCACCGAAGCTTCGTACCTAAATGACGCAAAAGAGCTACATTACGGCTTAAACTTGGCAATAGAAGAATTGAAATCCATCTCAACCAAAGAAGAATGCAAATTTATAATTTCACTTATTCAGGAGACAATCGATGAAATCAAGTTACCAAACGAGGAAACTTACATAGCCTGCTTTTCTGAGGACGGCGACCTTTTAAGCCAATGGAAAGGGTATGCTGGATTCGGCCTAGGCTTCTCGATTGAACTAGACTCGCAAGAATTACTGAGAACAAAAAGAAAAGGTGAATACTTCTCCATAGCTATTAATAAAGTTATATACAACCAAGAAAAGCAAAGATCAATTATTAGAGAAGAAACCCTCCACTTCATATCAAAAGCAAAAGAACTTATCAGCCTTCATCCAGAAAAATCAGAAGATATATCTGGTCAAGCGGCATCTGCATTGGCGTACTTTATAACAAATAAATCAATATTTTTCAAATCACCCGCTTTTTCTGAAGAAAGAGAATGGCGAGCAATTCGCATAAATCCCAATGAAGATGGTCTTGATTTAATAAATCATCGCCAAGAAATTAAATTTAGAGCAAGCAATGACAGCATCATTCCATATCTGGAGCTAGACATTGGACCATCCGCCCAGAAAACATCATGGGTCTTGCCAATTAAAAGAATTATTTCGGGTCCAAAAATTAATCACGAAAGGGCCGAGAAGAGTATAAATTTAATATACAGAGAGATTAAAACCACACCACCAGCCGTTGAAAAGTCAGCGATCCCGCTGCAATAAAAACCACGCCTTATTGGGGGTTGGCAAGGTCTAGTGACCAAAGCTCGGGCCTTCGCGCCCCCACTTCGGCG
>Ga0065721_10005557_pt1 | contig 13032 bp, 12 predicted proteins | sample Mesricmetagenome_FD_59108 | JGI IMG/M metagenome (GOLD analysis project Ga0065721, IMG submission 59108) | Mesophilic microbial community from rice straw/compost enrichment Sample: eDNA_1 v2 (version 2) | ecosystem: Engineered > Solid waste > Grass > Composting > Bioreactor | place: USA: Davis... | reverse complement strand
GGCATCTCCAAGACCGGCGAGCTGCTCGATCTGGGCGTCAAGTCCGGCATCGTGGAGAAGTCCGGCGCCTGGTTCTCCTGGGACAGCCAGCGCCTCGGGCAGGGGCGTGAGAACGCCCGCCAGTTCCTCAAGGACAATCCCGAGATCGCCGCCACCATCGAGCAGGGCGTGCGCGAAAGCTCCGGCCTGCTCGGCGAGGTCCTGCTCGTCGCCGGCGGCGAGGACGACGGCGCCGGCAGCGACGAGTAACCTCCCCCACGATCCCATGCACCACCCCCGCTCCGGCGGGGGTTTTTTTGGCTATCGGTTTCCGGTGTCGCTTCATCTGCCCCCAAAGGAGGCCGGGTCGAGGAGCGGGAAGGTAAGGTTGAGCATCGAACGCGCCCGCCAGCTCCGAAAAACCATGCCGGCGCCGGAAACTAGGCTCTGGTCGGCGCTCCGCCGATTGCGGCAGCAAGGCCATCACTTCCGTCGCCAGGTTCGGATCGGCCCATACGACGTCGATTTTCCCTGCCATCATCCCAAGCTGGTCATCGAAGTCGATGGCGAGACGCATTCCGTTACGGGTGCGCCAGAATATGACCGGGTCCGGGATAGGCGGGTCGCGGCCGATGGCTTCCGAACCCTCCGCGTAACGAATGCCGAGGTGATGCGGAATCTGGATGGCGTCCTTGAGGCCGTTTTGCTTGCCTTGAGGCACCCCCGCCCTCGGTCCCTCCCCACAAGGGGGGCCGAGGGTGGGGGGTATCCCTCCATTTGCCCCGAAACTGCCGCTTTCCTCCCACCCCGGCGCTGGACACACCTCACGCCCTCAAGCTAGAAAGCCACGTTTTCTCAAAGGGTGCGTTCCGCGCCCGCTCCGCCATGAAAGCCTCTGCATGACCAGCGTAAACGACCTCCGTTCGAGCTTTGTCGGTTATTTCGCCCGCAATGGCCATGAAGCCGTGGCGTCGGGACCGCTCGTGCCGCGCAACGACCCCACGCTGATGTTCACCAATGCCGGCATGGTGCAGTTCAAGAACGTCTTCACCGGCGTCGAGAAGCGTCCCTATTCCACCGCCACCACGGCGCAGAAATGCGTGCGCGCCGGCGGCAAGCACAACGATCTCGACAATGTCGGCTTCACCGCCCGCCATCACACCTTCTTCGAGATGCTGGGCAATTTCTCCTTCGGCGACTATTTCAAGGACCGGGCCATCGAGCTGGCCTGGACCCTGCTCACCCGGGATTGGGGCCTGCCGCGCGACCGGCTGATGGTCACCGTCTACCAGGACGACGACGAGGCCTTCGACCTGTGGAAGAAGATCGCCGGGCTCGGCGACGACCGCATCGTCCGCCTCGGCGCCAAGTCCAATTTCTGGCAGATGGGCGATACCGGCCCCTGCGGTCCGTGCTCGGAAATCTTCTACGACCATGGCGACAGGATCTGGGGCGGCCCGCCGGGCTCGCCCGACGAGGACGGCGACCGCTGGATCGAGATCTGGAACCTGGTGTTCATGCAGTTCGAGCAGCATGCCGACGGTTCGCGCACCGGCCTGCCGCGCCCGTCCATCGACACCGGCATGGGGCTCGAGCGCATCGCCGCGGTCATGCAGGGCGTGCACGACAATTACGACATCGACCTGTTCAAGGCGCTGATCGGCGCGGCCGCCCAGGCCACCGGCGCCGATGTGGACGGCCCCGGCAAGCAGAGCCTGCGCGTCATCGCCGATCACCTGCGCTCGATGAGCTTCCTGATCGCCGAGGGCGTGCTGCCCTCCAACGAGGGCCGCGGCTACGTGCTGCGCCGCATCATGCGCCGCGCCATGCGCCACGCCACCCTGCTGGGCGCCGGCGAGCCGGTCATCCACAGGCTGGTGCCGACCCTGGTGCGCGAGATGGGCCAGGCCTATCCCGAGCTCAGCCGCGGCGAGGCGATGATCGCCGAGACGGTGCGCCTCGAGGAGGGCCGTTTCCTCAAGACGCTCGGCCGGGGCCTGCAGATCCTCGAAGCCGAAACCGCCGGGCTGGGCGAGGGGGCGACGCTCGACGGCGCCACCGCCTTCAAGCTCTACGACACCTACGGCTTCCCGCTCGATCTGACGCAGGACGCGCTGCGCTCGCGCGGCATCACCGTCGACCAGGCCGGCTTCGACGCCGCCATGGCCCAGCAGAAGGCCGAGGCGCGCCGCAACTGGGCCGGCTCGGGCGAGGCGGCCACCGATACCGTCTGGTACGGGCTGGCCGACCGGCTCGGTCCCACCGAGTTCCTCGGCTACGAGACCGAGACCGCCGAGGGCGAGATCAGGGCGCTGCTGGTCGAGGGCGCCGAGGTCGAGGCCATCGCCGCCGGGCAGGAGGGCGTGGTGGTCGTCAACCAGACCCCCTTCTACGGCGAGAGCGGCGGCCAGGTCGGCGATACCGGCACCATCCGGGGCGACGGCGTCGTGGCCGAGGTGACCGATACCGGCCGGCATCACGGCGTCTTCGCCCACCGGGTCAGGGTCACCGAGGGCAGCCTCCGGCTCGGCCAGGCGGTGGAGCTGGTCGTCGACCACGAGCGGCGTTCGGCCATCCGCGCCAATCATTCGGCCACCCATCTGCTGCACGAGGCGCTGCGCATCGTCCTGGGCGACCACGTGGCGCAGAAGGGCTCGCTCGTCTCCCCCGAGCGGCTGCGGTTCGACTTCGTGCACACCAAGCCGATGACCCCGCAGGAGATGGCCGAGGTCGAGGACATCGCCAATGCCATCGTGCTGCAGAACACGCCGGTCGAGACCCGGCTGATGGGGGTCGAGGAAGCCAAGGAATCGGGCGCCCGCGCCCTGTTCGGCGAGAAATACGGCGAGGAGGTGCGCGTGGTCTCCATGGGCGAGCCCACCGGCAACGCCCTGGGCTGGTCGGTCGAATTGTGCGGCGGCACCCATGTGCGCCGCACCGGCGATATCGGCCTCGTCTCCATCGTCTCCGAGGGCGCCGTGGCCGCCGGGGTGCGCCGCATCGAGGCGTTGACCGGCCATGCCGCCCGCCATCGCGGCAACGCCAACACCGCCATCCTCGCCTCGGCCGCGAGCTTGCTGCGCGCCGGCCCCCATGAGGTGCTGGACCGCATCGAAGCCTTGCAGGAGCAGTTGAAGAAGGCCGAGCGCGCCCTCACCGACGCCCGCCAGAAGCTGGCCCTGGGCGGCGGTGCCCCGGGTGGCGGCGCCACCGAGACGCTCAACGGCGTCGCCTTTGCCGGCCGCGTGGTCGATGGCCTCCAGCCCAAGGATCTGCGCGGGCTGGTCGATCAGACCAAGAAGCAGATCGGCTCCGGCGTGGTCGCCGTCATCGGCCGGGCCGAGGACGGCAAGGCGGGCGTCGCCGTCGGCGTCACCGACGATCTGGTCGGCCGCTACTCGGCCGTCGATCTGGTCCGGGCCGGCGCGGCCGCCTTGGGCGGGCAGGGCGGCGGCGGGCGTCCCGACATGGCCCAGGCCGGCGGCCCGGACGGCGCCAGGGCCGACGACGCGCTGGCCGCCATCCGCGCGCTGATCTAGCCCCCCTTCGTCGTCCCCTCCCCCTTGAGGGGAGGGGAGCAAACAGCCCCGGATTCCGTTCGCGCGTGAACGGCGCTGGCGAATACGGACGATCCGTCGATGCAGGCGCGGCTTCACATGCCGATGCGGAAGAAGAACAGGCGCGGCTTCCAGCGGATCGGGGTGCGCTCCGTCAGCACGTTGGCCAGCCCGGCGCTGACCACGACCAGCATGCCGACCACCGCGATCCAGTCCGGATATTCCCCGAAGAAGGCGGCGCCGAAGACGATGGCCCAGATGAGCTGGCTGTAGTGCACCGGCGCGATCAGGTTGGCCGGGGTGCGCTTGGTCGCCGAGATCAGCAGCAGCCCGCCCGTGCCGCCGAGAAGGCCGATGCCGAGGAAGATCAGGAACTGCTCAGGCGTCGGCATGATGAAGGAGGGAATCATCAGCAAGCCGTTGATGATGCCGGAATAAAGCACCTGCAGGCCCACCAGGCTCACCTTGCGCTCGCGCGGCGCCACATGGCGCAGGATGATGGTGGTGATGCCCCCGAAGACCACGCTGAGCAGGATGACGTAGTGCCCCAGCTCCAGCTCCCGCGCCCCGGGGCGGATGACCAGCACCACCCCCAGGAAGCTGATCAGCAGCAGGATCCAGCGGTGCAGCGCCACGTGCTCCTTGAGCACCAGCACCGAGAGCAGCGTTACCATGATCGGCGTCAGGAAGCCGATGGCATAGACATCGGCGAAGGGGATGTGGGTGAAGGCATACATCACGCAGGCCGTGCTGGAGATGGCCGTCAGGCACCGCAGATGCACCAGCCAGGGATGGTGCAGCCGGTACATGTCGCGCCAGCGCTCGCCGCGCTTGGCCACCATGGCGGGAATGATGGAGAAGCTGGTGGTGAAGAAGGCGATCTCGAAGACCGACATGGACGGCCCGGTGGCCTTGATCAGCGCGTCGGCGACCGAAAAGCTGGCATAGGCCAGAAAGGCGAGAATGACGCCGACTGGCATCGCAATATCCAGGAGATGAAAAGCGTGGGACTCGGGAGGAGCGCCTTACCATACAAGGGCCCGGCGACTTCGTCATCGGCTTTCGCCTGCCGGGACCCCGTCCTTTTGCCGCAGGGGCGGGGGGCGGGAATCACCGGGCGAGGGCGGGGCCGATGAGCTCGATCCGGTTGGTCCAGACATAGCCGGTGAAGCCGGCGGGAATTCCGGCCAGGGTGTCGAGATCGTCGACGCCGGCCGTGCCGGGATCGCCGGCGCCATAGGGGCCGAGCAGGATCACCTCGCTGCCCGCCTCCTGCAGCCGGGCCAGGAACAGGTTGGGCCAGCCCCACAGGAACGGCGCGAGGTTGACGGGCACCATCACCTTGGTGTTCCGGCAGGGTTCGGGCACCATGCCGGTCCAGCCCAGCAGCTCGTATTGCAGCAGGCAGTCCATCAGCCCGCGCCGCGACCAGACGTTGAGCCCTTCCATGGCCTCGGCGGCGCGGAAGGTCGGCTCGTCGCCGCCATAGGCGCCCCAGATGGCGGGCCGCCATTGCGGGTTTTCGGCGACGAGGGCGGCCAGCATGTCGCCCTCCCGCGCCTCGCGGCTCTTGAAATTGACGAGGAACTGCCGGCCGGGCAGGGCGGCCAGCACCTCCTTGAGCTCCGGCATCTGCCCGACGCCCTTGCCGCGGAAGGGAAAGGTCCGGCCGCCATCGGCGGTATAGCCATGGCCGATGTCCAGGGCCTTCAGCGCCGCCATGGTGTGGGCGCGGGTTTCGCCGCTGCCCTCGGTGCGGCAATCCACGGTCCAGTCGTGCATCACGGCGAACTGGCCGTCGGTGGTGGGGTGGACGTCGAGCTCGACGATGTCCGCCCCCGCCGCGAAGGCCGCCTGCATGGAGGCGATGGTGTTCTCGAGGAATTCGTGGCGCGGCGGCTCGATGCGCTCGGCGGTGCAGGTGTCGTTGGCCAGATCCTCGCGACTGAAGGTCTGGTGGACGCCGCGATGCGCGATCAGCCGGATGCCCTCGCCCTCGGGCGGCGCCACGCGCCAGCCGGCATTGAACAGATAGATCGCCCCGATGACGATCACCAGCACCAGCACCACACGCTTCCACATCGCCCCGCCCCCGACTGCGCCGCCAAGCTGTCGAGGCATAGAGGTGAAATTGCGGCGAAGGCAAGCGGAACCAAGCTGAACGCCCCGTTCATGCTGGCTTCATGGCCACCGTGTCTTTGTCCCCCGTGTCTGTGGGGGCCAGACGGCTGGCCCGGCTGATTGGAGGGTAGATCATGCGATTTTTCGGAAAGGTTGTCCTGGGCACCGTCGCCGCCCTGGGGCTCGCCTTGCCTGCGGTTGCGGCGGAGCGGGCCATCATCGTGCTCGACGGTTCCGGCTCGATGTGGGCGCAGATCGGGGGCGAGGCGCGCATCACCATCGCGCGCGACACGCTGTCGTCGGTGCTGTCGGGTCTGCCGCGGGAGGTCGAGCTGGGCCTGATGACCTATGGGCACCGCGAGAAGGGCAATTGCGCCGACATCGAGATGCTGGTGGAGGCGGCGCCCGGCACGGCCGATGCCATCATCGAGGCGGCCGGGGGCATCAATCCCAAGGGCATGACGCCGCTGAGCGACGCGGTGCGCCTCGCCGCCGAGGATTTGCGCTTCACCGAGCAGAAGGCCACGGTCATCCTCATCACCGACGGGCTCGAAACCTGCGAGGTCGATCCGTGCCGGCTCGGCACCGAGCTCGAGGCACAGGGCATCGACTTCACCACGCATGTGCTGGGCTTCGGCCTGTCCGACGAGGAGGGCCGGCAGGTGGCGTGCCTCGCCGAGAACACCGGCGGGCGGTATCTCGCCGCCGATGACGGCGCTTCCCTGGTCGAGGCGCTGACCGCCACCGTGGCCGAGGTCGCCGAGGCCGAACCCGAGCCGGAACCGGCTCCGGAGCCCGAGCCGGCGGCGCTGGACCGGAACTTCACCATCGAGGCGGTGTTGGCCGAGGGCGGTGAGCCGCTGACCGACGACAACGATGCGGGCTTCGCCTGGCGGCTGACCCAGGGCGGCAAGAGCGTCGACTACGGCTTCGACGTGCCGACCAAGTTCGTCGAGCCGGGCGAATACGACCTGGAAGTGAGCTACGGCAAGGTCACCCAGACCCAGAAGGTCACGGTGACGGCGGATGCCCTGGCGGCGCCCTATTTCGTGCTCAATGCCGGCATCGTGAAGGTCCGGGCCTTCGCCGCGGAGGGCGAGCCCGTTGCCGGCGGCGCGGCGCTCGACATCTCCTTCCCGGGCGGCAGCGATTACGGGTTCGGCGAGGCCACCTTCCGCGTGCCGGCGGGCGAGGTCACCATCACCGCCAGGATCGGGGCGGGCGAGACCGGCGAGACGTTCACCCTGGCGGCCGGCGAGACGGTCGAGAAGGACCTCGTGGCCGGCGTGGGGCTGGCGGCGGTCGGGGCCAGCTATGTCGAAGGCATGCCCGTCGAGGCCGGTGGCCTCTATGTCCGGGTGTTCAAGGCGGCGAAGGCGCTCGACGGCTCGCGCGAGCAGGTCAGCTACGGCTATGGTCCGGGCAACGAGTTCCAGCTGCCGCCGGGCGACTACGTGCTGCTCGCGGAGATGGACGAGGCCACGTCCGAGGTGCCGTTCACGGTCGAGGGCGGCCAGCGGGTCGAGGTCGATGCCGTGCTGCAGGCGGGCGTCGTGGCCATCGCCATGCCGGGCGCCGACGCCTTCAACGTCTACGAGGCGAAGACGGACATCCAGGGCAACCGCAAGCAGCGCGGCTACGGCTTCGGCAGCGAGCACCAGTCCACCCTGCCGGCCGGTGACTACGTGGTCGTGGTGCGCTATCCCGGCGACGTCACCGCCGAAACGCCGTTCACGGTCGTGGCCGGCGAACGGGTGGAAGTAGTGGCCGAAGCCCCGTAGGGGCCTGCGGAACCGACACAGGAAGGGGCGCCGTCGGGCGCCCCTTTTGCCTGTCAGTCCTCGAAGCTGACGTCGCCGCCGCTGGAGGTTTCCACGTCCCGCCGGGTCGGGTTGCCTTCCACCTCGATGTCGCCACCGCTCGACGCGCGGGCCCGCACCGCGGCGGTGGCGTGGAGGCCGATGCTGGCGCCGCTCGAGGCATGCGCCTCCGCCTCGGCGCTCACCAGCGCGTCGGCATCGACATTGGCGCCGCTGGAGGCATCGATGCGGATGCGGTCCGCCGTGCCTTCGAGGGTGATGTCGGAGCCGCTCGATGCCTCGGCGGTGACGGCGCCGAGACGCGCGCCGGTCACCTCGATGTCGGCGCCGCTGGAGGCATCGAGGGCGATCGTCTCGGCCACCAGCCCGGGCAGGTCGATATCGGCGCCGGAGCTGGCCGTGGCGGCCGTCAGGCTGGGCAGGGTGATCTCGAGGCTCACCGCGTTGCCGCTGTTGAGCAGCAGGCCGACAAGGCCGCCGCTGAGGATGAAATCGAGGAAGCTCCGCTCGATCCGTGCTTCCAGCACGCCGTTGTCCACATGCAATTCCAGGCTGTCGAGGGCCTGCTGGCTGCGGGAACTGCCGACGACGCTGAAATCCGCGCCGATGGTGACGCGGGCATCGAGCCCGGTGGCGATGTCGACCTTGTCGAAACCGTCGAGCTCGAAGGTCCGGCTCTGGGCCTGGGCCGCTCCGGTGGCGGCCAGGCCCAGAACGCCGGCGGCCAGAAGGATTTTGGCAGGACGCATGTCGATCTCCCTCGCTTGTTTGCGTCCTAGTTGGGGAGCGGACGGGCCGGTTCAACAGGAATGCGGCGGCAAAAATGCCGCGCACTCCCCTTGATAGGCACAATCATGTGACCTATGGGCGACAAAAAAGGCCGGAGCATCGCTCCGGCCTTCATCACGTTCCGGGGGTCAGGCCTGCGCCATGGCCTTCTGCAGGTTCTGGTCCACGGCGTCGAGGAAGCCCAGCGTGGTCAGCCAGGGCTGGTCGGGGCCGACCAGCAGCGCCAGATCCTTGGTCATCTTGCCTTCCTCGATGGTGTCCACGGTCACCTTCTCCAGGGTCTCGGCGAATTTGGCGAGCTCGGCATTGCCGTCGAGCTTGGCGCGGTGGGCGAGGCCACGGGTCCAGGCGAAGATGGAGGCGGTGGAGTTGGTCGAGGTCTCCTTGCCCTGCTGGTGCTGGCGATAGTGCCGGGTCACGGTGCCGTGGGCGGCCTCGGCCTCGACGATCTTGCCGTCGGGGGTCATCAGCACCGAGGTCATCAGGCCGAGCGAGCCGAAGCCCTGCGCCACGGTGTCGGACTGCACGTCGCCGTCATAGTTCTTGCAGGCCCAGACATAGCCGCCGGACCATTTGAGGGCCGAGGCCACCATGTCGTCGATCAGGCGGTGCTCGTACCAGATCTTGCTGGCCTCGAACTTGTCCTTGAACTCGGCCTCGTAGATCTCCTGGAAGATGTCCTTGAAGCGGCCGTCATAGGCCTTGAGGATGGTGTTCTTGGTGGAGAGATAGCAGGGCACGCCGCGGTTGAGCGCGTAGTTCATCGAGGCGCGGGCGAAGTCGCGGATCGATTCGTCGAGATTGTACATGCCCATGGCGACGCCCGCCGAGGGGGCGTCGAACACCTCGTGCTCGATGACCTGGCCGTCCTCGCCGGTGAACTTGATGGTCAGCTTGCCCTTGCCGGGGAACAGGAAGTCGGTGGCCTTGTACTGGTCGCCGAAGGCGTGGCGGCCGACGATGATCGGCTGGGTCCAGCCCGGCACCAGGCGCGGCACGTTCTTGCAGATGATCGGCTCGCGGAAGATCACGCCGCCCAGGATGTTGCGGATGGTGCCGTTGGGCGACTTCCACATCTTCTTGAGGCCGAATTCCTCGACGCGAGCCTCGTCGGGCGTGATGGTGGCGCATTTGATGCCGACGCCGTGCTCCTTGATGGCGTTGGCCGCATCCACCGTCACCTGGTCGTTGGTGGCGTCGCGGTTCTGGATCGACAGGTCGTAATACTGGATGTCGATGTCGAGATAGGGGTGGATGAGCTTGTCCTTGATCGCCTGCCAGATGATGCGGGTCATCTCATCGCCGTCGAGGTCGACGACCGGGTTGGCGACTTTGATCTTGCTCATCGAAAGAACTCCCTGAAAATCGGTGCCCTGGCCCCTCGGCCGGTTTCGGCAGCCCCTATAGCATCGCTGGCGAAAAGCGCAAAGGCAGGCTCGGCAAGGGGGCTTGCCGAGGCCCGCGGGCTATTTGGGCGGCAGGGTGGCGACGAAGGTGCGGGCGGTTTCGATCCAGCCGGCCAGCGCCTCGTCGTCCTCGATGGCATCGCCGGAGACGACCACGAAACCGCTCATGCTGCGCCCGGCCATGTCCATGACGGCGGCGCCGGGGCGGGCCAGGGCCGCATCCATGCCGTCCTTGCCGACCCGCACGATCAGGGCTCCTTCCCTGGTCGGGCAGACCAGCATGTTGCCGTCCCGCATGAAGGCGATGCCGCCGAACATCTTCCGCTCGCGGATGGCGTCGCCCGGCGGCAGCAGGGCGCGGATTCTCTCGGCCAGCTCTTCCGAGGCCATGCTCATGCGGGTTTCTCCGGGCGATAGGCGGCGTGGCGCGGCAGGTGGTCGGCCACCAGGTCCCAGGCGGGATGGCTGCGGGCGAAGATGAGCTGGTTGGGCGCGTACCAGTCGTTCTGCCCCGCGAAGAGGCCGGCGGGAACGATGCGGAATGCCGGCGCGCGCGAGGATTCGGCAAAGACCGTGGTGCCGCATTCGGGGCAGAAGTGCCGTGTGAACATCGCCCCGGATGCGGCCGGCCTGACGAAGGATTTGGTCGCCCCCACGGTGCGGACGGCCTCGACCGGCAGCAGCACGACGGAGGCGTGGCCGCTGCCCGAGACCTTCTGGCAGTTCTGGCAGCCGCACTGGAACATCGACACCACGCGGCCCTTGACCGCGAGGGTGACGGCTCCGCAATCGCAGCTGGCGCCGAGGTCGAGCTCGGGCAGGGAGTTGGTGCTCATGGCCGCAGGCTGGCACGGGGCGCGGGCCGGGGCAAGCGGTGCTTGCCTTTGCCGGCAGGACTGGCAAAAGTGCGGCCCATGCCAGCAGGGGAGCGGCATGGCCCTCTATCCCGACTATCCCATCGCGACGCAGCGCCTGCGGCTTCGGCCCTTCACCCGCGGGGACGTGGACGCCGTCCATGCCTATCGCGGCCGCGAGGACGTGGCGGAGCATCTGTTCGACGTGGCGCTGAGCCGCGAGGAATGCGCGCTGGTGCTGCAGCAGCGCATCGGCCAGGTCTCCTGGGAGGCCGAGGGCGACAAGATCATCCTGGCCGTGGACGATGCCGGCGGCGTGCTGCTGGGCGAGGTGTCGCTGATCTGGCGGTCGGCCGATGCGCGGCAGGCCGAGCTGGGCTGGATCTTCCATCCCGACCATCACGGGCGCGGCTATGCGACCGAGGCGGCCAGCGCCCTGCTCGACCTGGCTTTCGGGCCGGGGGACATGCATCGCGTCTATGCCCGCTGCGGGGTCGGGAACACCGCCTCCTGGCGGCTGATGGAGCGGCTGGGCATGCGCCGCGAGGCGCATTTCCGCGAGCACGCCTTGTTCAAGGGACGCTGGGATGAGGAATATTATTATGCTATCCTGCGGCATGAGTGGTTGGGGCGTCGGCATCCGGTTCTGCCCGGTTAGCGCTGTTGTGATTCCCGGCATCGAGTTGTTACCGGCATAGGCAGGAACTTCCGGACTCCGGCGCCGTTGTGCGCGTCAGGACAAACCCGTCTTGCGGAGGGACCGGAACCACCATGTCGAGCTTGCATCTGCCCCTGGAGACCGACCGGCTGCGGCTGCGGCCGTTCGAGCGCGGCGACATCAACGCCATCGTGCGCTACCACAGCCTGCCCACGGTGCAGCGCTACCTGGTGCGGCCCAGCCGCGATGCCGCCGAGGTGGCGATGGCCCTCGACATCATGCGCAGCCAGGTGAGCCTGCAACGGCCCGGCGACACGTTGACCCTGGCCATGACCCGCAAGGGGGACGGGCTGCTCATGGGGCATGTCTGCCTGCACTGGTCCGACGCCACCGCCGGCCAGGCGGAAATCCGCCACGCCATCGATCCCGCCCATTCCGGCAACGGCTATCTGTCCGAAGCGCTTTCGGCGCTGCTCGACCTCGCCTTCGGGCATTTCCGCATCCACCGGGTCTTCTGCCGCAGCGACGGGCGCAACCATCATTCGATCAAGCTGATGCAGAATCTGGGCATGCGGCTCGAGGCGCATTATCGCGAGCACGCCCTGTTCCAGGGCGAATGGGACGAGGAGCTGCACTTCGCCATCCTCGACCGGGAATGGCAGCGCTCGCCCGGCGTGCAGCCGCTGCCGGCCCGCAATCGCGTCGCATGATCTTTCCGGCATAGGCCGTCTCCGCTGCGTTCCTCCAGGGCGGTCTCCCTCCGGCTGCGGGCGGGTTCGACAGACCTTGATGTGCGTTATGCCGCCGAAACGGTTTCGTTCCCCGATGCGGCGATGTATGAGGCCCAGCGGGATCAACCGATCGGGACCTTGAACCACATGGCCGGAACGGATCGTTCGCAGCAGACCAGCTATCGCCCGTCGCCTGCCGTCATCCTCTGCGAGCCGCAGCTGGGCGAGAATATCGGCGCGGCGGCGCGGGCCATGGCCAATTTCGGCCTGTGGGACCTGCGGCTGGTGCGCCCGCGCGACGGCTGGCCCAGCGAGAAGGCCGTCGCCGCCGCCTCGCGCGCCGACCATGTGCTGGAGCGGGTCCGGGTGTTCGAGCGGCTGGAGGACGCCATCGCCGATCTGACGCTGGTCTATGCTACAACCGCCCGGTCGCGCGACATGCAGAAGGAAGTGCTGGGGCCGGAGGAGGCGTCGGCCGCCATGGCCGGCCACATCGCCGGGGGGCAGGGGGCCGGCCTGCTGTTCGGGCGCGAGCGCTGGGGCCTGCTCAACGAGGAGGTCGCCATGTCCGACGCCATCGTCACCCTGCCGGTGGAGCCCGCCTTCGCCTCGCTCAACATCGCCCAGGCCGTGCTGCTCATGGCCTATGAATGGCGGCGGCACAGCGATTCCGGCAGGGCGCTGCCTTTCGGCGACGGGCTCGACGTGCCGGCACCGCGGTCCGAGCTCGTCGGCCTGTTCGAGCATCTCGAAGGCGTCCTCGACCGGACCGGGTTCTTCACCACGCCCGACAAGCGGCCGAGCATGGTCAACAATCTGCGCACGGCGCTGACGCGCGGCCGCTTCACCAGCCAGGAAATCCGCACCTTGCGCGGCGTCATCTCGTCCATCGACCGGCGGCACGAGCGGCCCAACCCCAACCGGGCGCCGAAGACGGGCGAGGAATAGCGGGTTGCACCACGCCTCCACCGCCCACCGGGCTGTCCTCGGGTCGGGCCCGAGGGCAGCGCTGATACGGGGTGGACCGTAGTGTCCTTGTCGCGACGGCGCGAAAAACCCGCCGCCGCCTGACGAATTCCCCGATTCCGCCTTTGACCCTTCATCGCCGAAATGCGAT
>Ga0065721_10005707_pt1 | contig 13033 bp, 14 predicted proteins | sample Mesricmetagenome_FD_59108 | JGI IMG/M metagenome (GOLD analysis project Ga0065721, IMG submission 59108) | Mesophilic microbial community from rice straw/compost enrichment Sample: eDNA_1 v2 (version 2) | ecosystem: Engineered > Solid waste > Grass > Composting > Bioreactor | place: USA: Davis... | reverse complement strand
CGGCGCCAATCTCAAGGCCGGGCTCAACAGCATCAAGGATTTCGATACCGGCGGCCTCTTCGGCGTGCCGATCTCGATCCCCGGCAATTCCGTGCCGGTCGGGCGCATCTATGCCTTCGACGGCAAGGCGAAGCAGATGAAGCCGGCATCCGACTGGATCCGCCTCGAGGCGTGACGGCAGCACGGAGACAAGAAGCCATGGCCGCGCCGCACCTGCTCGAGGTCGACAACATCGAGGTCGTCTACAACCGCACGATCCAGGTGCTGCGCGGCCTGTCGCTCGTCGTGCCGAAGGGGCGCATCGTCGCCCTGCTCGGCTCGAACGGCGCGGGCAAGTCGACGCTCTTGAAGGCCGTCTCCAACCTGCTCGCCATCGAGGACGGTGCGGTGACGAGCGGCGCCATCCGCTTCGCCGGGGAGGACATCGCTGCGCTCGCGCCGCACACGCTGGTGCGGCGCGGGCTCTTCCACGTCATGGAGGGGCGCCGCATCTTCGAGGACCTCACCGTCGAGGAGAACCTGACCGCCGCGACCTTCGCCCTCACCGGGCGTGGGGCATCGATGCCGTCCTTCGAGCGCGTCTACAGCTATTTCCCGCGCCTCCACGAGCGGCGGAAGGGGCTCGCCGGCTACCTGTCGGGCGGCGAGCAGCAGATGCTCGCCATCGGCCGCGCCCTTGTCGCGGAGCCGTCGCTGATCCTGCTCGACGAACCCTCGCTCGGCCTCGCGCCGAAGATGGTGGAGGAGATCTTCACGATCATCGCGCGCATCAATGCGGAGGAGGGGGTCTCCATGCTGCTCGTCGAGCAGAACGCCACGGTCGCGCTCGCCGTGGCGCATCAGGGCTACATCATGGAGACGGGCAAGCTCGTGATCGAGGGATCGGTCGACAAGCTCATCCACGACCAGGACGTGCGCGAGTTCTATCTCGGCCTCGGCGGCGGAGGCGACGCCCGGAGCTATCGCGACGTCAAGCACTACAAGCGCCGCAAGCGCTGGCTGTCCTGAGAAAGGTTGCCGAGATGCAGGCCGGTCCCGAACTGCCGCCGCTGACCTTGCCGCAGATGCTGCGCGAGAACGCGCGGGCGATGCCTGACCGGATGGCTCTGAGGCAGAAGGACTTCGGCATCTGGCAGCCCATCACCTGGGCCGGCTACTACAGCCGCGCCGCCCATGTCGGCCTCGGTCTCAGGGCGCTCGGCCTCGGCGAGGGCGGCCATGTCGGCATCCTGTCCGAGAACCGCGCCGAATGGGTGCTGGCGCAGCTCGGGGCAGGGCTCGTCGGTGCGGTCACCATCGGCGTCTATCCGACGAGCCCGGCCAACGAGGTCGCCTATGTCCTCGGCCACGCCGGTGTCGAGATCGTCGTCTGCGAGGACCAGGAGCAGACCGACAAGGTGCTGGAGCGGCTCGACGAACTGCCCCGGCTGAGGCGCATCGTCGTCATCGAGCCCAAGGGGCTGCGTCACTATCCGCAGGACCGCATCACGACCTTCGCCGAGCTCGAACGGCTGGGGGCCGAACATGAACGTACCGAGCCCGGCGCGATCGATGCCTGCCTCGCCCGCCAGCAGCTCGGCGACACAGCCCTCATCGTCTACACCTCGGGCTCCACCGGCAAGCCCAAGGGGGCGATGCTCAGCTACCGCAACATGCGCGCCGAGGCGGCCGGCACCATCGAGCGCCTCGGCTTCGACGCGGCGACGACCAACCTGTCCTACCTGCCGCTGTGCCATGTCGCCGAGCAGATGCTGAGCACCATGGCGCCGATCTATGCCGGCTCCTGCGTGTCCTTCGGCGAGTCGATCAGGACGGTGCAGGAGGACCTGCGCGAGGTGGCGCCGAGCCTCTTCCTCGGCGTGCCGCGCATCTGGGAGAAGCTGCACTCCGCCATCCACATCAAGCTCGCCGAGGCCGGCGGCTGGCGCAAGCGCCTGTTCGAGGCCGGCATGCGCGCCTGCGAGCCCTTCGCCGAGAAGCCGAAGGACAAGAGGAACTGGCGCGAGCGGGCCGTCTTCGCGCTCTATTACGCGCTCATCTTCCGGGCGCTGCAGAACTTCATCGGCCTGCGCGAGGTGAAGGTGGCGCTGACCGGCGCCGCGCCCATCCCGCAGCGCATCGTCCGCTTCTTCCGCACGCTGGGCGTGCCGCTCGTCGAGGTCTACGGCCTCACCGAGACTTCCGGCATGGTCACCGGGCAGCGGCTCGGCCATCTCGTGCCGGGCGCGGTCGGCGAGCCCGTCGCCGGTGCCGAGGTCCGGCTCGGGGAGGGAGGGGAGCTGCTGGTCCGGGGCGACCTGGTCTTCGAGGGCTATTATCGCAACGAGGAAGCGACGCGCGCCGTGCTGCGCGACGGCTGGCTGCATACGGGGGACGTGGCCGCCTTCGTCGACGGGCAGGTCCGCATCGTCGACCGCCTCAAGGACATCATGATCACGGCAGGCGGCAAGAACCTGAGCCCGTCCGAGATCGAGAATACCGTCAAGACGAGCGCCTATATCAAGGAGTGCATCGTGGTGGCCGACGGGCGCCGCTACGTCACCGCGCTCATCCAGATCGACGGTGAGACGGTGGCACAATGGGCCGAGAGCCAGCGCATCGGCTTCAGCAATTTCCGCAGCCTCGCGGAGAACCCGCGCGTGCGCGAGCTCGTTACCCTGGAGGTCGAGCGCGCCAATGCCGAGCTCGCCCCGGTGGCGCAGATCAAGCGCTTCCACCTCCTCACGAAGGAGCTCGACCACGACGACGACGAGGTGACGGCGACGATGAAGGTCCGCCGCGCCAATATCGCCAAGAAATACGCCGCCGAGATCGAGGCGCTCTATGCGCCTGCCGCGCGCGTGGCGTGAGAGGGTCGGCGATGACCGGTACCGGCCTGTCCCCCTGGAAGACGAGGAAGGAGCGCGAGCGCGACCGCGAGATGAAGCGCGAGGCCGTGCTGCGCGCGGCCGCCCGGGCCTTCAACGAGCAGGGCTTTCACGAGACCTCGCTCGACGATGTCGCCGAGCGGCTGAATGTCTCCAAGCCGACGATCTACTATTACGTCAGGAGCAAGGACGAGATCCTCTTCGAATGCGTGCGCATCGGCCTCGAGCGTCTCGACGCCGCGTCCCGCACGGTGCTGCCGGGCGGCACCGGCCTGGCGCGGCTGATCGCGCTGTGGACCGAATACGCGCGCATCGTCACGGAGGATTTCGGGCGCTGCCTGATCCTCGTCGGCGAGGACCCGCTGCCGGTGGAGACGCGGCGGCAGCTGCGCGCCCTCAAGAGCAAGATCGACCATCGCTTCCGCAGCGTCGTCGAGGATGGCATCGCGGACGGCTCCATCCGCGCCTGCGACCCCAAGCTCATCGCCTTCGCCGGCGCCGGCGCGCTCAGCTGGATCGCCCGCTGGTACAATCCCGCAGGCCCCCTCGACGTCGATACGGTGGCCAGGCAGCTCATCGACGTCCTCGTCCATGGCATCGCCAATCCGCCTGCAGCGGCCGGAGCGCTTGCCGAGCCCTGAGGCGAAGCGCCGGCACGCCTCACACCAGCTTCGGCGTGGATCCTGTTGCACGACGAATCGGTGCGCTGCACCCCATGAGGTCCGGGCCTATCGCCCGGATGCGGAGTGGCTTCCGCCTACTCTGCCTGTTGCCTCACTTGCCCCGCCCGGCCGCCCGGCCCGGCGGGGCATTTTATCTCTGCCCGCTTGCCTTCACCCGTAAGAGCTCCACTCCGGGCCGAGGCGCCCGGGACGCAAGTTCCCCGGTCCCGGGCAGTCCCGGCCTTTGGGGCCTGCGTGATCGTCAGCTCCGCGGCACGCTTCGCTCGAGGAACCGCCGGATGAAGGTGGCGATCTCCTCGGCGTGGGTTTCGAGCGCGAAATGCCCGGTGTCGAGCAGGTGTACCTCGGCATTCGGATTGTCGCGCTTGTAGGCCTCGGCTCCCGGAGGCAGGAAGAAGGGGTCCCAGCGTCCCCACACCGCCAGGAACGGCGGCTTGCGGGCGGCGAAATAGGCCTGGAACTGGGGGTACATGGCGATATTGTTCGCGTAGTCGCCGAACAGGTCGAGCTGGATCTCGTCGTTCCCCGGGCGGCTGATCTGCGCGTAATCGAGCCAGTAGGCCTCCGGCGCGACCTGGCTGGCATCGGGCACCCCGTGCACATACTGCCACTTGATGCCGTCGAGCGTCAGCATGGGGCGGAGTGCGTCGCGGTTGTCCTGGCTCGGGTCCTGCCAGTAGCGGCGCACCGGCGCCCAGTCCTCGCCGAGGCCCTCCTCATAGGCGTTGCCGTTCTGCGAGATGATGGCGGTGATACGTTCCGGGCGGGCGAGTGCCAGGCGAAATCCCACGGGGGCGCCGTAGTCGAAGACGTAGATCGCGTAACGCGTGAGACCGATGGCATCGGTGAAGCGCTCGACGACCTGCGCCAGGTTGTCGAAGGTATAGGCGAACTCACCGCGCGGCGGCGCCGACGTGTAGCCGAAGCCGGGCAGGTCCGGCGCGACGATGTGGTAGCGGTCGGCGAGCAGCGGGATCAGCTGGCGGAACATGTGCGACGAGGTCGGAAAGCCATGCAGCAGCAGGAGCGTCGGGTTCCGCCGGTCGCCGGCTTCTCGGTAGAAGACCGTCACCGGCCCGACGTCGGCCGTGCGCAGGGCGATGGAAGGGGAGGTGGTCATCGGTTCTCTCCGGTGTTCTCAGGGCCAATGCCTGTGGCCGTGACCTTCCATCATTGCGTCTTTCGGTGGAATGCACGACAGTAGGCGGACACTCTTCCGTAGGGCGGAATAAATATGGACCGCATCGATGCCATGAGGGTGTTCGTCGCTGCTCTCGACGAAGGCAGCCTGGCGGGTGCCGGGCGGCGGCTCGGCCGTTCGCCGGCGGCGGTGAGCCGTGCGATCAGCTTTCTCGAAAGCCATGTCGGCGTTCCGCTCCTCCACCGCACCACCCGTTCCATCCGGCTGAGCGAGGCGGGCGAGCGCTACGCCGCCGCCTGCCGGCGCGTGCTCACGGATCTCGAGGAGGCCGACATGCTGGCCGCGGGAGAGCGCTCGGCGCCGCGCGGCACCCTGGCCGTCACCGCGCCCGTGGTGAGCGGGGAGGAGGTGCTGCGCCCCGTGGTCGACGGCTTCCTCGATGCCTTTCCGGAGGTCTCGGTGCGGCTCCATCTGCTCGACCGTCCGGTCAATCTCATCGACGAGGGGATCGACGTCGCGCTGCGCATCGCGCACCTGCCGGATTCCTCCATGGTGGCCATGCAGGTCGGCGAGGTGCGCCGCGTGGTCGCCGCCGCCCCGCAGTATCTTGCGGCCCACCCGCCGATCAGCACCCCGGCCGATCTCGCCGGGCACCGGATCGTGACGGTACCGCTCGGCGGGATCGACTCGTGGAGCTTTCCGCCGTCCGGCGGATCCGGTCTGCCCCGTACGATCTCGTTCTCGCCGCGTCTGGTCGTGAACAGCGTCCGGGCTGCCGTGGCCTCGGCCGCCGAAGGGCGGGGCGTCGTGCGACTCTTCTCCTACCACGTCGCCGAGAAGGTGCGGAACGGGGAACTCACCATCATCCTCGAAGGGGACGAACCGCCTGAGCTTCCCGTCCACCTCATCACCCCCGAGCGCCGGCTCTCCGTGCCTAAGGTGCGGGCCTTCGTCGATTTCGCGGCGCCGCGCCTGCGCGCCGCCTTCGCGCGGCTGAAGGCCGACACTGCGTCACAAGACCGTCCCGGATCGAGGTTGCCGGTGGGTTCGGCTGGCCAGGGGTGACGATTTTCGTTACGATTGCCGGAAAGCGTCATGGAGAGTTCCGATGACCCCAGCCCAGTGTCGTGCAGCGCGTGCCATGGTGGACCTGTCCCAGGAGGACCTGGCGAAGGGCGCTGCCGTCGGCCTGTCGACGGTGCGCAACTTCGAGGCGGGCCGCACGTTGCCCATCGCCAACAATCTCGCTGCCATCAAGCGGGCGCTGGAGGAGGCCGGCATCGTCTTCCTCGATGACGGTGCGGCAACCGCCGGAGGGCCCGGCGTTCGTCTCAAGGCGCGCCGCAACGAGTTCGTTCCACCGGGTGAGCTGACTTCGGAGACGGACAGCTGAGCGCCGGCGTCGCGCGCGCCGCTCCCTGCGGCGCGGAAGCGCGATGACTGGACGAGACGCTGTGCTAGGATGGCGGTCATGCTGAAGCTGCTGCGCGGCGCCCGCTCCCTTGCGCTCCTCGCCTGCATGGCCGTCCTTCTCGGCGGTCTGGCGGGGCGAGGCCGCATGGCCGAAGCAAGGGCCGGTGACGCGCGGCAGGAGCAGGCGGTGCCTCCGGCTGGAGCGTCCTTGCATGCGGACCACCGGGCCCATGCGGAGCATTCGGCCGGTTCCATCCGGCACGCCCAGCACGGCGTGGAGCACGAGCAGGCAGCGGCGGTCGAGACGGTAGCGGTCGAGACGGAGGCGGAAGAGGGCTGCTGCCCCGGCCATCCGCCTGCTGCGGCCGGACTGGACTGCCTCGCCGTCTGTCTGATGTCCGCTTGTTCGACCTCCGTGCTGCCGTCGGTGGGCACGCCTGCGTTTTCGCCCCGCCACGATGGGCCATGGCCATGGATGGCCACGGCTCTTCCGGAGGGCATATCGCCGGAGACGGCGACACCTCCTCCTCGCGCCTGAATGCGGCCGCAGGCGAGCCCTGCGGCACCAGGCAGATCGATCTGATCGAGGAGAAGAACGATGAAGATTTCCATGATTGCGCTCGCCCTCGCCATGGGCATGACCGCGCCTGCCCTTGCCCAGCAGTCTCCGGGAGCCGGGCACGGGGCCCATCACGGTGCGCCCGCGGATGCCGGGCAATCCGCGGCGCCCCAGGGCCAGTCGCCCGCGGCGATGCCGGGCATGGGCATGACCGGAAGGGGCCAGGGCGGCTGCCCCATGATGCAAGGCATGATGCATGGCATGATGGGCCATGGCGGCATGGGCCACGGCGGTACCGGCTCCGGCACGGCGGCGGCGCCCAAAGGCGACCAGAGCGTCGCCTCCCTTGCGCTCAACGCCGTCAACGAGCGGATGCACCGCGACATGGCCGTGACCTTCACCGGCGATGCGGATGCCGACTTCGTGCGCGCCATGATTCCGCACCACCAGGGGGCGGTGGACATGGCCAAGGTGGTCCTCGCCTTCGGCAAGGACCCCAAGATCCGCGAACTGGCCGAGAGTGTCGTCAAGGCGCAGGAGAGCGAGATCGCCATGATGAAGGCGTGGCTCGAGGCGAACGAGAAGAAGTGACGGCATGGCGGGGCGGCCGTGCCGCCCCGCTTTCCCGTAGAGGGGATATCCCGACATGACATCGAGAATGATTGACAGGCGCGGCCTTCTTGCGGGCCTTGCAGCTCTAGCTGTCGTCGCCCGTCTCCCGGCTGCCGCGGCGGAGGCGTTGCCGCCCGTCACGGTTAGCCGCGATCCGTCTTGCGGCTGCTGCGAGGCCTGGGTCGAGCACATGCGTGCAGCCGGATTTCGTGTGACGGTCGTCGATACGACCGCGATCAATCAGGTCAAGGCGCGCCTCGGCGTGCCCCAGGACCTTGCCTCCTGCCATACGGCGGAGGTCGCCGGCTATGTGCTCGAAGGCCATGTGCCGGCGTCTGCCGTCGTCCGCCTCCTTTCCGAGCAGCCGGCGGGTACCGGCCTTGCGGTGCCGGGCATGCCGATCGGTTCGCCAGGCATGGAGGTGGAGGGCGTCGAGCCCGATACTTACGAGGTGCTGCTGTTCGGGCCGGCCGGGCGGCGCGCGTTCGCCCGCTACGAGGGCGGCCGGCTCATCGAGGGCTGAGACGGCGTCAGAAGGAGGCCTTGAGACCCACCGTCAGGGTGAAGGCGGAGAGATCCCCGCTCTGCGAGGCGGGGATCATGCCGCAGCACGCGCCCTTGACGGTCGCCTTGTCCTTCTTGGCCTCGTAGTACTGGTACTGGGCCTTGCCGGTCAGGGCGAAGGCCTCGGTGAGGCGGACCTCGCCTCCGACCGTCGCGCCGATCATCCAGGTATTGTAGTCCGCCTCCGAAACATAGTTGCTGTAGTAGATGAAGGATTGATCGGCTTCGATGCTGATCATTCTCGCCCTGTCGTTGGCAAAGACGATGGGGCTGCCGATGACTTCCGCCATGAGGCTGTAGCCGGCGCCGTCATGTTGCGCGCCGATGCCGACATAAGGCGTATGCCACCATTGATCGTAGGCCGAGGAGAGAGGCAGGTCGGAGAGGTCGCCGAGCACGTCGTTGGGCAGCGCATGACCGCCGCGGTCCTTCAGTCCGACCCGCAGGTGGCGATAGCCGGCAAGGCCCGTGAGGACGAAGCTCGCATCCTGGTAGATTCTGATGCCGATCGAGGCATCGATCTGATACATCGCCGGCAGCTTGGCCTCGTCATTGCGCCATTTCACGCGTGTCCGGCAGCCTAGGTCGCAGATGATCGCATCCGTGAAGGAATCGGAGGAATTGCCGGACCACCCCACCGTCCAGCCGGAGAGGCGCAGGTCGAGCCAGTCCCAGCGGTAGGCCAAGGTCGCGCCGACGATCCCCGCGTTGTCGATCTTCCATTTGGTATGGGCGAATTTCTCGCCGCAGCAATTGTAGGCGCTCTGCTCGATCGTCCCGGTCAGATAACCGGTAAAGACTTCAATGGAAAAGCTCGAGCTGAGCGGCGCCTGAGGTTGCGGCGATTCCGGGATCCACGGCAGATCGGCTGCAAGTGTGGTGCCGGGCAGAAGTATAATAGCCGCGACACTTGAGAGAAATAGGTTCCTTGAACTGGATGTAATCACTGGGGCCTCCCACTGCGACAGGTCCTGTACAGGCTAGGAGGATTGTATGAGTCGGTACAATCAGAAGTTGTCTGTTGATATGTTGTGTATATTTATGGCTGCGGATGGGGCGGCTAGAGCTCCGTCAGCAGGATGTTCGTCTCCGTATGGGTGACGCCCCGGATGGAGCGGACTTCCGTGAGGACGCGGTCGAGCGTGGCGAGATCGCCGGCATTGATCTCCACCACCACGTCCCAGCGTCCGTTGGTGGAATAGATGCGCGCCACCTCCGGGATGCGGCGGATGGCGGCGATGACCGGCCGGTTGTCCGTGGCGCGGGCCTCCAGCATCGTCAGCGCCCGGACCGGCACGGTCTCGACGTCGCTACGCAGCCGCGCGGTGAAGCCGACGAGCACGCCCCGGCTCATCAGCCGGTCGATCCGGTTCTGCACTGTCGCGCGCGAAACGCCGAGGATCCGCGCCAGGGTCGCCGCCGGCATGCGGCCTTCCTTGCGCAGGAGGTCGATGAGGCGGCGGTCGGTGTCGTCGAGGTCGGCCATCTGGCGAAATGCTCTCTTGTCCTGACGATATGCTCGCTAGGTGGCGCATCGTAACACATTGCTGCCTTTTCGTTAGAGGCCGTGGTCCCCATTCTCTCGCGACGCATCAGCTTCTGGCGAAGGGGACCACACGGGTGAAGGACATTGCAGGGCCGCGTAACATCGGCCTTCTCGGCATTCCGCTCGAGGCCGGCGGTGCCGTCGCCGGCACGCTGATGGGGCCGGCGGCCCTGCGCACGGCCGGGCTCGCGGCGCGGCTGACGGGGCTCGGCCATCGCGTGCACGACCATGGCGATGTGACGCCGGCCGCGGTCGTCGACCGTGACCTGCCGGCGGAACTCGCCGCGCGCTGCCGCAGCGCCGGCACTGTCGCGGGCTTCGTCCGAGCCGCCCACGAGCGGGCGCTCTCGATTCTCGAGGCGGGGCAGATGCCGGTCTTCATGGGCGGCGACCACAGCATCTCCATGGGCACAGTGAGTGCCGTTGCGCGCCACTGCGCGGCGACGGGGCGTGACCTCGTGCTGCTCTGGCTCGATGCCCATGCCGATTTCAACACGCCGGCGACGAGCCCGTCGGGCAACATCCACGGCATGCCCGTGGCCATGCTGTGCGGCGACGAGAGCCTGCGGCCGCTCCTCGGCGAGCATCGCTTCCCGCCGCTCGCGCCGGAGAACGTGCATCTCTTCGGCCTGCGCTCGATCGACCAGGAGGAGCGGCGGGCGATCGCGCTCCACGGCCTCGACGGCATCGACATGCGCCTCGTCGACGAGTTCGGCGTCTCGGTGCTGCTGCGCCGCATCCTCGCCGATCTCGATCCGGCCCGCACGCACCTGCACGTCAGCCTCGACGTCGATTTCCTCGACCCCGAGGTGGCGCCCGGGGCCGGCACGCCCGTGCCCGGCGGTGCGACCTATCGTGAGGCCCATCTCGTCATGGAGCTGCTGCACGACAGCGGCCTCGTCGGCTCGCTCGACATCGTCGAGCTCAACCCGTTCCTCGACGAGCGCGGGCGCAGCGCGGTCGTGCTCGCCGAGCTGACGGCGAGCCTCTTCGGCCGTTCCGTGCTCGATCGTCCCGCGAGCCAGCGGGGCATCGCCCGCGCGGCCGCGACCTTTGCGGAGACCACCCCATGACCATGCTCCCGGCCGATTTCATCGCCCTCGAACAGGCGCTCGGCGCCCACAACTACAAGCCGCTCGACGTGGTGCTCGCGCGCGGGGAGGGCGTCTGGGTGTGGGACGTGGAGGGGCGGCGCTATCTCGACTGCCTTTCGGCTTATTCGGCCGTCAACCAGGGCCATTGCCACCCCAGGATCCTCGCCGCCATGGTCGAGCAGGCGAAGAAGCTGACGCTCACCTCCCGCGCCTTCCGCAACGAGCAGCTGGCGCTGTTCTACGAGGAGGTCGCGACGCTCACCGGCTCGCACAAGGTGTTGCCCATGAACAGCGGCGCCGAGGCGGTGGAGAGCGCCGTCAAGGCGGTGCGAAAGTGGGGCTACGAGGTCAAGGGCGTGCCGGAGGGGCAGGCCGAGATCATCGTCTGCGCCAACAACTTCCACGGCCGCACCATCGCCATCGTCGGCTTCTCGACGGATCCGGATGCGCGCGGCGGCTTCGGCCCCTTCGCGCCGGGCTTCCGGGTCGTGCCCTTCGGCGATGCGGCCGCCTTCGAAGCGGCGATCACGCCCAACACCGTCGGCTTCCTCGTCGAGCCCATCCAGGGCGAGGCCGGCGTCGTCATCCCGCCGGCGGGCTATTTCAGGCGCGTGCGCGAACTGTGCACCACGCACAACGTCACCCTCATCCTGGACGAGATCCAGACCGGCCTCGGCCGCACCGGCAAGCTGCTGGCCGAAGAGCACGAAGGCATCGAGGCGGACGTTACGCTCATCGGCAAGGCCCTGTCGGGCGGCTTCTATCCGGTCTCGGCCGTGCTCTCCAATTCCGAGGTGCTCGGCGTCCTGAAGCCCGGCCAGCACGGCTCGACCTTCGGCGGCAACCCGCTCGCCTGCGCCGTCGCGCGTGCCGCGCTCAAGGTGCTGACGGAAGAGGGCATGATCGAGAACTCCGCCACCCAGGGCGCCTATTTCCAGCAGGCGCTCGCCGGCCTGCGCAGCAACATCGTGCGCGAGGTGCGCGGGCGCGGCCTCATGATCGCCGTCGAGCTCCACCCGGAAGCCGGCGGCGCCCGCCGCTACTGCGAGGCGCTGCAGGCACGCGGCGTCCTCGCCAAGGACACGCACGGCGATACCATTCGCCTCGCCCCGCCGCTCGTCATCGGCCGCGAGGAGATCGACTGGGCGATGGAACAGATCGAGCCGGTGCTCACCGGCGCGGTGTGAGGGGAGGGCAGTCTGCTCCCTCGCTTATGGGAGGAGTAGGCGCGGATGTAGCGACGCGGCGGGCCATGGAAGCTGTCAGCCGGTCGATGTCCGACGAACAGCCGTTCGTTCCAGCCTCTCCATCGTCTNGATGATGGCGTCGGCCGCCTGTGCCGGTGTCGTCGTTCCGGTGTCGANACGGATGGCCGGTGACGGCATGGCCTGCATGCAGGCNGCCATGGGCGCGCGAAGATCGCGGAGGATCTCCGGGGAACGAAGCTTGCCGAAGGAGGCGCGGGTTGGATCAACGAGCCGACGTTCTTGCTCCTCCGGCTCCACGTCCAACGCCACATAGATGACTTCACCGCCAGCCGCTTCCACAAGGCGGGACACGCGCTCCGGAAAGTCGCCGGCGACGGTCGGTTCCGGGGCGAAGGTGAAGATCAGGGACTGCCCGGCTTCGGCGGCTGCCGAAACTGTTTCGAGCCAGAATCGCTCGCGCAGCCGGATAAACTCCTTCGACCCGAAGGGGAACACAGCTGCAACAGCATCAACGATCAGATGGTTGTGGAACAGTGACAGGCCAGTCCGCTCACTGACCAATCGGGCGATGGTCAGCTTTCCAGAAGCCACAGGGCCATAGATGAAGAGCAGGCGCATGGTGCGGCAACCTACCTCTTCCCCTGGCAGCTTTCCATTCATATCAGTCACCGGCGATTTATGGGTTCACAGCCTGACGGATTTCTTGCCGTGGGGGCTGAGACAAACACACACGCGGCCCGTGATCGTCCCGATCTCCACCCACGGTTTTCCATAAGGTGACCGCCTGCCCATTGCCGCCTCCACCGTTTCCGCAAAAGATCACGTGAGCTTCAACCGGGGATTCGATCTGACCATGCAGATGTTCGATGCCGCTGCGGTTCGTGCCGCCTTGCCGTGGCCGGGCCTCATCGCCGCCCTCGAGGAGATGTTCGCCGGGGGCGCCGACGTGCCCCAGCGCCAGAGCTTCACCATCGCGAATCCGAAGGGCGACGACGGCACGCTGCTCCTGATGCCGGCCTGGATCGGCGGCGACAGCATCGGCGTCAAGGCCGTCACCTTCTTCCCCGGCAATACGGCGATCGGCCTCGCGACCATCAACGCCGCCTACCTCCTCTTCGACGGCGCCGACGGGCGCCTGAAAGGCGTCTATGAAGGCGACGAACTGACCGTGCGCCGCACCGCCGCCGCCTCGGCGGTCGCCGCAAAGCGCCTCGCGCGCGCCGACGCGCAGCACCTCCTCGTCGTCGGCACCGGCCAGCTCTCGGCCAACATGGCCGCGGCCCATGCGAGCGTGCGCGCCTTCACCCGCATCGAGATCTACGGCCGCAACCGGGACAAGGCGGCTG
>Ga0065721_10051973_pt1 | contig 13034 bp, 7 predicted proteins | sample Mesricmetagenome_FD_59108 | JGI IMG/M metagenome (GOLD analysis project Ga0065721, IMG submission 59108) | Mesophilic microbial community from rice straw/compost enrichment Sample: eDNA_1 v2 (version 2) | ecosystem: Engineered > Solid waste > Grass > Composting > Bioreactor | place: USA: Davis... | reverse complement strand
ACTACTCGCCGGTTTTGAACGATCTTCAGGCAAGGGAATATATTCCTGATTGTCTGTCGGTGGCAATTCAATACGTCCTTCTTTCCAATCCGCTTTTGCCTGTTCAATCCGTTCACGCCTTGACGAAACAAAATTCCACCAGATGAATCTTTCACCTAAAGGTTCTCCTCCCAACATCATCAATGTTACATGTTCTTTTGCAATGATGACAGGGTCGACGCCGCGGGAAAACACCAACATCTTTCCTTCTGCATACAATTGTCCGTTTACTTCAACGCTTCCTTTTGCAATATAAAATCCGCGTTCTGCATGTTCTTTCGGAAGACCAAAACGTGTATTCGGTTCGAGTGTTACATGCAGATAAAATAATGGTGAATGTGTTTTTACATCACTACGCAAACCATATGCATTTCCGGCGATCAATCGCATCCAGATTCCCTTGTCGGTGAATACAGGCAGATTTTGCGGACCATAATTTTGAAAGCTGGGTTCTGCTTCTTCATCTTTTTCCGGTAATGCAACCCAGGTTTGTATCATTTCCAATTGGCCACCAGCCAGCACTGCAGGATCTTCAAAACGTTCGGAATGTGCAATACCTCTGCCCGCGGTCATCCAGTTCACTTCACCCGGACGAATGATTTGTTCTACACCCAGACTGTCGCGATGCGTAACCTGTCCGCCAAACAAATAACTCACAGTTGATAATCCAATATGAGGATGTGGAAGAACATCAAGAGATTTTACATTGGCAGGAACTGTTGTTACCGGACCTGCATGATCCATGAAAATAAAAGGGCCTACCATTCTTTTAAATCGAAATGGAAGGATGCGTTTTACCTGCATGGCTTCACTAATGGCTGCAGGGCGGGCATCAATGACGATTTCGGGCATAAAGGGGTTTTCTTAAAGGTAGACAGGCCAGTGCAAAAGGCAAGAGTAAAAATTCAAATAATTGGATGTGGAGTGTGAGGTTTTGGGTTTGGGGTTTGGAGTGGCGGGCTTTGTGCGGGACGCTGAAGTGTGCGACGCAACAGGTGGCGGGCTTTGCACGGAAGATGATTTCAAAATCAAAAGTTGAAAATCAAAACTTTTGATCAACCGTGCCCACGCCATACTCCAAACGCCACACTCCAAACACCACACCTCACTCATCACAACCTTCTCCTTCCGAATACCGCTCCGCGCAGCAGTGCCACAATGAGCGTGAATATCGCTGAACCGATCACGGCCCATATAATGGGGAAAGTTTTTCCGCCAACATTGATCGCGAAGATTTCAGGCAATCCGAATTTTCCGGCCAGCCACATTCCAATATATGCACCAATAAATCCTACGACAATTGATACCAGGCATCCGCCGAGATCGTAGCCGGCAAGAGATTGTCCAATGCCACCGCAAATGGCAGCAATTACAAGAAGGATGATCAGTTCCGTGATGGTCATGGTGAAGATTTTCGGGTGTTGTTGCAATTTAGAGGCCAGGGGTAAGGGTAAAATCAAAATTCAAAAGTGGAAAGTCAGATGTCTGTTTTCCTTATGCTGATAAATGGTTTTCTTATTGAGCGTCAGATTTGATCAATTCGATTTTGAACGGATTTGATTTTTTTACGCAACAGGTAAGGTCTCAAGAGGATCAGGAGAAGATTGATCAAAGCCAGTGGAATACCGATCCACAGTACCCATTTGATCCATGGTTTCTCCCGGAAATACCAACAGAAGATTGCAGTAATCAAAAAATAGTAACGGCATCATGCATAACAAAAAAGCCCCTGCATTGCAGGGGCTTATCTATTGATGATTTCTATTAGTACCTGTAATGTTCTGGTTTGAACGGACCTTCTTTTGAGATTCCCAGGTATTCAGCCTGAGCGTCGGTGAGTTCATCCAGTTCCACACCAATTTTAGAAAGGTGCAAACGAGCTACTTTCTCATCGAGGTGTTTGGGCAGAACATATACTTTGTTTTCGTATTTATCTGCGTTGTTCCACAACTCGATCTGAGCCAGTGTCTGGTTAGTGAAGGAGTTTGACATCACAAATGAAGGGTGACCGGTGGCGCAACCGAGGTTCACGAGGCGACCTTCGGCAAGCAGGATGATGTCTTTACCATCAACATTGTAAATATCAACCTGCGGCTTGATAGTGTCTTTAGTATGACCGTAGTTGTCGTTCAGCCATGCAACGTCGATTTCTATATCGAAGTGACCGATGTTACAAACAATGGCTTTGTCTTTCATCAGTTTGAAGTGTTCACCGGTGATCAGATCGCGGCAGCCAGAAGCAGTTACGATGATATCAGCTTCTTTCACTGCGTCTTTCATTTTCTTCACTTCAAATCCGTCCATTGCAGCCTGGAGTGCGCAGATGGGATCGATTTCGGTAACGATCACGCGGCAACCTGCACCAGCAAGAGAAGCAGCAGATCCTTTACCAACATCACCATAACCACCTACAACTGCAACTTTGCCGGCAAGCATTACGTCAGTAGCGCGACGAATCGCATCTACAAGTGATTCTTTACAACCGTATTTGTTATCGAACTTGCTCTTTGTTACAGAGTCGTTCACGTTGATAGCAGGAACGGGCAGTGTACCTTTTGCCATTCTTTCGTACAGGCGGTGAACGCCGGTAGTTGTTTCTTCAGAAATACCACGAACATGTTGTACGAGTTCAGGATATTTATCAAGCACCATGTTGGTGAGATCACCACCATCGTCGAGAATCATGTTGAGAGGTCTGTCGGCAGAACCGAAGAACAATGTTTGCTCGATACACCAGTCAGCTTCTTCGATCGTTTGACCTTTCCATGCATACACACCGATTCCTGCAGCAGCGATAGCGGCAGCGGCATGATCCTGAGTCGAGAAGATATTGCAGGAGCTCCATTTCACTTCAGCGCCAAGAGCGACAAGAGTTTCAATCAGAACAGCAGTCTGAATGGTCATGTGAAGACAGCCGGCGATGCGGGCACCTTTGAGTGGTTGAGAAGGACCGTACTCTTTGCGGAGGGCCATCAGTCCGGGCATTTCAGCTTCAGCGAGACGAATTTCTTTGCGGCCCCATTCGGCGAGGCTCAAGTCTTTGACCTTGTATTTCAGGCCGAAGTCGATGTTGGTTTTTGCGAGCGTACTCATGTTGAATAATTAAAAATTCTGAATTGTTAAGGCAAAGTCGATCAATCGGTGGCTGATCGCTTTTGTGCAGCAAAGGTAGTGTGGGTAGGAGAATTTTCTTTAAGTAGTGAAAAATTTAGGAAAAAACTGAATTTTTTATGTCTTTTGTAGGATAAAATAATATTTGCCTATGGCAAAATCGGCTTTTAAAGAAGAAATGCCTACGCTGGATGCAAAAGATCTTGAAATCCTGAAGATTTTGCAGCAGAATGCGAGAGCCACGATTCGTGAGATTGCTGATCGTGTACATCTTAGTACTACGCCGGTGCATGAACGTATTCGCAGAATGGAAGAGAGTGGTGTGATTCGTCAGTACGCCACCATTGTGAATGCGGCGATGGTGAAAAAAGGACTGATGGTGATTTGTTATGTGTCGCTCAAACAACACAGTAAAAATGCCGGAGCGAAATTCATTCAGCGTATCATGGAGATGAATGAAGTGTTGGAATGTCTGACCATTTCGGGGCAATTTGATTTTATGCTGAAAGTAGCAACCGAAAACATGGAAACTTACTACGACTTTCACGTGAACCGTTTGAGTGAAATTGAAAACGTAGGTAATGTGCAAAGTGTGTTTGTGATGGGGGTGGTGAAGCAGACGCACCAGCTGGTGCACTAGAGGTGTGGAGTTTCGGGTATGGAGTTTGGGGGGTGATCGTTAAAGGGTCGAAATTTTCCAATGCCATCGACTACCGCCAAACACCAGACACCACACCCTGTTTTCATCACAACCTGTCTGTCTTCCTTACGATTAGTGTGATCAGAATGTTCTATCTTTTTCGTATGAACAGGAAGTTTTCCTTTGCGCTGATTTTTTTCTTTCTGATTGCATTTGCCAATGCACAACAATTTGGTGGATTTCCTCCTTCAACAAAATGGAAACAAATCAATAGCGATACAGCAAGAATTATTTTCACTCAGGGATCTGAGTGGCAGGCTGAACGAATTGCTTTCATTGTGCATCGAATGGCGGGTGACAGTTCCATCATGCTGGGAAAAAAACTTCGTAAGATTAATATTCTTCTTCAAAGTCGGACTACAATAGCGAATGGTTATGTGGCGTTGGGACCTTTCCGCAGTGAATTCTATATGGTGCCGAATTCCAATTTATTTGAACAGGGCAATCTTCCCTGGCACGAACAACTTGCCATTCATGAATACCGCCACGTACAACAGTACAACAACTTCAACAACGGACTTACAAAAGGATTTTATTTTCTTTTTGGTGAACAGGGACAGGCGTTTGCCAATGCCATCACGATTCCTGATTGGTTCTTTGAAGGAGAAGCGGTACATGCCGAAACCTCATTGACACCTTCGGGTCGCGGAAGGATGGCATATTTTCATAGTGGTTTCAACAGCCTTTGGCTCGAGGGGAAACAATATTCCTGGCAAAAATTACGCAATCGCTCACTCAAAGATTATGTTCCCAATCACTATCAGCTGGGATACCTTCTTACGAATTATGGATACCACCGTTATGGTCCGGATTTCTGGAAAAAAGTAACACAGGATGCTTCCAGATTTAAAGGTGTTTTTTATCCGTTTCAAAAAGCTATTCGAAGACATGCTGGTGTGAACTACAAAACTTTTCGCAATGATGCTTTCAATTATTACCGCAACCGGTTGGGCCCCGCATCTGATTCTTCAATATTGAAGAATAGAAAAGTGACTGACTATTATTTTGCCCAGTACATTGGAAGGGATTCTTTGTTGTATCTCAAACAATCTTATGACCGGCTGCCGGCTTTTTACCTGAATGAGCATGGCGTAGAACGAAAAATTGCATTGCAGGATATTTCATCGGAACAATGGTTTAGCTATCGGGAAGGAAAAATCGCATATACTGCTTTCAGTACGCATCCACGGTGGACTTATGTCAACTATAGCGATATTGTTATTCTTGATATTAACAACGGAAAAAAAACAAGGATCACACAGAAAGAACGCTACTACACACCAGATATTTCTCCTTCGGGGTCTCAAATTGTAGCAGTAAAGATTAATGAGCAGCTGGAATCAGAATTGCGACTGATCGATCCGGCATCGGGAAACAGTCGGTTGCTGGCATCTGATTCCGGTGTATTATTTGTGCATCCAAAGTTTGTTGATGAAAGCAGGATTGTGGTTGGAAAACGTTTGCCCGACGCACGAATGTTGCTGCAGCTTTTTAATCTTTCGTCAAACACCTGGATGACTCTTGTACCTGAAAGTTATAGTACGATCGGTTTTCCTTTTGTTTCAAATGATACAATTTATTTCACAGCGAATTTCAATGGTAATGATGATGTGTATGCGATTGTTTTGAAGACGAAGAAGATTTTTCAACTGACTTCAGGATATACCGGAAATTATTTTCCATCTGTGTTTGATGGCACATTGGTCTGGTCGCATTTCACAGCTGAGGGAATGGAATGGAGAAAACAAAAACTGAATGAATTGCAATGGGGTGAACAAAACCCCATGACGGTGCAGGAGAGGACAGGTTTTTATCCGGTTGCGCGTGAAAAAGATATTATGAATATGCCTTCCGAACGGTTTGGTGCGAAACGATATTCAAAAGGGACCAGGCTTTTTAATTTTCACAGTTGGACGCCGACATATTCTGATCCGGAGTTTACATTCAGTTTGTACAGTGATAATATCCTCAATACTTTTTCCAACCAGCTTTTTTATCGTTACAATCAGAATGAAGATGCACATTCAGTAGGGTGGAATACAAGTTATGGTGGATTCTTTCCAGGAATCAATGGAGGTGTTGAATACATTTTTGATCGTACACTGAAAACACAGACAGCAAATATTCACTACGATCAGTTTGAAATCAGAGGCGGATACAATATACCACTGACACTTACGAAGGGAACAACGCATCGTCTCCTCAATTTCGGATCCAATTACGTGTATACCGAGGCAAAACCTACTGGCGCTTCGAAAGATGTGGCGAAAGGTACAAGCGCGGGTTATTTGCATCACTTTGTGACGTGGTTACAGTATCTGCCGATGGCAGTTCAACATATTTACCCCAGGTTTGGATATACGCTTTCGCTGCATCATCGTCACAGGCTGGGAGAGAGCGGTTTTCAGTTTTTTGGAAGCGGGCAGTTGTTCCTTCCTTCTGTTGCAACGAATCATAGTATTGTTTTGCAGGCAGCATGGCAGGAAACGGATACGAACAATGTGATTTTTTCGAACAGGTTTGCAAATTCGCGCGGTTATGAGGATTATTTTTTCTCAAGGCAATGGAAGGTGGGAGTGAACTATCATTTCCCTATTGTATATCCTGATTTTGGAATTGCAGGCATTGTGTATTTTCAGAGGCTTCGTGGTAATTGGTTTTATGATTATACAAGAGTGTATTCTTTTGACAAGCGCAATTTCGCTCAGATGAGGAGTGTGGGAGGAGAATTGTTTTTTGATTCTAAATGGTGGAATCAGTTGCCGGTGTCTTTTGGTTTGCGTTTGAGTTATTTGCTGGATGATGGGTTTGTAAGTGCAGATCGAAAAGGCAATACCTGGTTTGAGTTTATTTTGCCGGTGGGTTTGGTGAAGTGATGGGTTTTTTTAACCGCAAAGGACGCAAAGCCGCCTTCGGCGCCGCAAAGAAAACGCAAAGATGTATAGTGTTCAAAATCGAAAATGTGTTGCGAACTGAAGACACCCTTTGCGTTTTCTTCGCGTCTCTTTGCGTCCTTTGCGGTTAAAAACAAAATGCAAAATCAATGTCTTTCCAACTCGGCGAGGCTTTCCTCAATCGCTTTGATCTTCTTCTCCGCATCCGCTTTTTTCTTACGCTCGATTTCCACCACCTCCGGTTTTGCATTTTGAACAAACCGTTCATTGCCTAATTTCTTTTCTACAGAAATTAAAAATCCTTTGTGGTAATCGAGTTCTTTTAGCAGCTGCTCTTTCTGTGCGGTGGTGTCAAGCGCCTGTCCGGTTACGAGGTAGAATTTGTGCGTTCCTACTACAACTGCAATGCTGTTGGGAACGGCTTCCTTCACAAACGAAATCTTTTCTGCATTCACCTGACGTGAAAGAATATCACCAATTGCTTCAAAGCCATGTTCACCCGAAGGAAGAATATGCAGATCAATTGCCTGTTTCGGCTTGATATTATTTTTTGCACGTGCATCGCGCAGCGCAGAAATAGTTTGCTTCAACAGTTCGCCCTGTTGCAATACAGCCTGACTGATATCCTTACTGTAGCTAAATTGTTTCACACAGAGATCATCAGTTCTTTGATCCAGCTGATGATATACTTCCTCAGTAATGAAAGGCATGAAAGGATGCAGTAATTGCATTAACTCAGTGAAAAATTCAACTGTATTTGCATAAACATTTGCATCAATTGGTTGCTCAAAACCAGGCTTTGCCCATTCGAGATACCAGCTGCAGAAATCATCCCAAATCAGCGAATAAATTGTTTTTAATGCTTCGCTGAGACGGAACTGAGAATACATTGTCTCTACTTCCTGCTTCACCTGATTGAGACGGTTGCGGAACCATGTCACAGCAAAACTCTCCTGACCATTTTGCTGTCCGTTTGATTTCTCCGCACGCCGTCCTTCCCACATTTTCACCAGCTTCAATGCGTTCCAGATCTTGTTGTTGAAATTTCTTCCCTGTTCGCAGCTGCTGTCGTCAAACAACAAGTCATTACCAGCAGGAGCCGAGATCAAAATTCCAAAGCGTACGGCATCGGCACCGAAGCGATCAATTAAATCAAGCAGATCAGGCGAGTTACCCAGACTCTTACTCATTTTCCTTCCCTGCTTGTCGCGCACCATACCCGTGAAGTACACATGTTCGAAAGGTTTTTCATTCATGTATTCTTCGCCAGCCATGATCATCCGTGCAACCCAGAAGAAAATAATATCCTGTCCGGTAACCAGCACAGAGGTAGGATAATAATAGTTGATCTCTTCGTTTTTCGGTTGAGTGATGCCATTGAAAACCTCAATCGGCCATAACCATGAAGAGAACCATGTATCTAAAACGTCTTCATCCTGCGTCAATACAGGATTGTCAACACCATGCGTTTTTTTGAAAGCTTCAATTGCAGCTTCTTTTGTTTCAGCAACAACAAATTTTCCTGACTCATCGTACCATGCAGGAATTCTTTGACCCCACCACAACTGTCTTGAAATACACCAGTCCTTTACATTCTCGAGCCAGTATTTGTAGGTAGCGAGAAATCTTTCTTCGGGATGTATTTTCACTTTTCCGTTTGTCACGGCGTTCAATGCCTTATCAGCAAGGGTGCGCATGCTGACAAACCATTGAGTGGAAATGCGAGGTTCAACAACCGCATTGGTTCTTTGTGAAAAACCAAGTCTGGTATTATAAGATTCTTCTTTTACTAGCAGTCCTTCTTCTTTTAATCGTTGAACAGCCTGTTTCCTTGCTTCAAAACGATCGAGGCCAACAAAAACTTCGGCTGCAGCGCTCAATGTACCATCGGGATTGAGTGTATCAATTGCAGGAAGGTTGTGCTTCAATCCGAGGTTGTAGTCATTGATATCGTGAGCGGGCGTTACTTTCAAAGCGCCGGTACCAAAAGCAGGATCTACATATTCATCAAATATGATGGGCACTTCGCGGTTAACGAGCGGTACAATGATGGTCTTACCTTTCAAATGTGTAAATCGTTCATCATTTGGATTCACACATACTGCGGTATCGCCCATGATGGTTTCAGGTCTCTGCGTAGCGATCACGATATGATCTGCAGAATCTTTCAGTTTATATTTTACATAGTACAGTGTACCCTGAACATCGCGGTATTCAACTTCTTCGTCGCTGAGCGCTGTTTGTGCCTGCGGATCCCAGTTGATCATGCGGGCACCGCGGTAGATCATTCCCTTATTATAAAGGTCAACAAATACCCTGATGACAGCTTTGTAGTAATGGTCATCCATCGTGAATGTAACGCGGTTCCAGTCTACGCTACATCCCAGCTTACGGATTTGAGAGTAGATGATGCCACCATATTTTTCCTTCCACTCAAATGCATGTTTCAGGAATTCTTCACGGCTCAATTGATGTTTTGAAATGCCTTTTTCTTTTTCCAGCATTTGTACCACCTTGGCTTCGGTGGCAATGGAGGCGTGGTCGCTTCCGGGAACCCAGCAGGCGTTAAAGCCACTCATGCGGGCTTTGCGAACCAGAACATCCTGCACGGTCTCATTCAGCGTATGTCCCATATGGAGCACGCCGGTGACGTTGGGAGGGGGAATCACCACCGTAAATGGCTTTCTTCCGTCCGGTTTGCTGTTAAAATACCCTTTGTCCAGCCAATGCTGGTACCATTTGTCTTCTGCCTGTTTAGGTTCAAAATTCTTGGAAAGCGCGTTGCTCATGCCTCTACGAAATTGGAGTGCAAAGTTACAGCCTCTGCGCCAACCAATTGTCAGGTCATCGGGTATTATTGGGTTTCGTGCATTTTGGAGCGGACCTCGGCGCAGATATAGGTTTGGCCGTCGAGGACTTCTTTGATGGCAGTGAGCATTTCTTCCCGGGAAGAATTTTTGGTGACGTACCCGCTTGCGCCCATTTCTATGATATTTCTGGCGTAGCCGGGCTGGCTGTTCACCGAAATGCCGATGATCTTGATGCGCGGCGATTTTTCAAGGATGCGCGACGTGGCCTCAAACCCGTTGATGGGACTCATATTAATATCCATGAGAATAATATCCGGGTGAAGATCAGGCGCACAGTCAATGGCTTCAAGTCCTGAATCGCATTCACGGATAACGGAAATAGCGCCACCACTTTCCAGAAGCATCTTCCAGGTTTCCCTGACAAGGCGGTGGTCATCCACCAGCATGACACGAATTTTTGAAGGTTGCATAGAGCGGGCAGTTCAATTTAGTTGATACTGCCATTGTTTCTCCATTCGGAGTTTGCCTGTTATTGCCAGGCGTTGATCTAACAATAACATTGCAATGATTTTTTCAAAGCTGGCAACTCGCTCTGTGCAAAAAAATTTATGCCACACTAATTCTCAAAATCCAGCTGACTGTTATTGATGAAGTTTACAAGGGCTGCGGCGTTTTTGAGATTCAGTTTTTTCAGAATATTATATCTGTGCACCTCAACTGTCTTCACGGAAATATTTAATGCATCCGCAATTTCTTTCGAAGAAAATCCTTTTTTAATGAAAGCGATGATCTCGATCTCGCGTTGCGAAAGTGAGTTGAGTCCGTTTTGATGATCGTCTCCGCTGATCACCTGTTCAGACAGAATGTTTTTAATTTCCTCGCAAATGTATTTTCTTCCATTCTGCACTTCGAGAATTGCTTTGAACATTTCTTCGCGCGAAGAGTTTTTGGTTACATAACCCATGGCACCTTTTTGGATCATCTTTCTTGCATACGTTGGCTGTGTGTGCAGCGAAACGCCAAGAATCTTGGATGCGGGAGAATATTTCCTTATCAATTGGGTTGCTTCAATGCCGTTCATTCCCGGCAGGTTGATGTCCATGATCACAACATTTGGCCTCAGTTGTTTGGCCAGCTCGACAGCATCTTCGCCGCTGCCGCTTTCAGCGATCACTTTAAACCGCGGATCAGTATTCAAAATAAAACTCCAGGTTTCTCTAACAAGCGTGTGATCGTCTGCGATCAGGATGGTAATCTTTTCCATAGTTTAATTCGGAAGTTCTTGTGGTTGTTTTATAATGGGAAACTTAATCACAATTTTACATCCCTTACCGGGTGCGGATTCAATGGTGTGGGTTCCGTTGATCAGGTAAATGCGATTTTGAATGTTCTTCAGTCCGGCGCCTTTTTTTACAGCCGCAGGATCAAAGCCGACGCCATCATCCTCAATGCTGATTTCAACATCATTCTTTCCAATGGCAAATCTGATTTCCACCGTTGTTGCTTTCGCATGCCTGATTGCGTTGTTGAGGGTTTCCTGGATGATCCTGAAAACAGTCAGCTTGTGGTTCTGATCCAGAAGATTTTCAATCTTTTTATCCGAGAACACCTTCACATGAAGCTTCCGGGTCAGATTGATATTGTCCACAAGATCGTTAATTGAATCGACAAGGCCGAGATCGCCAATGCTTGGATCCATCAGAGATCTCGACAACTGCCTGATCTCATTAATAACATTGATGATGTTCTTGTTCGATTTTTGAATCAGTTCATCCTTCAGTTCAGGAGAGCTCAGCGCCAGATCAAGATACAATTTGGTTGTAGTAAGCACCTGATTCACATTATCATGCAGCTCTTTCCCAATTTCGGTGCGCTCCTGTTCCTGCGTATCTACAGTAGCCTGGTTAATGGCTTTTTGTTTTTCCAGTTCGTTCAAAAGAAGTTCGTGTTCCAGTCTTTTTCTTTCTGTAACATCCTGTGCGGCACCGATCATTCTGATTGGCTTATTATCGCTGTTGCGCAGAATGATCCCTCTGTCGTATACGTGCGAATATGTTCCATCATCGCGACGGAAACGATATTCTACTTCAAAATGATTTTCATCGTGTGCCCGCACAATATGATTGATCACTTTCGTCACTCTGTCAATATCTTCCGGATGAATGCGTTCAATCCATTTGGTGAAATCCTGAATGGAGTCATTATCAGAAATACCATACACTTTTTGCAATCCGAGCTCATCGCGATAAATGTAGTTCGTTTCCAGATTCCAGTCCCAAATAAGATCGTGAGTGGCCTTCATCATGATGTCGAAACGTTCGTTGGTTTCTTTCATCTGACGGATCCACCAGTTGTTTTCCATCAGGATACGCAGGATGTTTTTAATCCGCGTGAATGTATTGAGTTCCTGGGAAGAAGGTGATTTTACTTTTTTATAATAAACTGCAAAACTTCCCATCACTTTTCCTGAACTATGGATGATGGGAATGGACCAGCAGGCGCGGAAACCATAGGAAAGCGCGAGATCACGGTAATGCTCCCACAAAGGATCGTTCTCAATATCTTCAACAATTACCATTTGTTTGGTGCTCATGGCACTTCCGCATGAACCTTCGCGCGGCCCTACTTTCTGTCCTTCCAGCGCTTTTTGAAATTCCAGCGGAATGCGCGGTGCAGCAAGTGTTGCAATCGTATTGTTGTCCTTCAACAGAAGAACAGAAGTGAAAACATCTTCATGCATATCCTCAATGCTCCTGAGCAGTGTGACTACAATGCTGCTGAAGTCGAGATTGGGATTGGTCGACTGCTCAAAGATCATTTTCTCGATCGAGAGTAACTGCTCATTATAGTGCCGATCGGTAATATCCTGCAAAGAACCAATGAGACGAAGTCCTTTTCCATTTGCATCACGGATCACAAAACCTCTTTCCAGCACATAACTATAAGTGCCATCAGCGCGAGCGAGACGATATTCTTCTTTCCAGAGATTTGCATTGGGATCTGCAATCGTATTGATCAAAGTCTGTTCAACACGACTTCGATCGGAAGGATGTACAAGACTCACCCATTTTTCAAAATTTACTTCACTGGGTGGAAATCCAAATAATGTCTGAATGCCTTCGCCCCAATACAATTCATTCGTGACAATATTCCAGTCGTAAATCGCATCCGACGTTGCCTTGTTCACTAACTGAAAACGCTCATTGCTCGCTCTGAGGTGTTCTTCTGTTTTTTTCTGATCTGAAATATCCTGAATGGCCCCAATCACACGCAACGCCTGACCGAGATGTCCGCGGAGAATACTTGCTTTTACAATAACATGCGCATAGGTTCCGTCAATGCGACGGAAACGAAATTCTTTTTTCCAGGAATGAACACCAGCGTCGTTGAGGGCGTTGTTAAAACTATCTACCGATTCGTTTCTGTCTTCAGGATGAATGTAAAGGTGCCAGTGTGCAAAATTTCCATGTTCTTCGACCT
>Ga0065721_10000271_pt1 | contig 13035 bp, 12 predicted proteins | sample Mesricmetagenome_FD_59108 | JGI IMG/M metagenome (GOLD analysis project Ga0065721, IMG submission 59108) | Mesophilic microbial community from rice straw/compost enrichment Sample: eDNA_1 v2 (version 2) | ecosystem: Engineered > Solid waste > Grass > Composting > Bioreactor | place: USA: Davis... | reverse complement strand
GCTGGAACTGTTCGACGAGGACCTGGCCACGGACCTGCCCGCTCCGCATCCACTGCGGAGCGAGGCGCAGTGCCTGCATGCGGAACGGGCGCTGCTCGGCGAGGCGGCCGGGGCGCGGGAACGCGTCGTGGCCTGCCAGGCCGGCATGGCGCGCTATTACGCCCCCACCGACCCGCGCCTGCAGCACCTGCAGGCGACCCGCGGCGCGGCAGCCGGCGCGTCCACGCGCTGAACCGCGGGGCGCCCCGGGGCCGTCGTCAGGCCGGCTCGTCGGGGATCAGCAGGCTTTCCAGCCTGGCGATGCAATCCTTCAGCTGCAGCTTGCGCTTCTTCAGCCGCTTGGCCTCCAGCTCGTCGCCGGCATTGGCCGCCAGCTGCGCGATGCGCTCGTCCAGCATGCGGTGCTGCTGGCGCAGTTCCGCCAGTTTCAGGGCCAGTTCGGACGGGCTGGTCGTATCCACCGCCCAAGCATAACGCGGGCGACCGGGCGCCCGAAGGTAGAATGGCGCCCCTATGAACGCCGTCCTGCCCCTCCCCGAACCCGCCTCCCGCCGCACCGATCCGCGCGNGGCCCAGCGCGAACAGGCCAAGCTGGCCAAGCGCCTGCGCCGCCAGGTCGGCCAGGCGATCGCCGACTACGCCATGATCGAGGACGGCGACAAGGTGATGGTCTGCCTGTCCGGCGGCAAGGACAGCTACACCCTGCTGGACATCCTGCTGCAGCTGCAGAAGAAGGCGCCGGTGCGGTTCGAGCTGGTGGCGGTGAACCTGGACCAGAAGCAGCCGGGCTTCCCCGAGCACGTGCTGCCCGAATACCTGCGCTCGATCGGCGTGCCGTTCCACATCATCGAGCAGGACACCTACTCGGTGGTCACGCGCGTGGTGCCCGAGGGCAAGACCATGTGCTCGCTGTGCTCGCGCCTGCGGCGCGGCGCGCTGTACTCCTACGCGGCCGAGCACGGCTTCACCAAGATCGCGCTGGGCCACCACCGCGACGACATGGTGGCCACGTTGTTCATGAACCTGTTCCACCACGCCAAGATCTCGGGCATGCCACCCAAGCTGCTGTCCGACGACGGCCGCCACGTGGTGATCCGNCCGCTGGCCTACGTGCGCGAGGAGGACATCGTNCAGTACGCGGCCGCGCGCCAGTTCCCGATCATNCCCTGCAACCTGTGCGGCAGCCAGGAGAACCTGCAGCGCCGCCAGGTCGGGCTGATGCTCAAACAGTGGGAGAAGGAGCACCCGGGCCGGATCGAGCAGATCGCCCGCGCCATGGCCGACATCCGTCCCTCGCAGCTGGCCGACCCGAAGCTGTTCGACTTCGCCTCCCTGGGCCACCGCGAGGGCGCGGCCCGCGCCGACGCCCACGCCTGGCTGGCCGGCGAGCCGCACGGCGGGGCCGCAGCCGAGCCGCCGTCCGCGGCAACCTGACCTCGCGGTCGCAGTGCCTGCGACCGCCTCCTGATCACCTCCACGGCGCGCGCCCGCGCCGCCGTCACGCACCGAGCAACCGCATGTTCTTCCGCAACCTGACGTTCTTCCGCTTTCCTGCCTCCCACGATTTCTCCCAGCTCGACGAACTCCTGCCCGAGGCCGCGCTCAAGCCGGTCGGTCCGCTGGAAATGAACTCCATCGGCTTCATCTCGCCCTTCGGCCGCGGCGAGGAGGCGCTGTCGCACCGCGTCGGCAACGCGATCTGGCTGGCGGTGGGCAGCGAGAACAAGATCCTGCCCGGCTCGGTGGTCAACGAACTGCTGGCGCAGAAGGTGGCCGAGATCGAGGAGAAGGAAGGCCGCAAGCTCGGCGGCAAGGCGCGCAAGCGGCTCAAGGACGACCTGCTGCACGAACTGCTGCCGCGCGCCTTCGTGAAGACCTCACGCACCGANGCCCTGCTGGACCTGGANCACGGCTTCCTCGCCGTGGACAGCCTCCTCGCGCAAGACCGCCGAGATGGTTGCCTCCGAGATCCGCCGCGCGCTCGGCAGCTTCCCNGCGATCCCGCCGAACGCGGAAGTGGCCCCGCGCAGCGTGCTGACCGGCTGGATCGCCGGCGAGCCGCTGCCGGAAGGCATGTCGCTGGGCGAGGAGTGCGAGCTGAAGGACGCGATGGACGGCGGCGCGGTGGTCAAGGCNCAGAACCAGGAGCTGATCAGCGACGAGATCGCCAAGCACCTGGAGTCCGGCAAGCAGGTGACCAAGCTGGCGCTGAACCTNGACGACCACCTGTCCTTCGTACTCGGCGAGGACCTGATCGTGCGCAAGCTGAAGTTCCTGGAAGGCGCGGTCGACCAGCTCGAAAGCACCGAGCGCGACGACCTGCGCGCCGAACTGGATGCGCGCTTCACCCTGATGGCCGGCGAGGCCCGCCGCCTGTTCCTGGTGCTGGAATCGGCGCTGAAGATCTCCAGGGCCGAGGCCTGAGCCTGGCCGCGATGGGCGCGGGCGTCCGCGGCCACCGGCGTAGAATGACTCCATGCCTGCCTCGCCACGCCGCCTGATCGCCCGCGCCCCGCAGCGCGTTGAGCGCGACACGGTCGACCTGGCGCTGGACGACGGCAGCAGCATCACCGTGCAGCGCGTGCGCGATCCGCGCGCGCGACGGCTGAAGCTGAGCATCGACGAGCGCGGCCCGCGCCTGACCCTGCCGCCGCGTGCCAGCCTCGTCGCCGGCGAACGCTTCCTGGCCGAGCACCGCGGCTGGCTGCAGGCGCAGCTGGCGCGGCACCAGGCGGCTGGCGATTGCGGCCCGCNGGATCCGGCCACCAGCACCCGCCTGCCCCTGCGCGGCGAGGACGTGCCGCTGCACTGGAGCGAAGGCCGCTACCTGCGCATCGAGCGCCGCGAGGATGGCGTCCACGTGCAGCTTCCGCCGCGTGTGCCGTCGGCGGCGTCGCTGGCCCGCGCGCTGCGCGCGTTCTACGAGGCCGAGGCGCGCGCCGACATCGGCCGCTGGCTGCCGGCCTACCTGCCGGGGCTTCCGCGCCCGCCACGCACGATCCGGCTCAAGGTCCTGTCCTCGCTGTGGGGCTCGCTGGCCCCGGACGGCAGCATGGCGCTGGATATCGCCCTCGTGCTCGGACGGCCTTCGGCCTTCGAGTACGTGCTGGTCCACGAGCTGTGCCACCTGCTGCAGGCCAACCATTCACCCGCGTTCTGGCGCGAGGTCGAGCAGCGCTTCCCGGCCTGGCGCGAGGAACGCGAGTACTTCCACCGCGAGGGAAGGCGACTGAAGGCGCGCCTGCGCGGCCTGCTCGGCTGAGGCTCCATACGCCGGCGATCCCGGGCACGCCCGGGGACGGCTAGGATGCAGCGGACATCCAGACCGGAGCCGCCATGATCCAGCCGACCCGTACCGTCCTTTCCGCCGCCGTGCTCGCGCTCGTGCTGGGCGCCTGCCAGCGCGGCGAAGACGCCGCGCCTGCCGCAGATACGCCCCCTACCCCTGCCAGCGGTGCGGAGGCGACGGACGTCGATGCGGATGCGCCGGCCACCGCGGCCGCGTCCAATCCCTACTGCAGCGGCGAGGCCGGGACCGCGCCGTCCGGCGAGCTGGTCGCGCAACGCATCCCCGGCGCCAATGGCGACGGCGCCAACGGCCTTTACGAGGGCCCGGTGTGGAATGGGCAGGCGTTGTACTTCTCCGACTTCCGCTTCAGCGAGGGCTTTCCATCGCGCATCCGCCGGCTCAACGCCGACGGCACCGTGGAGACGGTGATCGAGGACAGCGGCAGCAACGGCCTGGCGCTGGGCAGCGACGGTGCGCTGGTGGCCGCCACCCACGACCGCAAGGAGCTGTCCCGCTACGACCTCGGCGACGGCTCACGCATGCGCATCGTCGGCGAGTTCGAGGGCCAGCCGTTCAATTCGCCCAACGACCTGGTGATCGGCCGCGACGGCACGATCTGGTTCACCGACCCGGATTTCCAGCGCGCGGCCGCCCCGGGCGGGCAGCCGAAGACCCGCGTCTACCGCGTCGGCACCGACGGCGTGGTCTCCGTGGTCGATGACGGCATCGCCAATCCCAACGGCATCGCCCTGTCGCCCGATGGCCGCACCCTGTACGTGGCCGGTGGCGGCGACCAGGGCGTGCTGCGCGCGTATCCGCTGGATGCCTCCGGCCAGGCCGGCGCCGGCCGCGACCTGGCCAGTACCGAGGTTCCGGATGGCATGGCGGTCGACTGCCTGGGCAACATCTACCTGACCGAGCACGAGCGCCGCCGCGTGCGCGTGCTGTCGCCCCAGGGCGAGGCGCTGGCCACCATCGGGGTGGACGCCAACGTCACCAACGCCGCGTTCGGCGGCCCGCAGCGCCGCACGCTCTACCTGACCGGCGCCGGCGCGGTGTGGTCGATCGAACTGGACGTGGCCGGCCTGCCCTACTGAGCGGCGCTCCATCCACGCAAAAGAAAAAGCCCCCGCGGATGCGGGGGCTTTTCTTTGCTGCGTGGTGCGTCCGATCAGAACTTGTAGTTGATCGAGGCAGCCAGGATGTCGCCGCCGACGTCGTACTTGCCCTGCAGGGTGCTGCCGGTGGGCGAGACGAGGCTGATGGCCGGGTCGTTGGTGAACAGGTGGGTGTAGCCGAAGTTGTATTCCACCTTCTCCGACGGGGTCCAGCCGATGCCGAACGACAGCCACTTGCGGGTCACGTCCGGCACGCGCACGTCGCGGTGGGCGTAGCTGGTCGGGGTCTCGTCGTAGGCGATGCCGCCGCGCAGGGTGACGGTATCGGACAGGCGGTACTCGGTGCCGATCGAGCCGAAGGTGGTGTCGTTGTACGAGAACTCCAGCACCGCGTCGGCCTGGTTGGAGCCGAAGTCCACGGTCACCTGGTCGAACGCGCTGGCCCAGGCGGTGCGGCTGATGTCGGCCATGATCGTCCACTGGTCGTTGACCTTGTGGGTCACGCTCAGGCTGGCCGAAGCCGGCAGGGTCACGGTCGCGCGGCCGGAGGTGTCGATGTACTGGCCNGGAGCGGACTGGGACAGCACCGCGGCGGCGTTGGCCGGCACGTCGAACTCGGCGTCGCCGCCGGTGATCTTGTGCTCGACCTTGGAGCGGTAGCTCAGGGCGATGTGGGTGTGGTCGGTCGGGCTGAAGGTACCGCCCAGCACGTAACCGATGGCGTTGTTGTCGCCGGAGATGGTCATGCGGCCATCGGCCGAGCCCGGGACGAAGCCCATCTGGGCCATGGTCAGGGCGGCCTGCTGCGCGGCCAGGGCGGCCTGCTGCGGGGNAGCGCCACCGGCCAGGGCGAGGGCCGCGGCCTGCTGCTGGGCGGCGCCGTTGATCGCGGTGCCGAAATCGATCGCGCTGCTCAGCTCGATGGTCAGGTGCTCGACGAACACGCTGGCGCCGAAGGACACGTACGGGTTGACGTCGTAGGAGAACGAAGCGCCCAGGTCGATCGCCTTCAGGTCGGTCTTGATGCCGTGGTAACGGCCCACCCAGTTGGAGTCGTACTCGGTCTTGAAGCCGAACGGCACCTGCAGCGACAGGCCGAAGTGCATGTTGTCGTTCTCGCCGAACGGCACGTGGAAGTAGGCCGCCGGGACCGGGGCGATCATGCCGGCGTCGCCGCCGTTGCCGCCACCGACTTCGGCGCCGGTGCCCGGGCCGGCGGCGCCGTTGTAGCGAGCGCTGGACTTGTCGAACTCGGCCGAGAAGCTGATCGCGGCCAGGTCCGCCTGGAACTGGCGGCCGTCGAGCAGGCGCATGGAGGCCGGGTTGGTCGCCACGACCGAGGCGTCGCCCTCGGCGCTGGTCGAGCCGGCGAAGGCGCGGCCCAGGCCCTTGGCACTGTTCTCCTTCAGCTGGAAGGCGGCAGCGTGGGCGTTGCCGCAGGCCAGCGCGCCGGCGATGCCGAGGGCCAGCACGGAAATGCGGGTGATGCTGTGGGCGTAATGCATGTTGCGCTTTCTCCGGAAAGACGTTGGTTGTTGTTGTTCGCAGCGTCGGCGGCAGCACCCCCCGGTCTGCCGGCGGTCGAACTCCCTTCCCGACATACGACGCCGTACTGGAATATAAGCACGCCTTTAACCCGGAAATAACGCTGCACTGCGGAAAAAGTTGNCGCGCTGCAGCGGACACGCTTGGTACCAATAGGCGATAGTTGCTGCATGTTCGTTTCACTGCCGTCACGCCGCAAACCCTCGATGCGCTGGGCGACGCCGCTGCTTTTCGCGGCGTTGTGGCTGGCATTCCTTTGGATGCTGGGGCGTCCGGACGAGGCGCGGCGCAGCCTCTGGCTGGCCTGGGGCGCCCTCGGGCGTGGGCTCGCCGGCGGCACGAATGCGTGGGACGCGTGGGTGGGAGCGCTTCAGGACGGTAGCGTATTGAGGCTGTTCACCGCACTCTTCCTGCACGCCGACTGGGCCCACCTGCTGGGCAACCTGGTGTTCCTGCTGATCTTCGGCCTGCCCGCGGAGCGGGCGATGGGCGCCTGGCGGTTCCTGCTGCTGTTCCTGGCCGGTGGCGCGATCGCCAACCTCGCCGCGGTGGTGGCGATCGACGACCCGTACCGCGCGGTGATCGGTGCCAGTGGCGCGGTTTCGGCGGTGATCGGCGCCTACCTCGCCCTGTTCCCCGGCGCGCGACTGGGCGTGGTGCTGCCGCTGGGGCTGTTCCTGGAATTCGTGCGCGCGCCGGCGTTCCTGCTGATCGGGATCTGGGCGGCGCTGCAGGTGGTGTTCGCCTATATCGGCCCGGCGTTCGGCGCGGTGGCCTGGGCCGCGCACGTGACCGGCTTCCTGTTCGGCGTGCTGTTCGCCCTGCTGGTGCGCGCGGGCATCGCCCGGCGGATGCGGCGGCAGAAGGGCTACTGACCGGCGGCCCTTGGAAAAACACGCGCCGCCCCCATCCTGCAGCCGTCCCAACAGCAACGCAGTTCCATGGCCAAGCCGCTGTACAAGGTCACCTTCCTCAACCACGGAAAGGTCTACGAGCTTTATGCCCGCCACGTCGGCGGCAGCTCGCTGTGGGGCTTCACCGAGGTGGGCGAGCTGGTCTTCGACCTGCACGAAGGCGTGGTGGTGGACCCGACCGAGGAGCGCCTGCGCGACGAGTTCGGCAACACGAAGGTGCTGCACCTGCCGATGCAGAGCATCATCCGGGTCGAGGAAGTCGAGCGGAAAGGCCAGTCGGCCATCCGCGACGCCGCCACCGGCGAGAAGGTGGTGACGCCATTCCCGCTGCCCGCCAAGCCGCGCTGAGCGCGGCCCGGCGGCTCAATCCCGGCGCGGCGCCGGCGCGGATGCGACGCCGGCCAGTTTCTTCAGCTCCGCCAGCGCGGCCGTGATCGGCGCATCGCCCGGCAGCGGCGAGCCCGGCTGGTATTCGTCGCCTTCCTCGTCGCCGCGCAGGTGGCCCGGCAGTGCCGCCTCGGTGACCGCGCGGATGGCGGTGGCAGGCACGGTGGCGCCGGTCAGCTTCGCGTCCGGCTGCAGCTCCACGTCCGGGACGATGCCGCTGGCCTGGATGGAGCGCCCGCTGGGCGTGTAGTAGCGCGCGGTGGTGAGCTTGACCGAATCGCCGTTGCCCAGCGGCAGCAGGGTCTGCACCGAACCCTTGCCGAAGGTGCGGCTGCCGACCACGCGGGCGCGGTCGTTGTCGCGCAGCGCACCGGCGAGGACCTCGGCCGCGCTGGCCGAGCCTGCATCCACCAGCACCACGACCGGGGCACCATGCAGGCGGTCGCCGGCGGTCGCATCGAAGCGGGTATCGCTGGCCGGCGCGCGGCCGCGGGTACTGACGATGGCGCCGCTGTCCAGCAGCTCGTCGGCCACCTGCACCGCAGCGGTCAGCAGGCCGCCAGGGTTGCTGCGCAGATCCAGCACCAGGCCGCGCAGCCTGCCGCCGGCCTGGGCCTGCAGGTCGTCCAGGTGCTTGCGGAAGTCGGCGCCGGTATCCGCCTGGAAGGTGCTCACCCGCACGTAGCCGTAACCGGGCTCGAGCATGCGGCTGCGGACGCTGGTGACGCGGATGGTCTCGCGCCGGATCTCCACGTCGAACGGCCGCTCGCGGCCCTCGCGCACGATGGTGATGGTGACCTTGGTCCCTGCGGCGCCGCGCAGCGGCTCGCTGCCTTCGACCTGGGCGATCGGCTTGCCGTCGATCGCCACGATCACGTCGCCCGCCAGGACGCCGGCGCGCGCGGCAGGGGTGCCGTCGATCGGCGCGACCACCTTCAGCGTGCGGTCCTGCTGCTGCTGCAGCTCCACGCCGATGCCCTCGTAGGCGCCGGTGGTCTGTTCGTCGAAGGACTCGGCCTCGTCTCGGTTGAGGTAGGCGCTGTGCGGGTCCAGGTCCAGCAGCAGGCCTTCGATCGCCGACTGCATCAGGAAGCGGTCGTCGACCGGATCGACGTAGGCCTCCCTGATCGCGCGGTACACGGCAACGTAGCGCTGGATCTCGGCCAGCGGGATCTTCGAACCACTGGCATCGGCCGCGTCGGGATCATCGGTGGCGGGCACCGGCGCGGCGTCGTCGCCCTCCTGCGGATGCCCGTGCGGTTCTTCCCCGTCTTCGGCCGGCTCCGCCTGCGGCGCGGGCAGTGGCGGTTCCTGCGGGGCAACCTGGGCCAGGCCGGCAAGCGGCATGGCGAGCAGCAGCAGGAAGGGCAGCAGGACGGGGGCAGGACGCATCGACGACTCCGGACGCGCGGACGGTGCGCGTCGGTCGATTATGCTGCACCGCGTTGTAAATGCGGCTTGAACCGCGCTCAGCGCCGCTGCAGCCACCCCGCCGGATCCACCGGCTTGCCGTCGCGGCGCAGCTCGAAGTACAGCGCCGGGCGCCCATGTCCGCCCGAAGTCCCCACGCGCGCCAGCGTGTCGCCCTTGCGCACGCGTTCGCCGACCTTCCGCAACAGCGCGTCGTTGTGCGCGTAGAGGCTCATGTAGCCGTTGCCATGGTCGACGATCAGGATCAGGCCGTAGCCGGTCATCCACTCGGAGAACACCACGGTGCCGTCGGCCACCGCAGTCACCGGCGCGCCGGCGGCGGTGCCGATCAGCACGCCACTGCTGGTGCGTCCGTCGGGCAGCTTGCCGCCGTAGCGCGCCAGCAGGTCGCCGCTGGCGGGCCAGCCGAGGCCGCCGACCTTGGGCGGCGGCGTGGCGGCGGCAACCGGGCCACGCGGCTTCGCGGGCTCTCCGCGCGATGCCTGCGCCTGCTCGCGGGCACGCTGCTCGGCGGCCCGCTTCTCGGCCGCGGCCCTCGCGGCGGCGGCGCGCAGGTTCTTCAGCAGCTGCTCCAGCGCCTGCGCATCCTTGCCCAGCGCCTTCTCGCGCTGCTGGCGGTCCTGGTACCGGCTGTCCAGGTCCCGCAGCAGGGCCAGGCGCTGGCCACGGTCCCGCTGCAGCTCCGCCAGCGTCTCCTGCTGCCTGGCGCGCAGCGATTCGAGTTCGGCACGACGCTGGGCGATGCCTTCCTCGACCGCGGAAAGCTCCGCCAGCGATTCCGACAGCGCCCGCACCTGGCGGGCGTGTTCGCGCTGGGCATAGCGGTGGTAGGCCAGGGCGCGCTGGGCGTCGGCGGCGCGGTCCTGCGCCAGCAGCAGCTTCAGCGGGGCCTGGCCACCCAGGGTGTAGGACGCGCGCAGCAGCCGGGCCAGGCGCTCGCGGCTGCCGGCCTGCTCGGCCCGCAGCTGGTCGCGGCGCCGTTCCAGCCCAGCCAGGGCCTGCGTTTCGCGCTGCAGCGCCTCCTCGGTCCCGGCCAGTTCGCGCTCGGCACGGCGCAGCTGCTCCTCGGCCCGGCGCAGGCGCGTCTCGGCCTGGCCGCGCTGGCCTTCCAGCCTGCGGCGTTCACGGGAGATTTCCTGCAGTTCGGCGCGAACCTTGCGCAGTTCGCGCTCGGCCGCGCCCGGGTCGCGGCGCTCCTGGGCCCCGATGGCGCCACAGGCCAGCGCCACCAGGACCGCCAACGACAGGCGCCATGCCCAGCGACTGGGCCGGGGCCCGGGCCCGGTGGACTGGCGACGCTCGCGCGGTTGGGGCACGCCTGGGGGATCCAGTGACTTCAGACAGGTGCGGATTGTAGCCAAGCGTGGTCCCATGGCGCGTACAGACGTCCAAGGANCCCGCCATGGCCCGTTTTCCTTTCCCAGCCATCGCGCTGTCCCTGCTGCTCGCCGCACCCGCGGCCTGGGCAGAGGACATCAGCAAGGTCAACGGCAGCATCGAGGTCTCCGCAGGCAAGGCCTATGGCGACCTGGATACGGTCAACGGCGGCATCTCGATCGGCGAACGGGCGCAGACCGGCGACGCGAGCACCGTCAACGGCGGCATCAAGGTGGGCGCCGGCGCCCGCGTGGGAAGCCTGGAAACCGTCAACGGCGCCATCCGCCTCGAGCGCGGCGTGCAGACCAGTGGCGGCATCGAGACCGTCAACGGCAGCATCTTCGTCGACCGCGGCAGCACCATCGGCGGCGGCATCGAGACGGTCAACGGCGCCATCGGCCTGGTCGAGACCCAGGTCAGCGGCGACATCGAGACCGTCAACGGCGATGTCACCGTGGGCATCGGCTCGGTCGTCGGGGGTGGCATCACCATCAGCCGCGCCTCCGGCTGGTTCCAGAGCACGCCGCGCCGCAAGCCGCGGGTGGTGATCGGCCCGCGCGCGGTGGTGCATGGTCCGCTGGAGTTCGAGCGCGAGGTGCGCCTGTACGTGCACCGCAGCGCCCGCACCGGCAAGATCACCGGCGCCGAGCCGGTCGTGTTCGATACCGACACCGCGCCGCAGGACTGATCCGCCCCGCCGCCCTCGCCGCGGCGCGCTTGCTTATAGAATCGGGACTCCGCCGTCCGCTACGGAGTCCCGATGTACCGCAAATCCATGATCGGCGTTGCCGTTGGTGCGTTGCTGCTGGCCGGCTGCGGCAAGCAGGCCGAGGCACCCACCGCAACCGCCCCCGATGCCTCCGCCACCGTCCCGGCGCCCGCATCCGACCATGCGTTCGACCCGGCGATCACCGCGGCCGACTTCGCCGAGCTGACCCGCACCCTGGCTTCCGACGAGTTCGAGGGCCGTGGCCCGGGCTCGGTCGGCGAGGAGCGTACTGTCGAGTACATCCGCGCGCAGATGCAGCGCATCGGCCTGCAGCCCGGCAACGGCGACAGCTACTTCCAGGAAGTGCCGATGGTGGAGACCACCGCCGACCCGGCTACCCGCCTGTCCATCAAGACCGGCGACCAGACCCTGGACCTGGCCTTCGGCAGCGACATGGTGGTGGGCACCCGCACCGGCGAGCCCCGGGTTTCCGTCCGCGACAGCGAGATGGTGTTCGTGGGCTACGGCGTGGACGCGCCCGAGCGCGGCTGGAACGACTATGCCGGCCAGGACTGGACCGGCAAGACCGTGGTGATGTTCGTCAACGACCCCGGCTTCCACNNCAACGACGAGAAGCTGTTCGACGGCCGCAAGATGACCTACTACGGCCGCTGGACCTACAAGTTCGAGGAGGCCGCNCGCAAGGGCGCNGCCGCNGCCCTGATCGTGCACGACACCNCCGGCGCCAGCTACGGCTGGGANGTGGTGAGGAACTCCTGGTCCGGCCCGCAGTACGACCTGCCGACCAGCGACGATCCCGATCCGCGCCTGCCGGTACAGGGCTGGATCACCGCCGACGTGGCCCGCAAGCTGTTCGCCTCAGCGGGCCTGGACCTGGACGAGGCCTACCGCAAGGCCGGCAAGCCGGGCTTCAAGCCGGTGCCGCTGAAGGCCACGCTGTCGGTCGACCTCAACAGCACCACCACCCGCAAGACCTCGCGCAACGTGGTCGGCGTGCTGCCCGGCGCCAGCCGCGCCGACGAGGCGGTGCTGTACATGGCCCACTGGGACCACCTGGGCAAGCACGAGGGCGAAGGCGACACCATCTACAACGGTGCCGTCGACAACGCCACCGGCGTGGCCGGCATCNTCGAGATCGCCGAGGCCTTCGCCAGCCAGGAGCAGCGCCCCGAGCGCTCGGTGGTGTTCCTGGCCGTGACCCTGGAGGAATCCGGCCTGCTGGGCTCCAGGTACTACGTCGCCCACCCGACCTTCCCGCTGGAGAAGATCGCGGGCGTGATCAACCTCGACGCCATGTCGGTGGCCGGCCGCTCGCGCGACTTCGTCGTCACCGGCATCGGCAGCTCGGAACTGGAGGACATCCTCAAGCCCATCGCTGCCATGCAGGGACGCCGCCTGGAGGGCGAGGCCTCGGTGCAGAGCGGCTTCTACTTCCGTTCCGACCACTTCAACTTCGCCAAGGCCGGCGTGCCTGCCCTGTACGCCAAGGGCGGCAACGACCTGGTGGAGGGTGGCAAGGCGGCCGGCAAGGCTGCCTCCGAAGCCTATGCCGGCAACTACCACCAGCCGTCGGACGAGTTCGATCCGTCCTGGAACCTCGACGGCGTGGTCGAGGACCTGGAAGCGCTGCACGCCGTCGGCCGCGAGCTCGCCGGCGGCGACCGCTGGCCGAATTGGTACGAGGGCAATCCGTTCAAGGCGACCCGCGACCGCATGATGCAGGCGCGCCAGCCTGCTACGGCACCGGCAGCGGCGCAGTAACTGCTCCGACGGACAGGAAAACAGAAGGCCGGCCGCGCAAGCGGCCGGCCTTTTGCTGTCGTGGGATGCTCGTGATTGGTGATTGGTGATTGGTAAGAAGGCGCCCATGCGACCGACATTCCCGATGGGTGCGTTGCCCGGATGGGTGGAGCGCACCATCCGCTGCGGTGACCGCGCGGGCGGGCGGCTCTGCCAACGCACTGCTCCGCCCGGCCGCAGGCCTTTCCCGGATGCGGCCTGCAGCCTTATCCGGGCTACGGCACTCGCTCCATCGAGGGGCGGGGAAAAGGCGCGGTTGAACGCGGAGCCGTGGTCGACCCGGTTCGAACGTCGTGGTACCGGGGCGGTGCAGGAGCGCGGTGCGTTGCCACGCGCTGCGGCATCTCCAGCAGGCTTGGGGGACGTGGCCTTCCGCGGATGCGGCCTTGTCCGGGTTACGCATCCGTCCCTGTTCGCCCCGGGACTCCGGGGCCCCGCGGTCGC
>Ga0065721_10051972_pt1 | contig 13036 bp, 15 predicted proteins | sample Mesricmetagenome_FD_59108 | JGI IMG/M metagenome (GOLD analysis project Ga0065721, IMG submission 59108) | Mesophilic microbial community from rice straw/compost enrichment Sample: eDNA_1 v2 (version 2) | ecosystem: Engineered > Solid waste > Grass > Composting > Bioreactor | place: USA: Davis... | reverse complement strand
GCTTGCGGCCCGCCGATTTCAGGGCCGTGCAGGTCGCGGTCATGGACCCGCACGACATGTGGGACGCGCGCGACGCCCAGGCGGCGAGTCTGAGGCCTGCACCCCTTCCGACAAAGACGCGCGGGCCAGAGGCTCCGGCCGTGGTCGAGACGGCGGCGACGCCTGCGCCGCGCATCGAGGCCGATCCTTCTTCTCCGGTCGTCCGCACGATCCAGCTGGGCGCCTATGGCGACGAAAAGGCCGCGCGCGCGGCCTGGGCCCGCCTGAGCCGCGCCGACGCCCTTTCCGGCCTGACGCCCGCCTTCGAGACCGTCGAGGTCGGCGGCCGCGTCCTGACCCGGCTGAAGGTCGCCACGGGAGAAGGCCGGTCCGCGGCGGCGATCTGCCAGGCGGCGGGCGTGGACGACCCGTGGTGCCGCCGCGCCGGCTGACATCCACAGCCGCGCCTTAACGCATCGTTGACGTTTGGGCCGCCTGGCCCGACTCTGAGCCTCTCCCCAGGTCGAACGTGAGTCGTTCGGCCGCCTGTAGAGGGTCTGCCATGACGCAGCCGCATGTGATCGTCCTCGGCAACGAGAAGGGCGGGGCCGGCAAGTCCACCCTGGCCATCCATATCGCCACCGGCCTGCTGCACGCGGGTCGCAAGGTGGCGATCATCGACCTGGACCTGCGCCAGCGGTCGATGCAGCGCTTCTTCGCCAACCGAGCCAGCTGGCTGGCCGCGAACGGCCACGACCTGCCCCAGCCCATCGTCCCGGACATGGGCGACGGCAAGGCCCTGGCCAAGGCGCCGGTCGAGGATCAGATCGCCGCCTTCGACCGCGCCTTCGCCGAAGCCGCGGCCCTGGGCGTGGATTGCATCCTGATCGACACGCCCGGCGGCGACACCGCGGCGTCGAACGCCGCCCACGCCCGCGCCGACCAGATCGTCACGCCAATGAACGACAGCTTCGTCGACTTCGACTTGCTGGGCGAGGTGGATCCGGTGTCGCTGGAGCTGCTGAAACCCTCCATCTATTCCGAAAGCGTCTGGGAGGCGCGCAAGCACCGGGCGATCAGCCAGGGCCGGCACGCGACCATCGACTGGCTGGTCGTGACCAACCGCCTGCAGGTCGCCGAGGCCCGCAACCGCAAGCGCCTGGAAGAGCGGATGAACAAGCTGGCCAAGCGGGTCGGCTTCCGCGTCGGCCCGGGCCTGCGCGACCGGGTGATCTATCGCGAACTGTTCCCCTTCGGCCTGACGGTGGCGGACCTGTCCAACGAGGTGCGGCCGGTGGCGGTGTCCCTGGCCCACGTCGCCGCCCGTCAGGAGCTGCGCGCCCTGATGAAGGCCATGGGGCTGGAGCAGGCGCTGAGCGACGCGGCCCTGGACGTGGCGGCCTGAAAAGTCTGAACCCACGATGGGCCTGATCGTCCTGGCCCTGGCGGCCGTCGCCCTGTGGGCCCTGGTGCGTCTGGGCCGGCAGACCGAGAAGCGGGGCCGCGCGCAATGGCGCGTCGCCGCGACCCTGCTGAGTTCCGTGTTGCTGGCCGGCGGCGCGCTGGCGGCCTTTCGCGGCGCCTGGCTGGCGGGCGGGGGCCTCGCGGCGGCGGGGCTCTATCTGGCCTGGAGCTCGCGCCATCGGCCGGTCGTGCGCTCGGAGCCGATCAGCGAGGCCGAGGCGCGCGCCGTGCTGGGCGTCGCGCCCGGAGCGAAGGAAGCCGAGATACGCGCCGCCTGGAAACGGGCGATGCAGCGCGCCCATCCGGACCAGGGCGGCACCGAGGGCCTGGCCGCGCGGGTGAACGCCGCGCGTGACCGCCTGCTGGGCCGGCGCTGATCTCAGCCGCCGAAGCCGCCTTCGTCGAGGAAGGCCTGCTCTTCCGGCGTCGTTTTTCGGCCCAGGCATCGGTTGCGATGCGGGAAGCGGCCGAAGCGGACGATGATGTCGCGGTGAATGCGGCCCCACTTCTCCAGCTCCGGGTCGCCGGCGGCCAGCCCCATGTAGCGGTCCTGATCCTCCAGCCGCTCGGAATGCTCGAACGGCAGAAGGACGAAGTTGCGCAGGTCCGAGGCGAAGGCCAGGTGATGGCCGCGCGCGACCGCGTCTTCGGCATACATCAGGGCCAGGGGATCGGTGGCGAACTGGTGCGCCGTTCCCCGGAAGCTGTTGCGGGGATACTGGTCCAGCAGCAGGATCAGGGCCAGCGCCCCTTCGGGCGCCTCGATCCAGTCGTCCAGTTCGCGCCGGGCGGCGGCCCAGTGAAGCGCGCGGCCGCTGTCGCGGAACAGGGTGTCGAAGGCCGCGTCCTTGGCGAACCACTTTTCGGGCCCAGCCTCTTTCCAGAAGGCGACGACGGCGGAAGGGGTTATGAGAACGGCCATGACCCAGACGCTATATGATCCGCTGCCCGTCTTCCACGACCACGACTGCGACCTGTCCCTGATTCGGGGGCGGCGCGTGGCCATGATCGGCTATGGCAGTCAGGGACGGACCCATGCGCTGAACCTGCGCGATTCGGGCGTCGCCGACATCGTGGTGGGCCTAAAGGCGGGATCGCAGACCCGCGCCCTGGCCCAGGCGGACGGCTTCCCCGTGACGACGGCGGCCGAAGCGGCGGCGGGTGCGGACGTCGTCGCCGTCATGGTCTCGGACGAGGCGCACCGCGACCTGTGGCGCGACGAGCTGGAGCCGAACATCCGACCCGGCGCCGCCCTGGTGTTCGCCCACGGCCTGTCGGTGCGATTCGGCCTGGTCCACCCGCGCGCGGACCTGGACGTCATCCTGGCCTCGCCCAAGGGGATCGGGCCCCGCATCCGCGACCTGTACGAGGCCGGGGAGGGGGTGTTCTGCCTGTTCGGCGTGCACCAGGACGCGACCGGCGGCGCCCACGCCCTGGGCCTGTCCTACGCCGCCGCCCTGGGCTGCGGCCGCAAGGGGATACTGGAGACCACCTTCCGCGACGAATGCGAAAGCGACCTGTTCGGCGAGCAGGTGGTGCTGTGCGGCGGGTTGGCGGAGCTGATCGACGCCGCCTTCATGAAGCTGGTGGAAGCCGGCTATCCGCCCGAGGTCGCCTGGTTCGAATGTTTCTACGAGACCAAGCTGGTGACCGACCTGATGTACCAGCGAGGCATCGCCGGCGCCTTCGCCAAGATCTCGAACACGGCCGAGTTCGGCGCCTATCTGACTGGGCCGCGCGTGATCGGCGAGGCCTCCCGCGCGGCGATGGACGAGGTTCTGGCCGAGGTGCGCAGCGGCGATTTCGTGCGCCGGCTGATGGCGGATCACGACGAAGGCTCGCCCGAACTGCTGCGGCGGCGCGGGGCGCTGCGGGGGCGGTTCATCGAGACCGTCGGCGCGCACCTGAACGCCGTGGCCGACGCCGCGAACGATGCCTGATCCTGAAAGGGAGGAGATGGTCGGAGTGGCAGGATTCGAACCTGCGACCCCTGCGTCCCGAACGCAGTGCTCTACCAGACTGAGCCACACTCCGACCGAGGAACGCCGGGGCGCTCCGAAGTGAGGACGCGGCTTATAGCGACGGGTTCCGGGGGCCGCAAGCACCGTTTTCGACCCGGCGTCGCGGCGGGCGAAAATAGTCCTGAACGAGGGTGTTGCATCCGAAAACGCCTTGGCGTATCTGACCGCCTCCGCCGCGCCGAGGCGCTGCGGACACCGGACCTGCTGGGGAATGGTGTAATGGTAACACTGCGGTTTTTGGTACCGTCATTCTAGGTTCGAGTCCTAGTTCCCCAGCCACGGCCCTCACTGCATTTGAGCGCCTTCGAGCCCCTCCACGCGGGGTGGGTTTTACAGCGGGTTTTACAGTTGCCCGTCTGTTCCAGCCCTCTTCGAGCCGTGCGATCATGCCCAACCCGATAGCTTCGCCGGTGACGTAGCGGCGGGCGATCTCCTTCACCCGATCCAGCTCCCAGCCCAGGATGGTGGCGACATCGTCGAGCGGCAGGCCCGCCCGGATGAAGTTCGTCGCCGCCGTGCCCCGCAGGTCATGAAACCGCAGCCCTTCAAGGCCGGCCGTCGCGCCCGGTCCGTTGCGAGCCCTGGCGGCGTCGTCCGCGTCCACTCGGGCCCGCCTGACCCCGCTGTCGAGCCCGTTGCCGGGCGGCGTCCACGGTTCGCCCTCCGATGTAGCCAGAACGGTCGGACAGGCACCGCGTTCAAGCTCATCCAGCACAGCGCGCACGTCTTCGGTGATCGGGATCACCACCGTCTTGCGACCCCGGCTTTTGCCCGTCTGCCAGATGATGGCGCTGTCCTTCACGGCGCTCCAGGGCAGGGCGATGAGATCGTTCTTGCGGAGGCCGGTGACCGCCGCCAGCCGGATGGCCGCAGCCACCGGCGGATCGGCATGCGCCAGGATCGTCTGAAGATGATGAGGCTCCCAGATGATCTCCGCTCGGTTGACCTCATAGATGCGGGGAAAATTCGCTACCGGATTAAGGGCTAGTTCGCCGCGGTTCACAGCCCAGTTGAATACCAGAGACAGAGCGCCCAGCAGCTCGTCGGCCGTCTTCGGCGTGGCGGCGCGCCGGTCTCGCCACCCGAGCAGGAAGGATCGGGCCTTGGGAGCAGTGAGCGCGTTCAGCGTCAGTTCGCCGAGTTCCGTGCGCACGACGTCGAGGTGCTTTCGACGATCGACCTTGGTGCGGGGGGCCAGACTGCGGTCCACGGTCATCAGTTCGAGATAGCGGGTGATGAGCCCGTAAAGCGTCAGATGATCGACCGGCCGCTTCTCGGGTCTCGCCTGGGTCCGGTAGGCCGCCGCCGCAGTCGGCGCCTTGCGGGTGACCTCGCGCGCCAGCGACCTCGGATTGGAGGCCGCAGCCGCCAGGATCTGCGGACCGCCGCGCCACGCGTACCAGTATTCAAAGACCCGGTTCGCCTTGGCGCGCCGGACCCTATGCACGCCCGGCAACATCCGGGTGATCGGCAATGAATCGGTCGAGTTCGGCATCGGCCTCGTTCACCTTAGGTTCTCCAGAAGAATCCAGACCGGCGAGCCGGTCAAGATGGGCGTCCAGGGCCTTGCGGTCATAACGCCGTCGCGCGCCGAGACGCACGTGACCGAAGCTCAGCTTGCGGACAGTCGCCGCCGGCAGCCGGAGATAGTCGGCGGCTTCCTGCTCTGTGAGGAGGCGGGGCTCCATGGGCTGCTCCATCGGAATGATCGGGGTTCGGCTTCCGAGACGCTCGGGAGGCCGCCGGACCCTGACGAATCAGAGCCCCGCGCGCGTCCGCGCACCATCCCGCAGGTCTCCGGTGCGAGGTCTGAGGAGAGCCCGCTTGAGTGTCCGAAGAGCAGACTCCGGTGGACCCTCGCGCCGAGCTCGCATCGATGCGACCGTTTCCGGCGTGGTCGTGGTCGATGAATGGCTTCCGCCCTTCGGGGAGAGCCCCCTTTGGGGTATGGAGGGAGGGGGACGTCGTAATGGTGCGTCGAATCATTCCCAGAGGCAGAATGACGTCATGTCCTATCGGTTGATCGATCTCTTCTCAGGTGCGGGCGGTATGTCGCTCGGTTTCCGTCAGGAAGGCATCGAGCCGATCCTTGCTCTGGACAACGACGCCGCCGCCGTGGAGACGCACAAGGCGAACTTCCCCGGCGAAGCCTACTGCGCGAACATCGAGGAGTGGCTGCTCACGGCCGATATCCCCGAAGCGGACGTCGTGATCGGCGGTCCGCCCTGCCAGGGCTTCAGCCTGCTCAACAAGAAACGCGACGGTGACAGCCGCAGGGCTCTGTGGGAGCCCTATCTCGAGATCGCCAATCGATCGAACGCCCGAGTCTTCATCATGGAGAATGTGGCGGAGCTGTTCCGGTCCCCGGAGTTGGACGCCATCCGCGCCAAGGCGGCTGAGTTCGGTTTCGAGACCAAGGCGGCGATCGTCAATGCGGCCGACTACGGCGCGCCGCAGACCCGGCGCAGGACCATCGTGGTCGGATGGCGGCGCATCGCCGAGCCGGACTTCCCACCGCGTCCGACCCATGCCGAACCGAACAAGGGACTGAACCTTCCGCCGTGGCGGACGGTGCGTCAGGTCATCGGCGACCTTCCCAAGCCGATCGGTACAGAGATCGGCGTCGGCGCGCCCATGGACCTGCACTTCGGCCGCACGCCGACCGCCCGCAGCATCGCGCGCTACAAGGCCGTGCCGCCGGGCGGCAACCGCTTCGATCTTCAACGCAATGCGCCGGAGCTGACGCCGGACTGCTGGGTCCGCAAGACCTCGGGTGGGACCGACCTGTTCGGCCGGCTCTGGTGGGACCGTCCCTCCGTCACCATCCGCACGGAGTTCTTCAAGCCCGAGAAGGGCCGCTATCTGCACCCGGATCAGGACCGGCCGATCACACACCGGGAAGCGGCGCGTCTGATGGGCTTCCCCGACGACTTCACCTTCGTCGGCAACAAGACCCAGATCGCCCGGCAGATCGGCAACGCCGTGCCCCCCGCCCTGGCGGCCGCATTGGGGCGCATGGTGATGCGCATGCTCAATCCGCTGGCGATGAGCGCCTGACGCCTTGAGCGACCCGCTTCCCCTCCTGCCGATCGACCGTTCCAACGAAGTCGCACGGCTCAAGGACATGCTGGACGCCTTCGCCGCGCGGCTGGAAGGCGCCGACCTGCGTGATCAGGTGCGAAGCCTGGTCCCGGTCTTTCATGAACTGCGCGCTCTGGGCGTAAGTCTTCTGCCCGAAGCGACCAGCTCGGCCCGCGAGCGGATCATCGCCTATCTGCGGCGCTATCCCATGACCCTGATCGAAGGGGACGAGCTGCTCGTCGTCTCCGGGATCGGCGAATGGGCCCGGCGCGTGCGCGAACTGCGCGTGCAGTTCGGCTGGTGGATCTACACCGGCATGACGCTGAGGGAGCTGGCTGAAGAGAACACCGAGGCCGCCGAGGATCTCGCGGCCGCATTGGGCGTAGCGTTGGACGCGGTCCGTCCCGACCACTATTTTCTCGCCCGCGCCGACCAGGACCGGGACGCCGCGCACCGCTGGAACCTGCTCAACACCATCCGCAAGCAGAAGCTCGGAGTGAAGGCCAAGATCCTGGCGTATCTGCGGGCCAATGTCGGCACGCCGGTGACGCTCGAGGAGCTGCGCTACCTCGCGGGCGACAAAAGCGAATGGGCCCGTCGTGTCCGGGAGCTCCGCACCGAAGAGGGTTGGCCCATCTTCACCCGTATGCAGGGACGTCCGGATCTGCCCGTGGGAAGTTATGTCCTGGATGAAGACAAGCAGGCTCCCGAGCACGATCGGCGAATTCCCGACGACGTGCGCGTCGCCGTCCTTGAGCGCGACGGCTTCGCGTGCCGTCACTGCGGTTGGACGCGGGATCAACTCCGCACCGAAGACCCCCGCAAGTTCCTCGAGCTGCACCATGTGACGCATCACAAGGACGGCGGAGCCAATACGGTCGGGAATCTGGTGACGCTATGCAACGTCCACCACGATCAGGTGCATGCCGGAAAACTGGTCGCCCCGGACCCTTCACGGGCCGACTGACGGTGGCCGACAGGCTCGACCCCGTGCGCCGAAGCGCCAACATGTCGAAGATCCGAGGTCGGGACACCGCTCCGGAAGTCCGCGTCCGACGCATCGCCCACCGCATGGGACTGCGTTTCCGCCTCCACCGGAAGGATCTCCCGGGACGGCCCGATCTCGTTTTTCCGAAACACCGGCTCGTAGTCTTCGTCCACGGCTGCTTCTGGCACCGGCATCCCGGATGCTCCCGCGCCAGCACTCCTTCGACCCGCGTCGAGTTCTGGCAGGCCAAGTTCGCGGCCAATGTGGAGCGGGACGCCCGCCAGATCGCCGCACTCGAGGCCGACGGCTGGCGCGTTCTGGTGCTGTGGGAGTGCGGACTGAAAGACGAGGCCGTCATCGAAGGGGCCCTTAGGGAAGCCGTCTTCGCGCAGGCCGCCGCTTCCGATAGTGTTCCGCCCGAGGAGACGACGTCATGACCACGCCCCGCTTGCCGGACGGCGATTACCCCTTCGCCGACGCACGCTTTCCCCTTTCGGAAATGGCGATGATGGAGGCTCCGGCCGATCTCGAGCGACTGCTGCGCAAGGCCGCTGAGGAGAATGGGATGGAGATCATCCGCGACGATCCGGTCGAGCTGACGTGCCGGGCGCCGGGATTTCCCGATGCGACCTTCCTGGCCTGGCTCCCGTCCGACAACGGGCGGCTGCATATTCTCGCTCCTAAGGATCAGGTGCGCGGCAGGGCCTGATCCTCGTAAGTTTGTTCTCCGCAGGCCGACAGCGCGGCCGCTTGGGATCGGGCTATGGCCCTCATGACTGCAGATCGTCCATGAGAGCCAGCATCTCGCGCAGCTTGTCGCGCGCGCCGGACAGCCGACGGGCCGTGACCAGTTCCTGACGTCCGGCAATCTGCAGGACGATCTCCAGAACTTCATCGGAGCGTCCCATGAGGATGACGAGATTTTCGCCGTTCGGCGCATTGCGGGCTTCGAACCAGTTCCGCACGGCGCGTTCGTTCGCCCCCGTGATGCGGACAACCTGTTTGACGGCCCCGGGCACGGCGCCAAACTCCCGGCGGAGCGCGCCGGCGATGGCTTCGGCGAAGCGGTCGACGCCGCCGGACGTGCCGGATTGAAGAAAACTTCTTCCGGATTCCGACCGAAGTTTTCGGTCGTTCTGCGTAGACGACATTCAGGGCTCCCGGCCGCTAGCTTGACTGGAAAGTCAACTGACGAGGACCTGAGACGCCCGAGAAGGCGTCCGACCCTGAATGACCCAGACCGAAGACAGCCGCGCGGGCGCCCGACCCGCGCGCATGATCCGCGCCGCCCAGTATGTGCGGATGTCGACCGAGCACCAGAAATACTCGACCGAGAACCAGGCCGAGATCATCGCCCGCTACGCCGCCCAGCGGGGGTTCGAGATCGTCGAGACCTATGCCGACAACGGCAAGAGCGGGCTGCGGCTGGATGGTCGTGACGCCCTGAAGCGGCTGATCGCCGACGTGCAGGCCGGGCGGGCCGACTTCGAGGTGGTGCTGGTCTACGACGTCAGCCGCTGGGGCCGGTTCCAGGACGCCGACGAGAGCGCCTACTACGAGTTCCTGTGCCGCGAGGCGGGCATCAGCATCCACTACTGCGCCGAGCAGTTCGAGAACGACGGCAGCCTCAGCGCCACCATCATCAAGAGCATGAAGCGGGCCATGGCCGGCGAGTACAGCCGCGAGCTCTCGGTCAAAGTCTTCACCGGCCAATGCCGCCTAATCGGCCTGGGCTACCGCCAGGGCGGACCGGCCGGCTACGGCCTGCGGCGGCAACTCGTCGACGAGCAGCGACGGCCCAAGGCGACGCTGCTGCGCGGCGAGCACAAGAGCCTGCAGACTGATCGGGTGGTCCTGACGCCGGGTCCGGCCGAGGAGATCGATCTTGTTCAGCGCATCTATCGGATGTTCGTCCTGAACCGCCGTTCCGAGCGCGAGATCGCCGCCCTCCTGAACGGCGAAGGGCAGGTGACGGACCTTGGTCGCCCGTGGACGCGCGGGGTCGTCCACCAGATCCTCACCAACGAGAAATACATCGGCAACAACGTCTACAACCGTGTCTCCTTCAAGCTGAAGAAGAAGCGCGTCACAAATACGCCGGACATGTGGGTGCGGGCGGACGGGGCCTTCGAGGGCATCGTCGACCCGGACTTCTTCGCGGCGGCCCAGCGCATCATCGCCGAACGCTGCCGCCGTTACACCGACGCCGAGATGCTGGAGCGGCTGACCGAACTGCTCGAGCGCCGCGGCTGCCTGTCGGGCCTGATCATCGACGAGCTTGAGGACATGCCGTCAAGCTCCACCTATCGCCAGAGGTTCGGCAGCCTGATGCGGGCCTATGAACTGGTCGGTTGGTCGCCCTCGCGCGACTATCGCTATCTGGAAACCAACCGCTTCCTGCGCACCTTCCATCCGGAGGTGGTGTCCGGGACGGTCGCGCAGATCGAACGCCTGGGCGGCGCGGTCCGCGTCGATCCGGTCACCGATCTGCTCACCATCAATGAGGAGTTCACCGCCTCACTGGCGATCGTCCGCTCGACCCGGACCGCGTCGGGCGACCTGCGCTGGAAGATCCGTCTTGACGCGGGCCTGAAGCCGGACATCACCATCGCCGCGCGGATGGACGGGACCAACGCCGCCGTCCGCGACTATTATCTACTGCCCTGGATCGACCTGGGGCCGCAGGACCGGGTCCGGTTGGCCGAGACCAATGGCGTGTCGCTCGACGCCTACCGGTTCGACGACCTCGAGCGCTTCTTCGAGCTCACCGGGCGCGCCACCCTGAGGAGCGCCGCATGACCCCGGCTGTCCCTGAGATCCGCTCCGTCCCGGTGTCGGCCATCACCATTCTCAATCCGCGTGTTCGTAACCGGCGTATCTTCGACGAACTGGTCGCCAGTATCGCCAACCTGGGTCTCAAGAAGCCGATTACGGTCAGTCCCCGCGAGGACGGCGGCTACGACCTGATCTGCGGTCAGGGCCGGCTGGAGGCCTACATCGCGCTCGGCCAGGCTGAGATACCGGCCGTGATCGCCGAGGCCACGCCCGAGGACTGCTTCGTCATGAGCCTCGTCGAGAACCTCGCCCGTCGCCAGCATCGGCCCCTGGACCTGGTCCGTGAGATCGGCGCCCTGAAGACGCGCGGCTATTCCACCCAGGAGATCGCCGCCAAAACGGATTCCAGCGCCGAATGGGTCTGGGCCATCTGCTTCCTGCTCGACAACGGCGAGGAGCGGCTGATCAACGCCGTCGAGCGCGGGCTCATCCCGCCTTCGGTCGCGGTGGAGATCGCCAAGGCGGGGGAAGGGGAGGTGCAGGCCGCCTTGGCCGACGCCTATGAGCAGAAGGCCTTGCCGGGAAACCAGGTGCTGGCGATCCGCCGGATCATCGAACAGCGTCGCACCAGCGGCAAGGCCGGGATCAGCGGCTCGCGCGGGCCGAGGCCCAACCGGCCGGTGACGGCCGACGCCCTGGTGCGGGCCTACCGCCGCGAGACCGATCGCCAGAAGCTGCTGGTGAAGAAGGCGTCCCTGGCCCAGAGTCGTCTGCTGTTCGTCGTCAACGGACTGCGTCAGCTGCTGGACGACGACCACTTCGTCACCCTGCTGCGCGCCGAGGCCATGCATACCCTGCCCCGGCCGCTGGCCGAGCGGCTGGGCCGGGCGGAGGGCTGAGATGGACAAGCCCGTCAAAGCCGCCTTCGAGCGCGACCTTCGGGTCATCCCGGTCGAAGACATTCTGCCGATGCGGCAGGTCGAAGATCGCGTGCTGCGTTCGGTCAAGTACCGACGCATCGCCCGCTCCGTCGCCGAGGTTGGTGTGATCGAGCCCCTGGTGGTCGCGCGGCCGCGCGGGCAGGGGCCTTGGATGCTGATGGACGGCCATGTCCGGCTGTCGATCCTCAAGGAGCTGGGAGAGCGGGACATCCGCTGTCTGGTGTCTGATGACGACGAGGCTTTCACCTACAACCGCCGGGTCAACCGGCTGGCAACCATCCAGGAACACTACATGATCGTGCGCGCCCTGGACCGCGGCGTCCCGGCCGAAAAGCTCGCCCGGGCGCTGGACGTGGACGTCAAGGCGATCCAGCGCAAGCGCGACATGCTCTGCGGGATCTGCCCGGAGGTGGTCGAACTGCTGAAGGACCGCTCGGTCAATCCGTCCACCTTCACCATGCTGCGCAAGATGCGGGCGGTCCGCCAGATCGAGGCGGCCGAGCTTATGATCTCGGCGGGCAACTTCACCGGCTCCTATGCCCGCGCCCTGTTGGCCGCGACCCGGCAGTCGGACCTGGTCCAGTCCCACAAGCCCAAAAAGATCGGCGGCATGACGCCGGAGCAGATGGCGCGGATGGAGCGCGAGATGGCGTCGCTCACCGCCGACTTCAGAACACTGGAGGCCTCCTACGGCGATGATGTTCTGCATCTCGTCATCGCCTCCGGCTACCTGTCGCGGCTGGTCGCCAATCCGGCGATCGAGCAGTGGCTTGCCGCGCGTCATCCGGAAATCCTCTCAGGCTTCCGCTCGATCATCAGCGTGGCCTCCTTGGACGCGGCGGCCGCCGACGATGACGACGACGAAGCAGGATCATCTTCCGAGGACGATGCCGCCGACCTGGCCTCTCCATGGTCGGCGCCCCGACCGGAGGCGGGGCCTTCCGATCAGGTTTAGGGCTGAGGGCTCCGGTCTTGTGCGCGCCAAGGTTCATTGCAGCGCCCTATGGGTGTGAAGCGTGGGTGACGGCGCTGGGGTAGAAGGGGGATGCTGCGCACGATTCCTCTCCTGCTGATGCTGACCGCCTGCGTGCCGGCCGAGCCGGATCTTGCGGGACGCGCCTCGGTGATCGACGGGGACACACTGGAGATCCACGGGCAGCGCGTCCGGCTCTGGGGCGTGGATGCGCCCGAGGGCCGACAGACATGTGGAGCCCCGGACGGCGGGACATGGCGGTGCGGGACCGCGGCGGCGAATGCGCTCGACGCGCGGTTGCGGGATCAGGTGGTCCGCTGCTTCGAGCGGGATCTGGACCGCTATGGCCGCATGGTCGCCGACTGCCGCATGGGGGATGAGGACATCGGCGCCTGGCTGGTCCGAGAGGGCTGGGCGCTCCGTTACGCCGATTATGCCGGGACAGCCTATCTGACAGAGGAGATGGCCGCGCGTCGCGCGCGGCGCGGCGTCTGGGGCGGAACGGTGGAGGCGCCCTGGGAATGGCGTCACCGCCGGCGACAGTAACACGCGCGGCTTTGGGGCAGACTGATCGGCCGCCCCCTTCGACCTTGCTGTACGCCGTGGTCACCCGATCAGGTTAAAGGCTAAGGGCTCCGCCCTCGCGCGCGCCAGGGTCCGCGGCTCCGCCGCCGGACCGGCCGGTCTCCCCGGCCTTCCGCGCCGGCGAAGAGGGCGACGGCGCGCACGGGCTCGAGGCTTGTGCAGGCCGGGCGATCCCCCTCCGGCCGGTCCGCCCTGGCCCTTGCTACCCCGGTCTCGCCGACGGGCAGGG
>Ga0065721_10051971_pt1 | contig 13037 bp, 9 predicted proteins | sample Mesricmetagenome_FD_59108 | JGI IMG/M metagenome (GOLD analysis project Ga0065721, IMG submission 59108) | Mesophilic microbial community from rice straw/compost enrichment Sample: eDNA_1 v2 (version 2) | ecosystem: Engineered > Solid waste > Grass > Composting > Bioreactor | place: USA: Davis... | reverse complement strand
GCCGGCGCTGGCGCGCTTCGAGGGCGTGGTCACGGCCATCGACAGCCGCCGCCTGGCGCGCCTGGCCGCGCTGGCCGGCGCGCCCAACGTGGCCGAGGCCGGGCTGGAGCTGCACGTGAAGCTGGGCCAGCGCGTGGCGCCGGGGCAGCCGCTGCTGACCCTGCACGCGCAGGCGCGCGGCGAGCTGGAGTACGCCCGGCAGTACCTGGAGGCTTATCCGGTGTTCGGCGTGGCGGACGAGGCCTGACGCGGCCGGCCCTGGGCCAGCATCAAGACATCGCCCAGCTCGACAAGTGGCTGCAGGCGCACCAGTAAACCCGGCTCACTGCCCCAGGTCGTCCAGGATCGGGCACTCCGGCCGCTGGTCACCGTGGCAGCAGCTCACGAGCTGCTGCAGCGTCTGCTTCATGGCCGCCATCTCCGCGATGCGCCGCTCCAGGTCCGCCACGTGCGCCTGCGCGATGCGCTTGACCTCGGCGCTGCTGCGCCGGCGGTTCTGCCACAGCCGCAGCAGCTCGGCGATCTCGGCCATGCTGAAGCCCAGGTCGCGCGCGCGGCGGATGAAGCGCAGCGTGTTGACCTCGGTCTCTCCGTACTGGCGGTAGCCGGCCTCGGTGCGCCGCACGTGCGGCAGCAGGCCCAGCGATTCGTAGTGCCTCACCATCTTGGCCGACACGCCCGAGCGCGCGGCGGCCTCGCCGATGTTCAGGAATGCCGTGGCGGTGCCGGTGTTCGTGCTCATGCTGTCCTCTTGTCGCGGCGGTGCCGGCGGCGGCCGGCCCGATGCGCCGCCATTGTGCGCAGCCGCGCATACAGGCGCCGTCGCCACGCGGCGCAGCTGCGACAACCGGCGATGCGCTCTGACGCAGCGGGCGGGAACACCACGTGCAAGCGTCGCGGCGGCATGACGCCGGTGCCGGCTGATGCCGGTCAAGCCGCCACGCCCGCCGTTGCCGGGCGCGGCTTGCAAAATCAGGCCGCGTCCCTGCACCGCCCGGAGGCCCGGCCATGCCCACCCCTGTCCTGGACAAGAAGCAAACCTTTTCCATCTGGTACCTGCTCGGCGCCCTGTTCCTCATCAGCCTGCTGCAGGACGTCATCGGCGCGCGCCACACGCTCACGCTCTCCTACAGCGAGTTCAAGCAGGCCGTCGTGGCCGGCGGCGTGCAGGACCTGGTGCTGGCCGAGGGCATGGCCGAGGGCACGCTCAAGCCCGACGCGCTGGAGAAGGTGCTGCCGCCGGACAAGCTCGAACGCCTGCGGACCGACGGCGGCGAACAGCGCTTCGTCACCGTGCTGGTCGATGACCCGACGCTGGTGCCGCAGCTCGACGCGGCTAAGGTGCGCTACGGCAGCGTGCGCCGCAGCACCTTGCTGCCGCTGCTGCTGTCGTGGGTGGCGCCGGCGCTGGTGTTCTTCGGCATCTGGTGGTTGCTGATGAAACGCATGGGCGGCCCCGGCGGCGCGGGCGGGCTGATGTCCATCGGCAAGAGCAAGGCCAAGGTTTACCTGCAGCAGGAAACCGGCGTCACCTTCAAGGACGTCGCGGGCATCGACGAGGCGCGCGACGAGTTGATGGAGGTGGTGGAGTTCCTCAGGACGCCCGAGCGCTACCGGCGCCTGGGCGGCAAGATCCCCAAGGGCGTGCTGATCGTGGGCGCGCCGGGCACCGGCAAGACGCTGCTGGCCAAGGCGGTGGCGGGCGAGGCCGGCGTGCCCTTCCTCTCGCTCAGCGGCTCGGAGTTCGTGGAGATGTTCGTGGGCGTGGGCGCCGCGCGCGTGCGCGATCTCTTCGAGCAGGCCGCGGCCAAGGCGCCGTGCATCGTGTTCATCGACGAGCTCGATGCCCTGGGCCGGGCGCGCAGCCCCGGGCTGATGGGCGGCGGGCACCAGGAGCACGAGCAGACGCTCAACCAGCTGCTGGTGGAGATGGACGGCTTCGACACCAGCAACCGCGGCGTCATCATCATGGGCGCCACCAATCGCCCCGAGATCCTGGACCCGGCGCTGTTGCGCCCGGGGCGCTTCGACCGGCACGTGTCCATCGACAAGCCCGACATGAAGGGCCGGCGCCAGATCCTGGACGTGCACGTGAAGAACGTGAAGCTCGCGCCCGCGGTGGACCTGGACTCCATGGCCGCGCGCACCCCCGGCTTCGCCGGCGCGGACCTGGCCAACCTGGTCAACGAGGCCACGCTGCACGCCGCGCGCCGGGGCAAGGACGCGGTGGACATGCAGGACTTCGAGCAGGCGCTGGACCGCATCGTGGCCGGCCTGGAGAAGCGCAACCGCGTCATGAACCCCGAGGAGCGCCGCTTCGTGGCCTACCACGAGGCCGGCCATGCGCTGGTGGCCGAGTACCGCGCCAGCGCCGACCGGGTGGCGAAGGTGTCGATCATCCCGCGCGGCATCGGCGCGCTGGGCTACACCCAGCAGTCGCCCACCGAGGACCGCTACCTGCTGCGCCGCAGCGAGCTGCTGGACCGGCTGGACGTGCTGCTGGGCGGGCGGGTGGCGGAGGAACTGGTCTTCAACGACATCTCCACCGGCGCCGCCAACGACCTGCAGCGCGCCACCGACATGGCGCGGCACATGGTGACGCAGTACGGCATGAGCGAGGCGCTGGGGCTGGCGACCTGGGAGGCCTCGCCGCGCGCCGCCTTCCTGGGCGTGCCGGGCGCGCCGGAACAGCGCGAGTGCAGCGAGCGCACGGCCGAGGCCATCGACGCGGAGGTGCAGCGGCTGCTGGAGGAGGCGCGCGTCCGCGTCCGCGCCACGTTGACCGAGCACCGATCCCGGCTCGAAGCCCTGGCGCAGCTGCTGCTGGAAAAGGAAACCGTGGACCGCGGGATGCTGGAGTTCGTGCTGGCCGGGGTGAAGGTGGAGCAGGGGAAGGCGGCGGGGGTGGAGGCTTGATCTCCGCTTGTCCTGCTCACTGAAATAACTTCGTCACACCCGCGAAGGCGGGTGTCCACGAACGCCGGGCGGCATCCCGGCTGGCGTGGATGCCCGCCTTCGCGGGCATGATGGAGTTGGGTGCGCGGCGTGTCGGCTTTCGGCTGCTGCAAGAACCTTGCAGGCGAGCCGCGCAAGCCGGGCCCCGGGCCCGGCGCCAGCGCTGCGCTGGCTCACCCGTTGGCCGGCAGCGCCACCAGCCGCGCCGCGTCCTGCGCGGCGACGCGGCCTTCGTCGGTGGGCACCACCCACACCTGCACCGCGCTGTCGTCGGCGTGGATGGCCATGGCTTCCTCGCCCGTGGCGCGGGTGTTGGCCTGCGCGTCCAGCTTCACGCCCAGGTAAGCCAGCTTGTCGGCCACGCCGGCGCGCAGCCGCGCGTCGTGCTCGCCGATGCCGCCGCTGAAGGCCAGCACGTCCAGCCCGCCCAGGCAGGCCGTGAGCGCACCGGCCTCGCGCACCACGTGGTAGGCGAACATGTCGATGGCCAGCCGCGCGTCCGCGCTGTCGCTGTCGTGCAGCCGGCGCATGTCGGCCGTCAGCCCCGAGACGCCCAGCAGGCCGCTTTCCTTGTAGAGCAGCTTCTGGATGCGGTCGTGCGTCCAGCCCTGCTCCATCAGGTACAGCAGCACGCCCGGGTCGAGCGTGCCGCAGCGCGTGCCCATCATCAGGCCCTCCACCGCGGAGAAGCCCATGGTGGTGGCGATGCTGCGGCCCTCGCGCGCGGCGCACAGGCTCGCGCCGTTGCCCAGGTGCGCCATCAACAGCCGGCCCTGGGCCGGCGCGCCGTGGCGCAGCAGCTCGCCCAGGATGAACTGGTACGACAGGCCGTGGAAGCCGTAGCGGCGCACGCCCTGCTCGCGCAGCGCCTTGGGCAGCGCGAAGCTGTACTCGACCTCGGGCAGCTGGGCGTGGAAGGCGGTGTCGAAGCAGGCCACCTGCGGCAGCCCGGGCAGCACGCGCATGAAGTTGCGGATGCCCGCCAGGTTGTGCGGCTGGTGCAGCGGCGCCAGCGGGCACAGCGGCTCCAGCGCCTTGAGTACCTTCTCATCGACCAGCACGCTCTCGCGGTAGTGCGCGCCGCCGTGCACCACGCGGTGCGCCACGGCCTCGATGCGCAGCGTGGAGCCGGCGCTGGTCTCGGTCTCCAGCAGCTCGCTCAAGCTGACCAGCGCCTGCGCGAACGGGTCGGCGCCGGCGGAGAGCTCGCGCTGCTGGCGCCGCGTGCCCACGCTCCAGCTCAGCCGCAGCTGCCCCTGGGGCTCCAGCCCCTCGAAGCTGCCGCTCATCAGGGCCGGCTGCACCTCGCCGTCGTGCAGCGGATAGACGGCGAACTTCAGCGTCGAGGAGCCGGCGTTGACGGAAAGGACGCTCATCGCTTCAGCCCTCCTTGTGCCAGTTCTTGCGCGCGTGGTCGCGCCGCGCGTTGTGCGCCACCAGCTTGGCCAGCAGCGCCGAGGCCACGCGCGCGTCCGGGCCGTCGGCGCGGCTGGTCAGCGCGATGGGCACGCGCGCGCCCAGCACCACGCCGGAGCCGCTGGCGCCGGCCAGGTACTCCAGCTGCTTGGCGAGCATGTTGCCGGCCTCCAGGTCGGGCACGGCCAGGATGTCCACGTCGCCGGCCACGGGCGATTCGATGTGCTTGATCGACGCGGCCTGCGCCGAGATCGCGTTGTCGAAGGCCAGCGGGCCGTCGAGCACGCCGCCGTTGATCTGGCCGCGGTCGGCCATCTTGCACAGCGCCGCGGCGTCCAGCGTGGAGGGCATGGCCGGGTTGACCGTCTCCACCGCCGCCAGGATGGCGACCTTGGGCTTCTCGACGCCCATGGTGCGCGCGAAGTCGATGGCGTTCTGGATGATGTCCTTCTTCTCCAGCAGCGTGGGCTGGATGTTGAGCGCCGCATCGGTGATGAGCAGGGGCTTGCGGTACAGCGGCACGTCGAAGCGGAACACGTGCGACATGCGCCGGCCCGTGCGCAGCGCCTTCTGCCCCAGCACGGCGTGGATGAGCTCGTCGGTGTGCAGGCTGCCCTTCATCAGCATCTCCACCTCGCCCTTGGCCGCCAGCTCGGCGGCCTTCTCGGCCGCGGCCTCGGAGTAGGGCGTGTCGATGATGCGCACGTCGCCCAGCTCGATGCCGGCCTCCTGCGCCACGTGGCGGATGCGCAGCTCCGGGCCGATGAGCACCGGGTCGATCAGGTCGAGCTTGGCCGCGTCCATGGCGCCGGAGAGCGAGTCGGCGTCGCAGGGGTGCACCACCGCGCACTTGGCCGCGGGCATGTCCGCGCCCAGCGCCAGCAGCGCGCGCAGCCGCGCCTGGGCGTCGAAGAGGTGGATCTTGGGCGCCTTGTCGCGCGGCAGCTTGACCTTGGCGGTGGGCGGGAGCACGCGCGCCTTGCCGTAGAGCACGCACGCGCCCTTCTGGTTCACGACCTCGCAGTCGAGTTCGATGCGCTTCTTGGCGTCGTCCTTGGTCGCGACCTTCACCGTGACGGTGAGCGTGTCGGCGATGCGCACGGGCTTGGTGAAGTGCAGGTCCTGTTCCAGGTAGATGGTGCCCGGGCCGGGGAAGACCGTGCCCAGCAGCGCGGAGATCAGCGAGCCGCCCCACATGCCGTGGGCGATGACGCCGTGGAACAGGGTGTCGGCGGCGTACTCGGCGTTGAGGTGCGCGGGGTTGGTGTCGCCGGAGACGGCGGCGAAGGCCTGGATGTCCTCGCCGGTGATGGTGCGCGTCAGGCTGGCGGTCTGGCCAACGCTGATCTCGTCGTAGGTGACGTTCTCGATGTACTCGGTGTCGTGCAGGGCGTTCATGGGTTCATGTCCTGTTGATCGTTGTTCTGTATCCCGTTCGGGCCGAGCCTGTCGAAGCCCTGCCGCACGGCGGGGCTGCAGGCCCTTCGACGGGCTCAGGGCGAACGGGGAAACAAGTTGCTCAAGCTACCGCGTGGCAGCCGGCGTCCACGTAGATGGTCTGGCCCGTCATGCCGGAGGCCGCGTCGCTGCACAGGAAGCTCGTGAGCTGCGCGATCTCGTCCAGCGTCACGGCGCGGCCCAGCGGCGACTTGGCCACGGCGCTGGCCATGAGCTCGTCGAAGCCGGCGATGCCCGAGGCGGCGCGGGTGTGGATCGGGCCCGGCGAGACCGCGTGCACGCGAATGCCCTGCGGGCCCAGCTCCACCGCCATGTAGCGCACCAGCGACTCCAGCGCCGCCTTGACCGGGCCCATCAGCCCGTAGTGCGGCACGGCCTCGTCGGCGCCCAGGTAGCTCATGGTCACGATGGCGCCGCCCCGCGTCATGTGCGGCGCGCACAGCTTGGCCAGCTCGGCCAGCGAGTGGCAGGAAACTTCCATCGCGCGCGCGAAGCCGGTGGAGGAGCTGTCGATGACGCGGCCGTGCAGATCCTCCAGCGGCGCCCAGGCGATGGAGTGGACGATGAAGTCCAGCCGGCCCAGCTTCTCGATGGCGAAGTCCACCAGCGCCTGCAGCTCGCCGGGGTTCTCGACGTTGCAGGGTTTGAGCGGGATGCCCGCGGGCTCGGTCAGCGGCGACACGAAGCGCATGGCCTTTTCGTTGAGGCAGGAAACCACCACCTCGGCGCCCTGCAGCTTGGCCAGCTCGGCACAGCCCCAGGCGATGCTGTGCTCGTTGGCGACGCCCACGACGAGGCCCTTCTTGCCCGCGAGCCCCAGGCGCGACAGGCGCTGGGTCACGTCGTTGGTGAGGGAGGCGGTGTTGATGGCTTGGTCCATGGTGTCCTCGTAATAGTTGGGTTGAGGGTTCCCGGAAGGAAACGGTGTGGTCGAACACGGAATGCCGGCCGCGCGGCGCGCGGCCGGCATTCCCGGGTCGGTGAAGGTGAGCCCTGGGCTACAGCGCCATGCCCGCCGGGGTGCCGCTGAAACCTTCGCGTTGAAGCTGGGCATCGGCGGCGGACAGCAGGTCGCGCACGGCGGGCGCGCCCACCGCGGCGACCAGGCGGCTGCACAGCTGGTAGCGCAGCACCAGCAGCGCGCGCAGCTCGTCCCACAGGTGGGCCGTGCGCCGCTCGGGGCCGCGATAGTTGCGTGCGCCGCCTTCGCTGCGCCGCTCCACCGCCACCGGCGGCGCGGGCGCGCGCTGCAGGATCCGTTCCACGTCGGCGTCGGTCTGCAGCGGCGCGCGCAGCGCGAGGGCGAGCTGCTGGATGCGCCCCTGCAGCGTGCGCAGCTCGGCCTCCAGCCGGTGCACGAGGTCGGTGTCGGGGCGCTCGCCCAGCAGCGCGGTGTGGGCCTCAGTCCGCATAGCGCTGGTGCACGTACTGGCCCGGGGCATCCTCCAATGCCATGTCGGCGGGAATGGGCTCGGCGGCCACACGCGGCCCGGAATGCTCGGCCAGCCAGGCGCTCCACGCCTCCCACCACGATCCCTCGTGCATGGGCGCCGTGGCGGCGTAGTCCTCGGGCGTGACGTAGCCCTGGCCGCGCGCGCGCTGGGCCATCTGGTAGCTGCGCCGCGCATGCCCGGGCTCGGAGACGACGCCCGCGTTGTGCCCGCCGCTGGCCAGCACGAAGGTGGTGTCGGTGTCGGTGAGCAGGTGAATCCTGTAGACCGACTTCCACGGCGCCACGTGGTCGCGCGCCGTGCCCACCACGAACAGCGGGGCGTGGATGTCCGACAGCGCCACCGCCACGTCGCCCACGCGGTAGCGGCCCGTGGCCAGCGCGTTGTTCAGGTACAGCGACTGCAGGTACTCCGAGTGCATGCGCTCGGGCAGCCGCGTGGCGTCAGAGTTCCAGCTCATGAGGTCGTTGGGACGCTCCTGCTCGCCCAGCAGGTAGCGGCGCACGTTGCGCGTCCAGATCAGGTCGCGCGAGCCGATGAACTGGAAGGTGCCGGCCATCTGGCGCCCGCTGAGGAAGCCCGTGCGCGCCATCTCCTCGCGCAGCGTGCGCAGCTGGTCGTCGTCGATGAACACGCCCAGCTCGCCAGGCTCGCTGAAGTCGGTGAGCGTGGTCAACAGCGTGATGCTGGCCAGCGCGGGCAGGTCGGCGATGTCGCCATGGCGGCGCAGCGGGTGCGCCTCGGCCGGCGCGGCGGCCGCTTGGCCGGCCAGCGCCGCCGCCACGATCGCCAGGAAGGTGCCGCCCAGGCAGTAGCCCGCGGCATGCACGCGGCGCGCGCCGCTGGTGTGCGCCACCGCGGCCATGGCGTCCATCACGCCGCTGCGCAAGTAGTCGCGCATGCCCAGGTCGCGGTCGGCGGTGTCGGGGTTGCGCCAGGAAATGATGTAGACCGTGTGCCCCTGGCCCACCAAGTAGCGCACCATGGAGTTCCCGGGCGAGAGGTCCAGGATGTAGTACTTCATGATGCACGAGGGCACGATCAGCACCGGCTCCGGATGCACCGTGGCGGTGGTGGGCTCGTAGCGGATGAGCTCGATGAGGTGGTTGCGATAGACCACCTTGCCCGGCGTCACGGCCACGTCCACGCCCACGGCGTAGGGCAGCGGCTGCAGCGGGGCGTCGGCCTGCGCGCCCTTGGCGGCCTGCCGCGCCAGGTCCTGGGCCAGCAGCTGCGCGCCCTGCGCCAGGTTGCTGCCGCCGGTCTCGCGCACGGCCTGCAGCACCAGCGGGTTGGTCTGGGCGAAGTTGGAGGGAGAGACCGCATCCAGCCACTGGCGGGTGAAGAAGTTCACCAGGTGCGCGTGGTGGTTCGCCACGCCCTCGACCTTCACCGCCTGCTCCCACCATGCACAGGCGGCCTGGTAGCCGGACTTGAGCTGCTGGAAGGGCCACTGCTGCCAGGCCGGGTCGCGGAAGCGGTCGTCGCGTTCGGGTGCCTGGGCGGTGCCGGGTTGTGACGGCAACAAATCGGCCGTCAGCCGCACCGCCTGCTGCGCCAGCATGGACTGCCGGCCCGGCGAGACCGCCAGGTGCATCGCCCAGTCGGCCCAGGCCAGCGCCAGGCTGATGGGCGACAGGCCCAGCGCTGCCCGCGACAGCAGCGCATGCGCCGTCTCGTCGAGCTGCTGCGCGGCCAGTTGAGCCTTGCCGGGGCTCGCGCCGGCCGGCTGCGCCGCGGGCGCGGCCTTCGCCGGGAGGGGCATCGTGGCCAGTGCCTGGATCGTGGGCAGGATCGCGGCGGTATTGCTGCCAGGGGATTGCTGTTGTTCGGGCATCGTTCGTCGCTGTCTGGACATCGATCAATATCGAAAGGGTCGGTGGCGGGACTATGAATGCATTGCGGGAGAGCAAAAAGTCAAAATGCCCGCTAAATGCCGCCAATTTCATGTTGCGGTGCAATGCTTGGCATATGCGCCGCCGGGAATATTCGGTTGATGCCGCAGCCGAGCTCGCGAGGCGCGCGGCCGGTCCGGGGTGCGGCGGTCCGCATGCTGAGGCGTGGCACGGCCGGCACGCTTGACGTGCATCAACAGTGTTCGGGCCGTTTGGAAGCGCGGCGCATGCAGTGAAAAACTGCGCGCTAATTGGCCTTGCATGCCGATTTGGCCGGGCCGGGGCGCTTCGGCAACCCGCGTTCAATGGCCGTGGACATTTGAATGGCGGCACCGTGACGGGAAATAGCGCATGCCCGTGGCCCCGGCATGTGGCTTGCAACCACGCCCGCATGCCCCCCACGCTGAACCCGCCGCAGCCGCCCGCCTTGGCCCCCTCCGCGCCCGACGGGGCACCGTCGCGGCAGGCGGTGCTGGCGCTGTTCGGCGCGGTGATGCTGCCCATGTTCCTCGCCGCGGTGGACCAAACGCTGCTGGCCACGGCCACGCCGCGCATCGCCGCGGACTTCCAGGATCTGGGCGACTCGGCCTGGATCGCCATCGGTTACCTCATCGCCGCCACCGTGATGGCGCCGGTGTACGGCCGGCTGGGCGACCGCTTCGGGCGCCGCGACATGCTGCTGGCCGCGCTGGCGGTGTTCGCGCTGGGCTCGCTGGCCTGCGGCCTGGCGCGGGGCATGGGCCAGCTGGTGGCGGCGCGGTTGTTGCAGGGGTTGGGCGGTGGCGGACTGATGGTGCTGTCGCAGTCACTCATCGGTGAGCTGGTGCCGCCGCGCCTGCGTCCGCGCTACCAGGCCTACTTCGCGATCGTCTTCACCGCCTCCAGCGTGGGCGGGCCGGTGATCGGCGGGCTGGTGGTGCACCACGCCGACTGGCGCTGGCTGTTCCTGGCCAACGTGCCGCTGTGCGCGCTGGCGGCCTGGCGCGTGTGGCGCTTGCCGTCCAGCCCGCACCTGGCGCTGCGCGGCGCGCCCACCGACCCCTGGGGCGTGCTGCTGTTCGTGCTCACCGCCGTGGCGGCGCTGTTGTGGTTCAGCCTGGCGGGGCACCGCTTCCACTGGCTGTCGGCCACCAGCGTGGCGCTGGTGCTGGGCGGCCTCGTCGCGGGCGCGCTGCTGTTGCGCCAGCAGCGGCACCATCCGGCGCCGTTCCTGCCGCTGGACCTGCTGCGGCTGCCGGGCGTGGGCTGGCTCTGCGGCACGGTGCTGGTGTTCGCCGCGAGCATGTTCGCGCTGGTGTTCCTGCTGCCAATCCAGCTCCAGTTGGGGCATGGCGCCAGCGCCGCCGATGCCGGGCTGCAGATGCTGCCGCTGACCATGGGGCTGGTGGTTGGTTCCACGCTCAACGGCCGCATCACCGCGCGCACCGCGCTGCCCACGCGCACGCCGCCTTACGGGCTGGCGCTGGCCGCCGTGGCGCTGGGCGTGCTGGCGCTGGCACCGCCATCGCCGCACCTGCTGGCCGCGGCCTCGGGGGTGGTGGGGCTGGGTTTCGGCACCGTGATGGCCAGCGCGCAGCTGGCCACGCAGGTGCTGGCCGGCCCCGCGCGCCTGGGCGCCGCCGCGGGGCTGGTGGCGCTCACGCGTTCGCTGGGCGCCTCGCTGGGCACCGCCATCTTCGGTGGCCTGGCCTTCGTGCTCCTGCGCGTGGCGCCGGGCGGCGAGGGCGCGGCGCCGGCGGCGCTGTCAGTGGACCTGCCGCCGCAGGCGCTCACGCGCGCCTTTCACGTCGTCTATGGCGTGCTGGCGGTGTGCGTGGCTTTCGGCGCCTGGATGGCGACACGGGTGCCGGCGGTGCACTTGGAAGGGAAGGCGCGGGCAGCGATGAGGGAGTGAGGCCGATGGTGGCGGGAGGGGGCCTGCAGGCCGGCTTCCGCCGCAGTGCTCGGGCGTGAGCTCACAACCTCGCCAGCATCTCCCGCGTCACCAGCGTGATGCCCTGGTCGGTGCGCTCGAAGCGGCGCGCGTCTTCCGCCGGGTCCTCGCCGATGACCATGCCGTCCGGAATCACGCAGCCGCGGTCGATCACCACGCGCTTCAGGCGCACGTCGCGACCGAGTTGCACATAGGGCAGCATCACGCTGTGCTCGGCCTGGGCGCCGGCGTCGATGCGCACGCTGGAGAACAGCACCGAGCGCGTCACGCGCCCGGCCACGATGCAGCCGCCGGACACCAGGGAGTCCGTGGCGCTGCCACAGTCCGGGCGGCCCTCGGATATGAACTTGGCCGGCGGCAGCTGGGGCTGGAAGGTCAGGATCGGCCAGCGCTGGTCGTACAGGTCCAGCAGCGGGCGCGCCGCCGTGAGGTCGATGTTGGCGTCCCAGTACGCGTCGATGGTGCCCACGTCGCGCCAGTAGGGCTCGCCGCCGCCGCCCACCACGCCGCTGCGGCTGAAGGGATGCGCCATCGCCACGCCCTGGCGCACCGCGCGCGGGATCACGTCATGGCCGAAGTCGTGCCCGGAGGCCTCGTCCTGCACGTCGCGCTCCAGCTCCTTGAAAAGGTACTCGCGGTTGAAGATGTAGATGCCCATGCTCGCCAGCGCGGTGTTGGGCTGCCCGGGCATGGGCGGCGGGTCGGCGGGTTTCTCGACGAAGTCCGTGATGCGCCAGTCGTTGTCCACCGCCATCACGCCGAAGCCGCTGGCATCGGCGCGTGGCACCTCGATGCAGCCCACCGTGCACTCCGCGCCGCTGGCCACGTGGTCGGCCAGCATCACGGCGTAGTTCATCCGGTAGACGTGGTCGCCGGCGAGGACGACCACGTAGTCGGGCCGGTAGCTGTCGATGATGTCCTGGTTCTGGTAGACCGCGTCGGCCGTGCCGCGGTACCAGTTTTCCTCGTCGATGCGCTGCTGCGCCGGCAGCAGGTCCACGAACTCGTTCATCTCCGCCTTCAGGAAGGCCCAGCCGCGCTGCAGGTGGCGCAGCAGGCTGTGGCTCTTGTACTGGGTGATGACGCCGATGCGGCGGATACCGGAGTTCAGGCAGTTGGAGAGCGCGAAATCGACGATGCGGAACTTGCCGCCAAAGTACACGGCCGGTTTGGCACGCCGGTCGGTGAGTTGCTTGAGCCGCGTCCCCCGGCCGCCTGCCAACACCAGCGCCACCGCCCGCTTGGGCAATTCAAGCGTGCGCGCAAGATCGTTTACCGGCATGTGCTCTCCTGTTTGTAGTCAGCAAGTGCGGCAAACGTTGTGCCCTGCAGCATGCTCGAAGGCCCCGGGAGATGCCCGGAACCCGTGGCTGGGCTCGGCCAAGGAAAAAGGGCGCCTGCGGCGCCCTGACTCCAATCCAGGAAAGTGACTTGAAAACGCCGTCATACCCGCGAGGGTGGGTGTCCACGGGGGGCCCTGGGCGGCGTCGCGGTCCGCGTGGAGGCCCGCCTTCGCGGGCATGGCCGCACTCTTGGTCGCGATGGCAACTCAGCGCGGCAGCATGAAGGTGGACTTCTCCACCACGCTGTGCACGGCCTCGCCGCCGTGCGCCTGGCGCTCGATGGTGAAGTGGATCTCGTGCGCGCCGGGTGGCGTGGCGGCCGCCGTCTCCGGCGGTACGCGCAGCGCGATGGTGGCCCAGTGCGCCTCGGCCGGGCCGAGTTTGAGCACCACCGGCTCGGCCAGCGCCAGCCCCGGCAGTCCCTCGGCCGTGACGGTGTAGGTCTGCGCCGATTCCGCGGCGTTCATCACCTGCATGCGGTAGACGTTCTCCACGGCGCCGCCGTCCACCTGGCGCGCCAGCGTGGAGCGGTCGCGCACCACGTCCACCATGAACGGCGTGCGCGTGGCGATGCTCCAGCCCACGG
>Ga0065721_10051967_pt1 | contig 13042 bp, 15 predicted proteins | sample Mesricmetagenome_FD_59108 | JGI IMG/M metagenome (GOLD analysis project Ga0065721, IMG submission 59108) | Mesophilic microbial community from rice straw/compost enrichment Sample: eDNA_1 v2 (version 2) | ecosystem: Engineered > Solid waste > Grass > Composting > Bioreactor | place: USA: Davis... | reverse complement strand
CGATCCTATGGAACTGTACTTATAATGTAATCATGTCCTATCGGTTCATAGGCTAGGAACGCAAAAGACCGCCGGCAAGCCGACGGCCTTACTCTCCTCTCAGTTACCCCGGAAACGGAACCGCAGGCTGTTCTGCGCCCAAAACAGGCGAGAGATCTGACGAGACATACGTGGAGACGGAAATGTCTCTTAGCACTTGAGGGTACATTTTATCGGGATCGGGAAGAATCGCTCTATACTGAATGATCGCTTCGCCTTTGACGAAAGAAATGCCCGTAATTTCAATGCCGTACCCTGGATGTGGAGCGGTCGCGGTAACGGTAACTTTAACCACATCGTCTGTAACCTTCTCGGTCGAAAGCGTGGCGTTGTTGAAAATGGACGGCGCCGGTTCCTCGATAGGCGATGCATCGCGGATAAACTTGACCGTTCTGGCGATGAGGATATCGGCCTGCGCTTGGGTGACCCCGTTCTTAGGATGGAAACGCTGCTTGCCGTCCAGCGTGAAGATTTTGGCGATCAGCAGCTTCTGGATGCTCTCCATATTGCCGTCCGAAATAAGCTTCGCGTCGGAGATATTAATGAAGATTTCAATCCAGGCATATTCCCCTTTTTGGCTAAGGGCGCCATAGAGCCATTTGGCGAATTGCTCGCGAGTGACTTTGGCGGAAGGATTGACGTCTTTCGGAAGATCCAGACCGTTAAACTGAGCGATAATAAAATCGTTGGCATAAGGAGCGTCATCTTTAACTTTCGAGTAATAATCGCTTGCCTTAGGCTCCTTGATGAAGCGGATATGATCGATGTTCAGATCCAGCCCTTTGACGATCGCGCTGACCGCTTTGGCGACGGTTATCCCCTTTTTGTCGGCTTCCTTCGAACTTCCTTGTCCTGCAAAAGCCGATCCGGCGGTGGTAAAGCTGAGTACGGCAATCAGTGCGAGCAAAAAAATCGACTTGCGAAATCTTGGTTTCATCTTCGTCCCCTCCGTTTGGTAATGGAATGACTTCTAGTTGGTATTGTAGACGCCGATGCGTTGGAAAAGGTTGCACTTGTTCGGGGACGTTCGCAAAATAGCGGCATAACGACAAATAAAATCCCGCAGGCTCGTTGAGAGCGCTGCGGGGAAAGTGGGGCGTGAAGCCGTAATTAGAATCCGGCTCTCAAGATGATGACCAGGAGGACAAAAAGAACAAGAGCGATCGCAGCCCCGGAACCGCCGCCAGCTATAGGGTAACTCATACTATCACCGCCGTATGATTATTGTGATGATCGCTCATCACCCCTATAGCTTATGACGGGATGAATATAGGGACAGTACTATCGCACAGATTGCGACATTTTCCGCATATACACAGGCAAACGGCCGCAATCCAATTACGAGCGGTTACCGCCGCTGCGTCCGCCAGAACCTTCGGAGCGCCCTGCAGAGCCGCCGGAGCGTCCTGCGGATCCCAAGCTGCGTGCATTGACGCCTTCGGAACGTCCAGCCGATCCTGCGCTGCGTCCAGCGGAACCTCCCGAGCGTCCGGCCGATCCCAGGCTGCGCGCGCTAACGCCTTCGGAACGTCCGGCCGATCTGCCGCTGCGTTCCGCGGCGCCTCCCGAGAAGCCCCCGGACCTCCCCAAATTATGCAACTTAAAAGCCATCGCGATTACACCTCCAGTGAGATAGGATTGGCTTAGTATATGTTTCGTTATTACGGCACGAAATGGACAAGTGTAGAATCCGCTCCAAAGTAAACGGCAGCCGAACAACAATCGTCGACCTATTTAATCCACTGTCTCATATGCTGCAGCTGCTGAATGTAATAATCCAATTGTTGTTGGGCGATATCCAGGTTTTTGAAGTGGCTGCTTGAGGGCTGCGATCGTTGATTGTTAGCCTCTTCGAGCACTTCCAAGGCCAGAGCGGCTGCATACGTCGAAATTCCGTCTCCTATAGTCGCAATGGATGCCCCGATAAAGGCGAGCCGGGCAATCTGAATGTCTCTCAACTTGGCGAGTTGTTCGTCCTCGGAATTGTTGTTCATTGTCATTTCCCTCCTGGAAGGGGAGTGATGGCGATTGTTAGATCTTATGCGAACAGTCATGAAAATTATTGCGCTATCCCCAAAAGAATGCCGGACCGATCAGATGAATTTGTAAAAGCTCTACGTATGTCGTACAAGTGGGGCGGGGAAGCTTAACGTCCATCATCGGCGTCTATCCCTCCCGATCTCCCTGATGAATTTCCCTTTTTCGTCGTATACCATAATGCTAAGTCCCTTAATGGCCCCCTTTGTCTCCATGAGCAACTTCATTGCTTCATCTCGTGATAGCGGTACATTGACACGTTTCCCGTTATATGCGAGATAATACCTCAGTTTTCGACCTCCAAATGCATCATTTTGATCAATAATTCGACGATTTCTATCATTACCCTTTAATGAAAAAGAAGCCTTATATCAAGGCTTCTCGGAGTTCGAGTATGGTGACTGTGATTGTCGGAGGGCATTGTGAGAAATCGGAGTTAATCGTGCTGAGAGTCGCTTGATGCGCTCATTCTTCACTCGGATGAAAGTCGGTCTATGTGCGAGAACATCAATGTTATCATGTCCAGCGCCATTTGTTGCTCTTTTTCGGAGCGGTTCAGAACGACTTTCCGTATTTTATTTATGTAGTACTCGTTGCTTCTCTCCAGGTGATCGTAAAGCAGGTCATCGGCTGTAACCCCTAATTGGTTCGCTAGCCTGATCAGCGTATCCAGCGTCAGCGAGCGTTCCCCTCGTTCGATTTGTCCAATGTACGCGTGGGACACATCTACTTTTTCAGCCAGCATTTCCTGTGTCCAATCTTGTTTGAGCCGCTCTTGGCGCAACTTGGCTCCTAAAACTTTATAATCCATCGTCCATCCCTCCACATTAACAGTAGTTAATTTGAAAGGGTTATTTAACGAACTATTTGTTTCAAAATATTTACCAATAGTTTCATTTGAGATATAGTATTTAGGAGATAGTTCCAATTACTTAAGAATCCGAGAATAAATGACACAACAGGACAGGAGGTGCAGATACAAGTAAGTCTATAGACGGAGTCTGCCGAATGTTGAACAAACCTTGGAACAAACCATTTAAGCGGCGCACAAATTTTATGAGGGATAATACCTACTATAAAGGAGAATCGGCCCGTGTTCTGTTCAAATTGCGGAGCAAGCTTAAACAACCAAAGTCATTTTTGTAGTTCGTGCGGAACGAAAGTAGCTTCTCCAAATGCTGGAGCGATGGGGAAGGAGCAACCGGATGCAAGGGGGCAAGCTGATCTGACGGAAAAACTGATCGGAAAAAATGCTGCATATTACATAAGCAGATGGGCGCGTCCCGGTCAACGAAAAGGATGGAACTGGGCTACGGCTTTCTGGTGGTTTTTATGGTTAGGGTATCGGAAAATGTACAGGGATTTGATCTTCGTTAATTTTGCATTTGTCCTGGGCACTACCTTTGTAGAATTGATCGGAAGACCTGATTTGATTTTAGGTTTGAACGCGGGCTTGTTCGTGTATTTTGGCATGTACGGCAACGTTTATTATCGTAATCACATTAGCAAGCTGGAACAGAAGCATCTAAGCAATCCCGCTCTGTATCCAGTCGAAAAGATCGGAGGAACCAGTGTCGGCGGAATTTTTATAGCGCTTGGAGTGGGAGTGTTAGGCTCGCTTATTTCGGTAATGATCACTGGTTTCTAAAGTCGGGTGAAAATAGCGGAAGGAATGGTGCTTTGCTTCAAAGCGCCGTTCCTTTTTAAGATGCAGTCGATCAAAATGTTATGAGGAGAGAATAAAGTGACATCTGAACTAACCTTGCTTTTGGTTGCTGTCATGGTAGCTGTGCTGGGGACAGGAGTAATCGGCTTAAGCAACAGATCAGGTTAAAACAGAGAACCAAGAGATCGTTGAACCGGTTGAAAATGAAACCGTAGAAAAGCCCGATGGGGATACTGCCGTTACCTTTATCGGACTTCCTTTTGCCGTAGACGGAAACTCCGATTATCAAGGGATTAGGAGCAGTATCGAATTTCTCGTTGAAGGGGCTTCCAGAGCGGATGATCTCCAAGGTCTTTTCGCAACAAGAAGGCGTTCAAGACCAGCGAGCATGAAACTGTTTAGTCGGATACGCTGGGTATCATTCGACCAATATGCTTGTCGTGCGAATGCCACTAATAGATGAAAGGACAAATATTGGTGGCAAGGAGTTGAAGTAGATGCCTGAAGTGACGTCGCATCTCGGTCTGAAAAAACCGCTGGAGAACGAAATAGCGGACATATCCATCATTAATGAAAACATGGATATGATTGATTTGACATTGGGCGATCTAGGGGCTGTTCCAACTGCGGCAAAGACAGTAGCGGGAGCAATCGAGGAACTGCACGAAACAATTCAAGACATTGACATTTCTGATGGGGCGATCACTCCAGCAAAACTCTCGTTCGATCCGGCAACGCAGACGGAATTGGACGCTCATGCCAACGCGACAAGTGTCCACGGTGCAACCAACGCACCCACCGCAAGCCGCCTTATTATCCGTGACGCTGCCGGACGGGCGAAAGTAGCTGCACCTGCCGCGAGCGATGACATTGCCCGTCTGGACTCGATTACGAAGATTCAAGTTAGTCTCGGCAACGTCGACAACTACGGCACGGCCACGCAAGTGGAAGCCGAGGCGGGTACGGCGACCAATAAGTTTATGACGCCGCAACGGACGAAGCAGGCAATCGATAAGTTTACGGGTAGCGTGCCGCTACGAGTTAGCGCGGGGGAACTTGAGTATTTCGATGGAACAGTGTGGAAGAAGGTGGGGGGAGATATGTCGAGATATAAGAAATTAAATATTCTAACTGGGTTGCCGTCAACAAATGAAACGCCTTCGACTCTGGTTAATGTGACGGGGAAAGCGGGATACCTAACACGTGCTTGGATTTCGGGGAATAATGGTTCTGGTGTTTCGATGAAACAATTTTTTGAGATAACAATTGATGGGACAATTACCTATCACACTTTAATAACTTCAACAGCTACGAGTACCGGTGTAAGTTTTAGATCGGGAATTATCAAAGATAACCAAATAACCGGCTATGACAGCTCAAATTCTTTGGGTCTAAGAATGCCGGGAAGCTATGCGAATGGGGTTTTGTATAATACGATGACTGGCGGAGTTAACACAATAATAAGTCAATACCCGTATGTTAATACAACACTAACTACTTCTGCGACCTACTCCAGACTTGTTCCGATCGATCAACCTTTATTTTTTAGCAATTCCTTGATGATTAGAGCTTATCAACTTAATACGTATTCGTCGGCAATTAATGGCTATGAAATTAGCTATGTGACTGAATAAAAGAATGGTGGGCGATTGATATGAGCGAAAAGAAAATCGAAATAAGGGACAAGCAAGTTTATGAAGTGGAGACTTGGGAAGATGGGTCTAGAATCGAAAAATTTCTGGGTGAAGTTGTCGGATTGATAATCGAGGGTGGGAAGTTACACATTCGCACGTTCAATCATGTTTCAATGCATTTCGAGAGCAAAGAGGAATTTGAATTACCGTCACCGGGGGTTTTCGACGACGAATTAGAAGAACGAATTAACGGTCGATTAGCATATTGGAAGTCCGAAGGCTTCGCAACCTAAGCGAGGCCTATCAAAATCAAGTATCGAATGAAGTAGGCCTACGAAGAGCTTTCTTCGAACAACACTTTAGTCAAGGAACGGCACCAACCCGGCACCAGATTGCATGCAGATTTCCAGTAAATTCTCCCTTCATTTAAGAAAATAAAAAAGAGAGCCCTTATCACTCTAAGGCTCTCGGTCGCTTAAGTATGGTGATCTGAACAGGGATCGAACCTGTGACCCCCACCCTGTCAAGATGGTGCTCTCCCAGCTGAGCTATCAGATCATGTTTTGTTTAGCGGCGACAAGTAATATAATAACAAGCCCAGAATCCAAAGTCAACACGATTTTTGAAAAAAGTTTTGCACAATCTACGCCAAGCTAAGTAAGCGTCATTCCGAGTGAAAAAAGGGATGTTTCGAGCGTCTGCCGCGTACATATGTATCATCAGCGCGTATCGGCAGGAGGGCGGAGAATGAGGGACGCGGCATTGCTTGCGGTGTGGATTATCGGCTTGTTCACGCTGATCGGGGGCGTGATGGCTGCGGTCGTACGGTTCGTGAATAAAGATACGTCTGCGTATGACAAACAACTGACTTGGGCGCATTTTCCGCAAGCTCAGGATCGCCCGCACGAGGGAACTTCCGAGACCGTGCAGGAGGATCGGCGAGGATAACGGTATCGTACCGAAAAAAAATCAGGGGTGACTGGAGCTGCAATCCGCTCCGGCCACCCCTGGTTCCGTATTATTCCTCATCGTCCCATTTGCGGGAGTAGGCCTTCTTGGTCGTCCAGAGCACGATCCAGATGAGCAGAACTGCGATTACGCCGGCAATGATAAACGTGGTAAGCAACGAGCTTCTTCCTTTCCTCGGTCGGTGTCCCAACTATCATATCATGAATTATTCGTCGGGGGTTAGCCGTTCGAGCTCATAGGCGACTTGCTGTTCGATGAATTTCATCGCGCCGGTGCGGCCGACGAAGTCAGGCTGGTCGTCTCCGTAATGCATCAAGTAAACTCGTTTCTGCAATTCCGCGGGCAGCGTCAGCAGCTGCGGCAGACAGGCATGGACGGCGCCGGGGGGATGCAACTGGCAGTCATGGAAAATGACTTTTACGCCGCGGTCGCGCACGAGCGATTCCAGCAGGTCTGAATCGAATACGGTGTCTCCGGAATAAAAGAAGAAGCCGTTAAACAGCATCGAGAAGTTCGGCTTGTTCGGAATATGGCGAGTCGGAATGGGTTCGACTTCAAGGCCGGGCATCAGTTGATGGCTGGTTCCAACCGTCAGAGGCCGCACGTCGAAGAAGTCGTGAATCGTCTCGGCCTCCTCTTGTTGCAGTCCGCCCCTTAGGGAATGCTCCCAGATCGGCTGAACCAACGTATCGGCAATATAAAGAATCGGCTTGCGGCCGTAGACGAACTTCATCTGGAAAGCGAACTCTTCCAATCCGCCGATGTGATCGGCATGGATGTGCGTAATCAGAACCGCGTGCAAGTCGTTAAAACCGTACCCCAGCTCATGAAGCGCCTTGGGCGCGGTAATTCCGCAATCCACGAGCAGCAGGCGGCCTTCCGCTTCGATGATGGCGTTGTTGTTATTGAAGGCTTTGGCAAAGGCGCTGCCCGTTCCCAACATGGTGATCTTCAACTCGGTACCTCCTAAGAAGGGGGGATCTCATAAGCAGATTTCAGCTTTATTCAATGTACCATAATTTACCTTGCTAAGTAAGAAGGCAAGCCAAAAAACATACAAACGCCAGTAGCGGTGTAGGCGGCTCGCGCATAGTCTGTGGAGACAATTATTATTTCCAGGGCTGTGCGAAAGGGAGATCGCCGATGGGCAAAGTGAACAAGAAGAAAAAGTCGGCAGCGGCGGAGCAGCAGAAGCGGGCGCAGATGAGAATCGTAACTTCCGACGTATGCGCCGTATGCAAAACGCCATGCACCAGGGGGCTTCGTTATTTGGCCCAGATGAACGTCCCCGGAGCCGTGGGTCAGGGCGTTCCTTGCGTGCTGACGCTGCCCGGTCGGCAATGAAACGCGATTTCCCGGGCAAGCGCAGCAATCGGCATAATGCGACATTAACCCGCTGAAGAAAAATGATAAACTTTTCATCCATTTTTAACTTTCCCGCGCAACTTTCCGTTTAAGCGTCAGTATAACCAAGTACGAAAGCTATACGAGACGGCGAAAAGACGGAGGAAACGAATCATGAAAGTTCGTAAACTGATCGTTCTGGTTACGACGTTAACGTTGTTGTGCGGCGGCGTGGCTTATGCGGATTCCGTATCCCAGAAATTGAGGGTGCTGATTAATAACAAGAAGTCGGAGGAAGTGGCCGACGGAGGAATAATCGTAGACAACAAGCTCTACATTGCCTCCCAGGTCGTATCGGACAGGTTGCAGGCGATCGTGGTCAGGGAGGACGGGAAGGCATCCGTTTACAAGCCTAACGTTCATATGGTGACCAATGTCGGTCCGAAGATTTTCGCAGGCGTGAACAAGACCGATAAAATCAAGTTCAATACGTTTATCCAGGTAGATTCCTTGAAGCTGGACATCAGCGCCCTGAAGCTGACGATCGCCGATCCTTACGGGGATGAAGTGCTGATCGAACAGCGTAAATCCGGCGATGGCAATTTCCCGGACGGCAAATCCGATTTCTGGATCACGGTCGAGGACATCACTTACACTTTCGACAAGGCGGGGGCGTACACGCTGCGTTTCTCGGTCAGACCGGCCGGCGAATCCTCCTTTAAGGTTATTTCGGAGAAAACAATCACTTCCCAGTAAACGAATAGAACGAAGCCCGAACCGAGAGCGGATCGGGCTTTTTTAAGGTTTGACCCTAGTTGGCGGAAGTGATACGATACGTGAGTAGGAAAAAACAACCGAATTGAACGGAGGCTCACTATGAGCGATCATGTCCATGACGAGAATTGCGATCATGACCACGACGAAGCGGTATTTATCGTAACGGACGAGGAAGGCAACGAACACGAGATGGTGCTCGTGTACACGTTCGAGAATAATGGCCGCGTATACGCAGTGTTGTTAGACCGTAACGATCCTGAAGATGACGGCGTCATTTTCCGCGTTGAAGAAGACGGCGAAGACGAAGTTCTCGTCAACATCGAAGACGATCAGGAATGGGAAACGGTCATGAAAGCTTACGAAGAACTTGCCGCGCAAGAGAACGGGCAAGCTTGAGTTGCGCTCCCGCAACGATGCAATAAGGCTGACATCCTTCGACGACGAAGGGATGTCAGCCTTATATTATTTTCTCGGATTGTAGTAGATCGTTCTTCCGTTGAACATGCGGACTTCCGCCTGCAGTTGTTTGCCGATCCATTTGCACAATTCGTTGGCTTTCGACTTGTCCCCGTGCGTGGAGTCGTCCGGCAGCACGAAGTGAATATAAGGAACAGATTGTTCGTCGCTGCTCCGTTGACCGGTGCCGACGACGATGTAACGGTACTGAGGGGACGTGCCTTTCAAATAAAACCAGCGACCTTCGGCTTCGGGCTTCCGTTCGATGCTGTACGGAAAAGCCGATTCGGCGTAATCCCACCCCAACTGGTGGCCCGTTAACCGCATTTGTTCTTTGTAATGCTGCAGCTGTTCCTGAACGCCCGCCAGATCGATTTCGGATACGGTCGAGCCTTGCACAAGCGATATGTAAGCGCTTTGACTCATCGGTTCCACCCCCACGCCCATGATAGCATTTCCCGCTTTCGTTGGCAACGGGTTCCAGAAGCGGCGAAAGCCCGCCGTCTGGCGCGCATTGCGCCGGAGGGCGGGCTTTCGGCAAGCCGGACTTTTTGAACTTCTGGTCCAATCATTGTTCAAAAAGTTCGGTTTTCAGCACCGAGAAGGTTGCATGAAGCTTAGGGAATGAGGAGCGGAGCGTAGGAAAACCTACGTGAGCACCGGAAGGCCCGGCTGAATGCAAGATTCGACGTCGAACCCGCATCCCCGAATCCGCTTCGTGATCAAAGCCGCACTTTTTGAACTACTTTACGAGATGGCCGTTTCTTCCAGGATGACTTTGACGTTGGTCACCGACCGGTCTTCAGGTCCTTTGACCGGCAAGCCGACTTCCAGGTGGTCGACGATATAGTCGATGTTCTCCTGGGAGATGACTTCCCCGGGCAGCAGAATTGGAATGCCGGGCGGGTAGACGTAGACGAACTCGGCGATGATGCGGCCGGCCGATTCTTTGAACGGCACCAGCTCGGTTTCCCCGTAAAAAGCGTCTCTGGGCGTCAACGCGAGATGAGGGATCTCCGGAATAACGACGACGACTTCGGGGATTTCTTTCGAATCCGCATGGTAGGCGTCGGACAGAGCTTTGAGAGCATCGATTAGAATGCCTAAGGATGCTTCATCGTCGCCCGGTGTGATCAGACACAGAATGTTGTACATATCGCTGAGCTCGACCTCGAGCTTGTAATGCTCACGGAGCCAATTTTCCGCGTCGTATCCGGTAATGCCGAGGTGCCGCACGTGGATCGTCAGCTTCGTCGGATCGTAATCGTATGTCGCTTCTTCTCCGAGAAGATCGTCTCCGAAACTGTATAAGCCGGGAATGCGGTTAATTTCTTCCCGACCTTTCTGCGCGAGCCGCAGCGTCCGTTCGGCGATTTCCTTGCCTCGAATCGCCAGCTGCCTGCGCGCCGTATCGAGCGACGCCAGCAGCGGGTAAGAAGTCGACGTCGTCGTCAGCAGGCTGAGAATCGTCTGCACGCGCTGCGGATTGACGAGCCCTTTGCGCACGTTCAGAATCGAGCTTTGCGTCATGGAGCCGCCGAGCTTGTGAACGCTCGTCGCGGCCATATCCGCTCCGGCCTGCATCGCCGACAGCGGCAGCTCCTCCGAGAAGTGGATCAGCGCCCCGTGCGCTTCGTCCACGAGCACCGGCATGTCGTATTCGTGCACGAGATCGACGATTTCCTTCAAATTCGCGCACACCCCGTAATAGGTCGGGTTGATGACGAGCAGCGCGGCGGCATCGGGATGGCGCTCCAGCGCCCGGCGAACAGAACGGGTCGTGACGCCATGGTCAATGCCGAGGTTCGTGTCCCGGACGGGAGACAGGAAGACGGGCCGCGCGCCGGCGAAGATGATCGCCGAGAGGATGGACTTATGCACGTTGCGGGGCACGATGATTTTGTCTCCCGTGCCGCACACCGACAAAATCATCGTCATGATGGCGGTGCTCGTTCCTTGCACGGAGAAGAACGTCGCATCCGCTCCGAACGCGTCGGCGGCAAGCTTCTGCGCTTCCAGAATGACGCCCGTAGGCTGGTGCAGATCGTCCAGCGGAGCGATATTGATCAAGTCGATGTCGAGTACGTTTTGTCCGATATATTCGCGATATTCGGGATCCATTCCCGCGCCCTTCTTATGCCCCGGGATATGGAATTGCACCGGATTTTGCTTTGCATGGGAACGCAGCGCGTCGAATAGCGGAGTGCGATTATGATCCAATAGAAGTTCCCTGCCTTTCTCGTGACGTGCCAGAGGATTAAACGTTGCCTTTTATCCAAACAGCATGAGTATAACAAAAATAGGGGGGAAATCAACTATTGTCTCGAAGCGACGAACTTTGTCACCAAAACGTCAACGGTTGCGATTTGGAACTGCATGGATTTATATGCTACCATCATTAGAAGTGGTGTTCAAAAAGTTCTATTTTCGGCACGTTATCTTATTTATCGCACAACAAGAGGAGAGAAATTCGCGTGAAAAGCAAATTGGCGATCGTGGGGCTCATGCTCTTTACGATTTTTATCGGATTCGGCATCATTATTCCCGTACTTCCCGAGCTTGTGACGGAAGCGAGCGAGAAATCCGCTAACTGGCATACGGGGGCGATGCTCGCGATCTACTCGCTGATGTCGTTCCTGCTTAGCCCGCTCTGGGGAGGCTTGTCCGAACGAATCGGCAGACGTCCGGTCATTATGACGGGCGTCATCGGCTTCGCGGTAAGTTTCCTGTTGTTCGGCATGTCCGGAGACCATCTATGGATGATGTACGCGTCGCGCGTTCTCGGAGGGCTGTTCTCCGGCGCAGTCGTATCCTGCATCGTGGCTTACGTCGCGGACATTACGACGGAAGAGGAGCGGACGAAGGGGATGGCGGTCGTCGGCATGAGCATCGGGCTCGGGTTTACGTTCGGACCGGGGTTCGGGGGCTTGCTGAGCCAGATTACGCTTCATACGCCGTTCTATGCGGCGTCCGCGCTTTCCCTGATCGTATTCGTCGCGGCCTGGTTCAGCTTGACCGAATCGCTGCCGCCGGAGAAACGCGCTTCCCGGGACAGAGGCAAGAGGGTGTCGCGCTGGACGGCCTTCCAGGGACCGCTTAAGTATTTGTACGTTCTGGCCTTCTTCGTAACGTTCTCGCTCGCGATATTGGAAGCGACGCTGCAGCTGTTCGGCATGGAGAAGTTCGGAGTGACCCCGCTGCAGGTCGGCATGATGTTCTTCTTCTGCGGGCTGGCCGGAGCGCTGGTGCAAGGCGGCGTCGTCCGCAGGCGGGTGAAGGTCGGACAGGAAGGCCAGTATATCGCCATCGGTTTGGTCATCTCGGCGGCCGGATTCTTCCTTCTGCTTACGGCCAACAGTTGGGGAATGGCGACCGTCTATCTGTGCATCTTCGGCATCGGCAATTCTCTGATCAAACCTTGTGTCACGTCTTTGATCACTCAGAAAACAACGGTAGGGCAGGGCATCGCCTCCGGCCTCAGTTCCTCGATGGATAGCCTGGGGCGGATCATCGGCCCGCTGCTTGGGGCGGCGTTGCTAGGCGCGACATCCTGGCTGCCGTTCGTCGTATCCGGCATTCTCTCGATCGCCGCGCTAGGGCTGCTGGCGCAGTTCCGAAGCCAGGATCGCCGTCAGAAAGCGCACGCCTGATCTTCGTTGAGTGTCCGTCCCCTATAAGCTGTTCCACCGGTTCTATTCTGGCCGGCAGGAACGGCTTTTTTTATGCGCTCCGATCTTCGTCATCCTCAGGAAAATGACTTTCGTCATCCGACCGTTCCCCGGCAAAGTGACTCAATACACCTGTGCGAAATCCCCGGACGCCTTACAATGGCAATCATGGAACGGAAAACCGCTGCCGGGAAGAGATTCCGGTGAAGACCGAAGACCGATTCGCTATCGGCCTCGAGTCCAGGTATAAGTCCGGTCTGCAGCCGATTCTCGGGCCGGACGTTTATCCGTTAAGCTGAACAATGAAAACACGCTTATGCGGAACCTGCATTCCCGGAATACATAACGAGATCACCTCGTAAATGGTTAAAAAACCCTTGATTTCATTGGATTATTTTGGAGCTACCTCTATCCGCAAACATCGTTATGTGTTAAGATTTACATAACGAGCG
>Ga0065721_10051970_pt1 | contig 13043 bp, 10 predicted proteins | sample Mesricmetagenome_FD_59108 | JGI IMG/M metagenome (GOLD analysis project Ga0065721, IMG submission 59108) | Mesophilic microbial community from rice straw/compost enrichment Sample: eDNA_1 v2 (version 2) | ecosystem: Engineered > Solid waste > Grass > Composting > Bioreactor | place: USA: Davis... | reverse complement strand
GCACCGGCGACGACGCCCGACACTGCGCCGCCGGAGGCCGCCGCGGTCGCCGAAGCAGCTCCAGCCGAGGCCGCTGGCCCGACCGTGGACAAGGGCGACACCACCTGGATGCTGGTTTCGACCGTCCTCGTGCTGCTGATGATCATTCCGGGCCTGGCGCTGTTCTATGGCGGCCTCGTGCGCCAGAAGAACATGCTTTCCATGCTGATGCAGGTCTCCACCGTGACCGTGATCGGCATGATCGCCTGGCTGCTCTACGGCTATAGCCTCGCCTTCACCGACGGCGGCGGGCTCGACAAGTTCGTCGGCGGAGCCGGACGGCTTTTCCTGAAGGACGTGACGCCGTCGAGCACGGCGGCGACCTTCTCCACCGGAATCGCAATTCCAGAGCTGGTCTTCATCTGCTTCCAGATGACGTTCGCCTGCATCACCGCCGCCCTCGTGCTGGGTGGCGTGGCCGAGCGGATGAAGTTCGCAGCTGTGGTGCTGTTCGCCATCCTGTGGCCGCTGCTGTCCTACTACCCCATGGCGCACATGGTCTGGTGGTGGGCTGGGCCGGACGCCGTCGCCGCTGCGCCGAAGGATCCGATCCAATCGGGTCTGCTGTGGGGCTTCGGAGCGCTCGATTTCGCGGGCGGCACCGTCGTCCACATCAACGCCGGCATCGCCGCGCTGGTGGGCGCCCTGATCGTAGGCCCTCGGAAGAACTACGGCGTGGAGCCCATGCCGCCGCACTCGCTGACCCTGACCCTCACCGGCGCGGGCCTGCTTTGGGTGGGCTGGTTCGGCTTCAACGCCGGCTCCAACCTCGAAGCCAACGGCTATGCGGCTCTGGCCATGCTCAACACCCTGGTGGCGACCGCAGGGGCGGGTCTCTCCTGGGTGGCGGTGGAATGGATCACCCGCAAGAAGGCCAGCATGCTCGGCCTGGCTTCGGGCCTGGTCGCCGGCCTCGTGGCGGTCACGCCCGCGGCTGGCTTCGCCGGACCCGTGGGCGCGTTGATCCTGGGCCTCGTCGTCTCGCCGATCTGCGTCTTCTTCTGCGCCACCGTGAAGAACGCCCTGAAGTACGACGACAGCCTGGACGCTTTCGGCATCCACTGCGTCGGCGGCATTGTCGGCGCGCTCGCCACCGGCCTGCTGGTCAATCCGGCCTGGGGCGGCGCGGGCGTGGTCGACTACACCACCTGCGCCCTCGACGGGGATATCTCCACCTGCGACACGGCCGCCTATGTCATGGGCACACAGTTCCTCGCCCAGGTGAAGGCGGTGCTGGTGGCGATCTGCTGGTCTGCGGTCATGTCGACCATCGTGTTCTTCGTGATCAAGTTCACCGTGGGCCTGCGCCCCTCGGTGGAGACCGAGGAAGAAGGCCTGGACATCACCGAGCACGGCGAACGCGCCTACCACACCTAGGCGCTGCGTCCAGGACGAGCGAGGCAGGGGTCCTTCGGGGCCCCTGTTTTCGTTAGGGCCTCAAGCGTCTGGCCATGGACCGCCGAGACGGCAGCGCCGCACCCACCACTGCGGACGCAGGCGGGCGATACGGTCGGCCAGGGCGTCCGCCTCTATGTCCGAGGGGCAGACGGCGAAGCAGGTCGCACCAGATCCGGACATCCGCGCGATCAGGGTCTCCGGCTCCCCGGCGAGCGTTGCGAGCACGTCGCCGACCTCCGGCGCCAGCGCGACGGCCGGGGCCTCCAGGTCGTTGCGCATCATCCCGAGCCAGGCGGCGAGTTCCACCACGTCCTCGAAGGCGTCCGGCATCGGGGGCGGTTCGACCTCCCCAAAGACGCCGGCCGCGTCCAGGGCGCGATACACCGCCGGCGTCGAGACCTCGACGCCGGGATTGACCAACACGGCGTCGATGGACGGCAAGTGAGGCGCGGGCGAAAGCCGTTCGCCCCGACCTTGGGCGAGCACTGGGCGGCCCCAGAGGCAAGCTGCGCCGTCGGCGCCGAGCGAGGATGCGATCTGCTCCAGCTCGGCGTCGTCGAGGTCCAGGTCCAACGCCGAGCGAAGCAGGCGCAGGGTCGCGCCGGCGTCGCTCGACCCGCCCCCGAGACCAGCGGCCACCGGCAAGGTCTTTTCCAGAGAGACGCAGACAGGGATCTGCGGGCCCCTGGCGGTCGCAAGCAGGGCCTTGGCGGCCCGAAGCACGAGGTTATCTCCCTGCCCCGCCAGAGGGCCTGCGAACGGCCCATGGACGCGAAACGACAGCGCCTCTGCGTCATGCAGCACGACGCGGTCGCCGATGTCGGCGAAGACCATCAGGCTGCACAGGGGATGGTAGCCGTCGGACGCCGGGCCGCCAACATGCAGGAAGAGGTTGATCTTCGCAGGCGCGAAGGCCGTCAGGCTCATGGGACGACTACTGCTTGGCGACCTGGGGCGCGGCGGCAGGGCCTCTTGGCCCCTGTCCTGAGGCGAGTTTGGCTTCGACGTCCGCCTTGATCTTCGCGTCGGGATCGAGGGTCAGGACGCGCCGCCACTGGTAGTCGGCCTCGACGCGGCGACCGACGCGCCAATAGGCGTCGCCCAGGTGATTGTTGATCTCCGGATCGCCGGCTTCCAGTTCCACCGCCTGTTCCAGGAGCTCCACCGCCTTCTTGTAGTCGCCCAGTCGGTAGTGAGCCCAGCCGAGAGAGTCGATCATGGCGCCAGATTGCGGATTGGCGGCGACCGCCCGCTCCACCATTCCAAGCGCCTCGGCCAGACGTTCGCCGCGGTCGATCCAGGAATAGCCGAGATAGTTCAGCAGTTCAGGCTCTTCCGGCCGAAGCTTCAGGGCCGCGCGAAGGTCGCCCTCCGCCTCCGGCCAGCGCCCCGCCCGCTCGTAAGCCACGCCACGCATATAGAGCAGCTGCCAATCGGGAGCGGAGCGCTCCGCGATGATCGACGAAAGAACGTTGGCCGATTCCTCGTAGCGCTCGTTCGCCCGAAGCAGGTCGGCATAGGTGATCTTGGCCTCGTCCCCGCCCTCGGCCGCGGCCTCCTGCGCCATCTTCAGGGCGACGTCGGACTCGCCCGCGTTCTGATAGCTCCAGGCCAGCTTGGTGCGGGCCGCGGCGTACTCGGTCGAGCCGGGCTTGGGTTTCTGATAGGCGGCGCGAGCGGCTTCCACGTCGCCGGCGGCCTCCATCAGGTCGCCGACCATCAGCCACGCCTCGTTTCGCTGCGGATCCAGCCGCAGGGCGAGCCTCAGATAGGCCAGGCCCAGCTGCTGCTGCTTGGCCGCCAGCATCCCGGCCGCGGGGGCGATGAGGATCTGGGCCGCGCCCTGCTTCAGATTGGGCGCCGGAGGGGCCGACTTCCCGGTCTCGGCGCGCGCACGGGCGAGGGTCAGGCTTTGGTTGGACGGCTGGGCGGCCAAGGCGCGATCGTAGAGCGCGACGGCCTCGTCCCGGCGGCCGCGCCGCTCCAGGAAGGCGCCGTAAGCGAGGACAGCGATGTCGCCGGGCGCGTCACCGCCGGTGATCGCCTTATAGTCGGTTTCGGCCTCGTCATAGCGGCGGGCGCGTTCGTACAGATAGGCTTGGCCGAGCTGGCCGAAATAGTTCACCACGCGGTCGCCGCGCATTTCCGGCCGCACCAGCGAGCCTTCCTGGTCGCCGGCCATGGCCGCAGCCCATGGCGCGAGCAGCGCCGCGGCGCCCCGATGCGGAAAGCCGATGGCGTCGCTGGTCAGCAGGGCATGGGCCTCCTTGCCCTTGCCCTCGGCCATCAACTCGACACCCCTGACCAGCTGGCCGAGGCGTTTGGTGGCCTCCGAGGCGTCGGGACCGTCGGGCGCCAATTGCGCGGCCTTGGTGATGTCGCCGGCGAGGACCGCGGCGGTGAAGGCGCGGTCCCGCAGCATGTCGCTGGCGCCGCCTTCGACCTCGGCCCTGGCGAAGTAGGCGGCCGCCTCGGCGCCGGCGCCATCGTTCAAGGCCCCCTGCCCGGCGAGGAAGGCGCCGTAGGCCGAGCCGCCCATCGTCGGATCGGCCAGGACGGCGGCGGTCTGCGGCTCGCGCGAGGCGGTCGCGCACGCAGAGAGAAGGGCAAGCGGGGCGATGGCGGCGAGCAGGCGACGGCGCATGATCTGAACCTCGGCGCTTTCGAGGGCGAGTTCAAGGCGAGAGCTGCGCGCGCCGCGATCAGCCAGGAGAAAAGTCATCCCGCCCTTGCGATTAACCCTATCGCGGCTCACCCATCTGGGTTTAGCTGTCGATCTTCGCCACCTGAGGATGTGTCATGGCCAAGGTTCTCATCCTTTCCGCCGTCGTGTTCGGTCTCACCATCGTCGCGCCCGCCCAGGCGAAGGTCGTGAGGGTCATCCATGAGGGCATGGTCGAAGATGCGCTGGGCTCGGCGCAGCTTTTCGGAGCGCCGAACAGCTCACTCGTCGGCATGCATGTGCTCTCGATCTACGAGTTCGACCTCAACCAGGGCGACCGGTTCGATGGGCCGACAAGCGCCTATGTCGAAGGGGGTTCGAACCTCGGCTTTCCGGGTCCCCTTCTCTCCTCCACGATCCGCATCAATGGGGTGACGCTCGATCTCGATGGAGCCCTCGCCAATCGGTACGCCGCTTCGAACGAACTCGAGATCTACAGCATGACGGCCTGGCCCGCCGGGGGGACCATCGTTCATGAGAACAACGCCCTCATCGACTTCCAAGGCCTGGACTACGAGTATTCCGGAGGGTTCGGCGGAACGGGGGGCCGTCTGCTGTATGTCGCCCCGGCCGGCGGCGCGGACATCCAGTGGGCCACCATGGCCTATACGGTGACGGAGATTCCATCAGCCATTCCCGAACCGGGCGCCTGGGCGATGATGATCATGGGCTTTGGCGCCGCGGGCGCCGCCTTGCGCGCCCGACGCAAGCTGGTTCTCGCCTAGGGCGCCGCCTGCAAAAAGGCCCTCCCCGCGAGGCGAGGAGGGCCCGGAACGTCACATGTTCGGGTAGTTGGGACCATCGCCGCCCTGCGGCGTCGTCCAGTTGATGTTCTGCGACGGATCTTTGATGTCGCAGGTCTTGCAGTGGACGCAGTTCTGGAAGTTGATCTGGAACCGCGGATTGTCGCCCTGCTCGTCGTAGAGCACCTCATAGACGCCAGCGGGGCAGAAGAGCCGCGCAGGCTCGCCGTAACGCGGCAGGTTCACCTCGATCGGAACGCTGGGATCCTTCAGCTTCAGGTGCGCCGGCTGGTTCTCGTCGTGGTTGGTCGAGGAGAGGAAGACCGAAGAAAGCTTGTCGAAGCTGAATTCGTTGTCGGGCTTGGGATAGACGATCGGCTTGTAGTCCTTGGCCAGGCCCGTGGACTCCGCATCGGACTTGCCGTGCTTGAGCGTGCCCCAGGGCGACCAGCCGCGCATGATGTTGGCGATCATGGCGTCAGCGCCGCCCAGCACGATGCCGGGGATGGTGCCGAACTTCGACCAGAGCGGCTTGAAGTTACGGACGGCCCAGAGCTCCTTGTGGATCCACGACTTCTTGTAGGCCTCTTCGTAGCCGGAGAGTTCGTCGCTGGCGCGGCCGCCCTGGATCGCCTCGAACGCCGCCTCGGCCGCCAGCATCCCGCTCTTCACCGCGTTGTGGCTGCCCTTGATGCGCGGGACGTTGACCATGCCGGCCGAGCAGCCGAGCAGCACGCCGCCGGGGAAATAGAGTTGGGGCAGCGACTGCGAGCCGCCCTCCGTAATCGCGCGGGCGCCGTAGGCGATGCGCTTGCCGCCTTCCAGATAGCAGCGGATCGACGGGTGGGTCTTGAAGCGCTGGAATTCGTCGAAGGGCGAAATCCAGGGGTTCTTGTAGTTCAGGTGCACCACGAAGCCGATGGCCACGTAGTTGTCCCCGAAGTGGTACATGAACGAGCCGCCGCCCGTGCTGTTGTCCAGCGGCCAGCCGAAGGTGTGCTGGGTGAGGCCGGGCTCGAAATTCTCGTCCGGCACCTGCCACAGTTCCTTGATGCCGATGCCGAACTTCTGCGGGTCGCGGCCGGCGCAGAGCCCGAAGCGCGCCTGGAGCTGCTTGGCGAGCGAGCCGCGCACGCCTTCGCCGATGAAGGTGTACTTGGCGTGCAGCTCGATGCCCGGCTGATAGTCCGGGCCAGGATTGCCGTCCTTGTCGATGCCGAACACGCCGGCGACGACGCCCTTCACCGAGCCGTCTTCGTTATAGACGACCTCGGAGGCGGCCATGCCGGGATAGATCTCGACGCCGAGCGCCTCGGCGTGGGTGGCCAGGGCGCGGCACACATTGCCCAGGGACGCGATATAGTTGCCGTGGTTCAGCATCCACTTCGGGAAGGGCAGCCAGGAGATGTCCAGGTCGCCGTTCGGTCCGAGGATCACGAACTTGTCGCGGGTGACCTTGGTCTCCAGCGGAATGCCGAGCTCCTTCCAGTTCGGCAGCAGCTCGTTGATGCCCTTCGGGTCGATGACCGCGCCCGAAAGGATGTGGGCGCCGACTTCGGAGCCCTTTTCCAGGACGGCGACGGAAATCTCGGTCCCGGCCGCCTCGGCCAGTTGCTTGAGGCGAATGGCCGCGGACAGCCCCGAAGGACCGGCGCCCACGATCACGACGTCGTATTCCATCGCTTCGCGTTCGATAGCCTCAGTGGCGATGGTATCGCTCATGATCCCCGTAACTCCCAAAGTGCCGCGCCGGGGTTCCCCTCCCCCTTTATTTCACGCGGCGTTGATCCGTCGCGCGACTTATTCGAAGCTTGCACATGGGTGGTCAAGCGCGAACTCCGCTATAGCCTCCCTTTCAGGACCCGATGACGCAAGCTGCCGCCCTTGATCGCGCCACTGAGAGCCTGCTCGCCTTCTGGGCTGAGGCCGGCGTGGACGCCATGCTGCTCGACAGCCCGGTCGACCGGATCGAGGCGGGCAAGTTCGTCGCCCCGAAGCCGGTGGAGAAGGCGCCGATCGCGCCGCCGCAGCCGAAAGCCGTCAACCACGCGCCGGATGTGGCGTCCGCCGTGCTCGAAGCCCGCCGGCTCGCCAGCGAATCACACACGCTCGAGGAGCTGAAAGCGGCGATCGCCAACTTCGACGGGTGCCCGTTGAAGTTCGAAGGGGCGCGCCAGGCAGTGTTTTCACGCGGCGCGGCCGATGCTCCCCTGATCGTGATCGGAGAGGGGCCGGGGGCCGAGGAGGACGCCCGCGGCGAGCCCTTCGTCGGGCGCGCCGGCCGCCTGCTCGACAAGATGCTGGACGCGGCAGGCCTGACCGGCCGCGCCTTCATCACCAACACCGTCTTCTGGCGCCCGCCGGGCAACCGCACCCCCTCCCTGCAGGAGCAGGCGGTCTGCCAACCCTTTGTGGAAAGGGCGATCGAGCTGGTTTCGCCCAGGATGCTGCTGCTGGTCGGCGCGCCCTCGGCCAAGTCGATGCTGAAGCGTGAGGAGGGCATATTGTCGCTGCGCGGCCGCTGGTTCGAGTGGCGCTCGGAAGACGGAAAACTCGAATTGCCAGCGATGCCTACGCTTCATCCGGCCTTCCTGCTGCGGCAGCCGGGCGCCAAGAAGAAGGCCTGGAGCGACCTGCTGACCTTGACCGAGCGGCTTGATCGGCCAGACCGAGGCGCCTAAGACTTCCCGCGTCACGAGAACTGAGGGCCACGTCAGTCTGCGGGAGAGGCGGGCGACGTGGGGATCGCATGCGGGGACGCAAGGGCATGCGGATCGCGGTCTTGGCCATGATCTGCTCCGCCATCGCCGGAACAACGAAAGCTGCGCCCCTGGCCTTGAGCCCGTGGGACGCCCAGCGTTATGCGGCCGCGTTCGACGCGGTGGACCGCGGCGACTTCATCGACGCAGAGATGCAATCGTCCGAGATCAAGGATCGTTCCCTCGCCGGGCACCTTGCGTTCCGTCAATTGATGCGCCCAGGCGGCCACGCCACCTATGACGATCTCGCCAACTGGCTGGAGAAGTACAACGACCTGCCCGGCGCCGAGCGGGTCTACACCCTCGCCAGCAAGCGCAAGCCGATCGGCGGCAAGCCCCTGAAAACGCCGGTCCTGGCGGGCGCCGACTGGCGGCGGGTGGAGGTCACCGCCCAGGGAATTTCCGGCAAGGCGCCGGCGGACAAGTCGCGGCAGGCGCGCGAGGCTTTCTATTCCGGGGACGTGCAACGAGCGCTGGACCTTGCGCCCGCAGCAGGCGAGCGCTGGATCGCCGGCCTAGCGGCCTATCGCCTGAAGAACTACGACCTGGCGCACAGCTTCTTCAGCCAGGTCGCCCGCGACGAGCAGGAGGATCCCTGGCTGCGTTCGGGAGCGGCCTACTGGGCGGCGCGCTCGCTGGAACAGGTCGGCGACAAGACCAGGGCCCAGGGCTTCCTGAAGATCGCCGCACGCTATCCGAACACCTTCTACGGCATGATCGCCGAACGGCGGGTCCGCCTCGAGGCGCTCGATCGGGCGCAGACGGCGCCGGCTGGCGAGATCACGCCCGCCAACTTCTCGTCCGCCCCCAGCGCGCACCTTGCGCCCTTCATCCGGGAGGACGCACGCGCCCACCGCGCGACGGCGCTCGCCCAGATCGGCATGCCGGTCGAGGCGGGGCTGGAACTGCGGGCCGGCCTCGCCCTGGCCAAGACCGAGGCCGAGCGATCGCGATGGATGTCGCTGATCCTGGCGCTCAACGCGCCCCTGACCTCCGACGCCGATGTCGCCTCCGGCCTGCCGCGCGGGCGGGCTCTTGGCGAGCCCGACTATCCGACCCCGGCGCTGGAGCCGAAGTCCGGCTTCACCATCGACCGCGCCCTTGTCTACGCCATCGTGCGTCAGGAAAGCCGGTTCAATCCCGAGGCGGTCTCGCCCGCCGGCGCCGTTGGCCTGATGCAGGTGATGCCGGAAGCCGCCGCCCGGGCGGCTGGTGACGACAAGCTCAAGAAGGACATGAGTCCCATGTTCGACCCTGCCTTCAATCTGCGGGTCGGGCAGGACTACGTCACCTGGCTGATGGAGCGAGGAGTCGGCTATGACATCCTGCGCACGGTGGCGGCCTACAACGGCGGTCCCGGCACCCTGTTGCGCACGGCCAAGATGGTCGGAGACGAAGCCGACAGTCTGATGCTCATCGAGTGCCTGCCCAGCGCCGAGACGCGGAACTATGTCGAGAAGGTCATGGCGGGCTACTGGACCTACCGCAAGAAGTTCGGGCTCGACACCAAGACGCTTGATGCGCTGGCGCAGGGCGCGGCGTTTATCGACGCCCGGCTCGACCGCTAGCTGAGGCGCACCGAACGGCCGAGCGTGCGCCGCACGTCCTCGATACGCCGCGACGCCTCGCCGACCCTGCGCCTGTCGACAAGGACGCCTGCCGTGCGCGGGGGAATGAGCCGGGATAGAAGGCCGGCGTCCGCCTCACACACCAAGGCGCCCTCTCCGCCCCTTTCGATGTGCCGGCGTAGGCTCTCGTCCCAGCCAGGCCGCAGCCGCAGATGGGTCGGCAGCAGGAGCAGGAGGTCGGCCTTGGCCTGCTTCGTGGCCGTTTGCAGGTCAGCCGTCACGGCGGCCCCCGCATCCTCGCAAATCGCGGCTGTCGCATCAGCGGGATCATCGTCGATCACGATGACCTCCCTCACGAGACCGTCCACCGCGGCCGGTACGAGCGCGGCCAGTAGCGCGGCGAGTTCCCGCGCTTCGGCTCTTCCCTGAACGATCACCGAGATCATGCGCCCTTGAGGCCGCCGTTCGATGTCCGCGTCAACAGAGTTCTTGTTTTGTTCTGTCGCGCCATTAAGATGCGACAGGTGAGCACCTTCACCCAACAGGTCCGCGGGCGAGGCGCCCGGTCAAACGCCACCGGCCGGTACGAGGCCCAGGTGCGCGAGGCCTTCGACGACGGCTGGACGCCGGAAGACGCCGAGCCTTCGCAGCTCAAGACAACATTGCACATGGAGAAGGCGCGAAAGATCATCACCACGAACGACAGCCCCGACGTCGGTTTTTCCAGATCGATCAATCCTTATCGGGGATGCGAGCACGGCTGCATCTATTGCTACGCCAGGCCGGCCCACGCCTATATGGGCCTGTCGCCCGGGCTCGACTTCGAGAGCGAGCTGTTCTTCAAGCCCGACGCCGCGGCTTTGCTGGAAAAGGAGCTCTCCTCCCCCCGCTACCGGCCCGAGTTCATCCATATCGGCGGCAACACCGATCCCTATCAGCCGGTGGAGCGGACCACCCGCATCACCCGCGGCGTGCTGGAGGTGCTGGAGCGGTTCGGCCATCCCTGCTCCATCATCACCAAATCGGCGTTGATCCTGCGCGACCTGGACATACTGACGGCCATGGGGCGGCGGAATCTGTGCCGGGTGGCGATCTCGATCACCAGCCTCGACCGCAAGCTGGCGCGGAGCATGGAGCCCAGGGCCGCGACGCCGGAGCGGCGGATCGGCGCGATCAAGGCGCTCGCCGACGCCGGCGTGCCCGTCAGCGTAATGTTCGCGCCCGCTATTCCCGGGCTGAACGATCATGAGATGGAGGCGGTGCTGGAACGCGCGGCCGAAGCAGGCGCGTCAGGCGCGGGCTACGTCGCCCTGCGCCTGCCGCTGGAGATCAAGGATCTCTTCCGAGAGTGGCTAGTCACCGACCATCCGGACCGCGCCGGCAAGGTTATGTCGCTGGTCCGGCAGATGCGCGGCGGTGTCGATTATGACCCGCAGTGGGGCAAGCGGATGAAGGGCGAAGGACCGATCGCCGATCTCATGTCCCAGAGGTTCCAAGCGGCGAAGAAACGACTCGGCCTGACGGCGAAGTTCAGCGGGCTCGACGTCTCGCAATTCCGGGTCCCGCCGAAAGCTGGTGATCAGCGGGACCTATTCGACTTCTAGGCACTTGGCGAAGCGGAAGGCCGGCCCCTCAGCGACCAAACACGCCAACCAGTTCGAGATGCGGTGACCAGAGGAATTGATCTACCGGCAGCAGGCGCTCGAGCGTAAAGCCGGCGTCGATCAGGATCCGGGCGTCGCGCACAAAGGTCGCCGGGTTGCAGGAAACGCCGATAGCCCGCGCGACCCCCGAGCGGGCGATCTCGGCCGCCTGCTCCGCCGCGCCCGCCCGGGGCGGGTCGAATACGACGGTGTCGATACGTTTGAGCTCTTCGGCCAGGACCGGCCGCTTGGCGAGATCCCGCGCCTCGGCGGTGACGCCCTTCAGGCCCGGAGCGGTCGCGAGCGCCGAATTGAGCGCCCTGATCGCCGGAGCCGCGCCGTCCGCCGCGAAGACGGGCGCGATCTCTGCCAGTCGCAAGGTGAAAGTACCCACGCCACAGAAGAGATCGGCGATCCGCTCGGCTCCGGTGGCGGCCTCGCACGCGAGGGCGGCCATGGCCGCTTCGGCCCCTGGTACGGCCTGGAGGAAAGCGCCCGGCGGCAAGGCGACCGTGGCCGAACCGATCCGCACCACGGGCTGACGGGCGAGATAGGCCATCTCGCCATCGAGGGTGACTCTGGCGAAGTCCGCCTCTGCGGCGATCTCGGCCAGCCGCATGCGGGCGTCGGCCGAGAGACCGCCGCTCTTTCGCTCGACGCCGCTGATGTCGATGTCGAGCCCCGTGGCGGTCAGGGTGACGTGCAGCGTCGGGGCGGATTTTGGGTGTTCGAACAGCGGCGCCGCCAGCCGACGAAGATTCGGCAGCGCCTGTTCGAAGGCCGGATCGGCGATAGGACAGGTCGTTATGTCGACCACGTCCCAGCTCTTGCGTGTCTTGAAGCCGAGCCGGGCTGCGTCCTTGCGGCCCGGGCGCGCGTGCAGCGCCAGCCGACGCCGGCTGTGCGGCGGGGCGGCGAAGGCTGGCAAGAATTCGGTCTCGATCCGCTCACGCGCCAGGGTTCGGGCCAGCCGATCGACCTTCCAGGCGAGATAGGGCGCATGCTCCCAGTGCTGCAGGGCGCAGCCGCCGCAAATTCCGAAGTGCGGACAGGGCGGCGTAGCGCGTTCGGCGCTGGCCTGGAGGATCGCGTCCACTTCCCGCCGCTGGCCGCCGGCGGCGAGCCGCACCCGTTCGCCCGGCAAGGTGAAGGGGGCATAGAGCGGTCCTGCCGCAATTCCGTCGCCTTCGCCGCCCATGGCCTCGATCAAGACCTCGACCGGCGGGCCGGAGGGGGCGTCGGTGGGTCTGGCCCGATGAGGCCGGGGACGTCGCATGCTCACGCTCGTTTCGGGTTCGGACGCCGCAAACCCTGAGCGGGCAAGGCGTCAACCAAGATGAATGAACATGAACGACCCACTCAAGCGCCGTTCAGACTCGTTCAGCCAAGTTCTCTACCGCAGGCGGGGCCTCGGCGCCGCCTACCGAATGAATAACGGAGAAAGCCGATGAAACGCGCTCTTGCTCTCGCCGCCGCCGGGATGATGGCGCTCGCCATCCCCACCGTCACGCCGACCGCCGCCTCGGCGCAGCGCTACGACCCCTGTCGCGAGCAGCAGCGTTCGAACGCGAACAAGGGCACCATCATCGGCGGCGTCGTCGGCGCCCTGGCCGGCGGCGGAGTGGCCGCGCGCGGAGCCAAGACGGAGGGCGCCCTGCTGGGCGGCGCCGTCGGCGCTGTGGCCGGTCACCAGATCGGCAAGCACAACACCAAGTGCCAGAACTATTACCGCCCCGCCCCCCGTCCGGCGGCGCGCTCCAGCAGCAGCTATCAGCGCAGCAGCTACAGCCCACCCAGCAACTGCCGCTGGGTGCAGGACGACCGCGGCCGTGGGTATGAGGTCTGCCGCAGCCGTGATGGGGTCTGGCGCCCGAGCGGCCGCAGCTAACACCTGATTTTTTGGTTCAAGTCCCAAGGGGGAGCAACCCGATGAACTTCCGTTCGACCTTCGCCAAGAGCGCGCTTGCGGGCGTGGCCGGCGTGATGGCGCTGACCGCGGCGGCCAGCGCGCCGAGCTTCGCGGCGGCGCAGTCGGCCGGCTATTACGGCGGCGGCTACGCCTATGATCCCTGCCGCCGCGAGACCACCAATCGCGGAACCGTCGGCGCCCTGCTCGGCGGGGCGCTTGGGGCGGCGATCGGCTCGAACGCTGCGGCGCGCAACGCGCGTAC
>Ga0065721_10006439_pt1 | contig 13044 bp, 11 predicted proteins | sample Mesricmetagenome_FD_59108 | JGI IMG/M metagenome (GOLD analysis project Ga0065721, IMG submission 59108) | Mesophilic microbial community from rice straw/compost enrichment Sample: eDNA_1 v2 (version 2) | ecosystem: Engineered > Solid waste > Grass > Composting > Bioreactor | place: USA: Davis... | reverse complement strand
TGTCATCTCCCAGTTCCTCCTTGTTGCCCTCGGATTGATTCCCCGACGGTTCTGGTGGAGTTCCAGAGAGCCGCAGAAGAATATTGAAACCGCCGGTTGACGAGAAAAGACAGCCTCTGCGCCCCGCAATCCTGACCTCTCAGGAATGATGGGGGGCCGATTGTGTTTCTGAATTCTCCACTTTTTTTGTGGGTCCCTGTCGAATCCGGATTCGCTCAATCGACAACATTTCGAAGCTCGCATTCGGGGGAACAGATGGTTCCCCCTCCCTTGTGGCCCCGGTGTGGATCTTCGTGACGGAGACCTGTTTCCGCGAAGAGGATAGGGACAGAAATCTGTCGGATGGAGATTCGTGCTGCGCGGAAGTGCAGACATTTTCCAGGAGTCAGACTCCTCTGCCTCGGGTCACAATGCGCGTACGAAAGAACTTTTGCCCTCAACGAAAGGTTGCCACAGATGATCACCCCTTATCTGAACTTTGACGGACGCTGCGACGAGGCTCTGGAGTTCTACAAGAAGGCGATCGGTGCCGAAGTGGAGATGTTGTTGCGATTTCATCAGTCCCCGGAGCCAAACCCGGATTGTCCCGTTCCTCCCGAGAACGCGAACAAGGTGATGCACGTGAGCGTTCGCGTTGGCGACGCACGGTTCATGGCCTCGGATTGTGATTGCGAGGGGAAGACTCAATTTCAGGGAGTGACTCTGGCTCTCTATGCGTCTGATCCTGATCAGGCTGAAAAGTATTTTCAGGGATTGTCTGACGGCGGACAGGTCACCATGCCGCTGGCAAAGACATTCTTTTCCCCCTGTTTTGGAATGCTGACTGACCGGTTCGGCGTCTCCTGGATGGTCATTGTCCAGTAACTGAACCGCGCTGACTTCGTGAACGGTGTGGGGCTCGGGGAATGATTCGGGGTAGCTTCGCTGGGGCGCCTCGCTGACGGGAGTTGAAAATGGGCAAGAAGAAAATCCTTGCAATTGCCATTGTGGTTGTTCTGGTCGTGGTGGGGATCGGACTCATTCCGGCCTCATTTCGAATCGAGCGCACCGCCGAGATTCAGGCGCCTCCTGACGTCGTCTTCGCCATTTTGAACGACCTGCGACAAACGGACCGATGGTCCCCCTTCGCGAAGCTCGACCCGAACCAGAATGTCTCATTTTCCGGGCCGGAATCTGGAGTCGGTTCGGCACTGACGTGGGATGGAAATGATCAGGCGGGCGCCGGCACCATGACCATCGAAGAATCCCGACCTCATGAATGGATTCGAATGCGGCTGGATTTCAGAAGGCCAGTGCCGGGAACGAATCACGCGTTCTTTGAGCTGTCCCCGGTCCATAAGGGAGCCGGCACGCTGGTGAACTGGGGCATGGAGGGCCGAACCAACCTGTTCGGAAAAGGTCTCTGTACTATGGTCGGGATGTACAGAACGATCGAATCGCTGTTTGATGAAGGGCTTCAGGCTCTCAATCAGGTGGCGAAGGAGGACTTGAAGCAGAGGATGGTTCAAGCAGCTCCCTGAATCTCCCTCTGGAGATGAATCGCAGCTGGTGAATGTGATCTGGCTGGGCCGCGCATTGCCGGTGGCTCTCAAAATCCATTTAAGAAAGAATTCCGGATGTCTGAATCGCCCCCTGAAAAACCGAAGCGAGGTCCCCTCTTCGTGGTGGGATGGGTTCTCACCATTCTTCCCTCGCTGATGCTGTTGATGAGTGTCTTTTTCAAGTTCAAACGCCCCATCCCTCCAGAAGTCTCTGAGGGACTGGCCAAATTGGGGCTGACAGAACAGCTCCTGACCCCGCTGGGAATTCTGGAATTAACCTGCGTCGTCCTCTACCTGATTCCCCAGACCGCTGTGCTCGGGGGAATTCTGTTGGCGGGGTATCTGGGCGGGGCGATTGCCACTCACGTCATTGCCAATGACCTGGGGAGTATTCTGACGCCTGCCGCCCTGGGTGTGGTGGCCTGGCTGGGACTTTATCTCCGGGATCCCCGCATTCGGGCATTGGTGCCGTTTCGCAAATGAGATACGCCACTTGGCCCTTGAAAAAACAAAAACGCCCGATGCTCTTAAAGGCATCGGGCGTTTTTGTTAAGGCGAGGCGGACGGGACTTGAACCCGCAACCTCCGGATCGACAGTCCGGCACTCTAACCGATTGAGCTACCGCCCCTTGGTTTCCAGTGGGACCCGAAGTTTAAGGAGGTCAGTTTCGTGCGTCAACGTATCCGGACGAAATTTTACGCTGACCTTTTTTCACCCGAGTCTGGAAGGCTTAAACCCGAAATTTTCGGTTTCTCCGGAGGTAACGGAGCCACCGGAACTCGTCTGGCCACCGTCAGTAAGGACGGGTGATCAGTTCCTTCATCTCGCGAACAGCCCGTTCGAAGCCCACCATGACCGCTCGGGCGACGATGCTGTGGCCGATGTTCAGCTCCCCGACACCGTGAATCCGGGCGACCGGGACGACATTTCGGTAGGTCAGGCCGTGCCCCATGTGCAGCTGCAGGCCACTTTCCAGGGCAATTTGTCCGGCCCGAATGAGCTGATCGAGTTCGTTCTGACGGGCTTCCTCGGTCGGGGCATCGGCATAGGCTCCGGTGTGAAGCTCCACCGCCTGCGCCCCCATCGCCTTCGACATCGCAATCTGGTCGGGATCGGGATCGATGAAAAGGCTCACCTCAATCCCGGCTTCCAGCAGTCGGTCGACGGTCTCCTGGACCCGGTCTCGATGACGGATGACGTCAAGTCCCCCTTCGGTTGTGATCTCTTCACGCTTCTCGGGGACGAGCGTGCATTGCGTCGGTTTCACCTTCACTGCGATGGCGGTGATCTCGTCTTCCGCAGCCATCTCCAGATTCAGTTTCACCTGAACCGTCTCCTTCAGAACGTTCAGGTCACGATCCTGAATGTGCCGTCGATCTTCGCGAAGATGAACGGTGATGCAGTCTGCCCCTGCCAGTTCCGCAATGGCAGCGGCCCAGACCGGATCGGGTTCAATGGTCCGGCGAGCCTGCCGGATCGTTGCGACGTGGTCAATGTTCACGCCGAGTCGGGCCATGTCTTACTCTTCCGTCGTCAGAACAGGTTCCATCAATATTGATTTCCCCGCCTCGGGATGAGCGCGGGGGCAACGTATTTCAATCAACCGGTCAGCTACTTCGATCGCTTGTAGAAGGGAAGCGCCACAATGGTGAGTGGTTCGCGTTTTCCACGCAGGTCGACCTCAATGACCTTTCCGGGGACATCATATTCTTCCGGCACGTAGCCCATTCCAATGGCGAGCTGGAGGGTCGGCGAAAATGTTCCGGAGGTCACCTCGCCCAGCTTCTTGTCCCCATCGTAAAGCTCGGCGCCTTGTCGAGGGATTCGTTTCCCTTCCGCCTTGAATCCGATTCGGTGCGGCAGTTTTCCTGTCCCCGCAGCCTGAACGATGGCCGTCTTTCCAATGAAGTTCGGCTTTTCCAGTTTGACGCCGAAGGAGAGGCCCGCGACCAAGGGGTTGATGGATTCATCCATTTCATGCCCATAGAGCGGCATGGCTGCTTCCAGGCGGAGGGTGTCACGGCAGCCGAGGCCGCAGGGGAGCAGACCGACTCCTCGACCCGAATCGATCAGTTCCTGCCAGATGGCAGTGCCATGCTCGTTGTCGACGATCAGTTCAAATCCATCTTCCCCGGTGTAACCGGTCCGGCTGATGACGGCAGGAACGCCAAAAGCCTGTGTTTCCACTGCCTGGTAATATTTCAGGTCTGAAAGCCGGGAAGTGACCGCAGGTTGCAACAGGGCCTGAGCTTCTGGGCCCTGCAGCGCAATCATCGTGGTCCGCATGGTGGAGTCGTCGACCACCACTTCGGCATCCCCCTTGTGTTGATCGATCCAGGCGATGATCTTGTCCCGGTTCGCTCCGTTCACCACGAGGAGATAGCGATCTTCGAACCGGTAAATCAGGACATCATCCAGAATCCCCCCGTCTTCCCGACAGATCAGGGAGTACCGAACCTGTCCTACCTTCATTCGGGAGACATCATTGGTGAGGAGCTTGTCCAGAAGTGGCAGCGCCCCCGGTCCGGTGAACCAGATCCGCCCCATGTGGGAGATGTCAAACAGACCAGCCTTCTGGCGGACCACATGATGTTCCTCAACGATGGTTGTATATTGGATGGGCATGTGCCATCCCGCAAAGTCGACCATCCGACCACCATGCGAGACATGCCAATCATGAAGAGCCGTCTGCAGCATTTCCGCTCCCGGGAAAGTTTCTGAGTCCAAAATTAGAGTATAGGCCGGCGACACCCGCGGGCCAGCACTCCATCATCGCCGGGGCCAATGAATTCACAAGCCAACCCCAAGCACTTTTTCAGGGAATCAGACGTGTCACTGGATCAGCTCAAAGTCGTCCCCCCGGAATCGATGGGCATCTGCACTGACCGATGGAATCGGGTTCTTCGGAAGGCTCAAGAGATTTGCCTGTCCGGGAAGCTGCCGGCCCTTTCCATTCAGGTCCAGCGGAAGGGGAAAACTACGGGAGTCCACCACTTTGGGACGGCCAGCCTCAGCCATCCCGTGCCGGTGACAGATCAGCATCTGTTTCTGGTTGCATCCCTGACGAAGCCGATTCTCGCGATGGCGACGATGTCTCTTGTGGAGAAGGGGGAGTTGATCCTCAACGATCGTGTTTCTCGATTTTTTCCCCAGATGACCGACCCGGCCAAGAAGCCAATCACGATCCGTCATCTCCTGTCGCACACGTCCGGACTTCCGGACATGCTCCCGAACAATCAGGAGCTTCGACAGGCGAACGCTCCGCTGGACGAGTTTGTTGAGCAGAGTTGCCGGACAGAACTTCTCTTTCCCCCCGGTCGGAGTGCCCAGTATCAGAGCATGGGATATGCGTTGCTCGGGGCGATTCTGGAGAAAATCACCGGGACATCGTGCCGGGAGTTTCTCGAAAAGGAGATCCTGTTGCCGCTTGGAATGAGCCAGACGCAACTGGGAATCGAGTACGGATCAGGCGATGAAGACTGGATCGCCGAAATCGACCTGGCTGAGCCACAGCGGTCGGGGACTGGCTGGAACTGGAACAGTCGCTATTGGCGCGAACTGGGAGCACCATGGGGAGGAATACTCTCCACAGCAGCCGACCTGAGCCGGTTTCTTCAGATGATGCTACAAAAGCCTTCGGATGGTGTCGGGAGGGGACCGGTCTCACAGGCCTCGATTGTTGCCGCTGTTGAGAACCGACTGCATGACTTCCCGGCAATTCCTGAAGCAGATCGACGCTCCCGAGGCTGGGGACTGGGGTGGCGGCTGAACTGGAATGACCACCGGACGACCTATTCCGATTTGCTCCCTGCCGAGGCTGTAGGGCACTGGGGGGCGACCGGGACTCTGTTCTGGATCGACCGTTCCCGACAAATCGGAGCGGTCCTGCTGACAACCCGCCCGCTGGATGAAAACCCATCGCCCCTGACCGCCTTATCGAATATGATTCTGGCATCGTTCGTTGAATGACCGTTCAACGCGAAATCCATTCGACTTCAAAGACAGAGACAGAAATCATGCCACCGACCGAACGACAACTGGCCACACTCGGAGGAGGCTGCTTCTGGTGTACCGAAGCGGTTTTTACACAACTCAAAGGTGTCGAGAAGGTTATTCCGGGTTACTCGGGAGGGCATGTCGAGAACCCGACTTACCGCCAGGTCTGTACGGGAACGACGGGACATGCTGAGGTCATTCAGATCGTGTTTGACCCCGAGAAGATCAAATACGAGGAACTGCTTGAGGTCTTTTTCCAGACCCACGATCCGACCACGCTGAACCGGCAGGGGAACGATGTCGGTACCCAGTACCGGTCTGTGATTTTCCCTCACAATGAGGAGCAGAAGAAGATCGCGGAAGAGTACATCAAGCAGCTGAACGAGGCCAAAATCTGGAAGTCGCCGATCGTCACCACCATTGAGCCATTTGTGAAGTTCTATGAGGCGGAAGACTACCATCACAATTATTTCGATCAGCACAGCGATGCCCCCTACTGCCAGATGGTCATTCGCCCGAAGGTGAACAAGTTCCGCAAGCAGTTCAAGGACAAGCTGAAACCGTCGTCTCCGTGAGCATTCTGGAGAAGCGATCCGCAGAAACGCCGGTTGAACCGCACCGGACTGAGGTCAGGGCAGCTCAACCGGCGCTACTGGTGTGTGCTTTTGCTGACTGATCGGGGGGCAATCTCTCTGAAACCCTCCCAGCACACGCACGGGATCTGTAACTCATCACAGCTGGAGAGCTGCTTGGGCCACTCTTTTGGATTGCACTGCTACGCGACTGTTCCGCTGCCTAGCCGACGGGACTGGCCAAGTTTGAGGGGCTCGCTCCGGTCCCGTTTCTATAGGTGGCAGTTGAAAAGCTCCGGGTGGGAAGCATTCCCAGTTCAATAGAGACATCTCCGCCTTCATCGGTCTGCCCGGAGACCGATTTGTGTTCGCTTAAATGAGACCAGGCTGGCAGGAATTGCCCCGGTAGAGTCCTCTATCCGCATCGGGGAATTTTTCAGATACTCTGCCGTCTGGAGAATTCACCACGAAGGGATTTTGAGGGAGCTGCGAAGCAGGATGTCCGCCATGACCAATCAACTTCAGGTCGATCAGTTCGAGTGTGGGACCGGAAAGCCGCTGCTATTCATAGTGGGGCCATGCGTCATCGAATCTGAGGAGTTGATTCAGGAGACCTCGTCGCGAATTGCAGAGATTGCCTCCCGACGCGGTTGGCAAATTGTCTTCAAATCGAGCTTCGACAAAGCGAATCGCACCAGCTACAGCAGCTTTCGTGGCCCCGGACTTGAAAAGGGGCTTGAGATTCTTGCCCGCGTTCGCGAGCAGACGGGTCTTCCCGTCACAACAGATATCCACACCCCCGAGCAGGCTGCCCCGGCAGCGAAGGTCTGCCGGATTCTTCAGGTCCCGGCATTTCTGGCGCGGCAAACCGATCTGGTCAACGCCATCGCGGTGGCGGCGAGAGATCACGACGGCATCGTGAATGTGAAGAAGCCGCAGTTCATCGCCCCGGAGGACATCATCCATGTGGTCAATAAATGCCGGGAAGCAGGGACCAATCGGGTCCTGCTGACCGATCGTGGGACCATGTTCGGCTATGGCCGACTGGTGAATGACATGACCTGTATCCCCACCATGCAGGCGATGGGGTGCCCGGTCTGCATCGATGCCACCCACAGTGTCCAGCGACCGGGAGGAAGCACGACCGGCGGAAATCGGGCCATGGTCCCGTTCATTGCGCGGGCAGCGGTCGCGGCCGGGGCGGATGCGGTCTTCATGGAGACGCATCCCGATCCAGACAACGCGAAGTCCGATGGTCCGAATCAGGTCCGGCTGGATGATCTCGAGCGGGTTCTGGAGGAGCTGACCCGCGTCCGGACACTGATCAACGAATTCCAGTCCGTTTAGCCGCACACGGTGCGTGCGCGGCTAAATGGACCTCGGGATCGATCAAACGGTCTTCCAGGCGTGGTCCTTGGCACTGGCCAGAACCGCATCACAGACCTTCTGGGTCTCGAGCGCATCGCGGAAGGTTGGGGAGCAGGGTGTCCCGTCTTCAAGGCTCTTGAGGAAGTCGGCCACCTGATGCACAAAGGTGTGTTCGTAGCCAATCTGCAGGCCGGGGACCCACCACCGGTTCATGTAGGGATGATCGCCGCTGTTGTCTGTGACGTGGATACTCTTCCATCCCCGAATCGGACCTTCGTCCTTGTAGTCGAACATTTCCAGACGATGCAGGTCGTGGAGGTCCCAGCGGAGTGACATGTTCTCCCCGTTGATTTCAAATGTGTATAGGGCCTTGTGTCCACGGGCGTAGCGGGTTGATTCGAACAGCCCCAGCGAGCCGTTTTCGAAGTGACACAGGAACGCACAAGCATCGTCGATAGTGACCTTCTGCTTCTGGCCGGTTGCCTGATGCACCCGTTCCTTGACGAAGGTCTCGGTCATCGCGGTCACATCGGTGACCTTCCCGTTCAGCCAGATGGCGGTGTCGATGCAGTGGGCCAGCAGGTCGCCGGTGACGCCGGAACCGGCGGCGGCAGCGTCCAGACGCCAGAGGGCGTTCCCCCCCTGTGGGAGATCCGCATTGATCGTCCAGTCCTGGAGGAAGTTGGCCCGGTAGTGGAAGATCCGGCCCAGACGTCCGGAATCGATGATCTGCTTGGCAAAGGTGACGGCCGGAACCCGTCGGTAGTTGTACCAGACCGTGTTGGGGACTTTGGCCTCTTCCACCGCCGCACACATTTCCTCCCCTTCGGCGGTGTTCATTGCGAGAGGCTTTTCACACAGGATCATCTTGCCAGCCTTGGCGGCCGCAATGGCGATTTCCTTGTGAAGGTTGTTTGGCGTGCAGATATCGACAGCGTCGATGTCCGGCCGGGCAATCAGTTGCCGCCAGTCTGTTTCGATCGACTCATACCCCCACTGATCGGCGAAGGCCTGAATATTTTCTCTGTTCCGGGCACAGGCCGCCTTGAGAACTGGACGGTACTTGAGCTCGGGAAAGAAATCACCGACGCGCTTGTAGCCGTTGGAGTGTGTACGGCCCATGAAGCCGTATCCAATCATGCCGATGTTGAGCGGCTTGGTCATAATGGGGTCTCCATTGAAAGAGAGGTTTGTGATCAATGAACTGGAGGGCTGATGGCCGGGCAGTGTCCCCGGGGCGGGGATGCCGTTCCTGAGGATCTGGACCAAAGTGACTGTCCCGGTTGGTGGACACTTCAGATCAGCCGCACCCAGTTTCGGGGAACCAGACTGTATCAAGAAGTGCGAGAATGTTCATCACATCCGGCTGCGGTTCGCACTGACAGAGGCTCTCTTGGGAGACCACTGGGATTTGTTTCACGTGAAACAAATCGAGCCTGTCCCGAAGATGCCCGGAAGCGGTGAGAGGCTTCGGGAATTGGGTGTCAGTGCGGCGAAGGGACACGGTATCAGGGGCGGTCTGAATTCAGATTGAAGCGGCCTGTCGAATTCCTGACACTGAAAAAGGGGAGGGGTCTGCTGGTTGCCCTTCAATTTGTTCGTTCAGCGTCCATTGCGACCGGAAGGAAGCCGAACCGGTTGGACTGCGTTTGGGATCGATTTGTCCCCAAGCTTGTTTTTCTCAGTCTCCNTCTGGAATTTCGTTTAATTCAACGTTTCCCTCACACGTTGGCATGGTCATTGCAAAACTGAATAGCACAGAAGCGAAATCACAATTTAGGGCAATCTGAACTCCACACACAATTACNATGAGGGAGCGAGCAATGAGAAAGTTTTTAATCGCGATCGCTGCAGTTGGGTTATTCAGTTTTGGAATGGGGGCAGAGCAGGTTGAAGCTGCTCGGGGCCGCGTCGTGATTCGGGGAGGCACCCGAGGAGTGAATACCTATTATCGGGGATACAATCGCGGTTATCGCCGCGCCCAGCGTTGGGACCGAGGCTACTACTCACCGGGATATTACGGCGGATATTATGGCCGTGGATATTACGGTGGGAACCGCGGTTACTACTCGTATCCAGGCTACTATGGTGGATACGGTGGATCTGGGATTTACTTCCGCTTCTGATCGACAACACCAGATCGAAGCCACTTCGTCCATTAATAGCATTGATGACGCAGTAGTACGAATCTGGTGCTGAACATCAACAAGCGGAAAAAAGAGGCCGGACAGGATTTTCCTGTCCGGCCTCTGCTTTTGTGATTGTAATCAGACAATGGTGCGGGAAGTCGTCGTCCGCAATTGGGGCGACTCGTACTGGGGCCAGGATGCGATGTATTCCCTGTGCGAAGTCGCGAGATGGTCCCATCTAGAAACATGGGGACCAACGTTGCGTATCAATTGACGTTGCGAACTGGAACGGTCATTTGTAGCCTGGTCCCGACACGTCCGCGCTCTCCAGAATAGGACCGCCTGAGAATAGACAGAACAATCGTCTCGCCGATCTCAGTCAACCCGGTGAACGGGGGTGTCGACCATACGACGCCGCAGTGGGTCGAGAGCCGGTCGTCCGTCCTTAGGACCGAATGGGATTCGAATTCGGAAGTAGCCGAAAAACTGCTCATCCCGGATACGGTCGTAGCTCAGTTCAGCTCCAATCTCCAGACGCGACTGCTGTCCGCACCAGGGGAGATCAAAAATCCGCATCTCAAGACGTCCTCGCGGGCCGGCAAAGGTGGGGAACGTTCCCGAGTCTTCGCCGAAGCTGTAGCCCCCTAGGAACCAGCGGACTTCGTACTTGTCATTGTATCCCCAGTTCAGGAAGCGGTGCCCGATTTCTGCTTCCAATCCGGAATACGCTCGCTCCCGAAAATCTCGCGTGACGACAGTGCCGTTGGAGATTCCTGATTGAGTGATCGTGCCAGCAGTGGTGCTCTCTGGCCCATATCCATTTACGCGGAACTCCCAGTTCACGGACATCAATTCGATGCTCAATTGGCCTTGGGCAAAGAAATTGTCCTGATTGGTTCCGATCAGATCTGCATAAATGGAGATCCCAAAGATCCAGTAGGGGTCCATGTAGGTACGGTACCCTAGTCCGATGTAACCATCCCCGGAATCGCGATCGTCGACATTGCCGCGAAGTTCGGTAAAGAACAGGCTGTCTGGAGACTGCCAGAGAGGGATGAAAAATCCTCCGCCAGTGATGACGCGATCATTCCCCGGCTTCACCCCGAAGTTCCCGAACGGGAGGAACTGACCGAGGGGATCTGGCTCCTGGAAGATCTCCGCTGGGAACAGATTTCGATAGCTCACACCATCGTCGACGCAGTCATAACAGTCGAACGGTGGCTCCTCATAAAGCACGTCTCCATGCACGACGGTTGAATCACCGCCATCGCTGTACGGCATCTCCACAAACGGTGCTGTGTGATTCACGGTGTCTTCATGAGTCGGCGCCGGAGGAATAATGCACGCGGGTTCTGGAGCCGGGACCAATGATGCCGACTCTGGAAGCATTGTCGCTGGGGGAGGGGCAATCGTATCACTTTCAAAGGAGGCCGACTGCCAGTCCGCAGGGGGGGCCAGGTTGGGGGTCTGCGGAGGTGATGGCGGAATCGGCATCTGCACATTAATCACCTGAAGCTCGGAGTAGGCGACTTTCCGGTTGCCTGCTTCGGTTGCTGTTGGTGGAACCAGCAGATCAGGACCATCAAGGCTTGGAGCCTGCAACGGTACCGAACGGGAATCACCTGAAACCTCTGTCACCGGAACGGAGAAGTTCGCCGGGAGAATGTCAGAACCAGAACGGGAAATGGAGCCCTGTTCTTGACGTCCCTGATTCGAGGTGATCGGTGGTTCGAAAGACGGTGAACTGTGGAGGGCAGAACTGGTGTTGCTCGTCGTTCGAGGGGGCTCCGGGAATTCCCTTGCGGAGAAGGATGGGGAGGTAGCTGATGTCGGGGTATTCTGTGGAGTATCCCCGTCTCGCATCAGCTCCAGCAAATCCGGATACCGGCGCTGAATGAACGGCGCAACTTGTCCCCACGACTCCCGGGGAGCGGACGATTGCATCGCAATCGCGAACAACGAAATGGCCATCCAACGGCGCATTCAGAGACCTTCGTGCCCTTGATCCCAAGGACAACGGACTACTGGAAAGAGAGGATGCGAGAGAATTAGACGAACACTCTTCCGTGAGATTCGATTCGCAGCTCTCCTGATCCCAGGCCGTTGCACCTCTTGAATTGTGCTCAAGACTTCTACGAAGGAGCGATTGGTGCGGTCAACGACAATGAGTCGCCGAACAGGGAAGGGGGGAATCTGAGTGGCTCTATCTGCGAATTCTGCCGTCTTCAGCCTTGCGGAAAATGATCCTCCGGCAGGAATCGCCGCAATTCTCCACGCAGGTAAGATTCAATATCACGGGCCAACTCGAACTGCGTGACCTTCTGCGCGACTTCCTGGGCATCGGCCAGAGACATGTTACGGATCATTTCCTTGACGACAGGGATCGCCTGCGGTGTGACACTGAACTGACGCAGCCCCATCCCGATCAGCAACGGGACAAATTTCGGATCAGAACTCATCTGTCCGCAGATCGTCACCGGGATTCCCGCCTGTTCCCCGGCAGCGAAGACTCTCCGCAGCAGCATGAGGATGGCAGGGTCCGCCGGGTTGTAATATTTCGAAACGGAGGGATCACTTCGGTCGGCTGCCAGAGTGTACTGGATCAGGTCGTTGGTCCCGATGGAGAAGAAGTCCGCTTCCCGGGCAAATTCTTCTGCCATTAGTGCGGCAGAAGGAACCTCGACCATCATGCCGACAGGCATGTCCCGACGAAACGGAATCCCTTGTTCGTCGAGATCCTCCCAGACGTCGCGGACAACCATCTTCGCCTGCCGGAACTCCGACAGTGAGGAGATCAGAGGGAACATGATTCTCACATCCCCTTCAACTCCTGCGCGGAGCGCAGCACGCAGCTGGGTCTTGAAGAGAGTGAGGTATTCCAGACAGACCCGAATGCTGCGGAGTCCCAGTTCCGGATTGGAGATGTCGCGGAAGACGTGCCGCATCACGCCCGGGATCTTGTCGGCGCCTAGATCGAGGGTCCGGATCACAACGGGGCGATCCGGGAAACTGCGGATGACATTCAGATACGCCTGGTAGTGATCCTCTTCTGTCCGTTCTTTGCCCGATCCCATGTAGAGGAATTCGGTCCGGTAAAGCCCGATGCCATCGGCGCCGCGAATGCGACAGTGTTCTGCCTCTTCGGGGAACTCAATGTTTCCGTAGACAAAGATACGGGTCCCGTCACGTGTCTCCGCAGCTCCTTCCACACGCGACTGAAGGTGCTGGACTTTGGTGCGTGCGCTCGCCTGCTTTTCGCGATACAGGTTCAGCGTGTCATCATCGGGGCCGACAATGACGCGTCCCTCTTCCCCATCGACGATGATCAGTTCTCCCCCGGAGACATCGGTGAGGAAATCTCCCACACCGACAATGGCGGGAATTTCGAGTGCCCCTGCCAGAATTGCGGTGTGACTCGTACTTCCCCCAACCTCTGT
>Ga0065721_10051969_pt1 | contig 13046 bp, 12 predicted proteins | sample Mesricmetagenome_FD_59108 | JGI IMG/M metagenome (GOLD analysis project Ga0065721, IMG submission 59108) | Mesophilic microbial community from rice straw/compost enrichment Sample: eDNA_1 v2 (version 2) | ecosystem: Engineered > Solid waste > Grass > Composting > Bioreactor | place: USA: Davis... | reverse complement strand
GACGCAAGCGACCGAATCGGCGGCCAAGGCGGTCAATAAACCCGTCGGCAACGAAGAAGACGCCGTGCGTCCGAACAACATCGCGAAAATTTTCGAACAGTCGTCTCCGGCGGTCGTCAAGATCGAAACCTACGCGCCTGTCCGGTCGGGCAATTCGGCTTGGCAGGACGACTTCTTCCGGCAATTTTTCGGCGACGATTACTTCGGCGGAAACGGCGGAAACGGCGGAAACAAAGGCGACGGGGACGGCGAGTTGCAGGAAAGCGGCATGGGCTCCGGATTTATTTTCGACTCCACGGGCTACATCTTGACGAACCAACACGTGATCGAAGGCGCGACGCAGATCAAGGTTACCGTGGAAGGCCACGACGAGCCTTATACGGCGAAGCTGCTCGGGTCGAGCCCGGAGCTTGATCTGGCGGTGCTGAAGATCGAAGGCAGAGATTTCCCGACGCTCAAGCTCGGCAACTCCGACGACATGAACATGGGCGACTGGGTCGTCGCGATCGGAAATCCGGTCGGCTTCGAGCATACGGTTACGGTCGGCGTGCTCAGCTCCAACGAGCGCGAGATCACGATCCAGGACGGGAACAGCACCCGCAAGTACGAGCATCTGCTCCAGACGGACGCTTCGATCAATCCCGGCAACTCCGGCGGTCCGCTGCTCAACCTGAACGGGGAAGTCATCGGCATCAATACGGCGGTCAGCACCCAGGCGCAAGGAATCGGCTTCGCGATTCCGACGAGCACGATCTCGGAAGTGTTGGAAAACCTGAAGTCGAATACGGAAATTCCGCAGAAGCCGGTGCCGTTCATCGGCGCGACCCTGATGGACGTGACGCCGGAAATCGCGACGCAGCTCGGCATCGACAAAGACACGAAGGGCTCCTTCATCCGCGAAGTGCTGTTCAATTCGCCGGCGTACAAAGGCGATTTGCGCCAATACGACGTCATCACGAAGATGGACGGCTCGGCCTACAAGACGAAGGAAGATTTGATCGCGGCCATTCAGAAGAAAGCGGTAGGCGACCAAGTGAAGTTCGAAGTGCTTCGCGGCGAGAAAAAGCTGGAGATCACGGTCGAGATCGGCAACAAGAACGATTTTAATACGCAGCAGCAATAACGAGAAGCAAGAATCAAGGAGGAAGAGCGGGAGACCTATGGGGTGTCCCGCTCTCGTCGCTGGAGGAGGACGGTCCCGTGAGACCCCATATCGCGGTCATTGACGACGACGAGAAAATTACGGCATTGCTTCGGCGCAGCCTGGCTTTCGAAGGCTACGAGATCACGACGGCATCGGACGGAGCGCAAGGCTTGCGCGTCTTGAGCCAGCGCCAGGCCGATCTGGTCATCCTGGACGTCATGATGCCGAAGATGGACGGATGGGAAGTATGCAGAAGGCTGAGGGAGGCGGGCATCTCGTCGCCGGTCTTGATGCTGACGGCCAAGGACGACGTGACGGACCGGGTCAAAGGGCTCGACCTGGGCGCGGACGATTATCTCGTCAAGCCGTTCGCGTTGGAGGAATTGATGGCGCGCGTCCGGGCGCTTCTGCGCAGGCGTCCCGATAAGGCCGAGGAAGGCGGACAGTACCGATACGACGATCTCGTCATGGACGTGGACGGACGCGAAGTCATGCGGGGCGATCGCCGTATCGAGCTGACGGCGAAGGAGTTCGACCTGCTGCACCTCTTCATGCAGAATCCGAAGCGCGTGCTGTCCCGGGATCTGATCATGGAAAGAATCTGGGGCTACGATTACAGCGGGGAATCCAACGTGCTCGAAGTGTACGTCGCGATGCTGAGGCAGAAGCTGGAGGAGAGCGGGGAGAAAAGGCTGATCCAGACCGTGCGCGGGGCCGGATACGTCTTGAAGGGAGACAGCTGAGCGGTATGTCCATCCGCCTGAGATTGACTTTATGGTATTCGGGACTGCTGGCGATCGCTTTGGTCGCGTTCGGGGTCGTCATCTACGGCATCGTGCAGAATAACGCGATGTCCGGGATCAAGGACCAGCTAAGGCGCATCTCGCAGGATACGCAAGTCCAAATCACTTTTCCTACGATCAAGCTAAGCGGCAGCGTTCGAACCGATATCGACTTCAATACGATCTATATTCAGATCGTCAATTATACGCCGACGATCGAGGGAGTCGTCGACGAGAAAACGAGAAACATGTATCAGACACCGCAGCGGCCGGAATTGACGTTCGAGATTCCGAGGCAGGACGCGCTCGCGCAGAACAAATACCGTTTCGCGAAGCAGGAGCTGAACGGATTTCCGTTTCTGATTCTCGAGAAACCGTTGACCTATCGCGGAGACATCGTCGGGCTGCTGCAGGTCGGCGCATGGACGGGACGAGAAGAGCAGCTATTGAGCCAATTGCGCTCGATTCTATGGATTTCCGGCGCGGTCGGCTTGATCGCCGCCTTCCTGCTCGGCATGTTCCTCTCCCGCAAGGCGTTGATGCCGATCAACCGGGTAACCGAGGCCGCGGAGAGAATTCGAAGCGGTTCGGAGCTCGGGCACCGAATTCCGCGAGAGAAGCCGAACGACGAGATCGGCCGTCTGACCGATACGCTGAACGCCATGCTGTCCGGCGTGGAGAGAGCCTATCGAAACTTGGAGGACTCGAACGCGGCCCAGAGAAGATTCGTGTCCGACGCCTCGCACGAGCTGAGGACGCCGCTGACGACGATACGGGGCAACGTGGATCTGCTGGAAAAAATATGGCTCAGCGACGGAGCGGGACGCAAGGAGCTCGGAGAAGGAGAAAGCGAAAGCGGCGGCCCGCTCGAAAACTCCCCTGCCCTTACCGAGGCCGACAAAAGAGACATGTCCCTGGAATCGATTCGGGACATCTCCGACGAGGCGCGCCGCATGAGCGGCCTGGTGAACGATCTGCTCTCGCTCGCGAGGGCGGACGCCGGCTACCGCATGGAGATGGAGCGGGTGGCGCTGTGGCCGCTGGCCGAGGAGGCCGCCAGAAGAGCGTCCTTCCTTCCCCGCCAAGCGGAATGGATCGTCGGACCGTTGGACGCTCTGGCCGGCGTCGAGGTGCAAGGAAACCGGGATTATTTGCTTCAGCTCTTGTTCATCCTCATCGAGAACGGCTTCAAATACACGCCGTCCGGTTCCGTGCGCCTTTACGCCGGCCGTTCGGACGGTTACGTCGGGTTGTCGGTGGAGGATACGGGAATCGGCATCCATTCCGAAGAAGTTCCGCACATCTTCGAGCGTTTCTATCGCGTGGACGTCTCCCGCGGCGAAACGTCGGGAACGGGACTCGGGCTTTCGATCGCGAAATGGATCGCGGACATGCACCGGGCCAGGTTCGACGTCAGATCGAAGCTGGGAGAAGGGACGGTGTTCACCGTGTGGCTGCCGATCCTTCCGCCGCGGGAGATGGACGGCGTCTGAACGCCCGCGATTTTACCGGACAAGGCCCGAACGCTTGCCGACAAGCGTTCGGGCTTTCGGCGTATTGCCCGGCGGCTTTCCCCCGTGTCGCATTTTAAGCTATAATAATAGAGCAACGCCCGAGGGGCATCATAGGAGGAGGAACGCCTTCTCCGATGGTTCCATTCCAATAAAGGGCGAGAAAGCAGGCGCATAAGGGATGCAAGTCGTTAAAATATCGCCGAGAGGCTACTGCTACGGCGTGGTCGACGCCATGGTGCTGGCGCTGCAGACCGCCCGCAACCTGGAGCTTCCGCGGCCCATTCATATTCTTGGAATGATCGTCCATAATAGTCATGTCACGGAAGCCTTCAAGGACGAGGGCATCATTACGCTGGACGGTCCGAACCGCCTGGATATATTGGAACAGATCGAGAAGGGGACGGTCATCTTCACGGCGCACGGCGTGTCGCCCGAGGTTCGCGCCCGCGCGAAGGAGAAGGGCTTGACCGTCGTCGACGCGACCTGCCCCGACGTGACCAAGACCCACGATCTGATCCGGGAAAAAGTAGGCGAAGGCTACGAGGTCATCTACATCGGCAAGAAAAACCACCCCGAGCCCGAGGGCGCGATCGGCATCGCCCCGGGGCACGTGCATCTGATCGAGCGGGAGGAAGACATCGACAAGCTCGAGCTGAAGACCGAGCGCCTTATCATTACGAATCAGACGACGATGTCGCAATGGGACATCAAGCATCTGATGTCGTTGCTCCTGTCCAAGTTTCCGACCGCGGAAATCCACAACGAGATTTGCCTGGCTACGCAAGTCCGCCAAGAGGCCGTCGCCGATCAGGCCGGGCAAGCCCAGCTCTGCATCGTCGTGGGAGACCCGAGGAGCAACAATTCCAACCGTCTGGCGCAAGTATCCCAGGAGATCGCGGGAGTTCCCGCTTATCGCGTGGCCGACGTCTCCGAGATCCAGCGGGATTGGCTGATGGGACTCGAACGCGTGGCCGTGACGTCCGGAGCTTCTACTCCGACGGCGCTGACGAAAGAAGTGATCGCGTACCTGGAAAGGTTCGATTCGAACGATCCTTCGACTTGGCCGATCGAACGGACGGTCAACCCGAACAAGCTGCTGCCCAACGTCAAGATCAAATCCACGGAAGCCCTCGCCTGAGCGAGTGCCGGCTTCCGGTAGAACGGCCCGATTCCGGGGCCGTTCTCTTCGTCAGGAAGGAGTAAGGCCATGCATCGACTTGTACGGTTGGGACGTTGGCTGAAATACAAATATATGCTGCTGCTGCGGGCGGAAGGCGGCGCTTCGATCGTGGCGATGGGCTTCGCCATCGGCATCGCGGTCGAAATGTTCACGCTCCCGACGTTAGGAGTCGCCTTCGTACTGATCTTTCCGTTATGTTTCTTGCTGAGGGGAAATCTCCCGGCGGCGTTCATCGGCTTCGTGATCGGCAAGATCATCTACATTCCGATGATGTATCCGAACTCCAAGGTAGGGGCTTGGATTCTGCCGACGCACATGAGCATTCATCTGCCGGTCGTTCCGGAATGGTTGAACCGTCTGTTGCTCGCCAATCTGAAGCTGATCGTCGGAGGGATGGTCGACGGAGCGATTCTCGGCCTTCTGTGCTATTTCCCGATCAAGATCAGCCTGAATCTGTATAAGGCGAAGAGAAGGGAGAGGCGCAAGCTAAGCCGCTCCCGGCTGGAAGCGAAAGCGGTGGCGGAGTGACCGTCTGCCGTCTGCCGCTCCGGTCAAGCGGGTTGCCTGAAGCAAGAGGGGACAGGCGGCAGGATATCGAAGGCGCGATCGCGGATGCACGATCGGATTCTCGATCGGGATTGACAGATCGCGTCTTTTCGTCTATATTTACTTTAGTGCTTAAAAGCGTATACGCGTCGAAGCGTATAAGCATTAAAATATTTGGAGCGTGAACTTCATGATCGTAATTACATCCCCAAGCGTTACGGACGAAAGAATCGCCGAAATCGTCCGCTACATCGAGAAGAGCGGCGTGCAAGCGCACGTGTCCCGCGGGACGGACCGCACCGTTATCGGAATTATCGGCAAAGCCGAGCCCTCGCTGGCCGAGCATATTCGTTCCATGAAGGGCGTCGAGAACGTCATCAAAATATCGAAATCCTACAAGCTCGCCAGCCGGGATTTCCATCCGGACGACACGATCATCGAGGTGAAGGGCGTCAAGATCGGAGGAGACAATCTGGTCGTGATGGGAGGTCCTTGCGCGGTCGAGACTCCCGAGCAGATCGACGAGATCGCGCGGCTCGTCAAGGCGGCCGGAGGACAAGTGCTTCGCGGCGGCGCGTTCAAGCCGAGAACCGGGCCCTATAGCTTCCAGGGCATCGGAGTCGAAGGCTTGAAGTGGATGAAGGAAGCCGGCGACAAGTACGGCCTGATCACGATTACCGAGGTCATGGCGCCCGAATTCGTGGACGTCTGCGCGGAATACGCGGACATCATGCAGGTCGGCACCCGGAACATGCAAAATTTCGACTTGCTGCGGAAGCTCGGAACGATCAAAAATCCGGTCTTGCTGAAGCGGGGGTTCAGCGCGACTTACGACGAGTGGCTGAACGCGGCCGAGTACATCTTGGCGGGCGGCAACCCTAACGTCATGTTGTGCGAGCGCGGCATCCGCACGTTCGAGACGTACACGCGCAACACGTTCGATCTGACCGCGATCCCGGTGATCCAGCAGCTGTCCCATCTGCCGGTCGTCGCGGATCCGAGCCACGCGACCGGACGCCGCGAGCTGGTGGAGACGATGACGAAAGCTTCGGTCGCCGCCGGAGCGAACGGCCTGATCATCGAAATGCACACGGACCCGGACAATTCCGCGACGGGAGACGGCGTCCAGTCTCTCTTCCCGGACCAATTCGCGAAATTGCTGAAGGAGCTTGAACAGCTCGCTCCGCTGCTCGGCAAGAAGTTCGACACGGAAAAAGAGCCCGCCGAAGCTTTCCGGACTTGGGTCAAATAATGAGAAACGGGAGAAGCGCCTGCGATCCGGATCGTTCCGGAGAGCGGGCGTTTTTTCTTGACGATACAGAATTTATAAGTTTCACGCTTATCATTATCTGTATCGTCTCCGCAAAGCTTCTTCCGGCGTCCCAAGGATGCCGAAGGCGTTTTTGCTTGGGCCGATCGATTCGCTGCCTTGCTTATCCTAACGTACGGATTTTCGTCCTACATGCGCGTCGCGGCATATCGGATCGACGTTCGTTCGGATTTTAGCTGAAGTCGCCAAAAGGCAGGGAATATGACGAAGGTTCCCGCGAATGCGGAATCCAGGCGTTATCGTTCCGTAGTTTAAGCCCAATTCCCGGTGGCCGGAAAGCTTCCGCAAGAAAGCGCATACATTTGTGAGGTTGTCTGCCGCGCGCCGAAACCGAGGAAAAATCAAGGTTTGCGGGGGATTTCAAGAGGCAATTATGAACATTATTTGAAGTTGTAAGAATTGCTTACACCGCCGTAAAAAATACCTGACATAAGTATTGACGCTCTAATAGGAGAGTTTTATAATAACTTCATAAGTTCGGTGAAAACTTGAACATTAGATCGGTTTTATGAACTTAATGTTCGGAAATGGGGAGGAAATTACCAATGTCAGCACAGCAAGTATTGGATTTGATCAAGGAAAAGAGCATTGAATTCGTAGACTTCCGTTTCGTGGATCTTTTGGGCAGAGGCCATCACATCACTTTGCCGGCCACCGAAGTGGACGCGGAGACTTTCGTTAACGGAGTCGCGTTCGACGGTTCCTCCATTCACGGCTTCCGCGGCATCGAAGAATCCGACATGGTCATGATGCCGGACACGAATTCCGTATACGTCGATCCGTTCACGGCTCACCCGACGCTGATCGTCATCTGCAACATCCATACGCCGGACGGCCAACGCTATGATCGCGACCCTCGCTCCATCGCGCACAAGGCCGAAGAATATTTGCAAACGACGGGCATCGGAACGGCTGCGTTCTTTGCTCCGGAATCCGAATTTTTCATCTTCGACGACGTCCGTTACGAATCCACGATGAACTCTTCTTCTTACTTCGTAGACTCCGAAGAAGCGGCTTGGAACACGAACCGCAAGGAAGAAGGCGGCAACCTGGGCTTCAAAGTCGGCGTCAAAGGCGGATACGTGCCGGTCGCTCCGGTCGATTCCCAGCAAGACATCCGCAGCGAAATGGTACGCCTGCTGCAAGAGTCCGGCCTTCGCGTAGAACGCCACCACCACGAAGTGGCGACGGCCGGCCAAGCGGAAATCAACTTCCGCTTCGATACGCTGACGACTACCGCTGACAACCTGATGAAATATAAATACATCGTTCACAACGTGGCTCGCCAATACGGCAAGGTCGCAACGTTCATGCCGAAGCCGCTCTTCGGAGACAACGGAAGCGGCATGCACGTTCACCAATCCATCTTCAACGAAGGCAACCCGCTGTTCTACGAGAAAGGCGCTTATGCCAATCTAAGCGAGCTGGCGCTGCACTACATCGGCGGCATCCTGCATCACGCTCCGGCTCTGATCGCGCTCACGAACCCGTCCACGAACTCTTTCAAGCGTCTCGTGCCAGGGTACGAAGCTCCGGTTAACCTGGTTTATTCCAAAGGCAACCGTTCCGCCGCGGTTCGTATTCCGGTAGCCGCGGTTACGCCGAAAGGCTGCCGCATCGAGTTCCGCACGCCGGACTCCACGGCCAACCCGTATCTCGCTTTCGCGGCGATGCTGATGGCGGGTCTGGACGGAATCAAGCGCAAGATCGATCCTAAAGCTCTTGGCTACGGTCCGTTCGATACGAACATCTACGAGCTTTCCGACGAGCAGAAGAAAGAAATCCGCAGCGTGCCGGGCACGCTCGACGAAGCGCTGGACGCTCTGGAAGCGGACAACGACTTCTTGACGGAAGGCGGCGTATTCTCGAAGGAGTTTATCGAGAACTACGTCAGCGTGAAGCGCGCGGAAGCCAAATCGGTATCCATCCGCGTTCACCCGCACGAATACAGCCTCTACTTCGATTGCTAATCGGCATGACTAGCGATCAGCCTCTTTCCTTCGGGAGAGGGGCTGTTGTCGTTTAGTTACCGTTTATCATTTTTAAAAGACGAAGATTTCTTGACATATATGTGGATTTTGTTCGGAAATGGCAGGAAATAGCCCGATGAAAACACGGATAACGGTTGCTCTCCGGTGCAAAGCTTTGATATGATAAGCCTATTGCGAGTTTTTTATTCGGATAAAGACAAGGTGGGGACGAGATTGGCTGATCGCGCTGCGAACTTTAACGCCGGACCTGCGGCATTGCCGCTGGAGGTGCTGGAGAAGGCCCGGAAGGAATTCGTCGAATACGAGAACAGCGGAATGTCGCTTATGGAGATGTCGCACCGCGGCGCCATCTACGAGAAAGTGCATTACGACGCGGAGAAGCTGCTGCGGGAGCTGCTCTCCATTCCGGACAATTATAAGGTGCTTTTCGTTCAAGGAGGCGCATCGACGCAATTCGCGATGGTTCCGCTGAATTTGCTGAGCGCCGGCAAGACGGCCGCGTACGTGGCGACGGGCAGCTGGGCGACGAAGGCGATCCAGGAAGCGAAGCTGTTCGGAGACGTGGCGATCGCGGCTTCGTCGGAAGCGGACGGCTATAAGCGCATTCCGTCGATCGGCGAGCTGGACATTCCCGCCGGCGCGGCATACGTTCACTTGACTTCCAACGAGACGATCGAAGGGACCCAATGGGCGGAATATCCCGACACCGGCGACGTGCCGCTCGTCGCCGACATGTCCAGCGACATTTTGTGCCGGCCGATCGACGTGTCGAAGTTCGGCCTGATCTATGCGGGAGCCCAGAAGAATCTCGGGCCATCGGGCGTCACGATCGTTATCGTCCGCGAGGACTTGATCGCCAAGCCGTCCGTTCCCGTGCCGACGATGCTGCGGTACGATACGCACGCGAAGGCCGATTCGCTTTACAATACGCCGCCGACGTTCGGGATCTACATGGTCGGGGAAGTATTGAAATGGGTGAAAGCAGGCGGCGGGGCGGCGGGCATGGAAGCCCGCAACCGCGAGAAGGCCGACTTGCTGTACGGCGTCATCGACGGAAGCGAAGGCTTCTATCGCGGGTTCGCCGAGAAGGAAAGCCGCTCCTTGATGAACGTCACTTTCCGGCTGGCGAACGAGGAGCTCGAAAAGCAATTCGTCAAGGAGTCGGAAGCCCAAGGCTTCGTCGGACTGAAAGGCCACCGCAGCGTAGGCGGTCTTCGGGCATCGATCTACAACGCCGTGCCGCTGGATAGCGTGCGCGCTTTGGCCGATTTCATGCGGGCTTTCCAAAGCCGTCGCAACGGCTGATCAAGCATCGGGATGAACCGGCAGAGGAGATAGCGGCGCTGAAGGCCGCTATTTTTTCTGTTCGGTCGGCGACGACGAAAGAGGAGGAAACACGCGAATGCCGTTTCATATCGTGCTCGTCAATCCGGAAATTCCGGCGAACACGGGCAACATCGCCAGAACTTGCGCGGCCACCGGCACCCATCTCCATCTGGTTCGGCCGCTTGGTTTTTCCACGGACGACAAGGTGCTCAAGAGAGCCGGGCTCGACTACTGGTACGCCGTCGACATCACGTATTACGATTCCTTCGAAGAAGTGCGGGAAGCTCATCCCGGAGCGAGGTTTTTTTTCGCCAGCACCCGCGTCTCGAAGCGCTATTCGGACTACGAGTTTCGCGACGGGGATTTCTTCGTGTTCGGCCGGGAGACGAAGGGGCTGCCGCAGGAGCTGCTCGACGCCCACCCCGAGACGGGCATGCGCATTCCGATGACGGATAAGGTCAGATCGTTAAATCTGGCCAATTCGGCCGCGATCGTCGTTTTCGAAGCGCTCAGGCAGAACGATTTCCCGCTTGGATGAAGAGATTTCGACAGGAAAGCCGAATTTTCGAGTTTTCTTGTCGAATATTGCATATTGTTAAGCAAATTGAGAAAATGGAAGGGAAATCTGTTTCTGTATAGAACGGTATATTGTTGGGCTTAAGGTTTCGTGATGACCAGCTAGAATAGCGGATGAATGGAGGAACTGCATTGAAACCTGCAGGCGTAGTACGGAAAGTCGACCAATTGGGAAGGATCGTTCTCCCGAAATCGTTGCGCAAGCGATACCAAATGAACGAGGGGGATCCCGTAGAAATATTGGTGCAAGGCGATCATATTATCTTGGAGCGTTATCGGCCTCGTTGCGTATTTTGTTCTTCGATGGAGTCCGTCGGCGAGTTCAAGGAACGTTACATATGCGCCTCTTGCGTGAAGGAAATGCACGGGCTGTAACCAAACATATCCGGCAGGAGAACCGTCCCGATTGGGGCGGTTTTTCGTATTTCGGGCGAAAAAAAAGAAGCCCTGAGGCTTCTTTTTCCCGGGATTGCTGATTACAGCCCCTTCGTCTTGTCGTCGTTGTAGGATGCCGTCAGGATGGCTGCGATAAACATCACCATAACGAGAATAACGATCCAGAATCTATTCGACATCCCGAAAATCATAATTTGTTCGGCTTTCGCTGCTGTTTCCGCAAGAAACATTTCCCACACCTCCGGTCACTATACCTTATTATAACCAACGGGCGCCGAAAAGAAAACGTAAAAAGTTGTGAACAATCAAACGGGATGGCAGTCCATCCTCGGCGTGGCATATAAATATCCCGAGGGCCGATAACGCGGGGAGGGATCGCCATGAGCTCGATCATTAATTGGATGGGCGGATGGCCGAAGGAGGGTTTGGTTTCCGCGGCGGACTGGGAGGAACGCGTCGAAGCGGCCGCGGCTTTCGCAGCGGAGGAACGGAAGGGCGGAATCGGTCGATCGGCCGGGACCGGCGGCAGCGAGAAGCTGCGCGAGCAATTGGCGAACGGATTGTTAAAGGGGAAAACGGGCGGGCGAGCGGACCGAATCCGGATGACGAACGGAGCGGACGGCGCCTTGATCTGGTTGGCGGAGAACGTGCTGAAGCCCGGAGATACGGTGCTGACCGATCGATTGACCTCGCGAAGCGCCCTGCAGGCCTTCCGCAAGGCGGGCGCGCGCGCGGAAGCGGTCGACGGCGATCGGAAAGGCATGAATCCGGAGGCGCTCACGACGGCGCTGTTCCGGTTTCGTCCGAAGCTCGTGTACGCGGCCCCGGGCTGCACGGATCCCGAAGGGAACGTCTGGAGCCAAGAGCGCAGGGATGCCGTTCGGGAGAGATGCCGGGAAGCGGGCGTTCTGCTCGCGTGGGACGACAGACAAGAAGCGCTGCTATACGAGCCGTCGGAACCGGCCCTTCCGGATAGAAGGCTGGAGCCGGGCGTGCTGTCGATCGGACAATTGCCCCCCGGCCTGATCGCGGGCTTGCGGATCGGATGGATCGCGGGCGCGGCGGATGCGCTGCAGGCGCAATCCGAGGCTTCTTTCTACCGGTCCAGGCAAGGCATCCGGGCGGACGACATCGAGCAGCAGGCGCTCTCGTCGCTGATCGACGAGCAACCGCTGGAACCGCTCTTCGACATGCTGAGGGCCCAATGCAGGGAAAGGAAAAGGCGGATGACCGAGCAGCTGGCTCGCCAAGGGATTGAGGATCTGGTCTGGACGGAGCCGAGAGGCGGCTTGCATCTGTGGGTGACATTGCCTTCGGGACTGGACGGAGAGGCGCTGCTGAGAGGAGCCTGGTTGAAGGGGGTCATTTTTCAGCCGGGAGCTCCATTTTACGTTTCCCATCCGCGGGGAAATACCGCCCGGATTACCCATGCGTTCGCCGACGAGAGGCAGATCAAGCTGGGAGTGGCCCGATTGGCGGAGAGCATCGGGGAGTTCACGGGGAGATGGTCGAGGAGCTGATCAGCGAAGAGGGCCGGCGACGAACAATCGCCGATCCCGGACGACGACTTCCCGGCGCATGAGCCTTTCGCCGGGAAAGTTCAGGCAAGCTCCGTCGGCCGGGTCGAACGTCCAGAAGTGCAGCGGGCAGATCAGAACGTCGCCCGCATGCCGGATTTCTCCTCCCGCGTGCGGACAGACGTTCAGAAGCAAGAGGAAATCTTGATCGCTCGTCCGGACAAGCCAATACGGCGCGCCGTCGATCGTCACTTCGCGGGGAAGCTCCGGGAAATCGTCGAGCGACCCGAAAGATGGCGCGTCTCCAAGCTCGTTCACGTTCATCCTTCTCCCTCCGTAAGGTTTTCACCGCTCAAGGCAAAGCCGGACGCCCAAGGAAACCGGTCGGCCCATGCGCCCGCTACCTCCGCGTATTGCTCCAGCGCGCTTTTCCCGGACGGCGTCAGCTCGTATACGCCTTTCGCGACGCGCCTGAACCAGCCGTAATAATTTTCGCGGAGCATCGCCCCGGCGGTCGGACAATTCGTCCATTCCCGAACTTGCCTCGGAGCGGAGGCGCCGTGGCAGGCGAGCGCGAGCGCGCATTGAACGGCCCGTTCCCGGTAAGCGGTCATCAGCTTGCGCTTCGTGCTTCCGCCGACGTTGTAGTCTCCGCTCCGCGCGTCGAATTCACGCCGGAGCTTGGCCGCCTTCGCCTTGCTGCGGCGATTCGCTATCGGCGGAAGATACGGATCGGAAGACTCC
>Ga0065721_10051968_pt1 | contig 13046 bp, 8 predicted proteins | sample Mesricmetagenome_FD_59108 | JGI IMG/M metagenome (GOLD analysis project Ga0065721, IMG submission 59108) | Mesophilic microbial community from rice straw/compost enrichment Sample: eDNA_1 v2 (version 2) | ecosystem: Engineered > Solid waste > Grass > Composting > Bioreactor | place: USA: Davis... | reverse complement strand
CTGGCCGCGCTGAAGGCCGCCGGCCTGCGGCTGGCCTGCGTCACCAACAAGCCGCACGACTTCACCGCGCCGCTGCTGGACAAGTCCGGCCTCGCGCCCTATTTCGAGCTGGTCTACGGCGGCGATGCCTTTCCGTTCCGCAAGCCGGACCCGCTGCCGCTGCTGAAGGTATGCGAGGCGTTCCGCCTCGAACCGGCGCAGATGGTGGCGATCGGCGACTCGGAAAACGACGCGATGGCGGCCCGCGCGGCCGGTATCGGCGTGCTGCTGGTGCCCTATGGCTACAACCATGGCAACCCTGTACAAGGCGTCGACGCCGATGGTATAGTCGGCTCGCTTGTCAAGGCTGCTGAGGTCTTGACGGCACACCGGTAGTCTCCGGGCAGTTTCCGACGCCAGCCCCGGCCGTTCCAATTGCAATGGCGCCGGGCCTCCGGCAATCCGCGAGACCGCCCTCTCCGCATCCCGCGCAGACACCCCGAACACGATTTCATGTTCCTGAACCGCAAACGCATCTTTACTGACAGTGATCGGCAGGCCTGGCCCTGGCGTCGCTGGCGCGCCTGCCAACAGGCGTAAAGTGCGTTCGCGACTGCGCTGATCGCGCCCGTCCGATTCGATCGGCGAGGCGTTTCGATCAGACCGGCGGTCCTTGCCGGCCCGGTTCCCCTTCCCGGCAATCCCTGCTAGCGTTACCCGAACGCGCATTACGCCCCCCTGGCTCGACACGGAGCGACAGCGGAACGACCGGCCCATCGGACCGTCCGCATGCCCCCTCGAGCCGCCCGACGGGGCCGGTGCTTCGGCCATCCTGCCCCTCCCAGAATCGCCCGCCGGGGATCGCGTTGCCGCAGCCCCCGTGCGCCGTCCCAGAGGACCGTCATGACCGAACTCGAATTCAAATCGCTGGCCGACCAGGGCTACAACCGCATTCCGCTGATCGCCGAGGCCTTCGCCGACCTCGAGACGCCGCTGTCGCTGTACCTGAAGCTGGCGCAGTCGCAAACCCGCGGCGTCAACACCTTCCTGCTCGAATCGGTGGTCGGCGGCGAACGCTTCGGCCGCTATTCCTTCATCGGCCTGCATGCGCGCACGCTGCTGCGCGCCTACGGGCAGCGGACCGAGGTGGTGACCGACGGCAAGGTGGTCGAGACCCACGAGGGCAATCCGCTGGACTTCATCGCCGCCTTCGAGCGGCGCTTCAAGGTCGCGCTGCGCCCCGGCCTGCCCCGCTTCTGCGGCGGCCTGGCCGGCTACTTCGGCTACGACACGGTGCGCTATATCGAGAAGAAGCTGGCCGACACGCAGAAGCCCGACGACCTGGGCCTGCCCGATATCCAGCTGCTGCTGTGCGAGGAGCTGGCCGTGATCGACAACCTGTCGGGCAAGCTCTATCTGATCGTCTACGCCGACCCCGGCATGCCCGAGGCCTATTCGCGCGCGCGCCAGCGGCTGCGCGACCTGCGCATGAAGCTGCGCCAGCCGGTCGACGTGCCGGTCACCAGCCCGTCGGTGCAGACCGAGGTCTACCGTGAATTCGACAAGGCCGACTACCTGGCCGCGGTGGCCAAGGCCAAGGAATACATCGTGGCCGGCGACATGATGCAGGTGCAGATCGGCCAGCGGCTGACCAAGCCCTACCGCGACGCGCCGCTGTCGCTGTACCGCGCGCTGCGTTCGCTGAACCCGTCGCCGTACATGTACTTCTACAACTTCGGCGACTTCCAGATCGTCGGCGCCTCGCCGGAGATCCTGGTGCGTCAGGAAACGCGCCGCACCAGCGAACAGGGCGAGACGCGCTCGCGCCGCGTGGTGACGATCCGCCCGCTGGCCGGCACGCGGCCGCGCGGCAATACGCCCGAGCGCGACGCGCAGCTGGCCACGGAGCTGCTCAACGACCCGAAGGAGATCGCCGAGCACGTGATGCTGATCGACCTGGCCCGCAACGACATCGGCCGCATCGCGGAAACCGGCTCGGTCAAGGTCACCGACCAGATGGTGATCGAGAAATACTCGCACGTGCAGCACATCGTCAGCTCGGTCGAGGGCACGCTGAAGGACGGCATCAGCAATCTGGACGTGCTGCGCGCCACCTTCCCCGCCGGCACGCTGAGCGGCGCGCCGAAGGTGCGGGCGATGGAGATCATCGACGAGCTGGAACCGCGCAAGCGCGGCATCTACGGCGGCGCGGTCGGCTATCTGTCGTTCGGCGGCGAGATGGACCTGGCGATCGCGATCCGCACCGGCATCGTCAAGGACGGCAATCTCTATGTGCAGGCGGCCGCCGGCATCGTGGCGGACTCCGATCCCGACGCCGAATGGCGCGAGACCGAGGCCAAGGCGCGCGCGGTGATCCGCGCGGCCGAGCAGGTCCAGGACGGGCTGGACTCGGACTTCGCGTAAGCGACAGGTAGAAGCCGTCGCCCCCGCGAACGGGGGGGCCAGCGACCCCGTCGCCGCCGCATCGAAGCCATCCGGTTCCCGCCAGCGCGGAAACGACGGCCCTTACTTCACCGCCGCCGGCTCGCGGGCCAAGGTCTGCGGCAGATGCACGTCGGCGATGGTGCCGTCGCCCTCATGGTCGACCACGGCCACCTTGGCCCGCTGCAGCGCGCGCAGCTGCTGGCCCGACACGTTGAAGCTGCGCGCCAGCTCGTCGTCGCGCAGGGCCGGAATCGGCTTGCGCCGATCGAGCCCGGAGAAGCGGTACTGGTTGTACAGCGCCCAGGTCAGCAGCACCACGCCGTTGAACAGTCCCACCACCACGTAGATCGACAGCGTGCCGGCGGTCGGCAGCAGCGCCGACCAGAACGGCACGTCGGGTCCGGCATTGGCGTGCCGCAGCACCGCCAGCAGCCCGGTCACGCACAGGTAGCCGAAGCCGATCCACGCCAGCGCGGTCAGCAGCGCATCGATCAGCCAGCCCAGCCGCGTGCGCCGGGTGCGAACGATCATGTCATCGGGATTCATCACGACCTCATCGACTTGATGCCGCGATCCGGGCTGGTCCAACGGGCACGGCGCCGGGTCTTGAGCATGACTTTGGGAAAGGCCATCAGCGTGGTCAGCATGCCGATCATCCAGAAGGCAAGCGGATACCAGATGGTCCAGTACATCGAACGGCCGAGCTTGGGCTCGTAGCGGCGGTCGATCGCCACGCTGATGGCGAACTGCAGCACGCACACCACCGCCAGCACCATGCCGGTGAAGCCCGGCGGCACCAGCCGCTCGATGTGCAGGTTGTCGGGCAGGTCGACGAAATGGCCGAGCGCCCACAGGATGATCGACATCGCGAAGATGAACGCCCAGCCCGCCGACAGGCAGTACTCGGCCATCAGCGGCCACAGCCGGCGATGGCGCCAGATCCAGATCGAGCGCACGTTCTTCAGGAACACCTCGGCGCCGCCCTGGGCCCAGCGCAGCCGCTGCTTCCACAGCCCGCGCAGCGTCTCCGGCATCAGGATCCAGCACAGCGCGCGCGGCTCGTAGAAGATCGACCAGTGGTCGCGCTGCAGCTTCCAGCTGATGTCGATGTCCTCGGTGATCATGTCAAGGCTCCAGTAGCCGGCGCGATCGAGCGCGCGGCGCCGGAAGGCCGCCACCACGCCGGACACCGTGAAGACCTGGCCATAGACGCGCTGGGTGCGCTTGATCAGCCCGATGATCGAGGAGAACTCGCCCACCTGGATGCGGCCGATCAGCGTCGAACGGGTGCGGATGCGCGGGTTGCCGGTCACCGCGCCGACGCGCGGGTTGTCGACCATCGGCGCGACCAGATAGGCGGCGGCATCCGGATCGAGCACCGCGTCGCCGTCGATGCAGACCAGATACTCGCCACGCGCGGCCAGCGCGCCCATGCGCAGCGCCATCGCCTTGCCCTGGTTCTGGGCCAGGTGGACCACGCGCAGCCGCTCGTGTTTCGCCGCCATCGCGTCGAGCAGCGCGCCGGTGCCGTCGCGCGAGCCGTCGTTGATGGCGATCACCTCGAAGTTCGGATAGCGCTGCGCCAGCGCGGCGCGCAGCGTTTCCTCGCCGTTCTTCTCCTCGTTGAAGCACGGCACCAGGATCGAGATGAAGGGCTCGCCTGCCACCTTGGGCGGCTGGCGATCCTCATCCCAGGACCACTTGCGTTCCCAGTGCCACCAGTAATAGACGCCGCCGGCCATCCACAGCCCCGACATGAACAGCGGGTAGAAGAAGACGAAGGCAAGCAGCAGGTCGCCGGTCGCCACCACGGCCAGGCCGATCGGCAGGCCGAGCGCGATGCACAGGACGATCAGGGCAAATAGACGTTCGATCATGGCGCGGGATACCAGGCGTTGGACAGCGCCGGCCGGATCACGTCGAGCCGAGGCTGGTTGTTATGGAAGTCGTCCGGGTAGTAGCCGAAGCTGCGGGCGCCGCGGCGCTGCAGGCGCTGCATCCAGCCCGCCAGCACGGCGCTGTCCACCGGCGGCGCGTCGGCCTTGCGCCAGTCGCGGCCCTGCAGCTCGAACACCGTGCGGCGCAGCGCGCCGGGACGCCGGGCCACGGTGTCGACCAGCGAGTCCAGCCAGGCGTTCTCCTTGCCGGCCGGGACCTGCTCCATGTAGGGCATGGCCATCGGCGCGGTCCAGTCGTAGGCGGCTAGGAAGTCGTCGAGGTTCTGCGCGAACCAGGCCTCGCTCTCCGGCTGCAGGATCGGCGCGGCGAAGATATTGCGCGCGGTCTTGATCGCCGGGCCGCGAATGGCGCGCACCTTGGCGGTCAGCTCGTGCGTGAAGTCGACCAGGGCACGGCTCTTGAATCGCGTCCAGCGCTGCATCGTTTCCGGATTCGCGCGCAGGGCCTCGATCGAGTCGGGCAGCCCGGCCTTGCGATATGCCGCGAGGGCCGGCGCGCTGGCATCCTCGAAGTCGCTCAGCAGCGCGTCGTCGTGGAACAGGATGCCGTCGAACATCGCATGGCGCGCCAGGTCCTCGTACAGCTCGCCGATGCGCTGGCGGGCCAGCGGATCGAACGGCGACAGGCGGCGGTACTGCTTCGGGTCGACGTCGGTGCGGCCGCTCTCTGGATCCCAGCGCGTCACGCGGGCGATCGACGGGTCCAGGTCCAGGCTCAGCACCGGCATCCACGCATAGAGCTTGACGTCGGCGCGGTTGCGCAGCTGCCAGGCCACGCGGTTGAACAGGTCGGCGCGCACCGGCAGCACGCGGTTGGGAAAGTAGACCGACTTCACCAGGCCGCTGGCATCCGGATCGGCGAAGGCCTGCAGGAACACCGTGTCGATCTTCATATCGAAGATGCGCTGCACCAGCTTGTCCAGGTTGCGGTCCATCTGCGCCGGATCGGCGTCGTAGACGTAGTCCAGGTCCACGTGGGCGACGCGCATGGTCTGCTGCTCGTCCATGTCCACCACCGACTGCGCGAAGCTGCGCAGGCCCGGATCGTTGGCCAGCAGCATGCGCGCGCCGGACATCATGCGATCGACCCTGGCCAGTCCGTCCTCCAGCGTCAGCGCCATCTGGTAGCCGTTTTCGCCGATGATGCGCAGCGCCGTGCCGCCCTCGGCGCCATACGGCCAGATCCAGACGCGCACCGGCTTGCCGGTGATGCGGTGAACCTTCTCGGTGATCCGCTTGACGTCGTTGCGCACGCGGGCCTCGTAGGCGGCATCGGTCTCGTACTTGCCGGTCTGCTTGTCGAAGGCACGCACCGCCGCGACCGGCTGCGTGTTCCCTTGCGGGTTGGCCAGCACGCCGTAGTGATGCGCGTCGGTGTGCGCGCCGATCTCGACCAGCCCCGAGGCGGCGATTTCGCGCACCTGCTGCCAGGTCAGCATGCGATCGCGCTCGGTGGGCTTGCCGCCGAAATCGACCGGCTCGGTGTCCGGCGTGTCGAGCCACACGCCGACCGGTGCCAGCACGGCGGGCCAGCGATAGGCCTTCAGGATCGGCAGCACGCGCGTATAGAAGCTGCGATAGCCGTCGTCGAAGGTCAGCAGCACGGCGCGGTCGGGCAGCGCCGGCCCGCCGTTGCGCGCGGCGAGGATCTGGTCAACGGTGACCGGCCGGTAGCCGTTCTCGCGCAGCCACGCCAGTTGCTCGATCAGATGGTCGGTGCGCACGCTCAGGTAGGCCTGATCGGCGTCCTTGTCCTCGACGTCGTGGTACGCCAGCACCGCGACATGGTTGCGCGGCCAGGGCTGCTCGGCGTTGGCGACGGGGCGTTCGGCCGGGGGCGTGAACACCGGAATGTCCTTGGCGCAGGCGGCCAGCAGCATGGTGGCGACGGCCAGCAAGAGCAGCAGAAAAGCGCGATAGGGGCGCATCAAGGTTGCGTCCATGGCATGCATCCCGTTCAGAATCGATAGGTCAGGTCGAACACGATGCGCAGTTCGCGCTCGCGCCGGCCGTCGTAGGGGCGGCTGGTGCCGGTGATCGTGGCGCCGACGTCGAACACGTCGTTGGTGCGGAAGCGCTGGCCGTAGCCGATCAGCATCATGGCGCCGGTGCCGAAGCCGCGTTGCGCGTAGGCGCCCGCGCCGGCCAGGAACTGCTGCTCCCAGGCGGTCTCGTAGCGCCGGTACAGCGTGTGGGTCAGCCGCACCGACGGCAGCATCGTCAGGTCCGAGCGCGGGTTGTAGTACGGCGTGTCCTCGCGCGTATTGCGCGAGGCCCATAGATCCACCAGCAGATCGGCCTTCAGATGCGGCGCGGTGTAGAAGCGCTGCACGCCGGTCACGCCGGCCTCGAGCCGGTCGTTGCCGTCGCTGAAGCGCGACGGCGCCACCGTGAACAGCCATTCGCTGCGCTCGCTGGCGCGGTAGCGCGTGAACACCGACAGCGTGTCGGCATAGATGCCTTGCTTGAGCGCGCGCAGCGGCGTGCCGGTCGAGCGCAGCGCGCCCGATGCGCCCACCTGCCAGCGGTCGTCGATGTCGTACTGCGCCGACAGCCGGCCGCCGGCACGGCCACCGCCGCCATACGAATGCGTGGAAACCTCGCCCTCGAGGGTCAGGTCGCGCACGCGGTACTGCACGCCGGTACGCGCCCAGCGGTAGTCGACGTTGCCCTCGTCGAAGCGTCCGGTCGCATAGCCGATACCGCCGAAGGCGCGCCAGTCATAGTTGATGGGCGGGCTGTACAGCACGGCCTCGATGCCGAAGTTGCCGTTGCCGACCACCGCGCTGTCATTTGCCAGGCCGCGATAGCCCTCGATGCGCAGTTCGGCCTTGTTGTGCACGTTCCATTCGCGATCGAGGCGCTTGACGGCCAGGTCCTCGGGATAGCGGGCCAGCGTGTCGTTGCGCAGCATCTCCGCCTGGCGCCACTCCTGCAGATCGAGCGCGGCGTGGCCCTGCTGGACCTCGAGCGGCACGCTGCGCGGGTCCAGCGTTTCGGCGAGCTTCAGCTCGCTCTCGGCGCGGCGCGGCCAGGCGCGCGCCCGGTAGACGTCGGCCAGCGCGACGCGCAGGCCCGAGTTGGCCGGCGCCTTCTGCACCAGTTCCTCCAGCTGCTGCTGCGCGTCGATGGTGTCGTCCGCCTGCCGGCGCGATTGCGCACGGACCTGAGCGGCGTCCAGCCACAGGTCGTTCGGCTGCGCGGCCGGCTGGCCCTGCACCCAGCGCCAGCGCGGCTGCTCGGCGCTCGCCTGCTGCACCACGTCGCCGGCCGGCGGGAATTTCTCGGCCTCGGCGTGCGAGTAGTACAGCCCGGTCTGCGCCGCCAGCCGCGCCTCGGTGTCGCCCTCCGGCGGATAGGCCTCGCTCAGCGCCTGCTGATACAGCTGCTCGGATTGTTCGGGCTGGCGCAGATACAGATAGGCGGCGGCGACATCGGTCAGCGCGTAGGCCGGCACCTGCACGCCCTCGGCGCGCAGCGACTCGTATTCGTCGACCACCTCGCGCATGCGCACGCGGGCATGCAGCGCGGCCAGCCGGTCGACGCGCGCGCGGCGCAGTTCGCTCTCGCCCTGCGGCCCGAGCGCGCGCAGTTGCGGCATCAGTTCGTCATAGCGCGCCAGCGCGCGGTCGGCGATGGCGAAGCGCTCGGCCTCGGTGCGGGTCGGCTTGTCGGCAAGACGCACCTGCTCGGCGACCGCGTCCAACTGCAGCGACAGCCAGTCCATCCGGTCCAGCAGGCCGGGACGCTCGCCGGCGATGCGCAGCGCGGCCTCCGGCAGGCCGGCATGCTGCAGCGTGCGGACGTACTCGCGCACGATGTCGTTGCGCTGCGGCGCCAGCGTATTGGCCTTGTCGGCCTCGTACAGCGCCTCGTAGGGTTCGCGGGCGCGGATATGGGCGTACGCCAGCGCGATGCGCGCATCGGCGTTCGACGGCTGGCGGCGCACCAGCGCCCGGCCGGCGGAGATGGCGTCGGCGGTGCGGCCGCTGTCGGCCAGCGTCAGGATCTCGCCCAGCACGAAGTCCTGGCGCGCCGGGAAGCGCTGCTGGCCTTCCCGGTAGCGCGCCAGCGACGCGTCCCACTGGCGCTCGTCGCGATGGGCGCGGGCCAGCGCGGCCAGCGCCTCGGGGGGCAGTTGCGCGGCGTCGCCCAGCTGGCGGTACGTCTCGAGAACCTCGGCCGGGCGACCCGCCCAGCCGGCGATGATCATGCGGTCCCAGGCGGCGCGGCGATCGGTCGGCGCCTGCGCCAGCCGCTCGCGCAGCGCGGTCAGGGCCGGCTCGTGGTCGCCGGCGCGGGCGCGCTGGATCAGGGCATCGTATTGCTGGTCGGCCTGCGCCGGTGCGGCATGCGCCGGCACCGCCAGGCAGGACATCGCCGCCGCCAGCCCGACGGCCAGCTGCACCGGGGTACGCCGCCGCAACGTCTGCAAACGGCGGGTATCGGCCGGAACGCGGGCAGGAGAGCGCGAATGACGCGTCATCAATGACTCCATGGGGACTCCGCAGCCTGTCTCGCTGTGATGGTCAAGCGCCCGCGGCGTGCCATCGAAGCGCGCACGCGAGTCCGTTATCGGCTAGGAAGAGGCGGCACGAGGGCACGGAACCCGATCGGGTCTGTCCCGCCTGCGGAGATCGACGGGGGAGGACCTACGGGATCCGGCGGGCACCGAAGAACCGCGCCGGATGGCCATCCGCAGCAGGGATGGCGTCGTGCAACCGCAACCGCAAATGAAGCGCAAGGTGCGGAGCCGCAAAACTTCGCAAAGTGTAGTGAAGAAGCTGAAAATCGATTGTGAACGATGGAAAACACGCCAAATTCCGCCGCCGCGGCCCCCTACCTTGGTCGGGGATTGCGGGACGGGCCAGCCGCCGGTCGGCGCTCGCGCTCGACACCGGCATGCGAGGCAAGTTAAAGTAGCGACTTCGTTCCGGATGCGCGGTGTCCCACAGAGCGTCGCTTTCCGTGTAACCTCCTACACGCATCCCGAATCACCCGATCCCCGATCACCCAATCGCCTGACGCAGAACCACGATGACCTTCCGGGCTCCGACCGTTTCGTCGCATTCGTCCCGTTGGTGGCGCTTCCACTAGGAAGCGGCACGTCGTTGCGTTCTTGTTCGCACCTTGCCGCCGTTCCGGTTGGCAAACGTGCGGTCCGACAGCTCACCGGTGCGGCGGCTCCTAGATACCCCAGGAGATCTGCCGATGCCGTCGAATCCCTCCCCCGCTTCAATCGTTTCGAATTCCGCCGCGCGCATGCCTGCGCCGGGGACGCTTGCCGCTTCGTGCATTCATGCGTCCATGCGCGGTCCGTCCACGCACGCCGCACGCGCCTTCCGTTTCCACCAACATCAAGCCGGGTGAATCATGCTGCTGATGATCGACAACTACGACTCGTTCACCTACAACCTGGTGCAGTACTTCGGCGAGCTCGGCGCCGACGTGCGGACCCACCGCAACGACGAGATCACGATCGAGGAAATCGAGGCGCTGGCGCCCGAGCGCATCTGCATCTCGCCCGGTCCGTGCAGCCCGGCCGAGGCCGGCATCTCGGTGGCCGTGCTCAAGCACTTTGCCGGCAAGCTGCCGATCCTCGGCGTGTGCCTGGGCCATCAGGCGATCGGCGAGGCGTTCGGCGGCAAGGTGATCCGCGCCAAGCAGGTGATGCACGGCAAGGTCAGCCGCATCGAAACCACGCAGCAGGGCGTGTTCGCCGGCCTGCCGAAGGCGTTCGACGTGACGCGCTATCATTCGCTGGCGATCGAGCGCGAGACGCTGCCCGACTGTCTGGAAGTCACCGCATGGACGCCCGACGGCGAGATCATGGGCGTGCGGCACAAGCAGTTTGCGATCGAGGGCGTGCAGTTCCATCCCGAATCGATCCTGTCCGAACACGGACACACGCTGCTGGACAACTTCCTGAAGGTGGCGCGATGAAACGGCTCGATGCCCCGCTCGCGCCTGCCCTTGCTGCCTCTGCCCTTGCTCCTGCGCCTTCACGCGACCGATCGAACGAACCCCACGCCTGCGAGACCGCCATGCCCATCACGCCCCAGGAAGCGCTGACGCGCTGCATCGAACACCGCGAGATCTTCCACGACGAGATGCTGCATCTGATGCGGCAGATCATGCAGGCGCAGATCTCGCCGGTGATGGCGGCCGCGATCCTGACCGGCCTGCGCGTCAAGAAGGAGACCATCGGCGAGATCACCGCCGCCGCGCAGGTGATGCGCGAATTCGCCAACAAGGTCACCGTGTCCGAGCGCGAGCATTTCGTCGACATCGTCGGCACCGGCGGCGACGGCTCGCATACCTTCAACATCTCGACCGCGTCGATGTTCGTCGCCGCCGCGGCCGGCGCGCGCATCGCCAAGCACGGCAACCGCGGCGTCAGCTCCAAGTCCGGCAGCGCCGACGTGCTCGAGGCGCTCGGCGTCAACATCATGCTGACGCCAGAGCAGGTCGGCCAGTGCATCGCGCAGACCGGCATCGGCTTCATGTTCGCGCCGACCCACCATCCCGCGATGAAGAACGTCGCGCCGATCCGCAAGGAGATGGGCGTACGCACAATCTTCAACATCCTCGGCCCGCTGACCAATCCGGCCGACGCGCCCAATATCCTGATGGGCGTGTTCCACCCGGACCTGGTCGGCATCCAGGTGCGCGTGATGCAGCGCCTGGGGGCGCGCCATGCGCTGGTGGTCTACGGCAAGGACGGCATGGACGAAGTGTCGCTGGGCGCCGCCACGCTGGTGGGCGAGCTCAAGGACGGCGAGGTGCGCGAGTACGAGATCCATCCGGAGGACTTCGGCCTGTCGATGATTTCCAATCGCGGCCTGAAGGTGGCCGACGCGGCCGAATCGAAGGAGATGCTGCTCGGGGCGCTGTCCAACGTGCCGGGCACCCCGCGCGAGATCGTGTCGCTGAACGCCGGCACCGCGCTGTACGCCGCCAATGTCGCCTCGTCGATCGAGGACGGCATCGGCCGCGCCCGCGAGGCGATCGCCAGCGGCGCGGCGCGCGCCAAGCTCGACGAGTTCGTGCAGGCCACGCGGCAGTTCCAGTAATCAGAGGCAAGCAAGCATGTCCGACATCCTGCAGAAGATCCTGGCCGTCAAGGCCGACGAAGTCAGCGCCGCGCGCAAGCGCCGCGACCTGCCGAGCCTGCGCGCCGAAGCGGAAAGCCTGCGCGACGAGGCGGGCATGGCACCGCGCGGATTCGGCGCGGCGCTGCGCGCGAAGATCGAGGCCGGCCACGCCGGCGTGATCGCCGAGATCAAGAAGGCGTCGCCGTCCAAGGGGGTGCTGCGCGAGCATTTTGTGCCCGAGGCGATCGCCGAGAGCTATGCCGGCCACGGCGCGGCGTGCCTGTCGGTGCTGACCGACGAGCATTTCTTCCAGGGCCATGCCGACTACCTGCGGCGCGCGCGCGGCGCCTGTCCGCTGCCGGCGCTGCGCAAGGACTTCATGGTGGACCTGTACCAGGTCTACGAGGCGCGCACCTGGGGCGCCGATGCGATCCTGCTGATCGTCGCCGCGCTCGATCCCGGCCTGATGGCCGAGCTCGAGGCCTGCGCGCACGAACTGGGCATGGACGTGCTGGTCGAGGTCCACGACGGCGCCGAGCTGGAAGCGGCGCTGCGGCTCAAGACCCCGCTGGTCGGCGTCAACAACCGCAACCTGCGCACCTTCGAGGTCTCGCTGCAGAACACGCTGGACCTGCTGCCGGCGATGCCGGCGGACCGGCTGGTGGTCACCGAGTCCGGCATTCTCGGACCGGACGACGTGGCGCGGATGCGCGAGGCCAATGTGCACGCCTTCCTGGTGGGCGAAGCGTTCATGCGCGCCAAGGACCCCGGCGCCGAGCTGGCCCGGCTGTTCGCCTGAACCCCGCCTCTGCTGACCCCGGCGCACCGACCGATCCGATGGCCCAGGAAATCGAACTGAAACTGGCGGTGCCCGATGCCGCCGCCGCGGCCGCGCTGGTCGCCTGGCTCGACGCCAATGCGCGCGCCGTCGGCGAATCGCATCTGCTCAACGTCTATTTCGACACGCCGGCCCATGAGCTGGCGCAGGCGCGCGCCGCGCTGCGGCTGCGCCGCGACGGCACCCGCTGGCTGCAGACGCTGAAGACCGCGGGACGCAGCGAGGCCGGGCTGGCGACGCGCAACGAATGGGAAAGCGAGGTCGCCGGCGAGGCGCTGGAGCCAGAGCGGCTGGAGACCGAGGCCCGCACGCTGCTCGAGCCGTTGCTGGGCCGCTTGCAGCCGGTGTTCCGCACCGATTTCGTGCGGCGGACCTGGCGGCTGCGCTGTCCGCTGACGGGCGCCGACGGAACGCAAGCCGGAACCGGGATCGAAGCCGAGATCGAAGCGGCGCTGGACGCCGGCGAGATCGCCGCGGTGGCGCAGGATGGCACCACGCCGGCGTCGGCGTCGGCGTCGGCATCGGCATCGGCATCGGCAGCGGCGCGCGAGACCATCCACGAACTCGAACTGGAATGGCTGTCGGGCGACCCGTCGCAGGCTGCAGCGACGCTGCGCGCGCTCGGCGAGCGGCTCGGCGCGGTGGCCGCGCTGACGCCGTCGGACCGCAGCAAGGCCGCGCGCGGTTATGCGCTGGCGAGGCAGGCCGGTCAGGCGGATCAGGCCGGCTCGC
>Ga0065721_10005672_pt1 | contig 13047 bp, 11 predicted proteins | sample Mesricmetagenome_FD_59108 | JGI IMG/M metagenome (GOLD analysis project Ga0065721, IMG submission 59108) | Mesophilic microbial community from rice straw/compost enrichment Sample: eDNA_1 v2 (version 2) | ecosystem: Engineered > Solid waste > Grass > Composting > Bioreactor | place: USA: Davis... | reverse complement strand
CCCCGCCACGGCGCCCACCGCCTCCTCAACGGCGCGCACGAAGCCATCGTAGCCGAAGAAGCGGCGCGTTTCGCGGTTCCGTGCCTCCGTTAGCCCGTCCGTGGCCAGCACCATGAAGTCGCCAGGGGCCAGGTAGATGCCCACCGTCGTGTACTCGGACGCCAGGTCCGCGCCGAGGACCGGTCCGGTCACGGCAACCTCCTCGGTATGCCCCGTCGCAGCGCGGACCACCAGGGGCGGTTCGGCCCCACCTGCCGACACAAGCACCTCACCGGTCGCTGTCGACGCCACCGCGACGGCCACACCGCATAACGCCCCGCCCGAGCGGCGGTCGAGCCGCTGCCCCTCCAGGATAATCCGGTTCAGCCGCGCGAGGGCGCCGGCGGGGTCCGGGTCTTCGCGCAGCGCAGCGCGCAGGACGAACTGGGCCTCGGCGACGTACCGCGCGGCCCCGAGCCCCTTGCCCGTGCAGTCCCCGGCGACCAGCGCCACCCGATCCCCGTCCAGCGCAAAGGCATCGAAGAAGTCGCCGCCGATCAGGGCCTCGTCCCACGCCGCCTCGTAGTGCGTGCCGACATCCATCTCATCGAACACGCCGTCCGGGGGAGTCAGTAGAAGCGAGCGCTGCAGGGTCTCCGCGATTCGGGCGTTCTTCTCCGCGTGGGCTGCCCGCTCCTCCTCGGCGCGCTTGCGCGCGTCGATGTCGCCCCAGGTGCCGATGTACTCGCGCAGGGTCTCATCCGCCCCCAGCACCGGCACGCCCCGCGCGAGGAACCAGCGGTAGGCGCCGTCCTTCCCGCGCACACGGTACTCACACTCGTAGGCAGAGCGGGCAGCGAAGGCAGACCGCCATGCCTCCTCCACGCGCGGCCGGTCCTCTTCGTGGACAGCGTCCAGCCAGCCGTAGCCGCGCACCTGCTCCCGGGACTGCCCGGTGAAGGCTCGCCACTCCGGCATGTCCTCGATCTTGCCGTCCGTGCCGGTCCGCCACACCATCTGGTTACTTGCCAACACCAGCGCCCGGAACCGCGCCTCGTCCTCCTTCGCGCGGCGGTACAGCCGTGCGTTCTCCACCTTGAGCCACACACGACTGCCTACCAGTTCGAGCAGTTCGACCTCGTCCTGCCGCCACACCCGCGGCTCCGCGACATAAACGGACAGAATGCCTACCCAGCGGCCGCCGCGGATGATCGGCACGCTCACCAGGGAGCGGGTGTCGAAGGAGACGTACGCGGCCCGGTGCTCCTCTGCGATACGCTTATCCCCCAGAACGTCCGGGCACGCAAACGGCCGCCCGGCCCGCAGCACTTCCAGTATCGGCTCGCCCATCGCCCGAACCAGTCCGTCCGCACCGGTGCGGGTGGTGGCCTCTTCCTCGGCACGCGACCAGTCCTCACGCACCGTCCGGGGGGGTCCCATCCGGGTCCACCTCCACGAAGGTGCAGCGGGAGACCTGGAGGCACTCGCCGACGGTGCTCACCGCTTCGCGGGCCACAGCGTCCGGATCGAGCAGGGCCGCGGTGCGCTCGGTCAGCGCCGCCAACAGACGCTCCCGCTCCTCGCGCCGCCGTCGTTCCGTGATGTCCATCTGGATACCGATGAGGCGCGACGGAAGCGGTGGTCCCGCCCCGTCCTCCCAGAGTACAGCCGCCTTGGCCGCTATCCAGCGCACCTCGCCGTCCTCGCGAAGGACCCTGTGCTCCACATCGTACGCCGCTTCCCCCCGCCAGGCCGCCGCGCCTGCAGCCATCACGCGCTCCCGGTCGTCGGGATAGATCCGGCTGAGCAGCTCCTCCAGGGAGATGACCGTCTGCTCGGGCGGAAGGGCTAATATCTCGCACACCCGTTCCGAGAGGTACGCCTGGTCGTGGATGAAATCGAGTTCCCAGGTGCCGATCTGAGCGGCGGCGAGGGAGAGGGAAAGCCGCTCCTCGCTCTCCCGCAGGGCACGCTCGGTCTCCTTATGGTGGGTGATATCCGTGGCGGTTCCCACCCAGCGGACGATGGCGCCGGTCTTGGAGTCGCGGACGGGTTCGGCCCGCGCCAGAAACCAGCAGTAAGCGCCATCATGCCGCCTCAGCCGGTATTCGTACTCCCAGGTGTTTCCTTTTTCGAGGGACTCCTGGCGGGTCACCACGCACTGCGGCAGGTCATCGGGGTGGACCACCTCGGACCAGCCGTCTCCGCGGAGGCGATCGAACGTGAGGCCGGTGTATTCGTAGAAACGGGCGTTACAGTAGGAGGCGCCGCCCTCGGGGGGAGTAATCCAGAAGATCTGGGGAAGTGCGTCGATGATGGAGTGGAAGGCCATCGCGCCTGGCCCCGCGGCGAGGACTTCAGGAACGACCTGATCGCTAGCGAAGTCACTCATCGTTCGCTCCGACCACCGCTGCGCCACAGTCGAGGAGCGGTGGTACCCTACGATTGATCGCTTCCATGCAGTCCAGTGTATCGCGGGAGTGGGACAACACCATAAGGATTACCCCTGATTGTACTTCGATCGCTCCGTCGTCACGGATCACTCGATTTTACCCCCGCGGATGCTGCAAGAGCTATATATCTTGCGACGACAAGGGCACGTACCGCGATAAAGTGCGCGGAATCCCCCTCCCGCTCCCGCCGCCCCCACCTATGCGTTTGCCTCCGCGCCGCTCCGACCCGTTCCGTCGGGAAGCGCTTCGTAGCACTCCAGGTAATAGGAAAGCCGCTCCGTAACCTCGACGCCCGTCGCCCCGTAGCGGATCTCGCAGTTCGGGTGCTGCGCTCGGGCTGTGTAGATAGCGGCGATGAGTTCGCCTGCGACCTCGCGGACGTTGTGCCACGGGAACGCGTAGCGCCAGCGGTCGCGGGGTTCCGCCCGGGCGCCTTCATTCGTGTAGGCATTTTCCCAAATGAGCGCCTCCGGGGTCAATGTCACATCCACGTAGTAGCCCCCGCAGCCGAAGCACCCGCACGAGCAGTTGAAGATCGGCAGGCGGCGCGCCGGCGGCGGCAGCGACTTGCTGCGTCGCCGTACGCCCACGCCTGCTGCGCTCACTCTGCCCGCGCCTTTGAGCGCCCTGAAGAATTCGTCTACATCCAGCACGTCGGGCAGCGCCCGCCCGTTGGCGAGGGCGGTCACCAGAAAGTCCACGCCGTCGAGGAACAGGCTGTCCTCACACGGCCCGATCTGGACCGTCAGCTTATCCACCGGTGCCGCCCCCCCATCAACTGCCATCGCCGAAGCCGCAGCCGCAGCCCGACGCCGCGCCGACCTGGTACACCCGGGGACGGGAGAGATGCCTGCGGACGTACTCCGCCTCCTCGCGCGGCACGTCCGACGCCACGAAGACCGTCATGCACATGGCCCCTCCTCCTCTCGAACCGCGCGCCCGCCAAAAATTCGGCCCTACCCGGTATCCTGAAGAGGACGCCTCGCGCGATAATGCCCCGAGGAGATTCCACCCGCGACCGTACCGTTCCTGCGTCTGCCGTCCTACGCCGCCGTCGATTCCGCGAAGACCGTCCTGCTGGCCGGCGCGGACGGCGGGTCGGGCCCTCCCTGTACGAGGTGACACCCCGGACGGAGGGGAGCGTGCGCTACTTCCCGGAGCTACACCTGGCACGGTGGTTCAAGGAGAAGCGGCGCGAGTCGGTGAGCGTCTACGGCATCGAGCGGGCCGGGGTGAAGCAGGTGACGGCGGCGTACTCCCGCCTGGCGGAGCGGCTCGGCCCGCTGGACGCGGTGATCCTGATCGACAGCGGGACCGACAGCCTGATGCGCGGCGATAAGCCGGGCCGGCTGGACGCCGTGGCCCGGCGCTGCCTGTACCTCGACGCCATCCGCGACACCGAGAGCTACTTCGACCTGAACCTGCGCATCGCGCAGTTCCGCGCGGCAAACCAGGCGGCGCAGCGCGCGTGGAAGTCGCTCCCGATGTGACCCGGGCGGCGTCTACTCCATAAGCCGCCGTTCGGCGTCCGCAACGTACGCCTCGCCCAGGATGTCGGCGACTACCTCGCGCGCGGTGCGCCGCTCGGCGACATGCTCCCCGCTGCGCCCCAGAGTCAGAAGCGGCGGCTCCACATCGCTGCCGAACCCCACGGATGAGAGCAGACCGTTGCACAGGCACAGGCGCCCCTCGGTCTCTTGCGGGTCGCCGCCGAGTCGGGCGTACTGGCGCTCAGGCATGGCGGGGCAGACATAGGTCTCTTTCACCGTGCCGTCCGGCAATGTCTCCGTGTGCGCCTGCAGCAGATACCCCTTGTTGCAGATGCGCTTGCGCCGCGCATAGACCTCGGGTTCCGCGACCGTACCCTCCAGCGGCACCATCTTGAACGGATATCCCGTAGGCGAAATGCGGGGGTCCGTAACGAGCCGTTCGCCCTCCGCGCCTTCGCCCTCCGCGCCTTCGCCCTCCGCGCCTTCGCGCGCTTCCGCCTTCTTGAGTTCGGCGACATGGAACCAGTTACGCGCGAGAATGCGGTCCTTCAGGTCGCGCCGGAGGCCCGATTCGTCACACAGTGCAAACCGGGAGCCGACCTGAATACCGTAGGCTCCGCGCCAGCGCCAGGCGCGGTAGTCCTCGCAGGTGCCCCCGTGTGGGAAGGCGCCCGCCACGTATACGGGAATGCCCAGCGCCACGACCTTGTCGAAGTAGGCGTTTATCTCATCCTGCGCGCCAAAGGCGACCTTGTTGCGCGGGGGAGCGTTGTGCCCGCCCGCCTCGTGGTTCTCCAGAATGAAGGCGAACGGGCGGGTGTTGTGTTCCCGCTCCCAGACATCCAGGATGCGCTTCGGGAAGGCGAAGTTCGAGAGGATGGGCAGCAGCTTGGGAGGCTCATGCGCGGCGAGCAGTCCCGCCGTTTGGTCCGCCGCGATGTCCAGGCGAACGTTCGTCCCCGTGCCGTGGAGCGGCGTATAGCACAGATCCTCGCCCGCGCGGATGCGCCGGACGATATCCGGCAGTTCCATAGGCACGCCCGCGCCGCAGAGCAGAGCATCCACGCCCGCCAGCATGGCACCGTAGATCGACGGCAGGACGGTCAGGGTGCACTTCCACATAATATTGATGCCGACCTTGCCGCGATGTCCCCGCTTGGCGCGGAAGACCTCCACATAGGCCGCAATGACGGAAAGGCGTTTGGGCAGTTCGCCCTTGCGCGGGTCCGGATGGTCCAGGGGCACGGGCGCGCGGTGCTTCGCGCCCCCCGGAGCGTAAGCAAGCAGTTCGTCGCGATAGGACGCGACGGGGAACGTGGCGGCGGCAGCAAGGGCGTCGGGGTCGCCACGGCGCACCTCCTCCACGACCACATGGCGCAGGGCAACGTGAGAGACCACGCCCAGCGCCCCGGCGCGCGAGGCGGCGCTGGCGAGGCGCCAGCCGGAGACGCGAATGCCCATTCCCGCCTGGATCAGACGCGGCAGGCCCTGCCCGGCGGGTAGGTCGGGCGAAACGAGGGGTCGATCAGTCAGCGAGTCAGCCATGCTCCCAGGATAAGCCGCTCGTCTGGTTCCGGCGCCCCCGAAATGGCGGATTGTGGCCCTCGCGTCCCTGAGAAAAACAAAAACCGCTCGAGCCTCCCTGAGGCCGAGCGGCGCACACACAAAACGCACCCGAAGGGATTCGAACCCCTGACCTTCTGGACCGCAACCAGACGCTCTAATCCACTGAGCTACGGGTGCACAAACTACGCGGACAGAGCTAACTCTATCACGGCCTGCCTCCGCTGTCAAGCGCCCCCGCAGGCGATAAAATGCAGTAGCAGGAAGGTGCGCCGCCGTGATGCCGTTGTAATTAACGGTGGTCGCCTCCAGGCGCCCCTCGGCCGACCTGCAAACGCGCGACGTTGCGCTGTATCACCGCGAACAAGAGAGTCAGAATAAAATGCGAGCGATCATAGTCGGCTGTGGCCGCGTCGGTTCGACGCTGGCGCGCATGCTTGCCGAGTCCGGGCATGAGGTCATCGTTGTGGACCAAACGTCGGATGCGTTCCGGCGGCTCGGCCGCAACTTCACCGGCACCCGGGTCGTCGGTTCGGGCACCGATATCGACGTGCTGCGGCGTGCCGGGATCGAGCAGGCGCAGGTGTTCGTCTCCGTCACCGATGGCGATAACCGCAACATCATGGCGGCGCAGATCGCGCGCAGCGTCTTCAACGTCGGAACCGTCCTGACCCGCATCTACGACCCGTCCCGCGCCGCGGCCTACCGGGAACTGGGCATCCAGACCATCTGCACCACCTCCATCGCCGCCAACCTGATGTTCGACCTGTCCGAGGGCAAGCCCGTCGGCGACCTGGTGGCCCAAATCCAGGCCGTCCGCACCCGGAACGGCGGTAAAACCCCGGCCGTCGCGGCGCGTTGACGCCCTTCCCGACGGAGAAGGACAGGAGAGATTCATGTACTGCATCATCGTGGGCGGCGGCAATGTCGGCTACTATCTCAGCAAGGACCTGGCCGCGGCCGGACACGAAGTGCTGCTCCTGGAGAAGGAGCGGCAGCGCGCAGCGCGCCTGATTGAGGAACTGGGCGAGATCGCCGTTCAGGGCGACGGGTGCGAAATGCGGGTGATGGAGGAGGTCGGGTTCGGGCGCGCCGACGTGATCGTCGCGGTCACGGGCGAGGACGAGGACAACCTGGTCGTCTGCCAGATGGCCAAGCGCAAGTTCGGCGTCCCCCGCACCATCGCGCGCGTCAACTCGCCCGCAAACGAAGCCCTCTTCGCCAAGCTTGGCATCGACACCACGGTCTCCGCGACGCGCATCATCTTCAACCTGCTGGAGCAGGAGATCGAAAGCGACGAGGTTGTGCCGGTGGCCGCCCTGTCGCGCGGCGACCTGGAGATCGTCCAGGTGGAGTTATCGCCGCACTCCCCCGTCGCGGGCCGCCGCATTGGCGAGGTGACCATGCCGGCCGGGGCGCATATCGTCGCCATCATCCGCCAGGACCGCGGTCTGCTGCCCTCCCCCGACACCCTGTTGGAGGCCGGCGATTCCGTCCTTGCCCTCGTGACCACGGCCCGCGAGAACGAGCTAGTGGCGACCTTCGGCGAGGCGTAACCCCGTGAACGAGCCGCGTCGGCAACAGCGCCCCCCCTACTACGACATCACCATCCCGGTGCGGGAGGGGCTGGCCGTGTGGCCGGGTGACGCCCCCTACCAGTTCGCGCTCGGCGGGAAGATGAGCGAGGGGGAGAGCGTCAATGTCGGCGTGGTCTCGATGAGCACACATACGGGTACCCATGCGGACTCCCCCTTCCACTTCCTCCCCGACGGTGCGACTGTGGACGCCATCGCCCCCTCCGTCTATGTAGGCCCCTGCCAGGTGGCCGACGTGACCGGCCATGCCCTCATCGGCATGGATAGCCTGGCAGGACTTGACCTGGCGGAAACCCCACGTCTGCTGCTGAAGACCGGCGGGTGGACCGACCACACAACCTTCCCGGACCACGTCCCCACGCTCGCGCCGGACGTGCCGGAATGGCTGGCGGAGCGGGGCGTCGTCCTGCTGGGCGTGGATGTTCCCTCCGTAGACGCCATCGAGAGCGAAGACCTCCCCAACCACCACGCGCTCGCCGCGCGCGGCATCCACATCCTCGAATCGCTCGACCTCGCCGCGGTGCCGCCCGGCCGCTACCACCTCACCGCCCTGCCGCTCCGCCTTGTGGGGGCAGACGCCTCCCCCGTGCGTGCCCTCCTCACCGCAGGGTGAACAAGCGTGTTACAATCTAAGCATCGTGAGGAAGCTGCGACGGGAATCGGACCTGGCCGCGCCGGTGCGTGAGTACCTGGAGGCGCAGGGGTGGACGGTGCGCAGCGAGGTCAACGGCTGTGACATCACGGCCGTGCGCGACTCGGAACTGGTCGTGGTGGAGTTGAAAACCGGGTTCAGCACGGACCTGCTGATACAGGCCACCCAGCGGCAAAAGGTGGCGGACACCGTCTATGTCGCCCTGCCTGCGGAGGGCACGCTGCACCCGAAGGCGCGTTACGACAAGCGGCGCCGCGGCATCGAGCACCTGCTGAAGCGTCTGGAGATAGGCCTCATCCTCGTGCACTTCCCCGATCTGGACGACGCCCCGCCGTCCGTAGAGGTCCCCCTGCACCCGGTGGCAGAGGCGAGACCGCGCCGCGCCGCGAAGAAGCGGGCGGCGATCCTGCGCGAGGTCGCTGCCCGCTCCGCCGACTACAACCTGGGTGGCGTCACGAAGACGAAGATCGCCACCGCCTACCGCGAGCAGTCCGTGTTCCTGGCCTGCCTCCTGGAGCGGCACGGCCCTCTCTCCCCCGCGGATGCCCGGGCGAAGGGTGCCGGGCCGAAGGCGCAGAACATCCTCTTCAAGAACGTCTACGAGTGGTTCGAGCGCCTGGACCGCGGCCTCTACGCCGTCCGGCCCCGGGCGCTCGAAGAGATCGAACTTGACTGGCCGCTCGTCGCCGCCTACTGCCGCCGCCGCGTGTGCGAAGAAGCCCCGGGCGAAAGCGTTCCCTCCCCGTAACGGCCCGTCGCCGCTACGCCAGCAGTTCCTGCCAGGTCTCGACCTCTAGAAGGCGGTCGAGCAGGCGTTCCAGTTCCGCCACGTCCGCTACCGCCGCGACGCGGGCCGCGACCGCCGCGTCGGGCGCGCCGAGGCGCTTCGCGCCCAGGCGCAGCAGGACGTTCCGCGCCTCCTCGGCGCGCCCGGCGGCAGGGCCAGCATCAGGCGTGCCCACGCCTCCGGCTGGAGTTCCACCAGGCGCTTCGTCGTGGCGTCGAACGGCTTTGACATCCCGGCTTACTGTACACCCGGCCGCGACCTTCCGGGGACGATCACCCCAGAGGCATCTCCGCCGTGACGACCGACGGGTCGCCGTGCGGCTCGCCCAGGGTGAAGCCGAGCCTGCGGGCCACGCTCTGCATCGGCGCGTTCTGCGCCAGTATCTCGGCCCTCAGGAGTGAGATACCCTCCCCCCGCGCGACCTCGATCAGCTTCCGTAGCAGTTCGGTCCCCAGGCCGCGGTTCTGGTGCTGGTCCGAGATAAGCAGCGAGAAGCGTCCTTCCGCGCCGCCGACCGCGGTCGCGCCGAGGTTGGTCTTGCTCAGGCGGGCGACGGCGATCACGTCGTCCCCCGACAGGGCGACCAGGGCGATCTCACGGTCGTAGTCGTTAAACACGATGCGCTGCAGGCGCTCGTGTGCCACGCGCTGGCTCAGGTCAAACGGGCGATAGTAGCGCAGGGCGACGGTATGCTCCGAAAGCGTCTCGTGGAAGGCGATCAACCGCGGCTCATCGTCCGGGCGGATGGGGCGCACAGCGACCTTTGCTCCGTCCTTCAGCGTAACCTCCCCCGCGTACTGCGCCGGGTAGGGCCGAATCGCCGGGCGCGGGATCGCCTCCTCGTGGACATCCTGGTCGTACAGGACCACACGGGCGTCCAGGGCGATCATCTGTTCGTGCGAGATGAGCAGCGGGTTGATGTCCAGCTCCTTGATGAGCGGCTGCTCCGCGATGAGCTGGCTGAAGCGCACCAGCGTCCGCTCCAGCAGGGCGAAGTCCACCGGCGGCCGGCCCCGGACCCCCTTCAGCGCCTTGTAGATCTTGGTGCGGCGCATCATGCGTCGCGCGAGCGTGGTGGTAAGCGGCGGCAGGCCCAGCGCGCTGTCCTCATACACCTCTACCAGTTGCCCACCGGTGCCGAACAGAAGTACTGGACCAAACTGCGGGTCGGGGCTCGCCCCGAAGATGAGTTCATAGCCCTCCAGTTTCACCATCGGCTGCACGGCGACACCGAGGAAGTGCCCCTCTCCCTCCTTCTCGCGCACCGCGGCCTCGATCGCCGCAAACGCCTCCCGCACGGCGGCCTCATCGCGCAGGTTCAGGCGCACGCCCCCGACGTCCGTTTTGTGGGTGATGGTCTCCGAGTGCAGTTTCAGCACCACGGGGTAGCCCATCTCCGCCGCTAGCACCACGGCAGCGTCCGGCGTCTCCGCCACCCGGGTCTCCACGGTCGGGATGCCGTAGGCGGAGAGCAGCGCCTTGGACTCGACCTCGGTCAGCAGCGTCCGCCCCGCCCCCCGGGCACGGTCGATGATCGCCCGCGCCGCCTCCGCCGCGCGCCCGTCCTCATCGGTCTCCGTGCTGACCGGCGTCTCGTAGAGCGACTGGAGGTTGTCAGAGTATTTCCAGAGATAGTTGAACACCGCCGCGGCCTCGTCCGGATACGCGAACGTCGGGATGCCGGCACCGGTGAGGATCTGCTGTCCCGCCGCCACGGTCGCGCCGCCCATCCAGGAGGCCAGGACCGGCTTATCCAGCGTCCCCGCGTAGGGCTTCAACTGCTCGGCCGTCATGGTCGGGTCGGTCATCGCCTGGGGCGTCAGGATCACCAGCAGGCCGTCGCTGTTGGCGTCGTCCGCCGCCGTTTCCAGCGTCCTCGCATAGCGGTCCGGGGCGGCGTCCCCCAGCACGTCGATCGGGTTGTTGTGGCTCCAGTGTGGCGGCAGGAAGCTATCCAGTGCGGCCATCGTCTCGTCGGAGATGTCGGTGAGCGTACCGCCGCCCGAGATCAGGGTATCGGTCGCCAGCACTCCGGGACCGCCGGCGTTCGTGATGACGGTCAGCCGATTCCCCTTCGGCAGCGGTTGCAGGGCCAGCGCCTCGGTGAGAGCGAAGACATCCGCGATGGAGTCCACCCGCAGGACGCCCGCCCGGTCGAAGGCGGCGTCCAGAACCTCGTCACTGCCGGTGAGTGAGCCGGTGTGCGATGCCGCCGCCTTGGCGCCGACACTGGTGCGCCCGGCCTTAATGACGAGGATGGGCTTGTTCAATGCCACCTCGCGCGCGGCGCTCAGGAACGATCGGGCGTCCCCAACCGACTCCATGTAGATAACGATGCTGCGGGTCTTCGGGTCATTGCCCAGGTAGTCGATCAGGTCGCCCCAGCCGACATCCAGCATCGAGCCGAGCGAGGCGAACGCGGAGAACCCGATGCCCTCCCGGAGCGCGTGGTCCAGGACCGCGGTCAGCAGCGCGCCGCTCTGCGAGAGGAAGGCGACATTGCCAGGGCGCGCCATGGCCTGCGCGAAGGTGGCGTTCAGTCCCGTCAGCGGGCTCATGACGCCCAGGCAGTTCGGCCCGATGATGCGCATGCCGCCGGCCCGCGCCTCCTCCAGCACCTGCCGCTCCAGTTCCGCCCCCTCCGGCCCGGCCTCCTTAAAGCCCGCCGAGATCACAATGGCGCCCTTGATGCCCTCCGCCCGGCAGTCGCGGATGATACCGGGCACAGTCGGCGCGGGCGTCGCGATTACGGCCAGGTCCACCTGATCGGGGATGTCGGCGAGTGTGGGGTACGCCTTGATGCCCAGCACCGACGGGCGCTTCAGGTTGACGGGGTAGACCACACCACCGAACGGCGACGCGATAAGGTTCGTCAGGAGCGTGCGGCCGACGCTCCCGGGCGTTTCGGTCGCGCCGATCACGGCGACGCTCTTCGGGGCGAAGAACACTTCGAGGGCGGGCCGCTGCACGGCGCGCAGAACGTCGTGCGAGGGGTCGGTCACGAGGGGGGTAGCGGCGGCGGGCATGTTATTCGGCTCCTGCGTTCAGAAAGGTTTCCGAGTTCAGGATACCTCCAACACCGCGCGGCACCGTCCCCCGTCTGGCGGTTTGTAGCGGGTCAGGATGCAGGGCGCGCAGCAGGAGGCTTTGACCTGCGGCGCGCGTATCTGCTACACTGATGACGTTCCCACCCGGTAATCCGGCCCCCCAAGGAGGATGACGAAGACCATGCGACGACGCGACTTCCTGCGCACCGCGACGGGCGCCGCTGCCGCCGCCACCCTTGCTGCTACCCTGCCGCTTGACGGTGCGGATGCCGCTGCTACCGCGGAGCGTCCCAACCTCCTTTTCATCCTCGCCGACGACCTGGGATACGCCGACCTCGGGTGCTATGGGCAGCGCGACCTGCCCACCCCAAATATTGACCTGCTCGCGCGCGAGGGGACACGCTTCACCAGCGTCTACGCCGGGTCCACCGTCTGCGCCCCGTCGCGCTGCTGCCTGCTGACCGGCCTGCATACCGGCCATGCCACCGTACGCGGCAACGGCGACACCACGCTTCCGCCGGAGGAGGTCACGCTCGCCAAAGTGCTGAAGGCGGCGGGCTACGAAACGGCCTGCATCGGAAAGTGGGGCTTGGGGAACGAAGGTACCACGGGCGTCCCCACAAAGCAGGGCTTCGATACCTTCTTCGGCTACCTCGACCATGTCCACGCGCACAACCACTTCCCCGAGCACCTGTGGCGCGGTGAGGAGAAGCTGCCCCTGAAAAACCAGGTTCCTGACGCCGGAAACCGCGGGCAGGGTAAGGCGTCCGTGAAGGCAGAGTACAGCAACGACCTGTTCACCGAGGAGGCGCTGAAGTTCCTGGACGCTCCCCGCGAAAAGCCGTTCTTCCTGTACCTGAGCTACACTCTCCCCCATGCCAACAACGAGGCGCGACAGGAGGGTATGGAGGTCCCGAACGACGAGATTTTCGCCGTCTTCAAGGACAAAGCCTGGCCGGAGCCGCAGAAGGGCTTCGCCGCCATGATCGCGCGACTGGATCAGTACGTCGGGCGCATCGCGGGGAAGCTACGGGAGAAGGGGCTGGACAGGAACACGCTCGTCATCTTCACCTCCGATAACGGCCCCCACCGCGAGGGTGGCAATAACCCGAACTTCTTCGACAGCAACGGTTCCTTCCGCGGCATCAAGCGTGACCTGTATGAGGGTGGCATCCGCGTGCCGTTTATCGCCTGGTGGCCGGGCCGCGTTCCGGCGGGAAAGGCCTCCGACCATATCGGCTACTTCCCGGACCTTTTGCCGACGTTCGCGGAACTCGCAGGCGCGCCCCCCCCGAAGCACCGCGACGGTATCAGCATGGCCCCCGCGCTCCTGGAGCGCGGTGGACAGAAGCAGCACACCTACCTGTACTGGGAGTTCTACGAACGCGGCGGCGCTCAGGCCGTCCGCATCGGCAAGAAGTGGAAAGCCGTCCGCGCCGGGATCGCGGAATCCAAGAACCCTGTAGAAGTCTACGACCTGG
>Ga0065721_10001536_pt1 | contig 13052 bp, 11 predicted proteins | sample Mesricmetagenome_FD_59108 | JGI IMG/M metagenome (GOLD analysis project Ga0065721, IMG submission 59108) | Mesophilic microbial community from rice straw/compost enrichment Sample: eDNA_1 v2 (version 2) | ecosystem: Engineered > Solid waste > Grass > Composting > Bioreactor | place: USA: Davis... | reverse complement strand
GTGGTGCTGATGCTGCTGGCGCCCCAGGACAGTCCCGGCTGGCGCGCCACCGCCGCGCTCGCCGGCACTGCCTTCGCTGGACTGATCGGCTACTCGCGCATCCCCCTGGGTGCGCACCCCGTCTCCGAGGTCATCGCCGGCCTGCTGCTTGGCGGCCTGGGCGCAGCCCTCGGCCTGCAGGCCATGTGGCGGCGGAGCCTGCACGGCACCTTCCTGCCGGCCATCGTCCTCGCTATCGGCGTCTCGGTCGTACTGCCCCCGGACCGCGTGGTCGCATTCTCAAGTGAGAATTGGTTCAAAAAAATCGGCACCGCCCTCGCCGGCACCGAGCGTCCCTATAGCCGAAAGAAGTGGCGACTTGTGACCGTTACCACTACTTCACGCGGCCTACACATGTGAGGATAGGCCCCGCGGGGAGGTCCGCAAGAACACCCAGGGGGATACAACATGCTGATGTTCGTTGCCGGCGTGCTGTGTGGCGCGTGCTTCGGGGCGGTAGCACTGGGGATCTGCTATTCCGCCGCTTCGCCAAAGCGACTGAGGGCATCGCGCTGAGTAATGCTGGCATCGGGCGCAGGCCCTGGCGGGCGAGCTAGAACGCCTGCGCCCGATGCCATTCCCATGCGCTACGGATGATGTCGCGTAGATCGGTCCAGACAGGCTTCCAGCCGAGTTCCAGCCGCGCCCGCTCACTCGATGCGACCAAGACGGCCGGATCTCCCGGGCGCCGCGGCGCCGTCTCGTAGGGAATTGGTGAGCCCGTAACCTCTGTTGCCGCGGCAATGACCTCGCGCACGGAGAAGCCCTGTCCGTTGCCCAGGTTGAACGCATGGGCTCCAGGATGCGATTCCATGTAATCCAGCGCCAAGGCGTGGGCCTGGGCAAGATCCTGCACGTGGACGTAGTCGCGGACGCAGGTTCCATCCGGCGTCGGGTAGTCGTCACCAAATACCTTTAGCGCCGGGCCACTGCCCAGGGCCGCCTTGAGCACGTTCGGAATCAAGTGGGTTTCACAGGCGTGCGCCTCGCCAATGCCATGCTCCGGCAGCGCGCCCGCAGCATTGAAATAGCGGAGCGCCACCGAACGTAAGCCATAGGCGTTCGCAGCATCCTCAAGGATGCGCTCAACCATGAGCTTGCTGGCGCCATACGGATTGATGGGAGCCTTAGGATGATTTTCGTCAATCAGTTCGGTTATCGGATTTCCGAATACTGCCGCTGTGGACGAGAACACCAAACGATCCACCCCATGGCGACGCATGGCATCCAACAAGTTGAGTGTGCCGGCCACATTGTTCCGATAATAGGCATACGGTTCACGTACCGATTCCCCCACAAGGGAACTCGCACAAAAATGCATTACCGCATCGAAGCGGTACTCGGAAAGGACCCGATCGAGCCCCTGCGGGTCTAGTAGATCTGCCTCAAATAGCTCGCTCCAGCGCACCGCTTGACGGTGGCCCGTCGACAGGTTGTCGAGCACCACCACCTCGTGTCCATGTGTGGCTAACCAGTGTGCCATGTGGCAGCCGATATAACCGGCGCCGCCACAAATTAGCAGTTGCATTAGGATGGACTCCGCCTACTTAGCAGATTCACTAACGCCTAAGCGGCGCTTCAGACCTCGGAAGGCACGCTTTGCCAGATATGGAAAGCCTTTGCCCAGAATGCGTCTTGCGTCCGTGAGTGCATAAAGCAAGCTGTGACGGTCCACAAGTGGCTTCATCTTGCGGACAAAGTACGACCAGTCGCCGAGTTCAACGGCCTTCAGGTAGTGAATATGGCTCTGCTCGGCGATCTGTTCCCGCACATCTTGGATCTTCTTTCGCAAAAAAGGAATTTGATCGCTAGCTTGCACGCGCTTGCTGGGACGCCAGATCCCCCGTCGGTCGGCTCTCGAGAGACGGTAGGGGAGCTCATCATAGGCATGTCGAACCAACCCCGGCTGGGATCGAATAGCCGATTCGGAATTGAGGAATTCCAAGTGCAGATCGCCAGATTTGAAGCCCTCACTAACAATTTCAGCAATAACCGGATTGCGAGTAATGATGAGACTAGTTCCGCGATAGTCTCCGGAATATTGGGGCAGCCACGCATCACCTAATGCAATATCTGCCGTTTCATTGAACAGGTCATCCGTGAAGTCTGAAAACTTGGCCTTAAAGAATCCATGGCTCCAGCTGCTGACGAAAACCTCAGATGCTTCCTTCGCGACAGCCTTCTCTGTTCCGCCAACAACACCCTTAAGCTCGGTTATGTACTCGTCCGCAGCTTTGCCCTCGATCTTCTTGCGGAAATCTACTGACCTGAGCGATCCTGGCGGGATGCCATGTTCCCATGCGATAGCTTCCGCATATTTGGTGCTCTTCTGGTGGCCGCAGATAAGACCCACGGTATAGGCGATTGCACGTTTGAAGTCGGGATCCTGCTCCGCTAGCAGCCGTATTTCAGTAATGAAGCTTGGAATGCCCGTTACGGCGTAGCGCCCACCCGCCTGCTTGGCGGTGCGCAGCACCTTGGAAAGATCCATAGGGTAGTAGCGAGACTTAGCGCCCGCCCGCACTTCTTCAACTGTTCTGGAGATCGAATATTCGAAAAGAAGGCCGTCAGTGCAAGCCGGTCGCACATGAATTACACCGTCGACCAGTCCTTTCTCAACAAGTTGGACTAGTAGCCAGGTGGCGATGCCGCCAGAGCTCGATGTGGCGCGATAATTCCCTGTCTTTACATACCCAGCATAGATGTCGAGGTGATATCCCAGCAAAGGCTCATGCTTGATTCCAGGGACATCACCGAAGAGCATGCGCCCGAGCACATCCTCATTCACCTCACTGTTCGACATCGCACTCACGCGTGCCAGTGTTTCCAGTTCGGCATCGGAAAGATCGGACCAATTCGCCCTCGCTTCGAATTGACCAAACTTATTTATCTCTACCTGAACCTTAGGGTTGACTGCCGCGAAAACGCCACTCTGGACGGAATAGCCGCCTCGAATTTCTTGCAGGAGCGCATTGGCGAGACGGGCCGGCTTGCGATCGAGCGGAGTCGAATTCCTGCTATTCATTTGCGCCCAATTCCAGTCTTAAAGAAATAAAAAAGAGTAGAAACTTCGGACCTAATCTGCCTTGAGCAGGCCCATTCCAAGGCTAAAGTTGCAGCTGCCGCGAGCAGGCCAATAAGCAGCAGCAATGGGCTCGGTAAAGTAACTAGGGAACATACAGCAAAGGCAGCAAGGCCAGCAGGGGCTCCAACGAACGCCACCACCCGCCCGGCGCGGATGAGTAAAGGGCGTGTGTCTACCTTTGTATTTCTACCCGCCCAGATCATTGAAAAAACCCAGAAAATGGCGTTCCCGGCGACGCTGCCGAATGCTACCCCGAGAGGTCCCCAAGGCAAGCCCAGAAGAATGGCTCCAATGATCAGTGGTTGGCCTATGATGTTCCCAAGTAAGAGCGAACGTGCATTGCCCTTGGCGACCTGCAGCCAGATGGCTATCTGCTGGATAGAGCGGAAAACCGAGCTTATAACTAACACGGAAAAGATCGGCGCCGACTCTGCCCACTGGGGGCCAAGAAACACATCAATGAGGGGTGCGGCAATCCCCGCACCAACACACAAGAGCGTTGCCGTCACATAGCACGCAACTAGCTGGGCCGAGCCCAATCCACGCTGAAATCGTTCCTCATCACCTGCCGCTCTAGCGAGAATCGGCAGGGCGACCTTCGTCATGGGGGCGTTTATTTGGTTGACAGGGGCGACCGACAACTGATAGGCGCGATCATAATACCCAAGTGGTACGGCACCCCAGACGCGGCCGATCGCGACGCTGTCTATGTTGCGCGCCAGATAAGAAAGCAGTTGGGTTCCGGCGAAGCCCATGCCGAAAGACAGGAGCTGCCGCATGCCTTCTGTATGGCGCGGTAATCCCGGGCGCCATCTAGACAGGGAGGAGGAGAGCACGAGATCTGTTATGGGGCCCGTGAGCTGCAACACAATAAGCGCCGCCAACCCGGAGCCCCAGACCGCCACGGGTATTGCGGCGCTGAGCGCTAGGATGGGCGGGGCTATATCACAAATGGCAAGCGCACGAAAGCGAAGCGCCTGACTAATCGCAACACGGAACTGCGCAGTGATTCCGCTCAGGAGATAGGTGGGTGCAATCCATTGGACAAGCGAGACAAGGTGCGGCTGATCGTAGAAATCTGCGATTAGATCGGAAAGCAAGAAGACGGCAACTGCGAGTACGAAACCTGAGGCGGTATTTAACCAGAAGAGATTGCTTCTTTGCTGTTGAGTCAGGTTCGTTGAGCGCAACGCTGAAGTGGAAAGACCAAAATCACGCAAGATGGTTGCAACCCCCGTAAAGGTAACAACCATCGCCAGGAGACCATAATCCTCCGGTCCGACTAGCCGACCAAGTATTATCACTTGCAGCAGTAGCACAGGTACCCTTATTCCCTGCGCAACGATCGTTACCACACCGCCTTGTGCGGCCGATGTGGTAAGAGATTTAGGGGCTTCCGCTTTCACGCCAATACACGCTCTGCAGTGACATTCCTCTGTAGATAAGACCTCGCACTGGCGCGAGCAGTGCCGATAATATCTCTCGTCGAGGCGTAGTCGGGCTCACTCGACAGCAACTCATGCAACTTGCCCTTGGGTAAATCGAATATACCCTGCTGCTCAAGTCTGAGATACCTAAGCAAATAATGAAGCTTCTCTTCATTGCCATACGCCTCGCCGTGGCTTCGACGAATGATCGTGGCGAACGGCTTTTCGTTGATGATCGAAAAGATAGTGCCGTGGAAGGTATCAGTCACGATGCATTCCGCGTCTCGGAATAGTGCGAGAACCTCAAAGGGGCTGCAGTCCAGAAATCTGTCGCAACAGCCCTGCACTCCTCCGACACAGATCACCTTTAATCCCTTGCTACGCGCATAAGCGCGGATGCAATCGTCCTCATCGCGCGTGAATCGGCCGGAGTAGCCGTAGACGATCATGTAGGGATAGTCGAGAATTCTCCTTGACGGAATGTGCTTGCAATCCTGCATATAGTCGTAAGCAAGCACGGGATCGACGTTAATGGACGCGGTCTTTCCGGTTAGCTCGTGCACGATGCTGAAAGAGTTCTCGTCGCGCACCGAGATGTCATCAAAACGTGACAGATCTTCAGCCAGCGGGTCCAATATTTGGTAACGCTTCAACTTCTCAATCGTGGTGTTGCCGAAGGAAGCGGCGTAGGAAATTAGTCGCTTAGCAGGCGACCCATTTCCGAAGAGATCACGGCTATAGCCGACATTAGCGTTGGCCTGGACGCAATTGAACACCTCATCGCTCCCAATGACCTGCAAGTCGACCTGATAATCGTAGTTCGGCTCCGGATCTAGACCAAGCACCGAAAAGTTCCGTTTCGCATAATTTCGCTTGTGATTAAAGAACCTGATTTTATCAACGGGTGACGCGTCTACCCGACTGTACTCGGCAATCTTCTGTGCGATGCGTGCAAGGCCATGGGGCTTTCCCTCGGACGACTTGACTAACGTCGGGCCGGGGCGATAGTCGAGGAACCTAATCACCGAGTCCGGGCTAAGAGTGTGCAGAAGATTCTTCAACGCGTACCCCTGAAGAAAGGAGCCGTAATTGAAGATCCTGTGCATTGACATGATGCCGATGGTTTTTGGGGTCATGTTGGATCTATGGTTACCTGATGAATCGTCTGGCGAGGGCGATCATGCGATAGTTCCGCCGAGAAACCGAGGTAAATGCCCTCGTCGCAAACAGAAAGATTCGGTAAGACAACGGATAAATGATGTTCTGACGCTTCGCGATTTCTAGCATTTCCTGGGCATCTTCACGACGACCCATGAGGAATAGCTTAATATTCCTACGCGCTAGATCTCTGCTGAAATTCTTGTCCTCGTTGCCTATCACAGAGACTGGTCCGCGCGCCTTTATCTCATTAAGCAGTGACTCTCTGTCGTCTGCTGAGAGTTTCGCTAGCCTTATTACCAGCTGCTTGCACGCGAGCTGCTCGAATGCCTTTCGAGGGTGAAAGCTGACGCCGTCTTCTTGTGCGACCCTGAAACTAAGCGTTTTCTGGACATAGATCCCATGTCCGGCCTTCAGAAGACGATTGAATAGGTCCCAGTCAGCGCACCATTTCAGCGATTCCGAATAGCCTCCAAGTGCAATGACGTCTGCACGCCGATACATGACGGCGCCGTGTGGAACGACACACCGAGCGGTCATGTCGGATAGATGAACAACATCGCGATGGAAGCTGGTGTCTCGGAATACTTCTCCGCTCTTGATATCCCGGGTGATTACTGCTGCGGTGCAGAGCACGGCTTCGGGATCTGCCTCAAAAGCTTCAACCTGGAGTGCGATCCTCTCCGGGTCGCAGCCGTCGCCAGATCCAATGACCGCAATATATTTTGCATCGGTCATAGATATGGCTTTGTTGAGGCCGGCGCTGAGGCCGAGATTTGTCTCGTTTCTGAAGATTCTCAAGCGCGGGTCGCCGAGTTCCTCTGAAACGCGCTGGAGCTCCTCCCATGTGTTATCGGGGGAACAATCATCCCAAACGAGGAATTCGACATTCCCGTAGGTCTGCGCGCACAGGGCCTCCAGCGTATTCTTAACGCCGTGAGCTCGGTTGTAGAACGGCGAGATGACGCAAACCTTTGGCATTCCATTCGTGTCATTTCGCATAGTGGGCCTCGGCGTAGCCACTGAATGCTCGGTTCTGGCGAAGCGAGAAATAGATTGCAAACATTATGAGGGTTACAAAGTGGTTATACGTAATAAAGACGAACATTGTCAGAGCGGCAATTATCGACACACTCAGTATCGTTAAAAACTCCGCGCCAGTCTGTGTATCGCGCGTTCTCATAAGCGTCCACGCCCGGGAGACGATTGATATCTGAATTCCGAGTAGCGCGACAATACCTGGGATTCCCAGGTCTACAGCCGTCTGGATATATGATTGGTGAAAATGCGGCACGTTATAGTTCTCGAAGCTCTTAATGGCTTCGGATATGGCTTTGGCATCGGGGCCGTTAAAGTAGCCGTTGAAGCCCCATCCCAGCACAGGGCGTTGCAACCAGGTCTTCACTCCCCACTCCCACAAGAGCGTTCGTCCCGTAAGAGTAGGGTCACGGCCTAGCGAAGCCAGAATAGCTTCGATGTTGGCGCTCAGGATTCCAACAATCAATGCAGCAACTATGACGCCAAATAGCGCCACTCCTTGCGCGGCTCTTTCTCCGCGAACACGCCTAATAAAGTTTAGTAGCAAGAATAATGCAAGGCCTGCTGGGAAAAGAACCAGCCCAGTNGACGATCCAGTGAGAACAACAAAGAGGCCTAAGCAAGATATCGAAAGTATCCGCTTGGCACCTTTGTAGCAGGCTAGGCATGCGATCGCGCCGATCGTGGCATAAAGAGACGCCGTAATCTTGTGGTTGAAAAATCCTCTGATTGGATGCGTCCCTACAATTGTTGGCCGACCATGTGAGTCAAAGTACAGCGCCTGGGAATAGCCAATAAGCCCAAGGATCGTTCCGAGTATCGCCAGTGCAAGAATCACCCGGCCGCACATCAGCATGATCTCACGCGGGGTCAGGTCTCGAGCAATCATGTAGGCGGTTGCTATATTTCCAGCAGCCATAGTTCCATAAACGATGGTATCTTTTGGCGAAGCAGACCAGGCCGCAGATCCAACGATATAAGCACCGATTGTGGCCACAATGAATAGGTCAGACTTTCGATGAGTCCTGAAACCAAGGAATACAGCAGCCGATACTAAATGCATGGCTATCCATGCAGCTGCAAACACGACGTTACTTCCTTTCCCCTCCTCGCTTTGGGGAATTAAGAGGGTTGCAGCGGCGCCCAAGNTGAAAGCGATGTAAATGTAATAAAACGCTACTCGTTTATTGAGCGCTAGGAGGGCATTGCCCGTACGCCAATGGGCGGGCAGTTGTGCGGCAGCGCCTAGGGCGTGCGTCTGACTCATTTGTCGTGCTTCCATATCATCCATAATCCCCAACGGCATTGAACTTTGTCATTGCCGAGATATGCGCGGGCTGGAGAAGGCCGTCAGGGCTTAGATGTCTTACTTCACAATCCATTGCGTAGCCAGTCCTTTGCTGTACTACGCTACGGATCTTGTAGATTAACCAGAGTACGTCGTCGGAGGTTGCGTTCCCTAGATTTACAATAAAGTTCGCATGCAGGGGCGAAACCTGCGCTCCGCCGTGTTTCAGTCCTTTTAGACCAGCTTCCTCTATTGCTTTTCCGGGAGGGCCAACAGTGGCATACATGGCCGGATCGGAGAGAAAGGTGGACCCGCAATTGGGTTGCTTCTTGGGGAACTTCTGCCGACGAGACTTCAGTATTTCAAGCATCTCCCTCCGGACGGCCCCGGCCTCCTTGCGTTCAAAGCGGAGCTTAGCTGCAAGCACAACGGCGGTTCGGCGCTGCAAGGCTGAGGTGCGGTAGGCGAATTCGCACGCTTCATGCGTCAGGGTCAGAATTTCGCCTCTTTCGTCAGCGCAGGTGACCTCAACGACATTCATGCCAATCCCTTTGCGCTGACTCCCGCCATTCATAAGAATCAGCCCCCCAAGTGTTCCGGGGATGCCAATGGCATGTTCGGCTCCGCTCAAGCCGGCACAGCCCACCGATCGTACAAACTGGGGCACCCAGAGGCCTGCCTCAGCCCAGACGAAGTCGCCTCCAATTTGCATGCGGGACATTTTCCTGCCGATCCGCATGACTACGCCATTAAACCCCTTGCTATCGAACAAAGTATTCGATGCGTCGCCCATTATGAACAGCGGCTCGGGTCGGCTGGACATGATTCTCATCATGGCTGCCGCCTGGTCCTGATTTTCCGGCTCAAAGAACGCGGCAGCTGGCCCTCCAATCTTCCAGCGCGAAATCGGCCCTAGCGGTACCTGCCTGAGGATTCGCCCTGGAAAATGGCGATCAAGCTCATTCAATAAAGAGGGAGCGATGCGTCCTTCCACCTGACAACTCCATTAAGTTCCGTCATTAAAGATCGACACGTCAGCTCCAAGTTGCTGGAGCTTACCTTGCAGGTTGTTGTAGCCACGCAATGCCATCTGGACGTTGAGGATCTTTGACTCTCCGGGGGCGCATAACGCCGCAATCACTGCCGCCATGCTTCCCCGAAGATCGGTAGAGTCAGCAGTGCCAGGCCTGAAACGTGCGGGACCACGCACAGTAATCTTGCCTCGCTCAGCCAGCAGGTGCTCACCGTCCACAAGCTTCGCAAGCTCGCGAACAAATGCGATGCGCTCCGGGTATCGATAATCGAAGATCCTCGATGTGCCGGAAGCGGCGAGCCCAAGCATTACGTAAAAGGCCTGCATGTCGGAGATCACGCCTGGGTGGGCTCCGCACGCTAGTTCAAATGGCTGAACAGCCCCGGAAGTGAGGCACTCGGGAGTTACGTGTACAGATTGCGAGTTCTTGAAAAGGTCGACGCCAGCGTGCTCAATGTGAAGAAGGGGAACCTTCATTGATGCGAAAGGGACATCATCGATTGTTATCTCCCCTTTCGCAAGAATCGCATAAATCACCCAAGTGAGAGCTTCGATGCGATCGGTCATCACCGGCATACGGGCGCCGGCTAACTTTCCACCGCGGCCGTCCACCACGATGTGACTCGTTCCGAATACAGATATTTCCGCACCCATGCGGCGGAGGAGTGCGATGAGGTCTTCAATCTCCGGGGTGATATATGCGTTAAATATCTGCGTCTGGCCTTGCGCCACGCTGGCACATAGAAGCGCGTTCTCGGTGCCGCCGACCGTGCTGATCGGGAAGTTAATCGTGCCCCCGACAAAGCCATCCGGCGCATTGACCTCGATATGATCCTCACGCTCGAGGACGCTTGCACCGAGGTCCCGCCACACCATCATGTGCAGATCGTAGCCGCGCCCACCGCCGCTTCCGCCGCCAATGGGGCAGCCGCCAGGATAGGGTACTCGCGCAATCCCAGAGCGGATCACTTGGCCAGCGGCAAGCAAGTACGTCGTCCGTACAGGAATGTCGAACTGCTCGCGCGATAGCAGCTGGCTCTTAAGTTCCGATGCATTAACTGTGAGCTGCTCAGATTGGTGATCAATCGTGATGTCGGCTCCTAAGTTTTGGCAGAAACGAATCTTGTGGCCGACATCCACAAGGCGGGTCGGAAAGTTGGAAAGTTCTACAGCATCATCACTGAGCAACGCCGCAGACAGCAGACGAGTGGCCGAATTCTTCGCGCCACTTACACGGACGCGACCTCGTGGGGCGGCTCCACCATTGATAATTGCGTACATGAATCTTCCTAAGGGTCGTTATTCAATAAGAGCCATGTTCTCTAAGCGCAATCCACATGGCGTGTGGCGATGTGATGGCATAGCGCCAGAACAATTTCCTGGGATTGGTGGCCATGCGATAGAGCCACTCGATGTTTAGCTGCTGCATCCAGGCGGGGGCTCTGCCGTAATCACCCGTTATGTAGTTGTAGCAGCCTCCGCAAGTAACTATCCAGCGCACATTGAGCTTCTCTCGCCATCGTACGCAGAATTCCTGTTCCTTTGGTTTTCCCAGGCCAACCCAGAGTATCGAAGCCCCGCTGGCATTGATGTCATCTATGATGGCTTCCTCCTCTTCTTCCGAGAAGAAACCATTACGTCGGCCGGATATTCTTAAGGAGGGATACATCTCCTTAAGAACTTGCGAGCAACGCGCATTTACACGCTCTTCTGCACCCAAGAGATAGAATCCGTAGGGCGTGCCGCTAAACGCCCTAGCGAAGTCATGGATCATGTCGGTGGTTGCACTTCGCTCCGGAATTTGAGGTAGTCCAAGTTTTCTCGAAAGCGTGACAAGAAATCCGCCGTCAGCATGGATGAGGTCGGCGCTTTGGATCGCATTCCTGTAGGCGGAACTGGTCCTTGCCAAGGAAAGTGCATGCCCATTTGCATCGAACACTAGGCGCGTAACTCCAGGTGTTCTGCAGTCCTCAAGGGCCATTTCGACTAAGTCATTTCGGGAAAGGCAATCTATGACGAAGTCACCGAACTTGACACGGGGCTTTATTGCGTCCTGCGGCATGCGATCAGTCCTCACCGAACAGGTCACGACTATAGACTCGGTCTGCAACGTCGGAAATTTCCGCAGTTATGCGGTTGGCGACAATGATGTCGGACAGATTTTTGAACGTGGTTAGGTCGTTGATGACCTTGGACCGATAGAACTCGTCTTGGCTCAGTACGGGCTCGTATACGATGACTTCAATGCCTTTGGCCTTCACTCGCTTCATAACGCCTTGAATCGCCGATGCGCGGAAATTGTCCGAGCCCGTTTTCATTACGAGGCGATATACTCCGACCGTTTGCGGATTTCGGGCGATGATCTGGTCCGCGATGAAGTCCTTTCGCGTGCGATTAGAATCGACAATCGCGCGTATCAGATGCTGAGGAACATCCTGGTAATTGGCCAGTAGTTGTTTTGTATCCTTGGGTAGGCAATATCCACCGTATCCAAAGCTCGGGTTGTTGTAGTGATCGCCGATACGGGGGTCAAGACACACGCCTTCGATGATCTGTCGTGTATCAAGCCCGTGCGTACAAGCATACGTATCTAGTTCGTTGAAGTACGCCACTCGCATCGCCAAGAAAGTATTCGCGAAAAGCTTAATCGCCTCCGCTTCGGTCGCGTCGGTAAATAAGACGGGCACGTCCTTTTCCAGTGCGCCCTCCTGCAACAGCGCAGCGAACTGCTCGGCGCGCTGCGAGCGTTCCCCCACTACGATGCGGCTTGGATGGAGGTTGTCGTACAGGGCGCGACCTTCTCGTAGAAACTCGGGGGAAAAAATAACGTTTTCCGTACGAAGGGTCTCGCGGATGCGCTTGGTATAACCCACTGGGATGGTCGACTTGATGACCATCACCGCGTGCGGATTGATTTCCTTAACGTCGCGGATGACCGACTCGACCGACGACGTGTTGAAATAGTTGGTATGTGGGTCGTAGTCCGTGGGGGTAGCAATGACCACGAAATCAGCGCCGCTGTACGCCTCGTGTTTGTCTAGGGTCGCCGTCAGGTCTAACTTGCAGCTGGCAAGATAATCTTCGATTTCGCGATCCTCGATCGGTGATTTGCGAGCATTGATCAGCTCTACACGTCGTGGATCGATATCCAGAGCCATGACGGTATGGTTCTGCGCAAGCAGGACAGCGTTGGACAGGCCGACATAGCCCGTGCCGGCAACAGCAATCTTCATTGGATGCTCCGTTTTGTACTCCACGAGCCCGTCGTCGGCTCAGTACGCGTTCTTGTTCACAAAGCCCTTGAACACGGTCATCAGGATGATCCGCAGATCGAACCAGGGTGACCAGTTCTGCATGTAGTACAGGTCGTACTCCACGCGGCGTGCCATCTTCTCGACGGTATCGGTTTCCCCGCGCAGGCCGTTGACCTGGGCCCAGCCGGTGATGCCGGGCTTGACCCGGTGCCGCTGCATGTAGCGGTCCACCAGGGTCTTGTACTGCTCGTTATGGGCGATGGCGTGCGGGCGCGGGCCGACGATGGACATCGAGCCCTGCAGCACGTTGATGAACTGGGGGAGTTCGTCCAGGCTGGTGCGGCGCAGGAAGGCACCGAACGGCGTCACGCGCGAATCATTCTTGCGCGCCTGGGTGACCTTGCCGTCTTCCTCCTGGTGCACCCGCATGCTGCGGAACTTCCACACCTCGATGGGCTTGCCGCCCAGGCCGTGGCGCAGCTGGCGGAAGAACACCGGTCCGGGCGANCTGAGCTTCACGCCGATGGCGATCGCGATCATCAGCGGCGAGATCATCAGCAGGATCAGCGAGGCCAGCACCTTGTCCATGGTGGCCTTGATCAGGTGGGCCGGGCCATCCAGTGGGCTGGAGCGCAGGTTCAGCACCGGAAGGCCGCCAATCTGCTCCACCGAATGGTTCAGCAGCTGCAGGCCGAACAGGTCCGGCAGCAGCTTGATGTCCGCGGTGGAG
>Ga0065721_10051966_pt1 | contig 13053 bp, 10 predicted proteins | sample Mesricmetagenome_FD_59108 | JGI IMG/M metagenome (GOLD analysis project Ga0065721, IMG submission 59108) | Mesophilic microbial community from rice straw/compost enrichment Sample: eDNA_1 v2 (version 2) | ecosystem: Engineered > Solid waste > Grass > Composting > Bioreactor | place: USA: Davis... | reverse complement strand
GAGGGAGAGTTGGAATCTATGGACCAAGCAATCAACCTTCTTCGATGGCTTTCCAAGGCACCAACCTCTCCCCGTATGGTTTACAAAGTGAACCCGACTGCTGTTCAAGCTGACGCGGTTCTGCAGGCAATCAAGGCTCTTCCCAAACCCCAGTATCTTCGATCCCTTCACCTCCTCGCATCCCGCTCCTCCGAGATCGAGCCCCTCGACATGGACTACACACCCTGTCTCCCAATCACAGGGTTCCTTGCCTTCTCCAACCTCCGCCAACTCCGGCTTGCCCTCGCTGCAGGAACCTTTCCCACATCCGCTGACATCAAAGCTATCACGCTCTCCCTTCCCAGGCTTCAGGACGTCAGCTTGGATGGACGCGGACATACCAGCGCACCCTATCGCACGCTGAGGATCACACATAGAGACCTCCTTACTCTCGTGACCGGGGTGTACAGACATCTGCAACCTCGACATGGAGTTTGACTTCACCAGCATTACGGACGAAGATCTTCGGCATGGGTCCCAAGTCCGGTCGCCTGCCAAAGCCAATAAGCTGTCCTACTTCTTCGTTGGGTACTCACCCATTGACTCACCCTCACGAACCTCGGCATTCTTGAAAGCCCATTTTCCTGCCTTGAAGAATGGCGACCGTATTGGGATACTTATGTGCCGCTGGGAGCCTGGGACGATGTACCACAGGAGGTGGGATGTGGTCAGGAGGACCCGATGGTAATAATCCCTGGGACATTCCAACATGGAGCATGTATATGGCACTTCATTGTTTTTCTAGTTACTCTCCCACCTTTTTCAAGACAGTGACTTCTCTATTCGCAATGAAGTGGAGTGTAAATACATCGTACTTTTGCCACAGCCCGGGAAGCTCAGCGAAGGAACCCGACCACGGAAATGTCTCGCTAACAGGAAAGGGTTAGGGACAGAACGTAATCGTGTAGTCTGCCTTCTTGGACGCAGGGCACTTGAAAAGAGCTGTCCCGCTGCCCTCATCGTAGGCATAGACGTAGGAATTCGGACAACTCTTCTCTGGAGGTGAGGAAGATTGTGAGTGGCACTGCAACGAATTGCTGAGAGAATGAAAAACGCACTGAAGTAGTCATAGTACTGGACGCCTGTGATCATTGAATACCAGAGCTCGCCAAAACTGAAAGTCAAAGTACTCACCTTCAGGAGGACACTTGTCGGGGGTGCTGTAACTGCCCGAGCAGCAGTTGGGAGAATCGGCTGAGGAGCGACAGAATCAGATAGGGTGTGATATGAGCACAGCCCAAGTAACACCCACCTTGGCTCCCATCTAAGTTTGCAAAACATGCGGATTTACATCCAACCGCTAATCCAGAAGAGTTGACGGGACCCCTAAGAGGAGCAGGGCCTGACCCCTTGTGAGAATATTTTTACAGTGGAAATATTCTTGTCGCTTACATTCGGGGTTCAAATCGACCGAGCAGTCGGCTCCAGGACATCCTACATTGTTGGCGATGCTCACAGGAAAGTTGTACCCATCGACGAGAGATACTGATTAAATATGTCAAAACCTTGGCCCAATCTCGATGCCGAGTGGCGATACAGCTCACCATCGTACCAATCATCCCCCGTCGGACTGCCCAGAGTAAATTCAGCGAGGCTCGCCGGTGGAACACCCTAGAATAAAAGTCTTGACTCAGTCCAAGAAGCCCAGTGCTTGGCTAAGAATGCCAAGGTGTGGAGTACGTACCCCACCTGTCCTCTCGTCGCACAGCAATCCACCGTTGCATCCTCCAGTAAGACACGAGTTGGGGCCAGGGTCATTCGAAAAATCACAATCACGTCGCCCCTGCGAGGATCCGTTTGCGCGCCTATCAGTGGGAGCCAAAGCGCAGAATGCTCACCCAGATTCTGCCCGCTATCCAGGTATCAGGGACGAGGAACGACACCTGTGATCCCGCAGGCGCCTCCCATCTAAATATTCAAGGTCATCAGTAAGAAGGCGTCGAGCCAAAGGAAAATGCGTACCCAGTGGGGAAATCAGGTTTCTCAGTGCCGACATTCAAGTCAGTGAATATCTGGAACATGCAATCCTCAGTGATTCATTGTACCCCAACGATCGCGCTGGACATACAGCAGGCCTACATGTCAAGATCAGAATCACATTCATTCGACAACAAACACCCAGAAAGACCCACCATATGGTGAAAGGGCAAGCATTATGAACCTGAAACAGATTTATGTTAGTCCTCTCTAATGACCACGCGAATGGGAGTCGTCAAGGCGCACGGTAAAATTACGCGCTGCCGCTGCACATGCGGCGAACGCGATGACAGGCAAAATCGCAAGTTTCATTCCTTTTTCCAGGAAGATAGGAAATAGCTGAAGAAAGGAGCTGGTATGTGTGGGAGGCGAATGATGCGCACACCGAAAGTCTCCTTTAAATATCTCCCCACATACACATGGATGAGCCGGCGCATCGCCTGCTCCAATAATAATCAACCACCAAAAGGAGAGATGGCCAAGGTTTATGCAGAAATTCTGTGCAATTCCATGACCCCCGCTAGCGAGTACCTCATCTGGGCTGCTGCGGGGAGTGGAGTCCAGTGCCCAAGAAATGGATGATGATGTCAGCCTAGGTGGGCGAGGTCCAAGCAAATAGTAAAGTTCACACTGACGCCTGTGACAGGAGTTTTCACATTTGAGGTCTTGTTCTTTGTCATGGTGAAAATGCAAACCCCGCAGTCCTCAAGTATACACCATGTAATATACACAGGAAGGACAGGTTTTGCTTCTCGTGAATGAGTTATCCTGTTTGTGCCAATCCTGAACGTTCGAGAGTGTCAGGTGGATATGGTTGGAATTCATTAATTAGCCTGGACCTCAGGTGATCCACTCACAGACTCAGACTGTCCTTACATCCTCTGATACCCTTTCCTTGTGAGGACCAGAACATGCAGGTTTCCAGCGCACCAGCGAATAGGGAGTGCGTTGGATTACATTCATCATGTCACAGAACTCAGGGGGCAAGGACGACAAGCGATGCCACGACCCTACCATGATGTGAAGAAACCCGGCGAAACAGGGCTCCGAGTCCCCTTTCTAGTATACCGCACACCAGGACCCCGAACAATCCCATCTACCTGCTCGCGAGCCACAGACACGTCGCTTGTGTGGGCGGTGCCTTGTCCTGGTGATGGACCTGTTGTACCCCGACGAGATGGATGCAGAGACAAAGAACATTTGCATTCTAGCTGTCAAAAACGAAGGTAACCAGAAAGGGAGCGAATAGCGTAAGCCGAGCAGCGGGATGGGTACGCCGCCACCTACCAGCAAACCATCAGAGGATGAAGAGCGAGTGTGTGTGGTGAGGGGTATCTTCAATGCAAGCCAATGAGTTCCTCAAGAAAACGAGTGGGTTGAGATATATGTTAAGTGCACGTGAAGATGTAGGGGGTCGTACAAAAGCTGTCCTTGACGTAGAAATTAACAGGAACTAAAAAGAACAAAAAACCACGCATTCCGCCTCGATTCCAAAACGAATTACTGCACGGTCGCGGTAGAAGATAGCCCAATAGCCTAGGGTGTCGACCATCCAAATGCCAATGAAGTAGAACGTAGAAAGGTAGAAAGGTGGGCAGGAGAGGAAACAAGTTGATGTCCATGGGAACGATAAAATCCAAGTGAAATATTGCACTGCCGGAAGGACGATTAAAAGCGATGCGTAAAGAGGGGTAAATTGTCTATGCGAGTGTCATGAAGAGGGAAATATCGTCACTTAGAGACTGCTGCAAAGGGAGCATTCATTGTTGAGTGCGTTCTTGAGGATGACGGCTGTAGGACGCGTGATTAGCAAAAGGTAGGGCAGCTGAGATGAGAGGGACTCACGAATAGCAATGAGAGCAACAAAGACAGCAATAACGCAAACGTAAAGGATTCCATACTTGATGACCTAGAGCCAAAGGTCAGCCTCATCGCTCAAGAGAATGATGACAAGAGCCACTTACAATCCATTGACGCTGCCTCTTCTGCTTGAGCGAGTAAAGAGGAGCGCGGATCTGCTTCGACGGCCGCAGCCAGACTGTAGGACAGCAATCAGCATCCCATCTTCAGGCAAAGAGAGTAGAAGACTCACAGAGAATGGTGGCGTGGAATCGATCGAAGTAGGGAATCAAGATCGGCGGGGTGAGCATGAACAACAAGAGATGCCCGAGGAGCAAATCACCACCCCACAACGAGAGCTCGACAACCTTGACCACGAACTCTCGCGCGGGCTGCGACATGACGTACGAGCCCAACCCACGTCCGTACCATCGTCCAGTCCACCATGCCTTGTTGGTCTCGTCGTGCTTGAACTCGCGCGACAGGAACACAGCAATGAGGATCTTGTGGATGGCCCTCTGGATGGCGACGACGGCGATGAGGCCCAGGACGGTATGAGATGCATCCCAACGCTCGAGATACCACTAGAGGGGCAAATGTCAGACGTCATGAAGAGCGAAAACAAAAACATCAACGACTTACCAGGAACTCGAAGCAGCCAACCATTCCAAGGACACCGAGACCGTGGACGACAGCGGCCATGACAGAGCCAAACTTCGAGTCATTGGGGAACATTGGGCCCACGAACAACGAAATCAAGAACTGCGTCAAGAGCAATGCAGCATTCCACACGATCGGACCCAAGGAGATGACGGCGATACGGATGAGCGGGCTGGGGGGGAACTTGCCTGTGACCTTGTCCGGGAATGACTTGACGAAGAGGTACGCGATGGTGAACAAGACGGCCATAAAGATGGGGAAGAGAATCTCTGAGAAGATGACCGTACGCCAGGTGGCGCGAGGCACATCGCTCGAGAGCTTGTCGGAGGGCTTGCCCAAGCGCTTCTTCTTGTAGCCGGTGATCATGGTCCGCGACAAACGGCAGTAGCCAACCCATGAATTAGAGTGGGTCTTCGAGTTACCCCTGCACATCCACCGCAAGAACTCCCTATCGAAACCGTCAGCATATGCTCAATGGAGGGGCTGAACAAATGCTCACCTGTAGTCGATGATGAAGTCCGAGAACACGAACTGATGAGGGTTGAACAAGAATGGCGCAATGCACAGCGAGAGGATGGAGATCCAGAAGTACAGCAGGTAGGGTGTCCACAACGTCAGCGTTACAAACAACAGCATGAGCATCGTCCGCATGCCGAGGTAGATACTTGGGCCAGCGAAACGCGAGAAGAGGATGTTGAAGTAGATGCGTGTTGTCGCAAAGCCACGTCCGGTCGCAATGTAACGAGCACCACCGAAAGTGAGATTGCTCAAAATCGAGTGGGTGTAGATCTGGGTGGAGAAGATCTCGAAGACGGGCGAAAGCGAGCCGAACTGCTTAGCCAGACGGAAGACTGCCTTCCATGTTCCTCGCTCAACCAATTCTAGAACACGATTAACAAGGCAAGCCAAGAGGAGGGTTAACAGGGTCGCACCTTGAAGGAAGAGGGGCAAGAACGCGATCATGAACACCAAGAAGATGGAAATGATGCAACGGTTGATCCACTCGAAGACAGGAACCAAATTGTAGCAACCCGTTGTGCCAATCCACTGCCCAGACGGTGTGTACTTGCAAATGTCGAGTTCGTAGTTCAGCGTTCCCAAGAAGACCACTAAAACGCCATGTCAATGCAACAAACAGCCAGGGCGTAGCGAGACACTCACTCGTGATGATGAAGACCTGCACCGACAAAATGACCAACATGTTGTTGATATGGAATCCAGGATGACCATAGTAGAAGGTGAGGAAACGATCGATGGGCAGCTGCGTTCCGAGGTAATAGTACTCTCGACTCAACATCTGCTCACCCATACCAGTTCCAATCTTCGTCTGGAAGTTCAGGATTGTGCCGAACCCGAGATCACGACCCTTGCCGCACTGGAAGTATTCCGTATGCTTGATCCTGCCACCCCTTCCGAACGCGTTCATGCCAGCGTAGATATCCTCGTTGAGATGCAAGCCCTTCTGCGCCTTCGAGACACCTCCACGCGTATTCATGTACAGCGCGTTGAGGAAATCGGGATGTCCGTAGTGCAGCTTGCCGCCAATCCATGCCATCGAACGCGCCGCAAGAGTGCCGAAGGTCTGTTCCTTGCCGGCAGCCAAATCGCCCAAAAGCCCAATGTTCTCCGAGAAAATGTACTCGCGTGCACCGACGATAGCAACAGGGGATGTCTTGAAGTCGCTGTGGCCCCACTGTGCGTATGGACTCTGACTCGAGACGGAGTACTCCTCGAACTCGTTGAGAATGTTTCGGATCTTGAGGCACTCCTCGAGGTAGTTGTCCTGGTTGGCGTCGATAAGCTGGAGGTACTCGCCACGGTAGAAGATGATTGCGTGATTCTGGTTGTCCGACTTGCCGTCGCCAAGAATGGGGTTACCAGGGAGCTCGATGCGGAACTTGGGCAGGCGGCGTCCAGTTTCCGGGATGAACTCGCTATGGCCGTCGATGAGAGCAGAGAACATGCGCGGGGGTCCGCCGTCCTTGCGAGGGGTTTCTTCCAGGTACGCGATTTGAAGGTCTGGGTAGGCACGAAGCAAGAACTCGGCATTTTCGTACTCTTCCTTGTTGAACTTGGAATAGCGCTGCATTGACACGACAAACTTGAACTTGCGGCGAGCCATCCGTTCCAGCTCACGCTCGAGCTTGTCCGTGTTGCCGCCGAAGAGCTGGACAATCTCAGGGTTTTCGACGCGATAGAGCAACTTGATAGCTTTGGCGTAGTTCATCATGCCCGAAACCGTGCGGTAGAGTGTTTGTGCGCGAAGCGAGGCCCAGATACGCGTGCGGAGTGTGAACTCAGGGGACGAGTTCTTGAAGCCGATGAAGTAGTAGGGGAGATCGTCAGTCTTGGAGTTGCCTTTTTCATCCTGAGCGAAGGGGTTGACGCCGTTGAACATCGCCGACTCCTCAGCCAGAATCTTGGTATCCTTGACGAAGTTCTCCCACTCGATGGGATGCAACTGCTTGAGATATTCCAAAAGGGTAACACGGGTATTCTGATCCTCTTCACGAATAATCTCGCGCAGGGACAAGAGGGTCTACGCCGGGTGGTGTCAGTGGCGAATCAACTGAAGAGGATACAAGACATCTCACCTTTTCGCTGTAATGGGGCGTGAGGACGGTGAAGGTGGGCATAGCATCGACAGGCAGGGGTTCGGGAATCGTGGTGGTAAGAGATTGAGCAAAGAAGGAGATGCGACGTTCAGCCTCGCTTCCAGGGGGGAAGAACTGGCCTTTGAAGGCCTTGTCGCCCTGGCTAATGAAGAACGGGGGGGCGCGCAAGCTTCGGCGACCTCCAGCACCTGCATCGACCTGGTGGTAGAGCAGTTTCTGGACGTGATCGATGGAGAGGAGATGTTCCCGGTACATGGAGATGATGATGGCATTCCAAATTTGCGAGACCAAGACCTAAAAGGATGTTATGAGGGAACTGATCCATGAAAGAACCTCAAACGCGTACCTTGGGCTTGTACTTCACCTCCATGTCGCCGGTGGCCAGCAACTTGGAGTAGATACGCTTGGGAAGCCGGGTGTAGATATCCTTCCAGGGCGTCCAGATCGAGAGTCCGAGGCTGAACGAGCGGGCAATACTGAAGACGGTGTTCCAGATGATGTACCAGAGGAAGGTGTCCAGGAAGAAAAGAATGAGGTCCATGATGTACATGATAGTGAGGGTGAATGCGGCCTGATTCGTGCAGAGGGCGTTGCCGAAAAACCTGTCTGAGCAACCTTGGATCTTCATGCCAACCATAACGCGGATGGGATCGCGGAACGACAGGGTGAGGAAGAAGTACGACTCGACAAACTTGCAGGTGAAGACCAACACCCACAACGCGATCGAACCGATGCGGTTCTTGAGCGGGAGAGCGTGGTAGCTGGCGGTGAAGGTCTGGTTCGCGAGGTACTTTCTCGACTTGCCTGCGACACGGTCTCCGAACATACGCCCTGAAGGCACCATGGCAAACAGGATACATGCAATGACGGAAATAGCGAACTGGACGATGCCGAGGATCAGGGCGAGGCTTCCGCCAGTTCCATTGGACTCCACGATCGCGATGTAGATGGTCGGTCCACCGGTGAGAGCGAGGGTGACGATCAAGAAGAGGAGACGACGCATGAGATGTGAGGTGTTGTTCCAGGTTGTGGGTATGTAGGAGAACTCGGCTAGTGTGGCCAGGATCATGATGACGGTCGCGACGGCACCTCCAAGTGCTGTGGCACTCCAGGTCATGGCCGCTGAGTCCCTCCCTCTTACACGATAAATGGTCGGCGAGTTGCGGGCGGTGTAGAAGTAGAAGAGGGCGACGTGGATGACCCAGATTCGGTTGAAGTTGACAAGCAGATGTCCGTATGAGCGCTTCTCGTAGTACGTCTTGAAGAAGACGTTCTTCCAGTCGATCCTGTCGAATTTCGTGAAGCGTTGAGACGGCGGGAAGTCAATCAGGCGTGACTGCAAGGGGTATCTGAGCAACGCTGGTCGCGACCGAATGGGGCAAGCTCACCTTGTCATTCAAAATAATCCTTGCGATGCCTTCGGGATACCAGAACAATTGGTTGACGTCGTCGTATCCAATGATGTCTTTGTGGTCCCGCTCCCTCCTAACGAACTTGTTATCCACCACTTCGTATCCCTGCTCCCGGATGAAAAGGTAGAGCGGCGTGATGACTGTTCGGAGGTACAACCCTTCTGGGACAGGCTCAACACGGTTTTGACACTCAGGCGATCGATAGTAGTCGTCGGCGCACTTGAAGATGAAGCAAAGGCATTCTGGCATGAAACGAACCTGAGCAGCCTCTCCCCAGCAGAGGAGGTAGAGGGCGATCTGGCGTAACCGATCATACTGGCTCATGTTGTTCATGGCCTGCCGCCAGCGCTCCAGGGCTGTCGCCAACGAACGCTCATGTGGCTGCTTTGTTCCCCGCTTGGTCGATTTGAGGCGTTTGAGGCCAGGGTTCTGGGCCTGGCCAATGGCATCATCGAGGTCGAGCTGCGCGGCGAAGTACCACTTGCGGTAGTTTGCATTGTGGCCTCCAATATAGTCGGCGTGCAACGTCAAGAGAGCCTGATTGGGCGTCATGCGGGAGGCGCGACTGTCGAGGAGCTGCATTGTGAAGTCAAACTGTGGGAACGCGCATCAGTGGACAGCCGTCATGATGTGGAGCCCTGCTGGGCACAAAGGCGAGGTGTTGAACATACCATGTTCCTCATCGAGTCGCGCTGGAAGCCAAACTTTTGTGTGAGGTCCAGGAAGACGTCCTCGATTTCCTCCTTTGAGAGTGGGATCTGGCGCTCGGCGGTCCAGGCAGGATAGGCATCACGCGGGGGAACGTTGTAGTCGTAGGTCGGTGTTGCCACTCCAGAGTCATACATAGAGCGCCCTGGAGGCCCAAGAGACTCTTGGGAAGGCGCTGGGCGCTGTTCTGCGTAGACATCGTCGGAGTCGGTATCTTGGGGCGCTATTGTTGAACATGCGTCAGTGTCAGGATGAGACATGGTAAACGAGCAGCAAGGAGGCCACTGACGGTATTCGTACTGCCCGTGGTTGTCGAGCTCGTTCACGGCTGGGTTGCTGCTGTCGGAGGTGTAGGCTTCTCGTTGTTCACGATTGCGGCCAAATTCAACACGCTCCGCGGACTCATTGTCATAATAGCGGCGACCCTGGTTGTAGGGGTCGTTTGAGCGATCCATAGGAGGAGATGGGGAGGGATACGCCTCGTGTGGCGGTTGCCCTGAGGGGGCTGGCAGGGGTTGGGGGAAGGAGGAGGAGGAGAGGAGGAGACCGGCGGCGGACTGAAGACAAACGAAAGGTGTGTTGGACAAGAGCCCTTGCGCGGTGTCAGGAGTCCCTTCCCACACTCCATCATCGCACCGCCACACGCCCATCACTTGCCTCGGTCATTCTCCCCCGACCCCTACGGCGAGCCCCCTTCAGAATACAAGGATGATCAGCAAAATAGATCAGATATTGTCCAGTATATCCTTTATTATGGCTTATAGGGTGTGCCCGACAAAGAGCAGGTTTTGTTGGAGCACGAGGTGCCTCTCCGATAACCTCGCACTAAAAATGGGATGCACAGCGGACGCGCGACGCGCTCGGCAATAGAGAGACCCCGCTCATCATGGCTGTCGCGCCAGCTTCAAGAAGCCTCAGCGCACTTATTAGGAGAGATACCAGAAAACGATGTGTTCCTCTTCGACTCGTCGTTGGGCCTTTACTGGCGTGTACCTATCATCGCCGATTTCACTTATCAATGCAAATTACAACCGCATCAAAACGACACTCGCATCAAGCGTCATGCCGTTGCTGTATCGGCTCGCGCCCACCACACCGTTCCATCTATTCAATTGGAGTTAGCAGGGACGAGTAGCACCAGCCCCTGCGAACCAAGGCAACACCCATACCATCAACATCAGAGGCGCCTCTCTATTCATCTCCTGGCTAACTCGCTTCTCACCCAGCCCTCCGTCTCCGTCCCGAGCCACACTTTTCAACCCTTCCATCTCCCCGGTCAGAGCTAGACCGTGAAAGCTTATTCTACAACCCTCGCTCTCTGCACACGAAACACACAATCGCAGGACCCCGCTCGCCAAATCGGGAATAACGAGCTAGCGAAACGCACGTTCGGTCGCGGTGCAGCCTGTGTAGGTGACCCCCTGTGGCCAGATAACCATGTTTTTTCTACCCTGTCACGGACAACTGTATTGGCTCTTCGGTGCGGCAGTCCCGTTCCCATCCTGTGTTCGCAAGTGGGTATCACTCGGAAAAAACACACTCCGCCTTTAACCTTTCCACCAGAATCTGAATGACTAGCCCTTCCTCCCCCAAGAGTTCAATTATCCTTTTGTGCCCCATTCTGCCCCACACGCGGGGTCCAATTGGCTTAGACTTTCGAACATAAAGTGCAACGAGTCCGATCAAGAACATACCCCGACCTTTCGGCCATCTTGAGCTTAAACGAGGCATACTCTACCTCCTGCGATGCTCCTCATCCGACTCGGATGCTCTCATAAAGCTGTATTTCTATTGCCATGCTGAAAGTGTGCAATGATATCAGTGACGACTGAGATTTCAATGACGCGGAAATGAATGCCTGGCGTGTGCCAGATTCGAGTCTATCGATGTTGGCAGTCGCACTAAAAGGGCACTGAGAACCAAGAAGCACGAGTCTATATTGGACGATGCCGTCGAGGACTTGGATATGTTATGACGGTAACGTTAACTGCAGACTCAGCCCAAACCCAACTGCCAGAATCGTATCTCCCCTTTGCGCCAGAAGGTCCCGAGGAAATAGATGATAAGAGTATGATTGTGTTGTACCCTAAGCTACGTCAATTAAAATGCTCGTAGATCAAACAATACCCCGTCGACCAGAACTGGAAGATAAGAAAAGAAAGATAGGGAGGGGAGAACGGCATAGAAATCGTAGATATGCCAATAGAATAGCATTGCGTGGGGTCGAGTTCGATGAGTGTGATGTGCTTAAAATTGAAGAGACCGTCCAATGCAATCAGAAGGAAGAAAGATGGGGGAGAAACAGCGATATGAAGCTGGCGAGTTGCTAGACATGGCTCCTCGACAGCGTGTTGAGGCGAAGACTCGAATCGATCACCAAAGATCAACAGAGATCCCAGCACCCGGTTCAATCACTAACATCCCCACCATCGATCGCAGCAGCTCTCGACCCTCTCCCGTCTACCGGAACCCACTTCCTCTTCATCGCCCCACTCGAATACAACGGCGCAGATTCCTCTTTCTCGCCCTTCTTCCGTCTCCGCCTCTCCGTCTCCCGAATGTTCAACCGCACACCCCATCGCGCCAGATGCTACAACGTGGGGCAGCAGATGTCAGCTAAAGTGCACTAGATATCGAGAATCGGACGCACTTTTGTCAATTCCGTCGAAGCATGCAGGCCCGGAAACTCTTTCGTGCTATACACTCTAAATGGGCCCCCATAACACTCCGCCTGCATTCCCACCTGGTCACCTCCCGATGACTTTTTTGTCCTCGAGTAGATATCGAACGATCGATATCGCAAAATAAAGTGACCCTCGATTTTCACTGCGAGGTCCTGTGACAACAATCCAGTCAGTATCGCTCTCGCAAACCAGGAACGCAGGGAAGATAGGAACCAAGAAGAGAAAGTGAAAATGTGACAGGTTGGATGAATGGGAAACGGAAAGTGGATTTCCACATCGTCTGGACCCTGGGTGATGTGGAGAGGAAGGACGTGAAGGACGTCGAGCAACCCTCTTCAATCACCAACATCACATATGCGCGGGTAGATCGCAGTGAGCCCTCTGCACAGTCCGGACGATGCCCGACATTTGGAGGAGGAAGAAACAACAAAAAAAGCGAGGAGGGGTGAACATAGAACCAAAAGGACGACAAGAAGCGGAGAAGAGGGAAATGAAACGCACAGCGAACACAAACACCAATGCCTTCTTCCCCTGGTATTCAACCAAATTTGGCTGAATGACCGTAGCGCCCACCAAAGCGCCCGTCACTTTCGTCCCTTCCGCTATTGGATGATTATCCACATAATGTACAATCTCTAGCCACACGAGACCTACCATCAGCTAGGCCCCTCCGCGAACCAATGAAAGACACTCACCATCGGGATTCACATCCCCAGAACTAAACGACGCTGCCGATAAGAGATTCGCTGGGAAGCCCTGTGAACCTCTTCCACCATCGTTGTCGGAGTATGGCGTTGATGAACCCGAAGCCGACCCAGAAGATACACTGCCATGTCTACTCCTGTCAGACGGACGTTCGTTTGATGGTACAGGGAAGAGGTCGACCGTGCAAACAAGCCCTAGCACTGGGATCTCACTGAAAGAGAAAGACCAACAAGGCATGAGTCACCAGTCGGGAGAGCGCAGTGGAAACAGGATAGGCAAGCGCAACTTACTCGTAGTTCTCGATTTCCTGCCTGTATACCCCATCCCTCCCATTATCGATAGTTTCGTAGAGCTTCAACAGAACGACTGGTGGGGGGTCGAGTGGACGTCGGTCTACCCGTGCATATCTACCCA
>Ga0065721_10000111_pt1 | contig 13053 bp, 12 predicted proteins | sample Mesricmetagenome_FD_59108 | JGI IMG/M metagenome (GOLD analysis project Ga0065721, IMG submission 59108) | Mesophilic microbial community from rice straw/compost enrichment Sample: eDNA_1 v2 (version 2) | ecosystem: Engineered > Solid waste > Grass > Composting > Bioreactor | place: USA: Davis... | reverse complement strand
GGCGAGGCCGCCGGCTCCAAGCTGGCCAAGGCCGAGGAGCTGGGCATCGAGGTCTGGGACGAGGCGCGCCTGCTGGCCTTCCTGGAGCAGCACGCTTGAGCGCTGCCGACTGGACGCCGACCGCCGGAATCGAGGCGCTGCGCCTGCGCGCGCGTCTTTACGCGCTGGTGCGCGCGTTCTTCGCCGAGCGCGAGGTGCTCGAGGTGGAGACTCCGATCCTTTCGGAGGCGGGCAATACCGAGCCGAACATCGAGAGCTTCAGCACCCGCTTCAGCGGCCACCGTTCGGCCGGCGCGGAGGTGCGCTGGCTGCGGACTTCACCGGAGTACCCGCTCAAGCGCCTGGTCGCCGCCGGCATCGGCGACTGCTACGAGCTGGGGCGGGTGTTCCGCAACGGCGAGGCCGGCGGCCGCCACAACCCCGAGTTCTCGATGCTGGAGTGGTACCGGGTCGGCTGGGACCACCTGCGCTTGGCCGACGAGACCGTGGAGCTGGTGCGCGCGGCCCTCGCCCTGGTCGGGCGCGACGCGGAGGTGCGCAGCACGACCTATCGCCAACTTTACCTGGACGTGGCCGGGGTCGACCCGTTCCTGGCCGGCGAGGCGCAGCTGCGCGCGTGCCTGGACGGCATCGCCATCGATCCGGAAGGCCTGGTCCGCGATGACTGGCTGGACCTGCTGATGACCCACCGGATCCAGCCGTCCTTCGCGCCGGACCGCATCACCGTGGTCCACGACTGGCCNGCCAGCCAGTGCGCGCTGGCGAAGATCCGCGCCGGCGAGCCGCCGGTGGCCGAGCGCTTCGAGCTGTACCTGGGCCCGCTGGAGCTGGCCAACGGTTACCACGAGCTGACCGACGCGGCCGAGCAGCGCGCCCGTTTCGAACGCGACGGGCGGGTCCGCGCCGGGCGCGGGCTGGTGCAACCGCCGCTGGACGAACGCCTGCTGGCTGCGTTGCAGGCGGGCATGCCGGACTGCGCCGGCGTGGCCCTGGGCATCGAGCGCCTGCTGATGGCGCTGGCCGGCACCGGACGCATCGCCGACGTCCTCGCGTTCGACTTCGCCCGAGCCTGAACGGACCGTCATGCCGTTCACCGCGCATTGCGCCAGGCTGTCCAGAATCCCCCGGCAATGCCCTGAGGGGAATCGGATGCAGATGCTGGGGAGTCGTGCTGGCGGCACCTGGATATTGTTCATGCTGGCGGCATCGGCCTGGCCGGCGGCCGCCGCCGCGCGTGCGGCGGATCTGCCGGAGCAGGTGCGTTGCGAATCGCAGGACGCGCGCCGCGTGCATTGCCCGATCGACACCTCGCGGGGCGTGGTCCTGTCCCGGCAGCTTTCGCAGAACGCGTGCATCCGCGAGGCGGACTGGGGCGTGGATTCCCGTGGCGTGTGGGTGGCCCGTGGCTGCCGTGCCGAGTTCCGCGCCGTCCCGGCGGACCTGTCGGGCGCCCGCCACGTCGTGCGCTGCGAGTCGCGCCGGGCGCGGGTGGAGAGCTGCCCGGTGATCCTGCGCGGGGCCCCGGTGAGGCTGCTGCGCGAGCTGGCCCTGGCGCCATGCCGCCGTGGCGAGAGCTGGGAGGTGGGGCGCAACGAGATCCGGGTCTCGCGCGGCTGCAAGGGCGAGTTCGAGATCGGCGACCCGGAGACCGGTTTCCCGCCCGGGCCGCGCCTGCTGGAATGCGCCTCGCGCGACCATCGNCGCCGCAGCTGCGGCACCACGGTCGAACGNGAGGTCGTGCTGGTGCGCCAGCTCTCGTCGGCCGCGTGCGTGGAGGGCGTCAGCTGGGGCTGGGACGCCGAGCGCGTCTGGGTGGACGAAGGCTGCCGCGCCGAGTTCGCGGTGGAGTAGCCGCGCGCCGCTAGAATGGCGCGATGGATACCGCCTTCGACTTCGACCGTTACGACCATATCCGCCCGATCCTGTGGACCGGCGAGGCGCTGGAGCTGCTGGACCAGCGCAAGCTGCCGTTCGTGGTGGAACACGTCACCTGCCGCGACAGCGACGAGGTCGCCCAGGCGATCCGCGACCTGGCGGTGCGTGGCGCCCCGGCAATCGGCATCGCCGCGGCCTGGGGCGTGGTGCTGGCCGCGCGTACGGTCGAGGCCGACGACGGCGCGCAGGCACTGCAGAAGCTCGAGCCCGCGCTGCAGCGGCTCAATGCCGCGCGCCCGACCGCGGTCAACCTGGGCTGGGCGCTGGCGCGCATGCGCCGCGCACTGGCCGCCGCCGGCGCCGACTGGCGCGATGTCGCCGACCGCGAGGCCCAGGCCATCGCCGACGAGGACCTGGCGGCCAACCGCCACATGGGCGCGCTGGGCGCGGCCCTGATCGCGCCGGGCAGCGGCGTGCTGACCCATTGCAACACCGGTTCGCTGGCCACCGCCGGATTCGGCACCGCCCTGGGCGTGATCCGCGCCGGCATGGCCGAAGGCCGGATCGCGAAGGTCTATGCCGGCGAGACACGGCCCTGGCTGCAGGGCGCCCGCCTGACCGTGTGGGAGCTGCAGCAGGACGGCATCGACGCCACCCTGATCGCCGACTCGGCCGCTGCCCACCTGATGAAGACCGGTGCGGTGCAGTGGGTGGTCGTCGGTGCCGACCGCATCTGCGCCAATGGCGACACCGCCAACAAGATCGGCACCTACCAGCTGGCCATCGCCGCCCGCCACCATGGGGTGAAGTTCATGGTGGTGGCGCCGTCCTCGACCGTGGACCTGGACACCGCCAGCGGCGAGGCGATCGAGATCGAACAGCGCGACCCGGGCGAGCTGCACGGCCTGGGTGGCGTGCGCACCGTGGCCGAGGGCATCGCCGCCTGGAACCCGGTGTTCGACGTCACTCCCGCGGAGCTGATCGACGCCATCGTGACCGAGCGTGGCGTGGTCGAGCGTCCCGATCCGGGAAAGTTGCGGGCGCTGTTCGCCGCCTGATCCGTGCCCCCGGTCCGCCGCCCGGACCCGCCAGCGGGTGGGCGACGGCGGGGAAGGGGGGCATGCCGGGGCCTGTCGCCGCGAAATGCCTGCCGGACGGGTGCCGTCCGTCGCGCAAGTGCTTGTTTATGCGTGGAAACCGGCCCTTCGGGAGGGTCTGGTGTGCTACAATCGACCACTTGCCCGAAGCGGTCCGTTGCGCCCGGCGTGGTTGCCGCCGCTTCCGCCGACCGAACCAGTCTGAAGAGTCCAGATGACCGATCTCGCCAAAGAAATCATCCCGGTAAACCTGGAAGACGAGATGCGTCGCAGCTACCTCGATTACGCCATGAGCGTGATCGTGGGCCGCGCGCTCCCGGACGTGCGGGATGGCCTGAAGCCGGTGCATCGCCGCGTGCTTTTCGCGATGAACGAGCTGGGCGCGCACAGCAACAAGCCGTACTACAAGTCGGCGCGTATCGTCGGTGACGTGATCGGTAAGTACCACCCGCACGGCGACCAGTCGGTGTACGACACCCTGGTGCGCATGGCCCAGCCGTTCTCGCTGCGCTACCTGCTGGTGGATGGCCAGGGCAACTTCGGCTCGGTCGACGGCGACTCGGCCGCGGCCATGCGTTACACCGAGGCGCGCATGTCGCGCCTGACCCACGAGCTGATGGCGGATATCGACAAGGAAACGGTCGATTTCCAGCCCAACTACGACGAGAAGGAGCTGGAGCCGACGGTCATGCCGACCCGGTTCCCGAACCTGCTGGTCAACGGCTCGGCCGGTATCGCCGTGGGCATGGCCACCAACATCCCGCCGCACAACCTCACCGAGGTGGTGAACGGCCTGCTGGCGCTGATCGACGATCCGGAGCTGGATGTCGAGGCGCTGATGCAGTACATCCCCGGCCCGGATTTCCCCACCGCCGGCATCATCAACGGCGTGGCCGGCATCCAGCTGGCCTACCGCACCGGCCGTGGCCGCGTGCGCATCCGCGCCAAGGCCGATATCGAGGTGGCCGACAACGGCCGCGAGTCGATCATCGTCACCGAGATCCCGTACCAGGTGAACAAGGCGCGGCTGATCGAGAAGATCGCCGAGCTGGTCAAGGAAAAGAAGATCGAGGGCATCTCGGAGCTGCGCGACGAGTCCGACAAGGACGGCATGCGCATCTACATCGAGGTCAAGCGCGGCGAGTCCGCCGAGGTGGTGCTCAACAACCTCTACCAGCAGACCCAGCTGGAGTCGGTGTTCGGCATCAACATGGTGGCGCTGGTCGACGGCCGCCCGCAGCTGGTCAACCTCAAGCAGATCCTCGAGGCCTTCCTGCGCCACCGCCGCGAGGTGGTGACCCGCCGCACCATCTTCGAGCTGCGCAAGGCCCGCGCCCGNGCCCACGTGCTGGAAGGCCTGACCGTCGCGCTGGCCAACATCGACGAGATGATCGAGCTGATCAAGACGTCGGAGAACCCGCAGGTCGCCAAGGAGCGCATGCTCGGCCGCACCTGGGAGCCGGGCCTGGTCGGCGCGCTGCTGGCCGCCACCGGCGCCGAGGCCTCGCGTCCGGACGACCTGCCGGCCGGCGTCGGCCTGGTCGAGGGCAGGTACCGCCTGACCGAGGTCCAGGCCCAGCAGATCCTGGAGATGCGCCTGCACCGCCTGACCGGCCTGGAGCAGGAGAAGCTCACCGAGGAATACCGCCAGCTGCTGGAGACCATCCGCGGCCTGATCGAGATCCTCGAGGATCCGGAAGTGCTGCTGCAGGTGATCCGCAACGAGCTCAACGAACTGAAGGCCGAGTACGGCGACGACCGCCGCAGCGAGATCCGCGCCAGCGAGGAGGATCTCGACATCCTCGACCTGATCGCGCCGGAGGACGTGGTGGTCACCCTGTCGCACGCCGGCTACGCCAAGCGCCAGCCGGTGTCGGCCTACCGNGCACAGAAGCGCGGCGGCCGTGGCCGCGCCGCCGCCGCGACCAAGGACGAGGATTTCATCGACCGGCTGTGGCTGGTCAACACCCACGACACCCTGCTGACCTTCACCAGCAGCGGCAAGGTGTTCTGGCTGCCGGTGCACCAGCTGCCGGAGGCCGGTTCCAACGCCCGTGGCCGTCCGATCATCAACTGGATCCCGCTGGAGGAAGGCGAGCGGGTGCAGGCCGTACTGCCGGTGCGCGAGTACGCGGAAGGGTTCTACGTGTTCTTCGCCACCCGCAACGGCACGGTGAAGAAGACCCCGCTGACCGAGTTCGCCTTCCGCCTGGCGCGCGGCAAGATCGCGATCAACCTGGACGACGGCGACAACCTGGTCGGCGTGGCCCTGACCGACGGCGGCCGCGACGTGATGCTGTTCGCCTCCAACGGCAAGGCCGTGCGCTTCGACGAGTCGGAGGTGCGCGCCATGGGCCGAACCGCCACCGGCGTGCGCGGCATCCGCCTGGCCGAGGGCGAGCACGTGGTCAGCCTGGTGGTGCCGGACGGCGAGGGCGACATCCTCACCGCCTCCGAGCGCGGCTACGGCAAGCGCACCCCGCTGTCGGAGTACCCGAAGAAGGGCCGCGGCACCCAGGGCGTGATCGCGATCCAGACCACCGAGCGCAACGGCAGGCTGGTCGGCGCGATCCAGCTGTCCGAGCAGCACGAGGTCCTGCTGATCTCCGACGGCGGCACCCTGGTGCGTACCCGCGCCTCGGAGATCTCGCAGGTCGGCCGCAACACCCAGGGCGTGACCCTTATCCGCCTGGGCGAGGGCGAGTCGCTGCAGGCCGTCGAGCGCGTGGACGCGTCGCTGGACGATGCCGCGGACGAGGGCGCCCAGGCCGAGGCCGGGGATGCGCAGTCGTCCGGGGCCGAGGCGACGCCGGCGGGCTGACCTCCTCCCGGNGGCACATNCGACAAGGGCGGCCCTGGGCCGCCCTTGTCGTATCCGGTCATGGTGGATCGGTCGCGTTACTGCGTGCGGCACTGCCGCCAGCGGACCTGCTCGTCGCGGCCGGGGCGGGGATTGAGCTGGACCCGCACGGTGCGCAGCGCCGGGTAGCGCTCCAGTTCCGCGCAGATCAGCGGCCAGATCGCGTCGATGCTGCCGGTGCGCTCCACCACCAGGGTGTTGTGGGTCATCCAGTGGGTGCGGCCGATGCCCGGCTGCAGCGACACCGCACGCACGACCTCGCTGCGGTAGAACTGCAGGGTTTCATCGTCCGGGAACGCTTCGATGTCCGCATCCTCGGGCAGCGGGCCGGANACGGCCGGAAGCGCCGGCTCGCGGGTGGCTTCGGNGGGGGGCTGGGCCGGAACGGCGGCAGCCGCTTCCCTGCGCGCGGCCAGCGTCCCGGCCAGCGATTGTCCCAGGGCAGGCCCCCAGAGCGCGGTCGCGACGCCCAGCAGCAGCGCCGCCAGGACCGCGACGACGCTTTCCAGGCGCGCGCGGCGGTCGGCGCCGGCCTCGACCTGGCTGCGCAGTTCGGTCGACAGGTAGGGGCGGAGCAGCGGCCACAGGCGGCGGCCGTCGATCACCTCCACGCCATGGCGGGCGGCGGAAGCGAGCGCGCGTGCACGGACGCGGCCTTCGGTCAGCAGGATGCCGTGTCGCGCGCCGGCGGCTTCCATCTCCTCGGCCAGTTCGCGCACATGGTTGTCGCCGAGGTGGTAGGCGAGGCCGTGCTTGCAGGACAGCAGCCAGCGCTGGCTGCCGTCGGTCATGACCAGGCGGCTTCCGCGCCCATCGCCGCCGGGATCATCGCCGTCGCGGCCACCGTGGCGCAGGCCGCGCTGCTGCATGGCCTGGCCCACCAGGGTGGCGAACTCGCGCCAGCGCAGCCCGGCAAGCGCATGCAGGCCGGCCACGGTGGCGTTGCCACGACGGCGCACGAACCAGATATAGGGCAGGCCCACGGAAACCGTGAGCAGGGCAAGAGCGCCCCCCAACACCCATGCCGACATATTTCCCCGTTACTTCTTCATGGTTTTTGCCGGATGGTACACACGCCCGGCTTGCTGGTGGCTTACGGACACGAAAAGGCCCGCCAGTCCGGAAGCCGAGAGGGGAGGGGAGCAAACGGCGAGGGGACTGGCGGGCCGGTTTCGATTCTGCCGAAGCGGTTTGTGCTTTGCAACAATGCGGTATTAACACCAACAGAATGCTGCGTTAGCCGATATTCGCATCCGGATGCGTATGGATATTGCCCGCCGTCGGCGCCGGAGGCACCACCGGCTCCGGCTGCGCGGCGGTGCGCAGCCGGAGCTCGCGGGTCAGCGCGTCGATGCGTGCGCCGAGCGCATCGAAGTCCTCGCGCGTGGGCACGTCCATCTGCCGCAACGCCTGCTGCACGCGATGCTCGAACGAGCGGCCGACGCTGTCCCAGGCCTCGTTGGCCTTGGCCGTGACCCGGCCCAGGGCGCCGTCCAGGGCCTGGCGCAGGCTTTCCAGGCGCGCCGCGGCGCTGGCGCTGGAGGCGTCCTGGCCTTCGCCGACCGCGCGGCCTTCCTCGGCCAGCTGCTCGAAGATACGGCTGCCCTCGGCCTGCGCGCGCGCCAGCGCGCCGATCCCGGCCAGCCATACCTGCTGGGCCGAGTCGCCCAGTTCGCGGGCAAACCGCCCGGCCTGGGCCTGGATGTCGGCGGCGCTGGGGATTTCGCGGTGGCGGTTTTCAGCAGTCATGGCCGGATCCTCGCGTGTGGGAAACACGCGCCAGTGTCCCGGCCGCACCGCAAAGGCGGCGTGATCCTCAGTCGAGCTTTTCCGCGAGCACGCGGCGGATCTCGGCCTCGACCAGGCCCTTGAGCGCCGAGAACAGGAAGCCCAGTTCGGCCTGGACCCGGACCTTGCCGGGGAGCATCTCGATCCGCCCGTCGATCCCCGGGCCGCCCAGGGCCAGGGCGTCGCCCTCCCAGCGGCTGGACAGGCCGTGCCGCTCCTGCAGCTTGGCGGCGATGCCTTCCACCGCCTGGCGGACCTGTTCGGGCGTGCGCGAATGGGCGTGTTCGATGTCGATGCGGGACAAGTCCTGGGCTCCGGGGTGCAAGGGACGGGGCGCGGCCGCACGTGGAACTGGCGGCTGGCGCGATGGCGCTGATAGTCTGCCACGCATGCAAGAACACGCACTGCACCTGCACTTCAGCAATCGCCAGCAGCCCGACCACCCGCTCGCCGCGGGGGTGCTGCGCCTGGTCCGCCAGGCCAACGGGACGCTGGGCCTGGGNGAGGCGCCCGGGGCGCTGCTGGCCCAGTTCTGCCTGGACCGGCGGGGGTTGTGGCTGCAGGTGGCCAATGGCGCGCGCGGCATCCACGTCAACGGTCGCCCGGTGCGCCGCATGGCGCTGCTGCGCGCCGGCGATGCCGTGTACGCCGATGGGGTGGAGCTGCTGGTGCGCGCGGCGCCGCGCCAGGCGACGGAGTTGCAGCAGGCAGCGGCCGCCAGCGTGCACGAGGCCTGCGCCGTGCTGCGCGGCGTCGGCGGTGCGCACCACGGCCGCAGCTTCACCCTGGGCCAGGCCCGGGTGGTCGGTTCAATGCGCGAGGCGGACATCCGCATCGACGAGCCTACGTTCGCGCCACGCCACGCCGTGCTCGAACGCCAGGGGGGCGCCGTGCTGCTGCGCGACCTGGGCTCGGCCGAGGGCAGCGTGGTCAATGGCGTCCCGGTACGCGACGCGGTGCTGGCGCACGGCGACCAGGTGGTGTTCGAAGGCCAGCATCGGTTCGTGGTCGAGTTCCCGGCCGCCGCGCCGCGGGTCGCGGACGAAGAGGCCGCGCGCCGGCCCGTTCCGGCGCAGCCGGCGGCGCCGGCCCGCAGCGGCGTGCGCCTGCCGTGGCTGCTGCTGGCCGCGATCCTGCTCGCAGGTGCGCTCAGCGCGCTGCTGTGGTTCGGCGCGCCCTGAGTTTCAGTACCACGCGCCAGCCGAGCAGCACGGCGAGGATGCCGGCATACAGTGCCGGTTCGCGGATGTCGGATTTCACCAGCCACCAGAAATGCAGCACCGCCAGCACGCCGATGGCGTAGACGGCGCGGTGCAGCTGGCCCCAGCGCCGGCCCAGACGGCGCATCCAGCCCTGGGTCGAGGTCACCGCCAGCGGCACCAGCAGCAGCCAGGCCAGGAATCCGACGGTGATGAAGGGGCGCTTGGCGATGTCCTCGAACAGCTGCATCCAGTAGCCACCCAGGTCCAGGGCCAGGTACGCCGCCAGGTGCAGCGAGGCGTAGGAGAACGCGTACAGCCCCAGCATGCGCCGGAACCGCAGCAGCACCGCCTGGCCGGTGAGCCGGCGCAGCGGGGTGATGGCCAGGGTGAGCAGCAGCAGGCGNAGGGCCCACAGGCCCGTGAAGTGTTCGATCTCGGCCACCGGGTCCGCCCCGAGCGCGTCGCTGCCCGTGCGCCAGACCTCGGCGACCTGCCAGGCCAGCCATGCCGCCGGTGCCAGGGCCAGGGCATGCACCGTGGCCTTCGCCGCCAGCATCCCGGGCGTGGCCCCCGTGCGCCTGCGCCCCGGCGTGGCCGGCGGCCGGCTCAGAACCACTTGCGCAGGTCCATGCCGGCGTACAGCGCGGCGACCTGGTCGGCGTAGCCGTTGAACGGCTGGGTGGGAATGCGGCCGGCGAACAGCCTGCTCTTCGTCCCGGCGATGCGGCGCTCGGTCTTCTGGCTCCAGCGCGGATGGTCCACGGCCGGATTGACGTTGGAAAAGAAGCCGTACTCCGANGGCTGCAGCTCGTTCCACGCCGTCTTCGGCATGCGTTCGGTGAAGCGGATGGCGACGATCGACTTGATCGACTTGAAACCGTATTTCCACGGCACCACCAGGCGCAGCGGCGCGCCGTTCTGCTGCGGCAGCGGTTTGCCATACAGGCCCGTCGCCAGCANGGTCAGCGGATGCATGGCCTCGTCGATGCGCAGGCCCTCGCGGTACGGCCAGTCGATCGANCGGTAGCGGATGCCGGGCATCTGCTGTGGATCGGCCAGGGTGGTAAAGGCCACGTACTTCGCTTTCGANGTNGGCTCGAAGCGCTTCAGCACCTCGCCCAGCGGCACGCCGGTCCACGGGATCACCATGGACCAGCCTTCNACGCAGCGCAGGCGGTAGATCCGCTCCTCGGCGGCAATGCCGCGCAGCAGGTCCTCCAGCCCGATCGTGCCCGGCTTNGCGCACTCGCCATCGACCGCCACNGACCAGGGCGAGGTGCGCAGGGTCTTCGCCGCACGCGACGGATCGTCCTTGTTGGTGCCGAANTCGTAGAAGTTGTTGTAGNTGGTGATGTCCTCGTAGCGGGTCGGCTCCTCGCTGGTGCTGAACCCGGCGCGGGCCTGGGCGGGGGTGGTGCGGGTCGGCGGAGGAGGCGGCGGTTCGGCCTCGGCGCATCCGGACAGGCCCAGCAGCGGGCTGGCGGCGAGCATCCCCAGGAGCCGGCGGCGGTCGCGGTAGACCGCTTCGTCGGTGATCTCGCTGGCGGGAATCCGGGGCAGGTTGCGCAGGCGCATGGGGGCGATTCCAGACAGGTGCGGGGATTACGACCACGGTCGCGGCGGGACGGTTCCCCCGGCGCTTCCGGGGGCGGGCTTGGTTGCGCCCGCAACTGGTGCACTGCGGCATACTACGGGCCCCTTCGTTATGGGTGCTTCATGACGCGCGCGTACAACTTCAGTGCCGGCCCTGCGACGTTGCCGGAAGCGGTCCTGCGCCAGGCGCAGGCGGAGATGCTGGACTGGAACGGGACGGGCGCGTCGATCGTCGAGCTCAGCCACCGCGGCGCCGAGTTCATGGCGGTGGCGGCCCAGGCCGAGGCCGACCTGCGCACCCTGATGTCCATCCCGGACGACTACGCCGTGCTGTTCCTGGCCGGTGGCGCGACCACCCAGCAGGCGCTGATCGCGCTGAACTTCGCCGCGCCGGGGCAGGCCGCCGACTACGTGGTCACCGGCCACTGGAGCAAGACCGCGATCAGGCAGGTCAGGCCCTACGTCGACGTGCACGTGGCCGCCAGCAGCGAGGACCCGGACGGCGGCTTCCGCAGCATCCCGCCGCGCGAGCAGTGGCAGCTCAGCGGTGACGCGGCCTACGTGCACATCACCGCCAACGAGACCATCCATGGCGTCGAGTACCGCGATACTCCAGACGTGGGCGGGGTGCCGCTGTTCGCCGACTTCAGCTCCTCGATCGCTTCCGAGCCGATCGATGTTTCGAAGTACGGCCTGATCTACGCCGGCGCGCAGAAGAACCTGGGCCCGGTCGGCATCTCGGTGCTGGTCGTGCGCCGCGACCTGCTGGAGCGCGCCGGCCAGCCGCGCGCCGACATCTTCAANTACGCCTCGCACGCGGCGCGCGACTCGATGCTCAACACGCCGCCGACCTGGAACTGGTACCTGCTNGGCCTGACCGTGCGCTGGATGCTGGAGCAGGGCGGCGTGGAGGAATTCGCCCGCCGCAACGCGGCCAAGTCGGCGCTGGTCTACGGGGCNATNGACGGCTCNGGCGGCTTCTACCGCAACGAGGTGGCGCCGGAGGTGCGTTCGCGCATGAACATCCCGTTCTTCCTGCCGGACGAAACGCTGACCGCGCGCTTCGTCAGCGAATCGAAGGCGGCCGGCCTGCTGGCGCTGAAGGGCCACAAGGCCGTCGGCGGCCTGCGCGCCTCGCTGTACAACGCCATGCCGCTGGAGGGTGCCCAGGCACTGGTCGATTTCATGGCCGACTTCCAGCGCCGCAACGGCTGATCCCCACGAACGCACGCGACGGCCCCGGCCGCCGCCCGCGACAACGGAACTTTCGATGGCAACCAGCAAGAGCAAGAAGGACAGCGCGAAGAAGCCGGCCCAGCCAGCGCGCAGCAAGGCTGCCCGGGCGGCAGCCTCGCGCGAGCCGGCCCCGCCGGTGCTGGCCGACGTGCGCGCCCGGATCGACGGCATCGACCGCCAGATCCAGGAATTGATCGCGCAGCGCGCGCGCTTCGCCCTGCAGGTCGGCAAGGCCAAGGGCAAGCTGGCCGCGGCGGTGGACTACTACCGTCCCGAGCGCGAGGCCCAGGTGCTGCGCATGGTGGTGGACCGCAACGAGGGCCCGCTGTCGGACGAGGTCCTGGTGCATGTGTTCCGCGAGATCATGTCCGCCTGCCTGGCCCAGCAGGAGCCGCTGAAGATCGGCTACCTCGGCCCGGAGGGCACCTTCAGCCAGCAGGCCGTGCTCAAGCACTTCGGCCGCTCGGCGCACGGGCTGCCGCTGGGCAGCATCGAGGAGGTGTTCCAGGAAGTCGACGCCGGCAACGCCGACTTCGGCGTGGTGCCGGTGGAGAACTCGGGGCAGGGCACGATCCAGGTGACGCTGGACATGTTCCTGACCTCGCCGTTGAAGATCTGCGGCGAGGTGGAGCTGAAGGTGCACCAGTACCTGCTGTCGCGCAGTGGCCGGATCGAGGACATCGAACGCATCTACGCCCATCCGCAGGCCTTCGCCCAGACCGCGGGCTGGCTGCGCGCCAACCTGCCGAAGGTGGAGAAGATCCCGGTGTCGAGCAATGCCGAGGGCGCGCGCCGCGCGCGCGGTGCCGACGACGCGGCCGCGATCGCGGGCGAGAGCGCCGCGCACGTGTATGGCCTGAAGAAGGTCATCATGCAGCCGATCCAGGACGACCGNGACAACACCACGCGCTTCCTGGTGCATCGGCCGCCGNCTGTTCCCGCCGTCCGGCCACGACCGCACCTCGATCCTGGTGTTCATCCACGACAAGCCCGGCGCGCTGTTCGACGTGCTCAGCCCGTTCGCGCGCCACGGCATCAGCATGAACCGCATCGAGTCGCGTCCTTCGCACCAGGCCAAGTGGGAGTACGCGTTCTTCATCGACCTGGCCGGCCATGTCGAGGACGAGGCGATGAAGAAGGCGCTGGCCGAGCTGGACCGGCACGTGGCCAAGGTCAAGGTGCTGGGTTCGTATCCCGTCGCGGTGCCTTAAGGGCGTCATTGGTGATTGGTGATTGGTGATTCGTTCGNGGNGCTGGAAGGCGCCGGGCGTGCAGACGATGGAGAGCTGATGTCGCAGTCTTCGCAACACTGGATCGCAAGCGCGGGGCAGCCGCTGCGCGGCACGCTGGAGATTCCCGGCGACAAGTCGATTTCGCACCGCGCGGTGATGTTCGCCGCGCT